>ENA-OSAE01000189-OSAE01000189.1-marine-sediment-metagenome-genome-assembly--contig:-NODE-189-length-40784-cov-24.801542_pt1 | contig 40784 bp, 35 predicted proteins | sample MGYA00237870_ERZ529317 | MGnify/ENA primary metagenome ERZ529317 (study PRJEB26369, sample SAMN03142812) | marine sediment metagenome | biome: marine; feature: borehole; material: sediment... | reverse complement strand
GCGACAGAGCTTCTTTCAGCTCATCGGCTCAGCAGACATGCTGGGCGAACGAAAACCCGGGCGTGCTTGCGCCCGGGTGCACTGGTAGCATTGACGAGGCTGGAGGCTGCCCACGCTGCCCTTGGTCATTTTCCCATTGAAGCCAGGAGCTTCTCGGCCCGGACCGGATTAAAGATCCCACAGTGACACTGCCTGGCCAGTTCGAGGGCAGCTTCCTTCGGGGTCGTGGTCCCCGCCTTGATCCGGTCAACCATCTCTTCCACCAAGCCGAAGGCCACCATCCCGTGTCCACACATTGTGGATACCTCGAGAACCTTTTCCCCGGGCAGGGTCTCGGTCCGGCCCCAGATTCCCAGGGAATGTTCCACCGTGTGGCGCGGCGTGCCGGCTTGCCGACAACAACGGTCAACCGGTTCAAGAAGGCCCGAAACAACTATGGAAAGCCCCAGGTCGATTTCTTTTAGCTCCTTCAGTACTTCAGCCACTACGTCGGGGTCGGTGAAGACCGCATGAACAATGGAGTTGTCCTTGAAGTTTTTCTTGATCTCTTCCATCCCCACCGAGAAAACATTCCCGGTTTTCATGTCCCCGAAACTAACCGGTTCGTACTTTTCCACCACCTCGGCAAACCGGGCAAACTTGGCACTGGCACCGTCGGCATTGATGCCCTGGGCGGCGATGGCAAAAACGATGTAGTCGTTGCTCAAGTTCTCCTCCGTTCCCCGTCTGTGCAGGCTGTGGGTCATTATCCATCCTCCTTTAAGGGGCGGCCAAGCCCAACGTTGGTCTTACCGTTTAAGGAAACCTCAAAGCCAGCGGATTTGGCCGCATCAACCGTGGGCAGAGAGCCGTCAGGCTCGGCCCGGCAGACAAGGTCCAGGCTGAAAACCGTATCGATTTCCTTGGCTACTTCCTTCAGGGCTTTCAGAACCTCTGGCACCTTCTGCAGTTCGAGGTCGAATTCAACGATGGCCGAGAGGACTTTTTCGTTGAGCACCTCAGGCCTGAGCTTTCCTGTTCTTCTGTCCTCCATCAGGAAGGTTACCGGGTTGGCTGGTTCAAACCTGACCCCCAGTTTTGCACATGCCGTGGCCACCTTTTCCACATCGTAAAAACGAGCCCCGGTACCCGGACGACCCAACTCCACGGCAATCCCGGCGTAACCACGCCTGAACCTTCCCGTCACCTCGTTGGTCTTCATCTCTTCGGTACCCCGGCCCGGTACATTGGTATCCGGGTGCGAGACCAAGGGATTACTAAAAGCGCTCCTCAAGGTTCGGGGCCACTTCAGTTCCGGTTGGTAAAGGGCGTCGACAGGGCACACCCCGGCACGGCGACAGATGTCGCACTCTACACACTCGTCCTGGCTGATCTTGACCATGTCACCTTCCAGGAAGATAGCCCCCATCGGGCAGTAGGGAATACATTGTTCACAGGCAGTACACAGTACTTCGTCAATCTTCATGAGCCACTCCTCCTTCCAGTGTTACCAACCTCGCCCCAGCTAACCAGTCATCCTGAAAGAAAATGTACACGGCACCAGGTTAAGACCACCGGAAACCACCGGCAGAACCTGCCCCTGGTCAAGCCAGCTTCTCCCTACCCCTCAGGAGGATCTGCTTGATGAGGGGGTAAAAGATGCTTACCAGCCCACCTGCAAGCAGGGCCAGGGAGATGGGACGCGCGACAAAGATCCCAAAATCACCCTGTGACATGCTCAGGGAACGGACAAAGTTAACCTCTGCCAGGGGGCCCAGCACGAGGCCGAGGATCAGGGGCGCCATTGGCCACTTGTACCTCTTGAAGAAATACCCCAGGATGCCGAAGATAATCATAATCCAGACCTCGGCCATGTTGTTATTTAAACTGTAGGCACCCACAATGGTCAAGACCAGGATTCCCGGCATCAAGATCGTCTGGGGAACCTTGAGGATACTGACAAAAGTCGGGATAAAGATGGTGTTGAGAACCACCAGCATCATGTTACCGACATACATGCTGGCAATGACACCCCAGGCAAACTCCGGGTGGTTCTGAAAGAGAAGTGGACCTGGTTGCAACCCAAACATCATAAAGGCACCCAGGAGCACCGCCGTGGTTCCCGAGCCAGGAACGCCCAGGGTCATCATCGGCACCATGGCCCCTGCCGAAGCGGCGTTATTGGCCGATTCCGGACCCACTATACCTTCGATGGCACCCTTCCCGAACTCTTCCCGGTGCTTGCTCAGCTTACTCTCGGTGGCATAGGATAGAAAGGAAGCAATGGTGGCCCCGGCTCCGGGTAGGACACCGATCACGAACCCAATCAGGGTCCCCCGGACAATGGCCCACCGCACACGAATCCAGTCCTGGATGGTTGGCAGAAGACTACGGAAGGTGATTTTTGTTTTAAGGAGCTCAAAGGTTACCAGTCTCTGCATCTGCACCAGGACCTCACCCATCCCGAACATACCAATAGCCACAGGGAGGAAATCGATCCCGTTCATCATGTAAACATTACCATAGGTAAAACGAAGAACACCATGACCGATATCTACCCCAACCGTGGAAAGAACGATCCCCAGGCCGCCCATAATAATCCCCTTGATGGGCGAGGAACCTGCCAACCCGGCCAGGGCAGCCATGGCCAGGATCATCAGGGAAAAGTACTCGGGTGGACCAAGACGAAGGGCGGTCTTAGCCAAAAAAGGAGCCGCAATACTCAACATCAGTACCCCGAAGGTGCCGCCCACGAAAGAGCCCAACGCCACCAGGGCGAAGGTCGGTCCTGCTCGTCCGGCCTTTGCCAACGGGTACCCCTCAATGGCACTGATGACCGTGGCAGCATCACCGGGGGTATTAATCAGAACCGAACTGATGGTTCCCCCGTACATAACACCGTAGTAAATTCCGGCAAGCATGATGATGGCTGTAGTGGGATCCATGCCAAAGGTCAAGGGCAGGAGAACCGCTACCCCGGTTACAGACCCGATACCCGGCAGGGCGCCGATGATGGTGCCCAGGGTCACTCCAATGGCGGCAAAAAGAATATTGGTCGGCGTCAGGGCCACCGAAAACCCGAGGCCCAGGTGGTAAACAATGTCCTGAAGAATCCCCATCTAGGTCACTCCCTTACTGCTGCTAGAAACCGAAAACACCTTTTGGTAGCGGCACTAACAGCCATTTCACAAAAACCAGGTAAAAGGTTACAGAAACCAGGAGAGCCGACCCCAGTGTCACGTACCACCGGTGCCGGCCGACACCGCCGACCAGCAGGGCCATAAACAGAAACATAGTTGTGCCAAACCCCAGGTAATTCATAGCCACCGCAGCCAATACCGTGAGAACGGTGATGGTAATTAGTCTTTTTCTCCCTTCAGGATTAACTGGTTCCATCGTGTCCGGCGGCCGGCGTACAGAAGTGATAAAGAGCAAAACCCCCCCGGAAAGAATCAGTACCCCAGACCAGAGCGGGACAAACCCAGGTCCGGGCCCAAACCGCCACCAGTATTCCAGGCCAAGGGCCTGGGTAATAACAAAAACCCCAAAGAAAATGGAGATCAGGGCTCCAATGATATCAGCCTGGCGCACTCCGCCACCACCCTTCACCATCTCTTCTCTTCCAGTGCCACTGTTTCTAGCAATCTAGCGCATCCAGTCAGGTACCAGAACACCAGCAACAGGGAAAGGGTGAGGCCGGAGGAATCAGACACTCCGGCCCACCGCCCTCAAGAAGGGTCCTATTCCTTCAGCAGCCCCATGGAGCCCAGGGCCTCCCTGAACATATCTTCATTATCCTTGATAACCTTGGTGTAGTCATCACCCGGAATGAAACGCGGGGTCAGCATCTTGGCCTCGAGGTACTTCTCCTTCCAGGTATCGGACTCACTTACTTTCCGGAGAATCTCGATACTGCCCTCTACAGCTTCCTTCGGCATACCAGGCGGTCCATGGACACCACGCACTTGCCAAAAGACCACATCATAGCCCAATTCACGGAAAGTGGGGATGTCAGGCGTACTGTCCAAGCGCTCTTCGGTGGTAACACCAAGGACCTCGACCAGGCCACCCTCAACCTGGCTCAGGCACTCGTTGGGATTCGCCCAGGCCAGGTCCACGTGTCCGCCCATGAGGTTGCTCATGACCTCACTGCCCCCACTGAAGGCAATGTAGTTGAACTTGATGCCGGCGGCCTTTTCGAAGAGATAGGTAACGATGTGGTCCTCGGTACCACTGCCAGAACCACCGATCTTGAGGCCTTCCGGGTTGGCCTTGGCGGCCTTGACAACATCCTCCAGGGTGTTGAACTTGGAGTCTGCCGGAACTACCAGAAACAGGGTGTCACCGGCCATCTGGGCCAGGGCGGTGAAATCGGTGGCCTTGATGTCACCCAGCCCAGCCAGGGGGATGGAGATCTGCCCGGACGACAGGGTCATCCAGGTATAGGGGTCACCCTTCTTGTTGATGACGTAGGCTTCACCGATCTGCCCGTTTCCACCCGGCTTGTTAACAACGACAACAGGAACAGGAGAAATATTGCCTTCCTTGATGGCCTTGGTAATGGAGCGGGCCATGGTGTCGCTTCCACCACCGGCCTTCCAGGGCACCACAAACTCAATGGTCTTCTCGGGCCACTTGCTTTCGGGTTCCTTTGCCTCTTCCTCCCCTTTAGCCTCCTCGGCTTTCTCAGGCTCCTGGGCTGCCTCTTGGCCCCCACACCCTGCGAGAGCACCCAGCAGCAACAGGACGACAAAAGCCAAAACCAAACCTTTCTTCAGGTTCAAGGTTCCCCCTCCTTCAGAGAATAAAAAAAATCGGGCCGACTCCTCTGGACACGTTCTGGCTGGTCCCTTCGAAGCACCACCTCCAGTCTCTTTAAGGAAATACCCTACATGCCCAACCAGGGCAGGACAAAAACACCATTGAGGTTACACTTCAGGGCCAAAGGGCCCGAGGAAGCATCGTGATAATTCACAATTTTCGCCTTGCTGTTTCCGTTCTTTTATATCACCACCAGTCAGCTTCCTGTTTTCGTACATAGAGTTCTTTTTATATGTAAAATAAAGTTCGTTCTGTTCGCGGCGAGCTCCCCAGCCAGGCCTGTTGGCCCCGGGAAGATGCGAGCGCAAAACCGCCCGAGAAAACCCGGCAGGTAGCCGGGTTTTCTCGTAGAAATCATTATTGAGCGCTGGTTGTACCATGCCGAACCACCAGGCAGTGACAAGGACGCCATTTGGGAGGGTGAGCCTTGAGGCGAAAAGGATCCAGGAGTACGGGCACCCAGGCCGGGAACCGCCCCGTGACCAGGGGAAGAAGGTTTAATCTCACCCTTCAAACCATGACCCTTCTGCTTACGGTTCTCGTGGTTCTGATCTCCCTTGGAGTTGTTTTTGCGGCGTCCGTGGTGACTGTTTCTCGACACACCGAGGCCATCATTGAAGCCCACCTGCTGGACCTGGCCCGAACCCTGGCCCGGATGCAGCAGGTCAGGATTGCCATGGATGATCTGGATCCGGCCCGAAACCTCCAGCCGATTGTTGACCGAATGACCCAAACCACCCAGGCTGAACTGGTGGTAATCATGAATACCGATGGACTCCGGTATGCCCACACCTACCCGGATATGGCTTATAAACTTTTCACCGGTGGTGACGAAGACCGGGCCCTGAAGGGGGAAGAATACGTTTCCAAGACGACAGGGAGGTTCGGGCCCATCGTCCATGCCTTTACCCCCATCTACAACAGTGCCGGTCAACAGGTCGGAGTGGCAGTGGTCGGAGTTTTCCGCGACACCCTTGCCGAAACCATAACCCAGGTGGCCCGCCCAGTCTACCTGGCCACCACCGCCGGCCTCCTCGTTGGGATCATGGGGGCGGTGTTTCTGGCCAAGAGGGTAAAGGCAACCATTTTCGGTCTCGAACCAAGGGAAATTGCCACCCTCCTGCAGGAGCGCGAGGCCATGCTGGGTTCCATCCGGGAAGGTATTCTGGCCATCGACCGCCAACACAGAATTACCCTGGTTAACGAGGCAGGGCGACGGCTCCTCGGCCTCAAGGGCGAGGTGATGGGCACCTCCATCCAAGAGGCTCTTCCCAACACCCGTCTCCCCATGGTCCTTGAAACCAGGGAACCGGAGTTCGACCACGAACAGGTTTTGGGAGAAACAGTCGTTCTCACCAGCACGGTTCCCATCATCGTTGACGGCGAGGTGGTGGGCGCCATTGCCTCCTTCCGGGACAAGACCGAAGTAACCCGGCTGGCCGAAGAACTCACCGGTGTCAAGAAGTTCGTTGAAGCCCTGCGGGCTCAAACACATGAATTTATGAACAAGCTTCACACCATCGCCGGCTTGATCCAGCTTGGTTCTTATGATGAAGCCGTTGACTACATCTTTCAAACCACCCGGATCCAGCAAGATGTGGTGAGCTTTATTCTCAAGAAGGTTAAAGACCCGGCCACCGCCGGGCTCCTCCTGGGCAAACTGAGCGAGGCCAGGGAAAGAGGGGTTGTCGTGGAGATTGACCCCAAAAGCCTACTCACTTCACTACCTGCACATTTCGACAGCAACGCCGTGGCCGTGGTCCTGGGCAATTTGCTCCAAAACGCCATCGAAGCCGTAGAAAAACTAGAGAAAAGCCGGCGCCGGGTAACCGTCTTCCTCTACCAAGACTCGGAACAGCTCACCATCAAGGTCAAGGACCAGGGGCAGGGCATACCCGCCGGAATCCTTCCCAAGATGTACGAGAAAGGCTTCACAACGAAATCCGGCCGCGGAAATTACGGCATCGGGCTCCCCCTGGTGAAGCGTGAAGTAGAAGCAGTCGGCGGCCAGATCAAGGTTGATTCTTCCCCTACAGAAGGCACCTGTTTCACCATCACCATCCCCATGCACCTTAACGTCAATGACAAACGTGAAGAGTAAGGGCTGTAACAGAACAAAAAAAATAAAAAAATAAGGCCAAGTGCGCCCACCTGACCTTGTTATTCTTCCAGCATACCCATGGCTTTCAGGGCTTCCCGGAACATCTCCTCGTTCTCCTTGATCACCCTGGTATATTCGTCACCAGGGATAAAGCGCGGAGTCAGCATCCTGGCTTCAAGGTAGTTTTTCTGCCAGTAATCGCCCCCAGCAACGTTCCTGAGGATCTCAATACTGCCCTCAACAGCTTCCTGGGGCATGGCCGGCGGCCCAAGGACACCGCGTACCATCCAGAAGACGACGTCGTAGCCCTCTTCACGAAAGGTGGGAACACCCCGGGCACTTTCCAAGCGTTCCTCGGTGGTCACCGCCAGCGCCCGGACCAAGCGGTCCTCCAGTTCCTTCAAACACTCATTGGGGTTAGCCCAGGCAAGGTCAATGTCCCCACCCCGGAGGTTACTCATGACCTCGCTGCCGCCGTGGAAGGAAACATAGTTCAACTTGATCCCGGCTGCTCTTTCGAAAAAGTAAGTAACCACATGGTCTTCGGTTCCTGCCCCAGAGCCCCCAATCTTAAGGCGACCAGGGTCAGCCTTGGCAGCCTGGACGACATCCTCAATGGTTTTGAACCGAGAGTCCTCCGAAACCACCAGAAACAGGGTGTCAGCTGCCATCTGGGCCAGAGGGGTAAACTCGGTGGCCTTGATATTCCCAAGCCCCGCCAGCGGGATGGAAATTTGCCCGGAAGACAAGGTCATCCAGGTGTATGGATCCCCCTTCCTGTTAATAACGTGTGCTTCACCGATCTGAGCATTCCCACCGGGTTTATTAACTACCACTACGGGCACCGGGGCCAGGTTATGGCTCTTGATAGCCCTGGTAATGGCCCGGGCCATGATATCGCTTCCCCCACCTGCACTCCAGGGCACAATAAATTCAATTGGCTGCTCGGGCCACACGCCTTCTAGGTGTTTCGCTGTCTCTTCAGCGGCAGCTTCTTCCCTCTTCTTCGGCTCCTTGGGTGGTTGTTGCACCGTACATCCGGCCAAAATTACCCCGAGAAAGATGGCCAGTAGCGGCAAAACCAATGCTCTCCGCCGGTATAAGTCTTCCCCCTCTCGCACTTCACCTGTCAAGGTTCCCCACTCCTCTGACATCTTCCTTCACCCTTGGAGAAACTCTTGCCTGGACCACCCCCTGAGCCAGGTATTTACCCCCTGCTTTCGGCTGAACCTCTCACCCGGGCCGAAAACAGGTTCTAGTGCTCCGTGCCGCCAAAAGGGTCGGCACCACGGAGGATGAAAATCAGGAACAAACCGGTTGTTGCAGTCTGCATAGGGGATGCCAACGAACGGGTAGGCGCGGGCCTTCTGGGCGGCAACCTGCGCGCACAAGCTCAAAAACCACAGGCGGCGGAGGACCAGCCGCAGCCACCTGTGTGAGCCCAGAAGGCAGTTTGTAGTTGCGGCCTGGAGCCGCCGAGGTTCATTTACAGCCATCAGAGCGTGACGATGCGAAGGAAGGCCGGCGCCGCCGGGGCGTTTTCGTAATCGGAACGCCTTAACCTGTCTACACCTGGGTAGCAACCCTGTAACCCAGTTCGGTAGAAATTCGTCGCGCCGCGTCTTTCACCCACTCGATGTACCCCGGAAGGGTTTCTGAAGTAAAGTGGATGGCCATCCCGGAAATGCTTACGGCAGCTGCGGTCTCCCCGTTGTAATTAAAGACCGGGGCCGCCACACACATCAGGCCGTCCTGGATTTCTTCGTTATCCACAGCGTAACCACGGTCCCGGACCGCCTGGATCTCTTTCATCAAGGCCCCAGGGGAAGTAATGGTCCGGCGCGTATAGGACCGGAGACCCTTCTCCCGGATGAACCTTTCTACTTCGGAGTCGTTCAACCCGGCAAGGAGAACCTTTCCTACCGCCGTGCAGTGGAGCGGTGCCCTCTTCCCTAACCGTGAGTACTGGGGCAAAAATCCCCCGTGGTGTTCCACCTTCTCCACGTAAACCGCTTCCCTGCCGTCCGGAACCACGAGGTGTACTGTCTGCCGGGTAACCCTGGAGAGTTCCTCAAGATAGGGGCGGCTGACACGGTGCAGGTCCATATGATGAAGGACCCTGCTTCCCATCTCGAAGAGCCCGATTCCAAGCCGGTATTTCCCGGTTTGAGGGTCCTGCTCCACAAACTTGACCTTCTGGAGGTTGGTCAGTAAGCGGTAAACAGTGCTCTTGTTAAGGTCCAGGCGTCGGGCCAGTTCCGAAATCCCAAGCTCCCTTTCTTCGTACCCAAAACTCTGCAGCAATGACAGGGCCCTTTGAACAGCCCTTATTTCATAGTTGCTTTTACCACTTTGTTTCATGGAAGTCCCCCCGCCGTAGTTTCTAGCTCATGTCAGTTTTTCATTGAAATACTGCTTTGAACACAACCATGGTCTTTTTATTCTTCTGGGTAACAAGATAAACTCCTGCCAATAAGCACAATTTTCGGAATTGCTGGCTCCAACCGAAATATTCCTGTGCCGTCGACACAACCAAGGCAATAAAGCGCCACGGACAAGGAATAGACCACACCGGAAGAGAATAAGGAATACACGAGCCAGGAATACCCGGAGAAAACGGGATACAGGTATATAATAGGTGGATTCCTTTCCTAGACCAAGGGATAGGAACAAAAAAAGCGCCACCCGCAGGGCTACACGGCCCGGAAAGGAGGCGACCAGGTTTGCCTGAACCTAGAACCCAGGATCACATCAGGGTCTTCATCGTTGAGGACGACCCCATGGTGGCAGATATCAACCGCCGGTTTACGGAAAGGCTCGACGGGTTCAGGGTTGTGGGGGTCTCCAGAAACGGGGAGCAAGCCTTGAAGTCCATCAAGGAAAAAGACCCTGACCTGGTTCTGCTGGACGTCTTTATGCCCAAGCTGGACGGGCTCAAGCTGATGAAAAGGATCCGAAGCCTCGGGCTCAACACTGATATCATCCTGGTTACCGCCGCCGATGATACAGAAACGATTTCCGCGGCCCTTCGCCACGGTGCCGTTGATTACATTATCAAACCCTTTGAGTTCGAGCGGTTGAAAAAGGCCCTGGACTCGTACCGGGAGCGGCACATCAAGCTCAAGTCACTCCATTTCCTGAAACAAGAAGACCTGGATACTATCTACAGCACCGGAACTCCTCCAGGGGACAAGCTAGTAAACCACGGGGAGAACCTTCCCAAGGGCTTGAACCACCTGACCATGAACCAGATTCTTAAGCTCCTGCAGAAAGAGAAACACCCCCTCTCCGCGCGCGAGGTCGGGCGGTTGCTTGGGGTTTCGCGTATCACTGCCCACCGGTACTTGGACTACCTCCAGAAAGAAGGAAGGGTAGAGGTTAAGCTGGAATACGGTTCGGTTGGGCGCCCTACCTGCAAATACTTTTTGGCCCATCAACCCTGCAAACCCCAAGAAAACCTTTTTTGATTCTCTAAACTCAAAACTTGCCGGGAAACAGGTAACACAGGATTGGAATTCCCTCTATTTCCGGGAAGCGGCAAGGAGCGAGACGACTGCCTGCGCAAGTTTTTCATGGTCATGGCGGACCATGTCCGCTCTGCCGGGAGCCGCTACCAGATTCCCAGTCACCAACCGCACCCCCGCGGCCTCAACCCGTTCCCGGTCAACCTCAACCAGGCGTGCCCCTTCCCGGGCGTACTTTTCTTTTTGCCAGGGTGGAATCTTCCCGGTATTCACCAGCACGTAGTCAAGAAGGTTTTGCCCCACATGCTCCAGAATGGCTCGGACATGGTCGGCAACCGTGAATCCATCGGTTTCTCCTGGCTGGGTCATAATATTGCAGACATAGATTTTGAGGGCCGTGGAGTGATGGATAGCCTCAGCCATTCCGGGAATAAGCAACGTCGGCAAGAGGCTGGTAAATAGGCTCCCCGGGGCTAGGACAATAAGGTCTGCCTCCTCAATGGCCCCTAGGGCCTCAGGAAGAGGGCGGGCGCCAGGAGGGTCCAGGCAGATCTTCCGGACCGCGCCCGGGCTGCGCGAAACACAGGTCTCACCCCGGACAAGGGTTCCGTCCTCAAGCTGAGCCACAATCTGTACATCATCAAGGGTTGAAGGGAGGACCCGTCCCCTGACAGCCAGTACCTTACTGGATTCTCTAACCGCTGCTTCAAAATCACCGGTAACCTCAGACATGGCCGCGATAAAGAGATTTCCAAAATTATGGCCGGCAAGTCCCGACCGCCCACCGAACCGGTGTTGAAAAAGGCTTTGCATCAAGGGTTCGGCATCGGCCAGGGCCACCAAGCAGTTGCGGATATCGCCGGGGGGGAGCACCCCCATCTCAGACCGCAGCCTCCCAGAACTCCCCCCGTCGTCGGCCACCGTTACGATGGCCGTGATGTTGGAGGTGTACTCCTTAACCCCGCGCAGGAGGACTGGTAAACCAGTTCCCCCTCCAACGGCGACAATCCTCGGCCCCCGCTCCAAGGCCCGGTGCCGATAAAGAGACCAGGCGGGGCCGACACGTCCACCAGGGTCAAAAACCTTGGAGATTGCTGCCGTCAGGCGGTGGAAAGAGTAAACCGCAAGGATGGCGCCTAGCAGCATCACCAGCAGGCCGACGGCAAGGGAGGGGAAAAACGGCACCGCAAGCACCAGGATTTCGCGCATGAAAAAAGCTTCAACCAGTCCCATGATTTCAGGCCCAATGGTAACGGCCAGGCCGGCCAGGAACAAGAAAATCCCGCTCAGAAGGAAAGCAAACCACTGTTTGACTCCCAGGCCTGGATACAACCAGTGCAGAAATTTCACCTGCCAATACCCCTCAATCGTTCTTCCCGACGTCCCTGTGTTCCAGCACAACCCGGTAGCTGCAGTGTTGCAGGATTTCCGTCAACCGCTCTGCAATGACGAGAGACCGGTGCCGTCCCCCGGTACAACCAATGGCAATGGTCAACTGGGCTTTCCCCTCATTGGCGTAATGGGGGATGAGGAACTTGATCAGGCTGGCTAGCCGCCGGATGAAGCGTTTGGTTACCGGCCACCTTAAAACATATTCCCTGACCTCTCGATCTGTTCCGGTTAAAGGGCGTAAAGTTTCCACGTAGTAGGGGTTGGGGAGAAACCTGACGTCAAAGACCAGGTCGGCATCCAGGGGGAGACCGAACTTAAACCCGAAGGAGACGATACTGATGAGCAGTTTCCCTGGCTCAAGTTCCCCGGACAGCAGGTACCTGATCTCTTCCCGTAACTGCCGCGGGGTCAAGTCGGTGGTGTCAACGATGTAATGGGCGCGTCCCCGCAGTTCATTCAGCCTTTTTCTTTCCAGTCGAATCCCTTCCAGGACCCGTCCCTCCAGGGCCAAGGGGTGTGGGCGTCTTGTCTCCTTGAATCTCCTGACCAGGGTCTCGTCGCTGGCCTCCAGGAAAAGGATCCGGTAGAGGAACCCGCCACGCTCAATTAGTTCCAGTGCTTCAAAAAGGGAGTCAAAAAACTCCCCCCCGCGGATGTCGATAACCATGGCCACCCGCTGGATTCTACCCTCAGATCGAGCACAGAGCTCAATAAACTTCGGCAGAAAAGTCGGGGGAAGGTTATCCACACAAAAAAACCCCAGGTCCTCCAGGCTGCGAAGGGCCTGGCTCTTGCCGGCACCGGAAAGCCCGGTAATAATGATCAGGTTGATCTTGTTCAAGGAGCATCACCCCTGCTTACTGAAACCGGGGCGCCTGTCCCGGCTTGACAGCATTGATCACCTGGTCTGGCCGTAATCCGGCGGCCTGGGCAAGGGCCAGTCCCTGCCCCAGGTCTCCCACCCTCCAGGGGTCATGAGCATCACTTCCAATGGCAAAACGCACACCCTCTTCAGCCGCGCACTGGATGAAATCAGTGGTCACCTCACGGTGGGAGGTATTAATCTCCAGGGCGGTTCCGTGGTCAGCACACACCCGGGCCAGTTCCCTGGTGTCGATGGAAAGTTGCAGTCCGGGGTGGGTAATGATATCGATCCTGTTCTTGCGTACCGCCCGGATCACCGCCCGGGTATTATCCCGCCGGGCCCGCCTCCCCAGGTTCCTGCTCAACCTGGAAAGCCAGGCATTATTAATGATCAAGGAAACTCCCGCCCGCAGGGAAGCAGGAACAACAAAAAGGTGTAGCCCCGCCAAAACAATGTCCATCTGGGAGAGGACTTCCCTAGGAACATCCAAGTCCCCATCCAGGCTGACGATGTTAGCTTCAACCCCAAAAAGAATTCTGATATCCCTGTAGATCCCATTCTGCACCTCAATTTCGCGGCGGATTTGAACCCAATCGGTACGCCGGATGAGGTTCGACATGAGAAGACTCGCCGGGCCGTGGTCGGTGATGGCCACCTCGGACAAACCCCGCTGCCTGGCAAAGGCAACATTGTCCGCAATGGTTCCTTTCCCATGGCTGTACCGGGTGTGGGTATGATAATCAGCAAAGAGCCTCAAGGTGGCAATCACCCTTCCCCCCTTCAGGTCTTTGGATGTCCACCATGACCCTAGGCCAGGACCTGAAGGCCAAATTCTCGACCACCTCTCCCTTCAGGCCTGCCTTGCTACTGACCCTTTCTCCGGGCCTTGAGGTAACCCCAAACCCGTTCAACACTGGCATTTAGTACCTGGGTCTCGTCAATTCCGGCCTCTTCGGCCATTTTCCTGACCTCACTGACTTCCCCTACGTAGGACATGAAGTGGGCATCACTGCTCAGGGAAACCATGATCCCCTGCTCCCCCACCCACCGCGCAATCTCCAGGCAGGTGGCCGTGCTGCCGTGACGGCTAACGGTAAGGGAACCGTTGTTTAGTTCGAGACAGACGCCGTAGTCCTTTGCTGCCTGGCAGACCCTTAGAGCATCAATAGGAAACTCCGGGTTTCCGGGGTGGACAATGATGTCCACGTACGGGTTTTTCATGGCATTTACGATGGCCCGGGTGTTATCATTCACCGTGCCCCCAGGGTAACACTGGTCATGAAAACCAGCCAACACAATGTCCAGCTTTTTCAGGTACCGTTCAGGAAGGTCCAGGTTACCGTCATAATCGGTAATGTTGGCCTCCACCCCATGCAGGATTTGCACCCCTTCAATTTCACGGGGTAACAGGCGCATGCTGCTGAAATGGTACGGGTGTGGGCCGCCTGGCAGACCCGGCCCGTGGTCGGTTAAGGCAACCATTTTCAGCCCCTTCCGGGCCGCCACCGAAGCAATCTCGTAAACAGTGGAGTAGGCATGTCCACTGGCTACCGTATGAACATGCAGGTCTGCCACGATTTTCATTCCCCTACCCTCTTTCCCGGAATCTGATTCGTCTCGGCTTGCAGATAACCTCCAGGATCTGGCCCTGGAAAAAGTCCTTGGCGTGGTCCGGTTCCAGTACCAGGGCTGTATCCGCCCCCCGGCCGGTGCCGCCAATGGCGATGATCTCCTTTCCGTAGGGGATCATTCCCGCATCCAGGGCCATGGTAGCAATCTCCAGGCAGACCTTGGTTCCCTGGCCGAACATCCGCAGGGTGAGGGAGATGACTCCTCCGGGGTAGAGGCCCCCGAAGCGATTGGTCACCGCCCTTTCAACATTGGCAAGAAGGTGCGTGGTGGTAAGTACTTTTACACCCTGCTGGGTGAGCTGCACCCTGGTTTCCTCGTCCATCTCGTTTTCACCAGGCCGGGCGTACCCGCTGTGGTGCGTGACGCAGATAATTTCAAAACCCCGTCCAATTAAGGGTTCCACCGTCTGCCCGGTATTGGACGCCACCACCAAGTGACGGATCCCAAGCTCCTCTGCCCGTTCTACTGCCGCTTCCAGGGTTGGAAGGGTGTTTTCCGGACCTGGCTTGTCCCAGTATTTGGTCATAGGAATCCCTCCCGTGGTTTGATAATCTCTTTTCTTGGCTCTGCCCTTTCCTGAACCCCATTTTGGTTCCTTTGTTCATCCTGGTGCTTCATGCCGCCTTCCAGAGCGGCGGCAACACGAAGGATGAAAAAACCTCGCCGAACAACTCTCCACCCAGGCCCTCAGGCAGGATTGAGCTGTCCAGCAGCAGTGGAGCCCTTAGTTGATTTTACCATAAGTTTCCCCGGAAGAAAATTAGGCGCCTTCCGCCTCGGGACAGCCCTTGTCCAACGCCTCGGGAAGGAGAAGCTCCGCAAGGTCCCGTATTTTCGGAAAACCCTCGACTGGTCCCAGGCCCTGATGGCCCTGGAGGACACCTACCCAGAAGAAACGCTCTTTGACAAGACCCTCCCCGTCTTGTTGAAATACCGGTCCAACATCAAAAGGATAACCAGGGGCAACAACCTCGGTTACCTTCTGAAATCTGGCACCGGTGGTGCGACCAACAGCGAAAACCTGACCCTTCAAAGCCCGGTGTTCTAAGGCAAGACGGGTCAGGCCAAAGGCCCGGAAGAAAAAGAAGCGGTACCATCTCTCTGTGAAGTGTAGGAAAGCAATCGCAAAGACCTGGAGGATGCCTTAGACAGACCGGTGGGATCCCCAACTCTTTGGCTCAATCCCCAGCCCGGAACCACTTGGAAGGCCGGAGACAGGATTATCAACCTTCATGCCCCTTGCTGCGCTTCTGTGTCCTGTTTCCGCAACCTCGATGAACCAAACCACCTGGTTGAAGCCATCCTTCCCCGGTAAGACGGTAAAACTCCTGGTGAACCAAGTCCAACAGTTTGGGAATGGCCCTGCGCACCGGGCGGGACAGCGTAGTACCAAACTCCAGAACAGCCGGTTCTACTCCCAGGAGCAACCCCTCCGGCCTGTACCCGAAGATTTCCTTCATCCCCAAGAGGTGGGCGAAACGGTGGTCGTGCAGGGAATAGACGGAAGCCGGTTCCGGCTGCAGGTCGACGAGGGGAATCCGGTAGATGGACCCTGGAGGCTCACCTCCAAGAACCGCGTCCACAACCAGCCACCGGATATCCCGTGCCCTCGGCCCTCGGCATCCACCATCCAGGACCTCCCATACCATCCACGGGTCCGCTCCGGCCGGAACCACCTGAACAAAGGAAGGTACAGTCCCCCGGGCCACTTCTTCCACCACAACCACCCCGACCCCATCATCGGAGAGAATGGTGTTCCCAAGGCCCACCAGGATCAAGGTCTTCATTTCGAAGGAGTCCGCTCCCCGCCCTCAGGTTTATCAGAAGAAACCCTGATCCAGCCCGTGAAAATGGCCTGAAGCCGGGCTGGGTCATCGATTGCCGCCAGGTACACGTGCAGGAAGATGGTAAGGGCAAAAAAAAGGGCTACCGTAAACTGGAAGTAACGCATCCCTTGTAGCCCTCCCACAAAGGGAAGGATCACTTCCCAGGGGTCGGGTTGATAAAGGATCACACCACTGAGGGCCACCAGGACAAATACGATAAACCAAGACGTAAAGAGGAACTTCTGCCCGACGTTGTACTTTTCCTGGTCAGGGCTGCGGTCCTGAAGAAAAAAGGTAAACCTGAGCAAGGCTGGCACCTGCCGGAAATCCCGGAGCCGAAAGAGAAGATTATGGTAGTCGCCGGTGGCCACGGCGTAGTAGAAGCGTCCCAAGACCAGGAAAATGGTTATGAACCCGGTGCTGAAGTGGAGCTCACGGGCAGTCCTCATGTTGAGAAAAGGAACCCAGCCGGTGGGCCAGGCAATGTAGAAACCGGTGATCACCAGCAGGATGACCCCGGCCGTAATGGCCCAGTGAAACAAGCGTACCACCAGGGGTTGAATCAAGACCAAGCGCCGTTTCATTTCCCCTTCTCCCCCACCCCCCTTAGATCTTGAAAACCCGTTTTTCCCCCTGCAGGAACACAATGTGGGCTGCGCAGGCCAGGCACGGGTCGTAAGAACGTATTACCCGGCCGATCTCTATGGGGTTTTTCGGATCGGCAATAGGCGTCCCGAGTAAGGCTTTTTCAACCGGACCAGGCTGTCCCCCATCGTCCCGCGGGGAGAGATTCCACGCCGACGGGGTTACCACCTGGTAGGCTGTCAGACGTCTCCCCTTCATCCTGAACCAGTGGCCGAGGGCCCCCCGCATGGCCCCGGTCAGGCCCACCCCCTCGCCGGAATCCGGCAGCTCGTAGGACTGGAAAACAGGCTGGCCGGGGTCGAGGGCTGCCAGCCACTTCTTCATCAAGGAAGCCACCAGCCTGGCCTCAAGGACCCGGGCCAGGAGGCGGTCCATGGCGGCATAACCCCGGCGGTAGTCCCCCCTCAACCACAGCCTGGCCAGGGGACCGGTTTCAAAGGGCAAACCGTTGTACCGGGGGGCCTTGACCCAGGAATAGCCCTCTTCTTTACCAGGAGCCGGGATCGTGCGGCCCCGCGCCGGGTGGAGGGGTTTGTCATCGGCATACCAGGAGCGCGTGACCTGTTCGGTAATCTTATCTGGGTCCAATTCTCCCGCCTGGCCGTCAATGACCGTCCCGCCCTTAAAAACCCGTTCCCCGGGAGTTCCTGGTTCCTGGAACATACCGTACGAAATGAGGTTGCGGTACCCCTCCCCGACTTCAAAGTACTCTGGGTAGCGGTCCGCAAGAAGGTAGGCATCAGGCACCATCTTTTCTTCAATGAACCGGGACACCTGGTCGAGCATGGCCCCAAACTGCCTGACCTTATCTGCGTCAGGTGGTACGGTCCCTCCCCCGGCCAGGATCCCGTGGGTGTGCGGGATTTTCCCTCCAAAGAGCACCGTCATCTCGTGGCTCTTGCGGCTCATCTCGAGCTGTTCCAGGTAGTGCTGGTACAGGTTTTCCGACTCCCTTTCCGTAAACCGGTAGTCGGCCTCGTATCTTGGGATAAAGGGGGGGCGGTCAGGCCCCTGAACAAAGTCAGGGAGGGTCATAAGGTAGAAGTGGCGCAGGTGGTTCTGCAAGAGGTCGCCTCCGAAGATGAGGTTGCGCAGGAGCACACCATTGGCGGGAACTGTAAGGCCAAAGGCATCTTCCAGGCCCAGGGCTGAAGCCGTGGCGTGGGCAGACGAGCAGATTCCACAGATCCTTTCCGTGAGGTAGCCGGCATCCCTGGGGTCCCGGCCCATCAGGATCAGCTCGAGCCCCCGAAAAAAAATACCACTGCTTCTTGCGTCAACCACCTGCCCGTCTTTAACCTCCACTTCCACGCTCCAGAAGCCGTTTAACCTGGTTACCGGGCTGATCCTGATCCTGGTCACTCCTTCTCCCCTTCCCTTTCCGACTGGACCCTTTCGTGGTGGTTCCGGTCTTTGCCTCTGGCAAGTTTCCCAGCCGGCCTGCGCCGGCCCCTCCAGCTGGCGTCTTTCCTTGCTTCCCGTTTCGAGAGGGTCTTTTCTTCACCACCAGGCCCGGTACCAGGGTTGGTCTTGGTGGTTTCCGTCTTGCCCACCCAGTTCCGGGCCAATCTCCCGGTCAAGACGCTTCCCACCAGGTGGGCACCGATCCCCCCGGCTGTTACTATTCCTGCCACCGCCGCCGCCGTGCGGGCGGTCACGGTTACTCCGGGTAGCTTGACATCAGGCAGCTGTTCAAAAAATGGTTCCATCCCGTCCGGAAATTCTGGGGCAACACAGCCGATACACGGGGTATTTGCCTCCACAGGCCAGCTCAGGTGTTCACCGCTCCACTGACGGGTCGGGCAGTCGGTAAAGGTCACAGGTCCCTTGCACCCAATCTTGTACGTACAGCCTGAGTCACCCGGGTGGGCGGCGAAGATACTGTTTTCAAAGTACTGCCTCCGGGGGCAGTTATCATGGACGGTATCCCCGTAAATCATGGTCGGACGGTTGTACGGGTCCAGGTCTGGGACACCGTACAGAAGCAGGTGCGAAAGGGTTGCCACCAGCCAGTCGGGGTGGATGGGACACCCTGGAACATTGATCACCTGCCGGTCCAGAACCATGGAAACCGGTTTAGCCCCGGTAGGATTGGGGTTGGCGGCGTAAGGCCCTCCGAAGGCAGCACAGCTGCCGGCCGCAACCACGTACCGGGCCCCGGGCCCCAGGGTCTCGACGGCCTCAAGGTCGGTAAAAAGACGCCCGTCTGGATGGTGGCCGATGGCCCCGTAGATCCCACCATCCTTGGTGGGTACTGCACCATCGACGACAAGGATATACTCCCCCCTGGCGTCACGGGCCACATCCTCCAGAGCCCTGATGGCCTGTTCCCCTTCTGCTGCCATCATGGTGTTGCCATAGCGGAGGTCGATGATTTCAAAAATGAGTTCCTGGAGGCGGGGATTCAGGGTATTCAGAAAAGAAAGGAAATTCCCGGTACAGGTCTGGACCTCCAGCCAGATTACCGGGGGCCGCCGCTCCAGGGCGGTGATGGCTTCTGCCAGGCGCGGGAGTACAGTACTGCCCAGGCTGAAACCGGCACCCGCCCCGAGACAAAGCTTGATGAACTCCCGCCTGGTGAGCACGGTTTCCTTCCTCCCTCGGCGTGCCAGTTTCACGGTGGGTTACCCAATACTGGGATCTATCCTTCCCGGAATCTTTCCCTTTATCCGTCTGCACCGGCCCCACGGCCGGGCCGGTCGTCCGCTGTCTAGGTAGCCCGCTTCTTCAGGCAGGCCCGCCAGGGACCCCCACCAGCGGATGAATCATCGCCAACCCTCACTTGTTTTCCGGCCCCCTCTCAGGGTCCAGGACCGGACGCACGCCCCGCAGCCGGTTCATCTCTTCCCAACGGGTCAGGTAGCGCGGATTACGCAGGTGATCATTTTCCCCCTTGTCATCCCCCTCGGGACCCCCTTCCTTCAGGTCTTTTTCTGCAGCCATGCCTCGCGGCGTAATTTTCTTCTGGTCCCCCGGCGGTTCGTTCCTGGTCACGAGGATCCCTCCTCTTTTCCCTTGGTGTCCCGCACTGTCACCCATGGTCTAGTATCTACCGTCTTCCCCTCTTTAAGTCTTGAAATTCACTTGTCCCGTCCTTCGCCACTGGGCAGACCTCAATGCCTCACGTCCCCTTCTTGCTTCCCCTGCACCTGCTTCAAGAAAGAACCCTTTCAAGTCATCCCCTTCGTCCCCCTGGTTCGCTTGCCCAAGGTTCTATGTCCTTCCTCCAGCCTCCTTCAGACCCCACCGTTGCCAGTGGCGCCATTGCCTACGGATTGTCTTCCCACTGGTTAGGCGACAGAGGTTCTTTCAGCTCATCGGCTCAGCAAACATGCTGGGCAAACAAGCTTAGAGCCGCCCGTGCTGGCGGCTCCAAAACTTGCTCGAGGGCAAACTCTCCTGTTCAAAACACAACCTTCAACTTCATATGGTCGACCCAGAGGTCGTTTGCTAGGCCAGGTTCTCCACAATGGTGGCGATACCCTGGCCACCACCGATGCACAGGGTGACCAGGCCGTACCGGCCGCCCCGCCTCTTCAACTCGTAAATCATCTTGGTCATCAAAACGGCCCCCGTCGCACCCACCGGGTGCCCCAAGGCAATGGCGCCACCGTTGGGGTTGACCTTTTCCAGGTCCATGCCCAGTTCCCTGATGACAGCCAGGCTCTGGGCGGCAAAGGCTTCGTTGAGCTCGACAACATCGATATCATCCAGGCCCAGTCCAGCTTTTTCCAAGGCCAGGCGGGTAGCTGGTACCGGACCGATCCCCATGACCTCGGGTTCAACACCGGCCGAGGCCCACGAAACCACCCGGGCAAAGGGCTCCTTGCCTAATTCCTCGGCCTTACGCGCCGACATCAGGACCAGGGCGGCCGCCCCGTCGTTAATGGTACAGGAGTTTCCAGCGGTAACCACCCCATCCTTTTTAAAGGCCGGTCTCAACTTGGCAAGTGTCTCAGAGGTGGTTCCCGGACGAGGGCCTTCGTCCTGCTTGAACAGGACCGGGTCTCCCCTTCTTTGGGGGACGGCAACAGGGACGATCTCTTCGCCAAAACGTCCCGCTTCGATGGCTTCTAACGCCTTCCTCTGGCTTTGAGCGGCAAAGAGGTCCTGGTCTTCACGGGAAATGTTAAACCGTTCTGCAACATTCTCTGCCGTCAGCCCCATCCCCTCGAGGACATCCATGAGGAAATCATCCAGGGGCGCATGACCCATACGGTAGCCAAAACGTGCTGTCCTGAGCAGGAAGGGGGCCCGGCTCATGCTCTCCATACCGCCAGCAACCATGACCTCAGCATCACCATCGGCAATCTCCCTGGCGGCCAGGTTGAAAGCCTTCAGCCCCGAGCCACAGTTCTTATTCACGGTAAAGCCCGTAACCTCGATGGGCAGGCCGGCTTCCAGCACTGCCTCCCGTGCCGGGTTACCCCGTGGTTCGGTCTGAATAATACTCCCCATGATCACCTCTTGGACCAGACCACCGTCAATACCGGCCCGCGCAACTGCTTCCTTGATCACGAGAGCCCCAAGTTGGTTGGAAGTGAAGTCCTTCAAGGTACCCATGAACCGCCCGATGGGGGTCCTGGCGCCGCTGATGATGACCACATCGCGCTTCATCTTCTTTTGACCTCCTTTCCGTCTGGCTTACCCGTGACAAACCCAGGCCCGGCCGAAGCCGTGTTCAACTCCGGTTCCGGCCGGGTACAGGTCTTAATCCCTATCTCTCCTGATCCCCGCCAGTCTTTCGGCCAAGGCCTTCTTGTGCTGGAGGTTACCCCGGCGCAGGATCATGATCTTCTGGGCCTGGGGTGACCCGGCCCCGTGCATGGATTCGGCCAGGGCCGTGCCCCCGGTCATGTTCTCGATCAACCGGGCCATCCGGAACCTGTGTTCCGTGGGAACAGACGCCACCCCGCGGAAGTACTTCTCAACGTACTTGCCAACTTCCTTGCTCTTCAGGTCTTTTTCCGAGGGCAGGGTGGCGATAAAGCCCCCGGCAATATCGTGGGCCAACCGGCAGATCTCGTAAATGTGCCTGGTTACATTCTGCTTGGTAATATTGGCCAGCAGGGGGTCAACGAAGTAGGCGCCAGAGGCCGTTGGCCGGCCTTCCGCCGAACAGGCGATGGACCCGCAGTACAACGTCTCGGTCAGGTGGGTCATCTCAGCAACTTTATCCTTGATGTGTGACGCCCCAGCCACCCCGTTGTATTCGGCCATGGCCGTCACTGCTCCGATGATGACGTCACTGACACCGCCCTTGCAGCCACCGTAGTTCTGCCGGTGGTAGGAGGCAAACCGCTCCACCAGGAGGCCGGCAAAATCATACTCCCTGTACATGAAAACCCTTTCCCACGGGACAAAGACGTCATCGAGGATGGTCAGCGCCTCACCACCTACCAAGGCGAACTCGTCGTTCCCCTGGTCCATTTCGCCGCCTTCCAGGCGCCGGGTATCATTCGTCTGCCTCCCGAAAATATGGATTACACCCGGGGCATCGGTAGGAATGGCAAAAGAAAGGGCATAATCGGCATCGGCCTCACCCAGGGCAATGGTGGGCATGACGATCATCTCGTGGGAGTTAACAATCCCTGTCTGGTGGGCCTTTGCCCCCCGGACCACGATCCCGTCGTCCCTTTCCTCCACCACGTGGACATAGAGGTCCGGGTCTTCTTGCTGGCTGGGTTTCTTGCCCCTGTGGCCCTTGGGGTCGGTCATGGCACCAGCACACATGAGGTCGTTTTCCTGGACATACTCCAGGTACTTTTTCAGTCTCTGGTGGTAGTGGGTGCCATGGTTCTGATCCACCTCATAGGTTACCGTGTAGAGGGCATTCAGGGCATCCAGGCCTACACAGCGTTGGAAGCAGCTCCCTGTCTGCTGCGCGATCATCCGGAGCATCTTAACCTTTTTCACCAGGTCTTCGGTACCCTGGTGGATATGGGTAAAACGGTTGACCTTCTTGCCCGTAAGGTGCGACGTCGCCGCCATCAGGTCTTCATACTCCGGTTCGTGGGCAAGCTGGTAAGTCATTGCCGCACAGTTTACATGGGGTTTGAAGAGGGGATGGTCCACCGGGTTCTCGATTCTCTCACCCAGGGCATAGACCTTGAGGTTCAGGCCCTTCAGGCTCTCGATGTATTCCGCCTTGGTTTTAAGAGGCATCAACCTTCACCTTCCGGCCGGGCTCTTTCGCCAGCCCCATTTTAGTAATGTTCTCGTTGGCAGCGGCCTGGATCAGTTCGATCTGCTCCCTGCCTTCTTCACTGGTGAAGAGGTGTTTAAAGCGCCGCTGGACCTTGAGGAAATCCTCCACAGGGCGTGGAATTATCTTGAAGACCTTGGTAATTTCGCCGTTTTCAGCCTCGTATACAGGCATAAGACCTGTCTGGACTGCCAATCGCGACACTTCCACCGTGAGGGCAGAATCAAAACCCCAACCAACCGGGCAGGGCGAGTGCACGAGGATAAACCGCGGCCCATCTACGGTCAAGGACTTCTTAACCTTGTTCATCAGGTCCCGCGGGTAGGCCAGGGAGGCCGTGGCCACGTAGGGTACATCGTGGGCGATGGCGATGGCCGCAAGGTTCTTCTTGGGACGGTCTTCCCCGATGGAACGCCTTCCAAAGGGCGTGGTTGTGGTCGCTGCCGCGTAGGGGGTGGCACTCGAACGCTGGACACCGGTATTCATGTACGCTTCGTTGTCGTAGCAGATATAGGTAATCCGGTGCCCGCGCTCGAACATCCCCGAAAGGGCACCCATCCCGATATCGTAGGTACCGCCATCACCACCAATGACGATCACGGGAATGTCGGCTTTCCCCAGGATCCTCAGGGCTGCTTCAACCCCTGAAGCCACGGAAGCACCGTTCTCGAACAGGGGGTGCATCCACGGTACCTCCCAGGACGACAGGTCGTAGAGCGAGCTGAAGGTTTCCAGGCATCCCGTGGGACTAACGACAATGATGTTGTCGCCAGTAGCTTTCAGGATCAGGCGCGCTATCGCGGCTGGTCCGCAGCCTGCACAGGCGTTATGACCCGGCGCGAAAAGTTCCTGCTCAGGTATCATCACATATTCCCCCTAGACAATATTCCAGTTCATGTTAACAAATTCCGGTTCCTCGTCGACCGGTATACCGTCAGCTACCTTCTGAGCCTTTTCTACAATACCCTTGACCGACTCGATGGTAACGTCCTTCCCGCCGAGTCCGGCCATGAAGCTCAGAACCTGGGGCCCGCGCTGGTTGTGAAGGGCAGCCTTAACGTCAATGGTCAGTGGTCCACCGTATCCCTGGGAGATACTGCGGTCAAGGACACACACGGTCCGGGCCCGGGACAGTACCCTCCTGATTTCCTCGTCTGGGAAGGGACGGTAACACCTGATCTTCAATACCCCAACCCTTGTTCCCGTTTCCCGCATCTCATCGACTGCATCCTTCAGGGTTCCGACAAGGGAGCCCATGGCCACCAGGATTACCTCCGCGTCATCGGTCCGGTACTCCTGGATCAGCCCGCCGTAGTCCTGGCCGAACCGTTCCTTGAATTCCCTCGCCACCTCTTCCACCTTCTTCTTGGCGTGATGCATCACCTGGTGGTGGAGGTAACGGAACTCCATCAGGTTATGCGCCATGGCAATAGCCCCAAAGGTAACCGGTTCTTTAGGGTCGAGCTTATAGAGGGGGTTGTAAGGTGGGAGGAAAGCATCGATTTCTTCCTGGGGGAAGGTTTCCACCGGTTCAAAGGTATGGCTGATGGTCCACCCGTCAGCCGCCACCAGAACCGGGAGCAGAATGTCGCGGTCCTCGCCGATCTTGAAAGCCTGAATGTGGGTATTGTAAGCATCCTGGGAGTCTTCCACGTAGAGCTGGATCATACCGGTATCGCGAAAGGTAATGGTATCCTGGTGGTCCGGCTGGATACTCACCGGTGTTGAAACACTCCGGTTCATGCCGGTAATCACCACCGGTATCCTCATCCCGGCCATGTTGTAAAGAACCTCGGTCATCAAGAGCAGGCCCTGGGATGATGAAGCCGTGTAGGACCGCGCCCCGGTGGCCGCAGAACCAAAGACTACCGAGGCTGCCGAAAACTCGGCATCGACCTTGAGGTACTCAGCCTCGAGCTCCCCGTTGGCCACCATCTCGGCCAGGAACTCGGCTACATGGGTTTGCGGAGTGATGGGATAGGCAGAAATCACCTGGACCCTGGCCGCTTTGATCGCCTCGGCAATAGCCATCGAGCCTTCCATAACGCGTTTTGTACCCATAGTCACTTCCTCTCTTCCTCCATGGTAATGGCATCGCGGGGGCACTCGTGAGCACAGATCCCGCACCCTTTACAGTATTCATAGTCAATAATACATATCTTATCAACAATCTTGATGGAAGCATCCGGGCAGTACATGAAACAAATCCCACACCCGTTGCAGGCCTCGGGGTCCACCTTGGGCCTGAAAGACCTCCAGTGGCCGGTTTTATTTTTCTTCGACCCGCCCGGACCGCATACCGCACCTACGTTTAGCTTCATAGTGCCTCCCTCATTTTCTCGTAAGCTTTTCTTGCCGCCTTGACGTTCTTGTCACCCAGGTCACCGGGGAACTTCTCCCTGACGGCCGGCTCCAGGGACTTCATGCTGATGAGATCCGTGGCTGCCAAGAATGCGCCCATGATCGCCGTATTGGTGATGGGTGCCCCTAGGATCTCCAGGGCAATCTGGGTGGCCGGGAAGGTTATTACCTGTGCCTGGGTCTGGAGCCCGAGTTCCTCGGGGCTCTTCTCCGTATTGACGAGGATCATGCCGTCGGGTTTCAGCCCCTGCAAAACGTCAACTACCTGCAGTAGGCTGGTATCTTGTAAAATCACGTAATCAGGGTTGTAGACCTGGCTCTTGAGGCGGATGGGTTTATCACCAATACGGATAAAGGCCTCAACCGGCGCTCCACGCCGCTCCCCTCCAAACCTGGGAAATGCCTGGCTGTACTTCCCATCCTCAAAAGCGGCAATGGCGAAAATCTCAGCCGTGATAACCGATCCCTGCCCGCCCCTTCCGTGGATTCTGATCTCCTTCATTGTCTTCAGCACACCTCTCGCAAGATTTTTCCCTGATCAGAGCCGTGTTCCAAAATCCCTGTCCATTAACCTTGTCATTGCCTATTCCTCAGTACTCCAAGTGCCGTGCATGCCACCCCCTCCAAAGGCCTCGCCGGTTTCCGTGCACCCCATCCTGGCTTGTTTCTTTTCGATGTTCTCGCCGCCTACCTCATCACCCGCTGCTTGCTACCCTGCGGGCTGGACCCGAATCTGAGCCCTTATATCCCAATTGCTTCGAAATCTCGCTGGTTGCATCCTTGATATCGCGGATCAGGTCTGGAAACCGGGACGTAATCCTGACCGTTGGGGCCGAAATACTCAGAGCGGCAATGACTTCACCCGCGTAGTTTCGGATCGGCCCACCCACGCAGGACATCCCCACCTCAAACCCTTCCATGCAAACAGCGTAGCCCTGCTCCCGAATGGCCTGCAGTTCTTTTTTCAACTCCACCGGGTCGGAGATGGTCTGCGGTGTGAGTTTCTCCAACCCCTCCTTCTCAATGTATTCATCCACCGCGGCGGGCGGGGAGTACGCCAAGAGGGTCTTGCCTAACGCCGTGGCATGCGGTGGTGAGCTCAGGCACATGTGGAAGAGGAGCATCATCGGCTTTTGAGTCTCAGGCATGGTCTTGTCGACGAGAATAACGCGCCGGTTATCAAGGACGGCAAGGTGGACAACCTCGTTGTACTTTTGGACCAGTTTTTCTGCCCAGGGTTTGCTCACTTTTTTCACATCAAGCCGGTCACCGACAAACATGCCCAATTCAAAAAGCGCAAGACCTAGGGCATACTTACCGTTGTCTGGCGTTTTCTGCACAAAACCCTTAGCCTGAAGGGTCGACAGGAGGCGGTGGACCGTACTCTTAGGAAGTCCGAGCCGGTTCCCCAACTCGGTCACCCCAAGTTCAGGGCCTTCCTTGTAGAGAGTTAAGAGAACATCCAGGGCATTGGCAACCATGTTGATTGTGGAACGGCTTTCCCCAGGCAAGACTCACATCCCCTTCCCTCCGGCTCCCCGGGGGGCAACAGGTGGGCCGGTTCTCCGGTCTTCTGCGTATCCATAAAGTACAAGCAGCTTTTTGATTGCCTTCTGGGAGCAGGTCCGGGTGGTACAAGTTTTGGGAACAATGTTCCAGTGCTAATTAAGAGTTCTTCGTTACCACTTGAAAACCCTTCTGAACGGCACGGTCCTGCTCTCGGCCCAAAAGATAAATAAGGCAACCGCTACCGTCCTAAAGTCACGACAGCAAGTCGCCAAGCAGTTGCCCACGTGTCTTCCCCCATCGGTTTTCCACATACCCCAGCCAAACAATCCCTCCTTATGCCCGGCCCTCCTGTTCTGCGGGATTACCGGGCCGGTTCCGGAGCAAACCCTGGCGTACAACTTTTACGGATATACTTACCCTTCACGGTATACCTCGCCCCTCTTGCTTCGAGAGGAGCGAAGCCTGGTCTTGACAGGGATGTTGATGATTTGCCCGAGCAAGGATACCTCACCGACCCAACGGAAGAAATTCAAAGAGTATTCCACCGATGGTCCCACCACAACGGCGCTGACCACCGTGCCCAGGCCCACCGGTCCTCCCAGAAAATAACCAACCACCAGGACCGACAACTCGAGGGCAGTCCGGACACTCCCAACAGGAAAGCCGCTGCGCTGGGTCAGGGCAACCATCAGGGAATCCCTCGGCCCCTGGCCCAGGTCAGCACTCATATACCAGGCAGTCCCGAACCCGATCACGATGTTGCCGAGCACAACCAGGATCACGGCCTCTGCAAGTGAAGCAACCGGCTCTGGCCCCAAAATGTAATGGGGGATAAGATCGAGAAAGATACCAACAGAAGTCATGTTGAGGAGGGTCCCGATACGCGGCTTAACCCCCAAGAGGGCGCTCAAAATGATAATGAGCACACCTACCGCCAGGGTGACCTGGCCCAGGGTCATGGGAAGATGGTTTGTGAGCCCGAGGTGAAAAACCGTCCAAGCTCCAACCCCAAAGATAGAGCCCTTTACAAGGAGTGCAATACCCAGGCTTAAGGCGAAACACCCACCAAGGAGGTAAGTATACCGGAGAAAAAAAAGACACAAACCCTGGCACCTCAATTAAACCCATCCCTTTCTTCCAAAGATGCACCGACAAGCATTCCATCATTTACGCCAGCCTGAAAGCCGACACCGGGTTACACCCTTTTCCCGGTGCAGTCAATACTCCAGCCCGCGAATCCGCGCTACACCTGGCCCCGGTACTGGTCCTGTCTTCCCTACTTCAAAAGACCCTCAGGTGCTCCTTTACCGCTTCCGCCACCCGGTGGTTCATACCGGGAAGACCGGCCAGTTCTTCCACCGTGGCCTGCTGGATCTTGCGGAGAGAACCGAAGTGTTGAAGAATAACCTGTTTCCTTTTTTCTCCTACCCCTGGAATGTCGTCCAGGACTGACGCCACGGCTCCCTTTTCCCGGAGATTGCGGTGGTAGGTGACAGCAAAACGGTGGGCCTCATCACGAATCCGCCGGACCAGATTCAGGGCATCGGACCCTTTGGGGAGAACAACCGGCCCCGGCTTTCCCTCAACGTAAAGGTGCTCGTGCTCCTTGGCCAGGGCAGCTGCGCGAATATGCACCAAGCCCAATTGTTGTAGGACTTCCAGGGCCGCACCCAGCTGTCCTTTACCCCCGTCCACCAGCACCAGGTCGGGAAACCGGGAAAACCTGTCCCGGCCTGCTGGTGAAGGCCCTTCCCCTTTCTTCTCCTGGTTCTCGGCTCTCTCCCTCAAACCGTGGGAGAACCGGCGGTAGAGGACCTCCCGCATCATGCCGTAATCATCGGGCCCGCCGGCTCGTCGGATCCGAAACCTGCGGTAATCCTCTTTTTTTGGCATCCCCTCCTCGAAGACCACCATTGAGCCGACTGCATGCCGGCCCTGGAGATTGGAAATATCATAACATTCAATTCGCCGGGGCGGCCCTGTCAATTCCAAGCCTTCCTTGAGCTGCCGGGCCGCCCTTTCCCACCGGTTCGCTTCCCGGTTCCGGGCTGCCTGCCTTTCAGCCAGAAGGAGGCGGGCATTCTCCTTGGCCATTTGCAAGAGCCGCCTCTTGTCACCCCGTTTCGGCTCGTGGATCTGTACGGGTCCAGACCTGCGCCGGGCCAGCCACACCTCGATGTCTTCCTGTTCTTCCAGGGTTTCGGGAACCAGCACCCGGCGTGGAATAAGACCGGAGTTTTCATAGTACTGTTTCACGAAGGCGGTGAGAACCCCGCTGGTGGGAAGATCCTCCGTCCCAGGAAGGAAGTGGTGTTCCCGTCCCATCAACTTTCCGTCACGAACGAAAAAGACCTGGACACAGGTATCTTCCTCGTCCCGGGCACAGGCAACCAGGTCGTAGTCCTCCATGGAACGGGAAACTATTTTCTGCTTTTCGACGACCTTCTTGACAGCCTGGATCCGGTCCCGGAGTTCTGCTGCCCGCTCAAACTCCATGTTCTGAGCAGCGCGTTCCATCTCCCGTTCCAGTTCCTTGAGGACCTCCTCATAGCGTCCCTCCAGGAAACGGCAGAGCCGGTTGATCATCTCCCGGTACTCTTCCCTCGTTGGATATCCCTGGCATGGAGCCAGACAGCGCCGGATGTGGTAATTCAGGCAGGGACGTGATTTCCCCTCAAGTGACCGGCAGGACCGGTAGGGAAACAACCTCCGGGCCGCATCCACAGTCTGGTGCATGGCACCGGAATTTGTATACGGCCCAAAGTACCTGGCGCCGTCCTTTTTCATGCGCCTGACCACGAGAACACGTGGGAAGTCTTCGTTCACAGTAACCTTGAGATAGGGGTACTGCTTGTCATCACGGAACCTGACATTATACCTGGGCCGGTGCTGTTTGATGAGGTTGCTCTCCAAGATCAAGGCCTCAACCGGGGAGTCGGTGACAATGTATTCCAGGTCAGCCACCCGCTCCGCCATCCGCTGGATCCGCCGGCCCAGCCCGCGCGAGGAACGAAAATACGACCGCACCCGGTTTCTTAGGGAAGCCGCTTTCCCCACGTACAGGACCTCACCTTTTTCATCCTTGAACAAGTAGACCCCCGGCCTGGCCGGTAGGCCCTCAAGTTTGTCCTTCAAGTCCATTTTCCATCACCGTCTTCGCCCTGGACACCCCTGGCGGCCGAGCCTGTCAGCCGGTGCCGCCGGCTACCTCCTGTTTCCGCCGGGCGCTGTGCCAGTCCCTTTCAATCCCCAGGATGGGCGCCAGAAACTGACCGGTATATGACTCCGGCACCTGGGCCACTTCCTCCGGTGTCCCGCAGGCAATTACCCGGCCCCCACCTTCACCACCTTCAGGTCCCAGGTCAATAATGTAGTCGGCAGACTTGATGACTTCAAGGTTGTGCTCAATGACCAGAACCGTATCACCGTTGTCCACCAGGCGCTGTAACACCTCAAGGAGGCGGTGGATGTCGGCCATATGCAGACCAGTCGTGGGTTCGTCCAAAATATAAAGGGTTTTACCGTTGCTCCGCCGGCTCAGTTCCGTGGCTAGCTTCACCCGCTGGGCCTCACCCCCAGAGAGGGTGGTGGCGGGCTGCCCCAAGCGGATATAACCGAGACCAACATCGTGGAGGGTCTGGAGTTTTCTCCTTACCCTCGGGATATTGGCGAAGAAATCAAGGGCCTCATCCACCGTCATCTCCAGAACATCGGCGATGTTCTTGCCCTTGTACCTGATCTCCAAGGTTTCCCGGTTGTAACGCTTACCCTTACAAACCTCACAGGGAACATAGACATCCGGCAAGAAATGCATCCCAATCTTGATGATCCCGTCGCCCCGGCAGGCCTCACACCGCCCACCTCTGACGTTAAAACTGAATCGTCCGGGCTTGTAACCACGCACACGGCTTTCCGGGGTCCTAGAGAAAACCTCCCGGATGTAGTCGAAAACCCCGGTATAGGTTGCTGGGTTAGACCTCGGTGTCCGCCCAATGGGGGCCTGGCTGATCTCGATGACCTTGTCCAGGTTCTCGATCCCTCGAATTTCGCGGTACGCCCCAGGTTTCGTCCTGGCACCGTGCAGGACCCCGGCCAGTTTCTTGTAAAGAACCTCGTTCACGAGGGTGCTTTTCCCGGAACCGGAAACCCCGGTCACGCAAACGAAGACCCCCATGGGGATCTTGACCTCAAGGTCCTTAAGGTTATGTTCACTTGCCCCCACAACCTCCAGGTACTTTCCGTTGGGCTGCCTCCGAACCGGGGGAATGGGAATCTCCTTCTCCCCTTTCAGGTATTGCCCCGTTAAGGAACCCGGGGTGGCAGTGATTACAGACAGTGGTCCACTGGCCACCACCTGCCCCCCGTTGGCTCCAGCCCCGGGACCGATGTCGATGATGTGGTCTGCAGACCGAATGGTTTCCTCGTCGTGTTCAACCACGATCAGGGTATTCCCCAGGTCCCTGAGGTGTTTCAGGGTTTCCAAGAGCCGGCGGTTATCCCTCGGATGAAGCCCGATACTCGGCTCATCCAGGATGTAGAGAACCCCCACCAGTCCGGACCCAATCTGGGTGGCAAGCCTGATGCGCTGGGCCTCACCACCGGAAAGGGTCCCAGCCGCACGGTCCAGGCTCAGATACTCAAGGCCGACATTAACCAGAAAGCCCAGCCGCGCCCGGATCTCTTTCAGGATCTGGCGCGCAATCATCTCCTCCCGGTCTGTGAGCTCAAGGTTCTTAAAAAACCGGTCCGCCTCACCTATGGACAGGTGCGTAACTTCGGCAATGTTCTTCCCCCCAACAGTCACCGCGAGGCTTTCGGGCCTGAGACGCGCCCCTCCACACGCAGTGCAGGGTTTCTTGCTCATGTATTCCTCGATTTCCGTCCGGGCGCGCTCCGAATTGGCTGCTTCCCGGTAACGGCGCTCTAAGGTTGGTATCACGCCTTCAAAAAGGATGTGGCGGCGGCGTACCCTGCCGTAGCTGTTTTCGTAGCGGAAGTAAACCTTCTCCCGGCCAGCCCCGTACAAAAGGATGTTAATAAAGTGCGGGTCCAGTTCCTTTACCGGCACCTGGGTACTGAAGCCGAAGTGGTCGGCCACTGCTTTCAAAAGCTGTGGATAGTATGTACCGAAGTCCCAGGGGGCGATGGCTCCTTCCTGCAGGGACCGGTTGGGGTCTGGAAGGACCAGGTCAGGGTCAATCTCCATCCTGGTACCCAGTCCGGTACAGACCGGGCAGGCGCCGTACGGGCTGTTAAAGGAGAACATGCGTGGGGTCATTTCCTCAATGCTTACACCACAATGTACACAGGCCAGGTTCTGGCTGAAGAGCATCTCCTCTCCGCCGATGACATCAATGAGAACGGTCCCTTCTGCCCAGGAGAGAGCTGTCTCCAAGGAGTCAGCCAGCCTTTTTTCAATCCCCGGCTTGGCAACCAACCGGTCGACCACGATTTCAATGTGATGCCTTTTATTTTTCTCCAGTTGAATCTCCTCTGTTAACTCGCGAGCCTCCCCGTCAACCCTTACCCGGGCAAAACCACTTTTCTGGATGTCCTCAAGCAATTTCCCGTACTCACCTTTCCGGCCACGGACCACCGGGGCCAGAACCTGGAACTTGGTCCTTTCCGGAAGGTGCATGACCTGGTCCACCATCTGCTGCACGGTCTGCTGGGAGATGGACCGTCCACACTTGTAGCAGTGTGGCCGCCCGACCCGCGCGAAGAGCAGGCGCAAGTAATCATAAATCTCGGTGACAGTCCCGACGGTTGACCGTGGGTTCCGGGTGGTCGTTTTCTGGTCGATGGAGATCGCCGGCGAAAGGCCTTCGATAAAGTCAACGTCAGGTTTGTCCATCTGCCCGAGGAACTGCCGGGCGTAAGCCGACAGGGACTCTACGTACCGCCTCTGACCTTCCGCGTAGATGGTATCAAAGGCAAGGGTGCTTTTCCCGCTGCCGGAAATCCCGGTCACCACCACAAGTGCATCGCGCGGGATCTTGACATCGATGTTCTTGAGATTGTGTTCTCTGGCACCCTTGACGAAAATATAATCCTTCTTCATGGTCACACCCCCTGGGCTGGGACCATCCTTGGTCTGACTCCGGCACCCACAATACCGAATCCGGCTCCAGCCTGTACTTGCCCCTCTGCATGCCCTCATCCTTCCCGGGGCCTAGGGGCTGCGGCGCAACAGCTTCCGTCCTGAGGAACCTCCCACGAAAATACCCCTATCCCCCTCGCCAGGGTTTCGTTCCCTCGGCCCTCCGGGCCTGCGGCATAACCTCTCGCTCCGGAGCACCCCTGGCGTGGAACCTTTGCGCAATACCGCTTCCAATTTTCATGCTTTGTGGTGCCGCCGCACCGCAGGGCAGCACAGAGCACTAGCTCAAGCCCTTTTGCTTTTCCTGTAACCCTTTTGGCGATTCTCCAATTCAAAGATCATATCCCTCAGGGTAGCAGCCCTTTCAAATTCCAGGTTCTTAGCCGCTTCCTTCATCTCGGCGGTCAGTCTCCTGATCATCCCGGGAACCTCTTTCCTGGGAACCTCTTTCAATTCTCGCCCGACCCAGTAGTCGGCAGGTCTTTCCACCACGCGGGTGGCTTCAATAACATCCCGGATAGCCTTTCTGACCGTTGTCGGGGTAATGTGATGCTTTTTGTTAAATTCCACCTGGAGAGCCCGCCTCCGGTTGGTTTCACTGATCGCCCGTTCCATGGACCGGGTAACCTCGTCTGCGTACATGATCACTTCCCCGTCAACATTTCGAGCCGCCCGGCCGATGGTCTGGATCAGGGAGGTTTCCGAGCGGAGAAAGCCTTCCTTGTCGGCATCGAGGATGGCCACCAGGGCCACCTCTGGAAGGTCTAGACCCTCCCGGAGCAGGTTAATCCCCACCAGCACATCGAAGACACCCAGGCGCAGGTCCCGGATGATCTCCATGCGTTCAATGGTGTCGATCTCCGAGTGGAGGTAGCGGACCTTAACACCCATTTCCTGCAGGTAATCGGTGAGCCCCTCGGCCATTTTCTTCGTCAGGGTGGTCACCAGGACCCGCTGGTTTGCGCCAACTTTCCGCTTGATTTCAGCCAACAGGTCGTCGATCTGGCCCCGGGTCGGGCGGACGTGAACCCTGGGGTCCACCAGCCCGGTGGGACGGACGATCTGTTCCACCACCTTATCCGACTTCTCGAGTTCGTAAGGACCCGGGGTGGCAGAGACATAGAGGACCTGGTCGACCCTTTCCTCGAACTCGGAAAAAGTCAGGGGCCGGTTATCATAGGCTGAAGGCAGGCGGAACCCGTACTCTACCAAGGCATCTTTACGGGACTTATCCCCTGCGTACATCCCCCGGACCTGGGGGATGGTAACATGGGATTCATCAATCACCAGGAGGTAATCCTCGGGGAAGAAGTCCAAGAGGGTATAGGGCGGCTCTCCCGGTTTCCGCCCCGTCAGGTGGCGGGAGTAGTTTTCCACGCCGGTGCAGTAACCGACCTCCCGGAGCATTTCCAGGTCGTACCTGGTTCGCTGTTCCAGGCGCTGGGCTTCCAGGAGCTTACCTTGGCCACGGAGCTCCTGGAGCCGTTCCTCCAGTTCCTCCTCGATGGTTTGCAGGGCCCTTTCTAGTTTAGACCGCGTCGTAACGTAGTGGCTCGCCGGAAAAATAGCCACATGGTCCCGCTCTGCCAAAATCTCACCGGTTAAGGTGTCGATTTCGGTAATCCGGTCCACCTCATCCCCAAAGAGCTCCACCCGGACCGCCCGCTCGGTAAAAGAAGCGGGGTAGATCTCTAACGTGTCGCCGCGGACCCGAAATTTCCCCCGGGTGAAGTTGATATCATTTCGCTCGTAGTGAATATCAACCAGCTTGCGCAAGATTTCGTCCCTGTCCCGCTGCATCCCGACGCGCAAAGAAAGACAGAGACTGCGGTAGTCTTCCGGCGAACCGAGGCCGTAAATACAGGAGACACTGGCCACAATAATCACATCCCGGCGCTCAAAAAGGGCACTTGTAGCCGAGTGCCTCAGTTTATCGATCTCATCGTTAATACTGGTGTCTTTCTCAATGTAGGTATCAGTCTGGGGCACATAGGCCTCGGGTTGGTAGTAGTCATAATAACTGACAAAGTACTCCACCGCGTTGCGGGGGAAAAACTCTTTGAACTCGCTGCACAACTGTGCAGCCAGGGTCTTGTTGTGGGCAATAACCAGGGTCGGCTTTTGGAGCTCCTGGATCACAGAAGCCACCGTAAAGGTCTTCCCACTGCCGGTCACCCCCAGGAGAGTCTGGCCTTTTTTACCCTCCTTGAAACCGCGGCTCAGTTCCTCGATGGCCTTGGGCTGGTCTCCCCTCGGTTTAAAATCCGAAACAAGCCTGAAACCCACCTTCACCACCCCTTGGGAACCGGCTGAAGTAAGCTGAACGCTGCCAGTAATCACAGCCCGGTCTAACCCAATCATACCGTAACCAATTATACCGCAGCCAATAACATTTGCAAAATACCAACCCACCGGCAAAGATCCTGGTCCAGGCCGGGCTTTCTCCTTCAACGGTAAACCCCGCTTACAAGGCGAGGTGCAGCAACACAGGTCCGGATGCGGCCCACGGGTCCGGTGTTCAGCATCCGGCCGTGCGGGGGCCGCAGGCCTGGGCAGTTACAAGGCCTGCTATTCACCCGGCCATACCCTAACCTCCATTCCGGCCTCGGTTTGTCAACCGGCCCAGGAGCCTCTGGAAAAAACCCTGGTGCCGGAACTCCACGTAGTTCTGCGCATCCTCCGAAGGTACCGGTATAAACCCGAAATCGAGCAGGGTGCGCCCCTTCCCCACCAAGCGGTGGGCCTGAGGTTTCCCGTTGCGCCGGACGGTTAGCCAGGCCGTTCCCCCCGCCTCGGCAAGAAGCTGAGTCAGGTGAGCCGGACCGCCAACCTCCTCACCGTTAACCTCCACCACCACATCCCCCTTGCCAAGGCCTGCCCGCTCGGCGGGGGCTCCAGGCACCAGGTCCATCACCCGCACCCCCTGTTGGGGCGCAGTGAAATACGGACGCCCGTCCATCTGGCCGCGCCTTCCCAGAAGGACGACGGCCTCGTGGCCAAGGGCAGCGTATACGGCAGCCAGGAACTGGTAGATCCATCCCGCTGACGACAGGACCCCAACCACCAGCAGGCTGACACTGTAGGCGGCAAGCCAGAGGGAACTGCGGAGGGTCTTTTCCCGCGGGCGGCAGGTAACAGCGACATCAGAATACCCCAGGGCAGCAGCCACCGGAAACATGACATAGAGAATATTTTCGGCTTCGGGGAGAGCTTCCTCCGGCTTGATTAGAGGCCACCAATCCGGCATGTTGATTGACCCGGGGGGCAGCTCCCCGTTAGGTAAACCTACCAGTACAAGAAGGATAACGGGTACCGGCCAGAAACGCTGCAGGGCAAATCCACCTACAGTTTTCCCTGCATTGTTCTTGATGTTCATGGGGGTTGCCCCAAGGTGACCCGTGAAGAGAATCAGAAAGCTTTCAACCACATGCAGAACAGCCACCAAGGCAATTACCGCCGGGACGTTGACATCAGGAAAGCCAAAAAGGAGGCTGCTGATGGAAATCAACCCACCGGCATATGAGAAGCACATAAAGCGCGGGTGGATGGTCATGAGCAGAAGGGCCACCAGCAAAAGATAACCGGCTCCCAGGCCGGCAACGGTTACCCCCAGAAGAACCAGGAGGAAGCTTCCGAAGACACCCCCGGCTATCCCCTGGACCACGGCTCCCACGGTCTGGGCTACCGGGGAGTTCTTGGCCACCCCGTAAAGGCTTTGTTCCAGTAGCGCCAGGCGCCTGTACTGGATCCCAACCAAGATTACCACCAGCCAGAAAACAATGGCCATCCGTGGGTCTACCAACAGCATGGGGATCATGCGCAAGATGGCAATCCCTATTTCGGCCACTGGAAACAAGGAATTCATCTCCCTCGTTTAGTTTCCAACTTCAGAAACAAAAGCCTCCTCTGCAGCCGGCCCTTTCAGCCGCTCCGAAACCGTGCTCTGAAACCTGACCTCTCTTCCTAGACCCGCCAAAACCACGTCCGACATACCTTTAAACCACCCGCATTCCACTCAGGTCAAGAACCAAGCCCAGATCCAGGGCGAAATCCACCTTTGTGCCCCCAAGCTCCGGCCTCGGAAGGATGCCAACCATCCCACTCCGCCCCCCCGAGCACCCCTTGCTTCGGGTTCAACATTTTCCTCGCTGCTCGGCTCTGAGCCAATGGATGACGCGCAGAAAGGCTTCCAGATTGTTGGCGGCCCCAGGTCTCTGAGGCCGCCGTGCATTTAACTTATTCTCCTCAATCCCCACGTCACACATTACCATTGTAGCCCATCCGAATCCGTTTGACAACCGAACAGAGGGGGGGAGAGCAGCCGCCAAGTACAGCGCGGGAATCTTCCAGTCTCAGGTTAGTCACCCGTCTCGAGCCGGCGGCCATGCCACCTTGTGGCGCGGCGGCACCAGCAGCCACCGCGAGTTTGTGGCTGCGGCCCTGAGCCGCCGAGGTTCATTACAACTATACGGTGAGCGTGACGACCCGAAGGAAGGCCGGTGCCATCGGGACAGTTTCGTAGTAGTGCTCCATGCCGCCTCAGAAGCGCGGGCACCACGAAGCATGAAAATTCGAAGCTGTCTTCAGCGGCCCCTTGATCAGGTAGGATCATGAATTGCACGCCCGGGGTGCTCCGGAACAAGACCGGTTATGCCCCAGCCCCGAAGGGCCGAGGAATATGGTTATAACCATCCCAGCGGGTTTACCGGAGTACCATCCACCCGTACCTCGAAGTGGGTGTGCGGACCGGTACTCAGACCGGTACTACCGACATTGGCGATGTGCTGGCCGCGGGTAACTTCCTGTCCCACCGTGACCAACAGCTTGGAGTTGTGGCCGTAAAGGGTGGATATCCCTCCACCGTGGTCAATAATAACGGTTTTCCCGTAGCCACCGAGCCACCCGCTGTAGATTACCATGCCTGCTTCTGCCGCCCTGACCGTACTTCCCCAGGGGGCACCGATATCGATTCCGGCATGCCCGCGGTATTTCTTGAGGATGGGATGATACCGCCGGCCAAAATAAGAAGTGATCGGACCGTCAGCCGGCCAGAGAAAATCCAGTTTGCCCTGGCTCTGGCGGCGGTATTGGGCTTGCAGTTGTTGGATCACCTTGATGAGTTTTTCCGAAAGCTCTTCGTACTCGGCCAGCGCCCGCTCATACGCCTCTTTATCGTTTTGGATCCGGGCGAGAAGCCTCTCGTGGCTTGTCTTCTGGGCGGCAATCTCGGCCTTCTTTGCTTCTGTTTCCTGCTTCAGTTGTGCCAGCTCAGCCCTGGCTTCTTCCAATCGCTTCTTCTTTTCGGTATAAAATTCTTTCTCCCGGGTCACATGGCGAAAAAGCTCTACATCTTGTTCCACAATGCGACGGACCAGGTCAAAGCGCTGAAGAAAATCACGGAAATCCCTTGCCCCCAACAACACCTCCAGGTAGCCAACGGTTCCGTGCTCATAAAGAAAACGCACCCTGCTTTGCAAGAGCTGGCGGCGCTGCTCAAGCCTTTCCCTTGTTTCCTCAAGTTCACGGGTCACACGGGCCACGCGCTCCTCTGCTGCCGCCAGCTCTTCCTCCAATTTCTCCAGTTCCGCCCTGGTCTTCTCCAGGTCCTGCTCGATTACGGTCAGCTTGGAAAGTACGGATTTTCTCTTCTCTTCCGTTACCTTGAGACCCTGCTTGGTCTCCTCAATCCTTTGCTTCAGCCTTTCAAGTTCACGCTGCTTGTCATTGAGCTCTTTGTCCAGTTCCCCTGCGGAGACAATGGCCGGCAGGACGATGGCCAGGACAAAGATAATTGCCACTAGAAAGGCTACGATCTTCCAGATGAGCCTGTTCCTTTTCCCCCTCATCCTCAAACACCCTCCCGCTGTTCCTTAGCCCGTCAGGCCTGCGGCGCAACCGGCCCCAGGCCGTCAGGCTTGCAATAGTCATCGTGGTGGGGCAAGTGCAGTGCGGCCGGGACCGTTACACCCGTAAATAACGCCGGACAGAAAGAGCGCTCCCCGCGGCACCGATGAAGGCACCGGTCGCCACGAGCAGAAGGCAGACTTGTGTTAACACGTCATTGCCGGTAACAACAGGTAAGAAGGGAAGGACTTGATGCAGGCGCTCCACCAACATCAGGTAACCCTTCCATAATAGGAGTGCCGTTCCCATACCACCGGCCAGGCCCAGGATCGTGCCCTCAAGGATAAAGGGCCAGCGGATGAGAGAATCGGTGGCCCCCACCAGCTTCATGACCGCGATTTCCCGGCGCCGGGCGTGGACCGTTAACCGGACCGAATTGGAGATAATAAGTAGGGTAGCCAGGGCCAGGAACCCAACCAAGGCCAGGCCTCCCGCGTTGAGAATACGGGTGATTTTGCTGAGTTTCTCCACTACTTCCCGCCCGTAGCTGACCTCCTCAACCATGGTCATCTGGCCAAGAACCTCTGCAACCTCACTTATCCTGTCACTTTTTTCAACCTGGACCTCCAGGGAAGGGCGGAGTGGGTTCATTTCTTCCACGGTGTCAAAGACCCGGGTTTGATCAGGTAACCGTTCACGAAGGCGGTCGAGAGCCTCGTCCCTGGAGACGTAGTTTACCATCACTACCCCCGGGATGGTCTCAACCTGGCTTTTTAGTGAAGCCAGTTCACCTTGGTTCAGCTCCTTTTCCAGGTAGGCCACGATCTCGAGCTGTGCTTCGACCGACCGAACCATGTGGTTCAGGTTAACCACCAGGAGAAGGGTCACCCCCAGAACCAGTAAAGACAGCCCGGCGGTGGTAAAGGAAGCAAGGCTCATCAACCCATTTTTCCTGATACTGGTGAAGGCTTCTCCCAGGAGGTAACCCCAGGTCCTAAGCTTCATGGGCGTAAACCCCTCTTTCATCGTCCCGCACAATATGCCCGCGCTCCAGGGCAATAACCCTTTTCTGCATGGCATCCACGATCTTTTCGTCGTGGGTGGCCATGATCACCGTTGTCCCAAACCGGTTGATTTCCTTCAGGAGGCACACGATTTCCCAAGAGGTCTGCGGGTCAAGGTTTCCCGTGGGTTCATCGGCGATCACGATCGGAGGGTTATTGGCTATGGCCCGGGCCAGGGCAACCCGCTGCTGCTCCCCGCCGGAAAGCTGGCCGGGGAGGTTCCTTGCCCGGTCAAGGAGCCCCACAAGGTCAAGGACAGCCGGAACGCGCTTCCGGATCTCGCGCGGCGAAGCTTCAATAACCCGGAGGGCAAAGGCGACATTATCATAGACGGTCCGGTCAGGCAAAAGCTTAAAGTCCTGGAAAACAACCCCGATCTTCCGCCTCAAGAAAGGAATCTCTCTCCGCCGCAGCCGGGTGATATCTTTGCCCAAAACAAAGACCCGCCCCTCCGAAGGCACGTCCTCCCGGTAGATCAGCTTTGTCAGGGTTGATTTACCAGCCCCGCTCGGCCCGACGATAAAGACAAACTCTCCTTTTTCGATAAAGAGGTTAATATCCTGAAGGGCTACGACCCTCGCTGGATAGTAGATCTTGGAAACATGGTGCATTTCAATCACAATTCTTCTTGTCCCTCCCCACTGGGACGGCAAACCCAGAACTTCAGGACCAAACCCGGTAGGGCCCTTTCACCGTCGCAAGTGCTACATAAGATCGACATTCTGTCCCTCCAAGGCCACCGGTTTCAGTTAAATGAGCCAGTGTAGCCCCGAGAGTTCAACATAAAATTCGACAATTTGTGGGGAAATCCTTTAGTTATACACCTGTTTGTTAAAAATGTCAAAAAATGGACCATTTTGATATAGTGATCCATACCGCTCGCCCTGCAGCGGCACCACGAACCATGAAAATCCAACAAGCCGGTTGCTGCAGTCTGTATCAGGGGTACAACGAACGGGCAGGCGAAGGAAGGCAG
>ENA-OSAE01000188-OSAE01000188.1-marine-sediment-metagenome-genome-assembly--contig:-NODE-188-length-40835-cov-46.466920_pt1 | contig 40835 bp, 41 predicted proteins | sample MGYA00237870_ERZ529317 | MGnify/ENA primary metagenome ERZ529317 (study PRJEB26369, sample SAMN03142812) | marine sediment metagenome | biome: marine; feature: borehole; material: sediment... | reverse complement strand
GTCCCCACTTGTGAAAACGTTTATCGTTGTCATTTACCGCACTTTTGGCAACATCACCAATCCATTTTCCGGTATATTTACCTTTCACAAACCATAAAACAGGTTTCCAAAAAGTGTTTACCCTGCGAGGCCAGATCTGCGGAGACTGCCCGCCAGGTGTAAGATACGAAAGTGCCCAGTGATAATTGATATGTGGAATCATTAACTTTATTACCTCCGGTAAATAATACTGCCCCGTCATTACTAAAAGTGAACCTCCCGACTTTAATACATGAACAGCAAGTTTCGCCAGTGTTCCTTAAAGGGATAAGTACTCTTTTGAATACGGCGGGTCGGTGATTATTATGTCTACACTTTCCGGTTCTATCCGGTCTGCGATATCAGCAACGTCACCGTGGATTAAACGGCAGTTCTTAAAAATAGATGTGTTACTCGATAATGTTTTTTGTTTCACACCCTGCCAGCTGTTCTATTTTTTTAATAGCATCTTTTACATTTTTTGCCTTGCCGTTTTCTATTTTCTCTATTGCCTATCTGCGTATTTCTTCAGGGAAAGATATTAATCTTTTTTGCTTCCGGCAATGTAAGCCTGCCTTCTTTAACCTTTTCCAGTAATTTCGGGTCTTTTTCCTTGATCTTCTTGGCAGTAGATACGTATCGAGGATTAGTACCTGTAAATCTGGCCGCCTGTTCACGTGCTTCACCTTTGCCTTTAAATATTTTCAATTTTTTTTCTGCAGCAGAAAACGCTGACTGCTCTCCACTGTTTGACTGATTGTTTCTTTGCTCGGTTTCGCTGTTCCTACCATCCCGGGTCGGGTTCTCTTTCAGAACGGTTTTCCGGTTATTTCCAGACCGATCCGGAAAAATTTCCGGATCGGTTTCCCTATTTTTTTCCAAAATACTTTTTTCCTGGTTCTGCTTTAATGTCGCCATCTTTCGTTTATTTGCTTCTTTCTCTAACCACGGCAGAATCTCAACCGCTATCGCTGCCTTCTGGCTGCTCGTCAGGTGCCTCCGGTGCAAATTTAAACTAATAACAAAAGCAACCAGCGAACCGTTCCCGTCCCACTCCCTGAACCTGGGTTCAATACCCAATTCCAAACACGCCCTGTAACGATGACGTCCATCTATTATCTTCCCTTGATATGTCCAGATCGGCTCACGAAGACCGTGTTTTCTGATGTCTTCTAACAGTGCATGGTAATCTTCGTCTCTCATCTTCGGAAATATGTTCGTGATTTCATGAAATTCTTTCATAAAAAATGCGCCGCCCAAAAACCCTGAATTTACTCAGGGCGAAAGGGCGGCTTTCCCTCCTTTCTCTTTTTAGTTTTCTGGAGCAGTTACTCTGCTGTTTTCCTAATCGTTAGACTTGGGAAATTGTAAACAAAAATGTTTTTACCGAAAATCTTGAACGGCAAAACGTACCCCTGCAAAGATTGTAACCGGTTTTCTGCCGGAACAACATTAACAGGGATAATCAAGTAATCAACATCACGATTTGTTAATACATAAACCCTTACCTTCAGCGGACCAAGGTTAAGTGTTTTGATCGTAACTATGCCGGTAATAGTAGTCTTCTTCAATCTTATCGGGCTGGTGAGGTCTATTGTTCCATCGGTGTCCTCGTTCAATAACTTGATTGATGTTACGTAAACCACAGGTTTCATCCAGATGCTCGGCCCACGATGTAAATAACCCTTAACCACAACTGTTTTGCCAACATACTGCGCAAAATCAAACGGTCCGATTAATACATAATAGCGATCACCACCCCTAGGATAAGGACCCGGATGACCAGGAATAGGCGGCATATATTGAGGACCGGGTACCCGAAGTTCGTAGTGCGCTCCTTCAGTGTTTGAAGATATTACTGTACCGACTAGTTTGACCGGCTCTCTGTTCAAAACAGGACACGGAGATACTGCAAACGCAGGAATAACCAAAACCAGCACCAAAAAAAACGATCAGTATAACAATAACTGCTTTTTTATACATTTTTATCCCTCCTTTCGTTGTTTGTTATACTCATAAAAATAGGCCGGAATTAACTCCGGCCACTCTCTATCTCCTGTATCCTTCCTGCTGATGATACTCCCATTTCATCCATTTCTTTAATATATTCCCAATAACCGGTGACTTAAACTTTAATAAAAGAGATTATCATAAATCATATGTATATGGTCGGGATATACCCGACCTGATTGGTAAATCAAAATTAAAATTACTTATTCCTCGGAAAATGCGATGAAGTATTCGTATCTTATGCATTGTTAATAACCTGTTTTAGATCATAAACAAATTCCTGTAAAGACTGCTTGAGATTCCCGTCTACCGGGAACATTAATTCTCCGTCCCGGTCGCGAAAATGGATTCTCAAAAACGAATCGGACAGTATCTTCTCAATAGCCTCAATGTTGTATCCTTTAGAAGCAAGAGCTAAATAAGCATACCCTTCGTCGGAAATAACCCATTGTCCGTTGCTTTTCTTTAAAGAAAATCTCGCCCGATTAAATTCAGGAACAAGAAAAACAAAACAACCTCCCTTCTCTTCCAGAATTTCTACTCCGATTTTTCTCAGTTCCTGTTTCATATAGACCACCTCGCATGCTGTTCTTTTCTAAAAAAGGCCCCGAAAATCGGAGGGGCCCTAAACAATAATACGACCAATAATATAACGATTCTCACGATTGATAACATCTATCCGAACAGCAACTTTCTCAAATCGTCTGGGAATATAATGAGAAAAGAAGTTTCTCGCAATCCCGGTTACTCCAGGTTCGAAAGCTACAACATAACCTCTGCCGTTCTTCTGAGGTTTTAAAACCACAGCACTGACAACCGACCCTTCCTTATAGTCTAGATTTTCCCAGGGGTCAGGAAGAAGTACCTTGCGGTTTACCCTTATCCCATCATCGGTAACTTCCATGACCTTGACATCAATAACCTGACCAACCTTCAAAACCCTGGCAGGATACGGGTTGGTATAGTCAATATCAAATCTCGGAAGATAGGCTTCAAACCCACCTATGTCTAAAACAGCACGGTCGTTTTTCAAAGCAATTACAGTAGCCTTTACAACCTTTCCCTCGACTTCTTTTATGTCCTCAACGCCAAGATGCTTTAAGGTTTGTCTGCGTATGGTTTTCAGGGCTTCCTTGCGAGAAAGAAACGCTATCTCTCCATCAATGTCCATCACTTTTACATCAAAAGGACGTTCGGATGTCAAAAGCCCTATCATCCTCCGGCGAATCTCTCCCTGCTCATGCTCGGGAAGCTGGAGAAATTCTTCCTTGGTACCATCAAAAATCCCGGTACCGGTTTCATAAACGGGAATAACCCCCCTGAACTTGCCCAGCGGGATAATGAAAACCGGAAATTTTTCGCTGCCAAAATTGATGTCCTCTACCCGCTGGGGTTCTACTTTGATAAGAACTCCGGTTTTGTGTGCAGCACGGACCTGAGGAGTAATATTGTCCTCGCTGCTTAAAATTTTCTCGTGCCCTTCGGCGGAACTCAAAACAGCCATACAAAAATAACCTCCTTTTTTTAAGTGTTTTTAGTATTTTTTTAAAATTTTTCACCCGAGACGGGTGTTTCTTCAGGAGACTCTTCGTCAAGAGCCTCAACCTGTTTTTAAACTTCGGGCAGAACCTGCCCGCTGTTGAACCCTTGTGAATTACACCTCCTATCTCATTGTTTTAAGTTAAAACTCTTTATTTCTTAGTTTTTTAAATGTATTAAAATCAGCAGTAGCCGAAGCTGTGGGTATGTGGGCAACGCGACAGCGTTGTCCAAGCAGTTGTGGAGTCTGTGGGTAACTTGAAAAGTTATCCATCAGAATCCACAACTTTTAATTCGTCTACATATAAATACCTCTTTTTAGAAATATTCAACAAGTCCCAAAAATCTCCTTCAAAAAAAAGCTACCCCACAATAATCGGGGTAGCTTTTAGGATCACATTCCCTCTACATCCAGATACTTGAAGATCCAGAAACCTCTTAACTTAACCCTTATTTGCCGGCCTTTCCTTGCCTTTTTAGTAAGGTAAACTTCAATACCTTCAACATTCTTTTTGTCATAAGATATCATCCGGTCAGGTTTTCCTACTCTCACGGTAGGACTCTGCACGGAACATCATCCCCCTGATGTGTGTATTATATCCAGGGTTATGGGACAGCCCTTCTCTTTAATATATTCCTTGGCTTTAGGATCGATAGTTATTTCAGCCATAAAATCTCCCCTCTGCCTTTATTTTATTAACACTACCCAGGCTTAAAAAAGCAGTTCTTCTTCATTTTAGTTGAATCTAAGTTTTTCAAAACCAAGCCGGTCAATTGTTAAACCACTATAGCTTTCTCCTGGGTTCCCCGGCACTCAACTAACCCTGAGTGCCGGACCGGTTAGCCTGTGTCTACACCAGGCAATGAGGTGTTCAAAGCCACAATGGAGAATAGCATCCCTTCCTAGCTTACTCCTGATAGAACCAAAGATTTGAAAAAGGCAAAGCCCTTCAAATTTATCTTTATGCCATTAGGAGAAACACTCAGGCTTTTTGAAACATACACCTTTATTCCATCCACATCGATCTCTTCATAATCATTTGCATTATCGGGTTTGCCTGCAAGCACGGCAGGTTTTATAATGGGACCGCATCAGCCTCCTCCAACTTCTGCCATTCTGATAGTAACAGTATCAGTCTTTTCTCTGATAAACTCCTTTGCTTTTTCTGTTATTTCAACCTTCATTATCAGGATTCACCCCTCTGAAGTATACCCCCGTATGGTATATTGAATGTAATTTAAATTTAGCATAAATCATGGCTTTTGTCAAATGTATTTAACATGTATCCTCACGGGTAAGAGAAACACAGCTAGTAGGGGTTTCCCACAACACCAGTTTTTGCAACCAAAACCTCTCACAATCCAGATGTTCTGACAGGATTTGCCACATCCACACCAGCATGTTTTCACAGGTGGTGTTAAACCTCAGTACATCGTTTAAATAAGCGTGATCCAGTTTGTCAATTATTTTATTTTTAACAATGGTTTTCAGATCTGAAAAATCAACAACTATACCTTCTTCATCCCTTTTGCCTTTTACAGTAACTTCCAGCCGGTAAGTATGGCCATGGAGTCTTTCGCATTTGCCTTTGTATTCCTTTAAGTTATGGGCACTATCAAAGGTAAAAACTTTGGTAACTTCAAGAGCGGGATTCATGCTATGCCTCCTTTAATTAAACTTATTCATGGCTTTATTAATTCCATCTTTTATAATCGTTTCCACTGCCTTACACGCCTTATCAATGGAATCCTTTATCAAAGGAAGCTCATCCTTTTGGAAGGGGCTGAGCACATACTCGGCAGCACTCATACTTTCAGGATGTTTTCCTATTCCAATTCTAATCCTGGGGAAATTGTCGGTATTAATGTGATAGATTACTGATTTCATACCATTATGACTGCCTGCACTACCTTTGGGTCTGATTCTTATCATTCCAACATCGATATCCATGTCATCATAAACAACGATCAGGTTTTCGGAATCCAGGCCATAGTTTTGATATACGTCCAAAACACTCAAACCGCTGTTGTTCATATAGGTCTGAGGTTTTACCAGGATAACCCTTTCTCCTCCGATTATACCCTCACCTTCTAGAGCTTTGTGTTTGATTCTGTTTACCTTTACATTGTGTAAATCAGCCAGCCTGTCTATCACTGCAAAACCGATATTGTGCCTTGTAAATTTATACTGTTCCCCGGGATTACCCAGACCCACCACTGCAAACAATCAAATCACCTCCCAGAAAGAAAAGCGTAACCAAGCGGTTACGCTTCTTCCTCTTCTACTTCCACTGCACCTTCAGCCTCTTCTTCAGCCTCTCCGGCTCCCTCAGCCACTTTCGGTGCTACTACAGTAGCTATAATTTCCTCAAATTCATTTAATATTTCGAAATCATAATTATTCTTAAGGATATCTCCTATAGATATACTCTCACCTGTTTTCAGGTGTGAAATATCCACCTCAACGGCATGAGGAATTTTCTCAGGTAAAGCCTTTATATCAACTTCTCTCAGCTGATGTTGCAGCACTCCACCTTGTGTTACACCAACAGGTGTCCCTGTAAGGATAAGAGGTACCGTTGTTTCCAATTCTTTATCAAGGGAAATTTTCATAAAATCAACATGCAGTATCTTAGGAGTCAACACATCCCGCTGAACTTCTCTGAACATTACGATGCTTTTCTCACCTTCTACATCCAGGTCTATCAGAACATTCATCCCGTGTTCTCTTAATATTTTATCGACTTCTTTTTCATCTAGACTCAAATTTTTGTTGTCAATGCCCTTCCCATAAAGAACGGCAGGAACCTTTCCCTCTCTTCTGATTTTACTGGCATATCCTTTTCCAGTCCCTTCCCGGATTTCTGCAGATAGGCTGACTCGTTCCATTTTTACTCTCTCCCTTCCCTTCTATTTCATTTATATAGTATAACCTTAATGCTGTCTTGTAGTCAACCTCTTTAATCAAACAGCAGAGGTGAAGCATGAAAAATGCGGAAAATACCGCGAAAAGTTTTTGTTTTACTATTCCTGCAAGCCTTGATGGTTCTACGTTTCAAAATTCATGCTTCATCTCTGATCAAACAGCTTGCTGACCGATAGATTCTCGTTTATTCTTCGAATGGCTTCAGCAAAGAGCGGAGCTACAGACATAACCTTAATTTTGTCTATTTTTTTCTCAGGAATCAGGGGTATTGTGTCAGTTACAACTACATCTTTGATGGGAGAATTCTTCAATCTTTCCACTGCAGGGCCAGAAAACACCGGATGTGTACAGCACACATGGACCTCCCGGGCTCCCCGCTCTAAGAGGGCTTCAGCTCCAAGGGTAATAGTACCTGCAGTATCGATCATATCATCTGTCATAACAACGGTTTTATTCTCCACCTTGCCTATTATGTTCATAACCTCTGCCACATTGGGAGCGGGTCGTCTTTTGTCAATAATAGCTATGGGAGCATTCAGCAAATTAGCCAGTTCCCTGGCTCTTGTAACACCACCAAGATCAGGGGAAACCACCACAAGGTCATCAAGTTCTTTTTTCTTAAAGTACTCCGCCAGAATTGGAACACCCAGCAAATGGTCTACAGGGAAATCAAAGTAACCCTGGATCTGACCAGCATGCAAATCCATAGCAAGAACTCTATGGGCACCAGCTGCCGAAATCAAATCAGCAACTAGCTTTGCTGTAATAGGGTCTCTGGCCCTGATTTTCCTATCCTGCCGGGCATAACCGTAATAGGGAATAACCGCCGTAATCCTCCAGGCCGACGCCCTTTTGAATGCATCAATCAGAATCAGGAGTTCCATCAGGTTCTCATTGACAGGATGACACGTTGGCTGGATTACATAAACATCAGCTCCCCTAACGCTTTCATCGATTTTTACCTGGATTTCACCATCACTAAATCTGCTGACAACAGCCTCCCCCAGACTCAGACCCAGATGCTCAGCGATGTTTTTTGCCAGTTCGGGGTTTGCATTACCGGTGAAAATTTTGAGTTGTTTTCCATCATTCATGCTGTTTTCCCTCCCACTCTTTTCTTTTTTTTGTGGGCCAACCTTTTTTTATCACCTGGCGGCTGCGGGCAATAGCAAGGGAGTCTTCCGGCACGTCATCCGTTATGGTGGACCCAGCAGCTATGTACGAACCTTCCCCTATATTGACCGGGGATATAAGGTTTGCATTGCAGCCAACAAAGGCTTTATCCTGTATAATTGTCTGGTGTTTTTTGTAGCCATCATAATTTACAATAATCACACCGGCACCCAGATTTACCTCCTCACCTATCCGGGCATCTCCCACATAGGCCAGGTGAGAAATCTTAGTGTAGTCCCCTACTTTGGATTTCTTTATCTCCACAAAATCTCCTATTTTAACGTGTTTTCCGATTTCCGAATCAGGTCTGATGTAAGCAAAGGGTCCTACTGTTGAACCTGTTTTGATACGGCTCTTAACAACAACGGAATATGCAACTTCTACCCTATCTTCCACTCTGCTGTCTTTTATGCGACAGTTAGGTCCTATCCTGCAATCCTCACCTATGGATGTTTTCCCTTCCAGATGTGTACCGGAATAAACAACAGTATCTCTGCCTATTACCACTTCCTTTTCAATGTAAGTGTTTTGGGGATCCTGTATGGTAACTCCTGACAGCATCAAATTCTCCAGGATTCTGTTTCTCATGATTTCGGAAACTTCTGCCAGCTGAATCCTGTTGTTTATACCCTTAATCTCTGTATGATCCTCTAATTTGAATCCTCCGACAATCCCTCCTCTGTTTTTAATGATTTCTATCACATCTGTCAGGTAATATTCACCCTGTTTGTTGTCGTTATCCAGTGCTTTTAGAGCTTCAAACAGCTTTTGGGCATTAAAAATGTATACTCCGCTGTTAATTTCTTTTATGTGTTTTTCTACTTTGGTAGCATCCTTTTCCTCTACGATTCTTTTGATGTTCCCCCTTTTATCCCTGACAATCCTCCCGTAGCCCACAGGGTCGGGAAGTTCGGCTGTTAAAACACAACAATCATACGAGTTTTCCTCGTGATGCATCAGCATTTTTTTGATGGTACGAGATGTAATAAGAGGAATGTCACCATTCAAAACCACGACATTGCCTTTAAAGCCGGCTAAAACCCTATGGGCCTGCATAACAGCATGCCCTGTCCCCAATTGTTCCTCCTGTCTAACAAAATCAATGGGGCCTTTAAGCTGTTTTTCCACCTCCTGTGCTTTAAATCCCGTTATTACAATGCATTTATCAACACCGGCTTGTAAGGAGGTATCAATAACATATTGCACCATTGGGTGGCCACACACTTTATGCACCACTTTGGGATAGTTAGATTTCATTCTGGTTCCCTGTCCGGCGGCCAGTATAAGCGCAGCAGTGTTTAGCATATTATCCCTCCTATGGGCCTAAAGTTAGACTTCCCTAATTCGAACGATAATTTACATCAACAAATTTTATCATAGATTACTTCTACAAAAAAAAAATTATACCTCTTAAAAAACACTGAAAAACAAAAATCAACCCCTATTGGCGCAGGGGTTATTCTTTGGCTTTTTCAGCGGTGCTCTCCACGTATTTCTTGTATTCATTTATAATAGCATTCTGGATTTTGGCTCTAGTTTCAGAATTGATAGGATGTGCTATATCCTTAAACTGACCGCTTGCGGTTTTTCTGCTGGGCATCGCCACAAACATTCCTTTTTGGCCCTCTATTATCCTTATATCATGGACTACAAACTCATCATCCAGTGTTATCGAAACTATTGCTCTCATTTTCCCTTCACTGGATATTTTCCTAATCCTTATATCCGTAATCTGCATGGGTTTCACCACCTCTCTAAGGTCATATAACTTATTTCTCTGCAGCTTGTACAAATCCTGCCTAAATGAGTTAATTTTCTTACTTTTTTGCGAAAACAAAAAGAGCATCCCCAGTTATATCAGCTCCACAGGTGCTATATCTATTATCCCACTAAACTCATCTATCTCATTCAAAACCAGCAGTGATGTGTATTCCTCTACCAGCTTCTTTTGAGGATGCTTTGTGGAAATAAGCACACCAACTCCCACAACCTTTGCTTCAAATTCATCCATCAGTTCAGTCATGCCTTTTATTGTCCCTCCCGCTTTTAGAAAATCATCTATGAAAACAACCCTCGCTCCCTGAGGCAGGGATCTTTTAGCTAGAGACATGGTCTGGATTTTCTTTGTCGAACCGGATACATAGTTTATACTGACTGATGTGCCTTCTGTTACTCTGCTGTTTCTCCTAATAGTAACAAGGGGCAAATTCAGGTAGTTGGCAGTCATAAGGGCAAGGGGGATTCCTTTGGTTTCCACAGTAACAACAAAATCCGGATTGGCTGTATGAAACCGGGTAGCAAATATTTTACCGATTTTTGAAGCCAAATCCGGTGAAAAAAGGATGTCTGTCATAAAAATAAAACCTCCTGGCAATATCCTTTCTGGTCTGGATAATCGCTTTGCCAGATTCTGTAAAATAGAGCATGTTTCTTTCAAATCAACCAGGGATTTATACATCACTCCCCCGGATGCCCCTGAAATTGTTTCAATATCCCCCATATTAAATTTTTTAAAGGTTTCCCTTATAATCGTGATATCTTCACTAATACTGGATTTGGCGCAATTCAGGGCATCTGCAAAAAAATTGAGATTTATGGTTTTAAAAGGGTTTTCCACCAAAACTTTAGTAATAGCAGCAATCCTGTGAATTCGTTTGGCCTTCATGTTTTTCTCACCTCTTGTTTTCCATGCGAATATTTTTGGCCAAAATGTATTTTAATATTCGTATTCTCTTTTTGGCCCCAAAAACCTTTTTTGTATGTTATTTTTTTATGGAATTTTAAAAAATATTCGGAGAAGCTTCCTCGAAAATCCATGCCGTGGTCCTCAAAAAAACGGGCTTCTATTTTCCATACCCATTAAAATCCCGGATACTCGTGAACTGCATTCACTGTTGTTGTAATATCCGGTCAATTCTTAACAACTAAAAAGCTTTTGGATGGGTTCTGTCAAGGGCACGTAAGATGGCACAGCCTTTTTCATTGACAGAACTCGGGAGAAAGCTATAATAGTTCAACATATTGACCGGATTGGGTTTGCATGACCCTAACTCAACTAAAATGGAGAAAAACCAAAAAAGAAGGATAATCCTTTTCTTGCGGATATTATCCTTCTATGCTTTTACCAGCCATATATCGTTTTACAATTTCAATATCGCTGGGTTTATCCACATCTGTGCCGATTTCCGGATAGGAAGATTTGATACCCAGCACCTTTATCCCCAAAACCTTAGAAGCACGTTTTTCCAGCTGGGCAATATCCAGGGTCCCCAGCAAAAGTTTAATAACAAACATCCAGCCCAATATTTTTGCTATTCTCCACGGTTTCTTTCTGTTAGCAAGGATTTTTTCAGCCTGGATCAAGCATTTTTGTATAATCCTGGGCTTTAAAAGGAATAAATTGCCTCCAGTAAATGTCCCATCTTTCAATTTGACGTATGTTCTTTTAACACCGGGAAATTTTTTATCATTATCTTCTTTGCTTATTATAGGATAATACAGGTCAGCATCTTTGTGACGGGTTAATTCCAGAAAATCTTTGATGGCCTTGGGCGTAACCATGGGTATATCTGAGGATACCACCAAAATCTTATCGGTACCTTCTATAGCCTCTATCCCTTTGATTAAATTCTGCAGTATTGAATCTGAAGCCTCTACAATTTTATAAACCTTTGTTTTCAGAGTTGTGGCCAGTTTGTCTTTGGGACCCACTACAACTATTCTGTTGATCTCATCAACTTCAAACAGGGCATCTATCACATATTCTATCATCAGTTTTGTTTTGATCTTAATAAGAGCTTTGTTTTCTCCATATTGTTTTAACTTGTTTTCTTTACCTCCTGCAAGGACTACTGCGTCCAACATCGGTAATCCCTTCCTTTCAGTCTTCCAGTTCTTTTCTCAATGCCAGCATTATATTGTTTTCAACGTTTTCAATGTGTTCCTGAGTTAATTTTCTTGCAAGGTCCGAATCTCTATCTGCCAGGGCTTCAACTATCCTTTTGTGTTCCTCAAACAGCTCCTTTACTCTATTGGGATTAGCGAGAGATGCAACTCTGAAACGATGAATCTGTTCCCTTAAATTGTTGATGATCTGAACCAGTTTTCCATTCCTAGCCGCTTTATAGAGAGTATCATGAAATTCCTCATCCTTCTCGATAAGCCCTTTAATGTTCCCTTCATCCACACAGCTTTTTATTTGTACCAGCAGCCTTTCCAGATGTTCAATCTCATCTTCCGTTATCCTTTCTGCTGCAAGGTTGGCTGCAAGCCCTTCCAAACTCGCTCTTATTTCAAAAACTTCTGCTACATCCTTGAGTGAAACTCCGGCTACATAAGCTCCTTTCCTGGGAACCATTACAACAAGGCCTTCCAGCTCCAGCTTCCTGATGGCCTCACGCACCGGTGTTCGGCTAACACCAAGTTCTTCTGCAAGCTGCACTTCCATCAGCCTCTCACCGGATTTCAGGTCTCCTGATATGATGGCTTTTCGAAGGGTTTCAAACACCAATTCCCGTAATGGTTTATAATTATCCAATTTAATTGAATTCAATTTCTTCCTCACAAACTTCCCCTCCCAGCACAAAGTTTGTAGTAACAAAAAAATCACCACAAAACCTGTTTGAAATCCTTTTATACGCCTGAATCGCAGCAGTTTTACTATCAAACATACCGAACACCGTGGGACCGCTTCCGGTCATAAGGCTTCCTAAAGCCCCTTCCCTCATCATGTGTTCCTTTATCTCATGGATAACAGGATATTTCTTGGCTGTCACCTGTTCCATCACATTGCACAACAGAGCCCCAACCCTCTTTATATCCCTCTGTCGAACGGCCTGCAACATGCCCTCCACATCAGGTCTTGTATCAAGCTTGATTCCGTCTATTTCCCTATAGACCCATGCTGTTGAAACATCAACAGGAGGTTTTGCCAGCACAAACCAGGTTTTAGGAAGGTTGTTTAAAGGTGTTAGAATTTCTCCTATTCCCTTTGCCAGGGCAGTTCCTTCCATTATACAGAAAGGTACATCAGCACCGATTTCTTTTCCTATGTGTACAAGGTCCTGTTTCGATAAGTTGACCCTGAAAATCTTGTTTAAGCCTTTCAACACCGCTGCCGCATCGGCACTACCTCCCCCCAAGCCTGCACACAGCGGAATTTTTTTGATTATCTGGATTTCAAGGCCTGTTTTGATGGAAAACCTGTCCAAAAACAACCTGGCAGCTTTGTATGCAAGATTTCTTTCATCAAGGGGCAATTTTTTGTTATCACACACAAGTTTTATACCTGCTCTCTGTCTCCTTATTTTAATTATATCAGCACGTTGTAAAGTCTGCATTACCATCTCTACATTGTGATAACCATCGGGTCTCTTGGAATGCACATCTAGCAGAAGATTGATTTTTGCTCTGGCAAAAAGTTTGAGCTCCATTTCCATCACCTTTGTTTTATTATACTGTATTTTTTATACATATTAAACCCAAATCCTCCTTTTTCGAATAATATTTGATAATATAAGAGGCAGAAAATTTCTCTGCCTCTTCAACCCGCTGTGCCCCTTACTGCAATGTTTTGTGAATCTTTCCTGTTTTCCAGCTTCCGGACCCCTTCTTCCATGGCTTCTTTCACTTCATCATATTTCTCATAGAAAACCACTATCAGGTCATTTGTTTTCCCCTGGGCTATGGCTTTGACAACAGCTTCCCTTTCAGAATAAATTATTTCTATGTTTTCTTTTTTCATCCCACCTGCTATAGCCCCCTGCCGTATCAATTCGGCAACTTCTCCTCTCTGTCTACCCCGCAGGTCAGAATCCTCTTTTATTATTATCCTGTCAAACCCCTTTCCTGCAACTTTCCCCAGCTTGAATATGCTGTTATCGCTTCGATCACCAGGAGAAGTTATTACACCTATCAGCCTGCCTTTTTTGATTTGCCTGGCCGTGTTGATAATGCTTTTAAACCCCGAAACATTGTGTCCATAATCTATCATCACCTGGAAATCCTTTATCTCTTTGATGTTCATCCTGCCGGGATTGTGGGCTTCATCACAGTAAAAAGTTTTTAACCCCCCAACAATTTTTTCTTTACATACCCCCAGGGCCCACAAACACGCAATGGCAGCAAGGGCATTTTGTATATTGTGTTTCGCTATGCCTTTTAAGGTTATAGGTAAATCTTTAACATGTGTGAGGGTTTCCGATCGCTTTCCTTCACTGAGGACAATCCACCCGTTTTTCGTGTGCACTGCCCTGTTCCCTTCTCCCATCAGGTGCTTCTTTATTATGATGTTGTTTTCTTCTGAACCAAAGTATATGATTTTACCTCTTGCTCGCTGAGTCATTTTAACTGCCATCTGGTCATCGGCATTTAAAATCGACCAGCCGTCATCTTTAACGGCTTCTATCACAAGGGATTTAACCATGAACAGCTCATCCAGGGTTTCTATTCCATCCTGACCTATGTGGTCCTCAGAGATGTTTGTGATGATACCTACATCACTGAGATTATAACCCAAACCGCCCCTGATAATTCCTCCTCTGGCAGTTTCGAGCACCGCCACATCCACTTCCGGGTCCATCAAAACAGTTCTGGCACTCAGAGGCCCTGAATTATCCCCTTTCATCACACACCTGCCTTTTACAAAAATACCATCAGTTGTAGCCATACCCACTGAATAGCCGCATTTATCGAGGACATGACCGATAATCCTCGTTGTTGTTGTCTTACCGTTTGTCCCGGTAACTGCTATGATGGGAATGCTGTGTTTAGCATCTTCAGGGAACAACATGTCCACTATTGCTTTGGCTACATTTCTGGGCTTGCCTCTGGTTGGAAACAAATGCATCCTGATTCCCGGGGCAGCATTTACTTCAATTATAGCTCCATTACTCTGGGATACAGGTTTGGCTATGTGCCGGGTTGTTATATCAACACCGGCTATATCAAGTTTTAAAAGCTTTGCAGCCCTTTCAGCCAGAAATCTGTTTTCTTCATGGATTTCATCGGTGACATCCACCGCTGTCCCACCGGTGCTCAGGTTTCCGTTCTGCCTGAGAAACACCTTTTCTCCTCTGGAAGGAACATAAGCCAGTGTTAGCCCCTGTCTTTTCAGCACTACATGAACTACAGGGTCTACTTTTATTTTGGTAAGGGGCTTTTCATGTTTTTCTCCCCTCAAAGGGTCTGAATTGGTTATATCTATAAGTTCCTTTAAGTTGTGTTTTCCATCTCCAACCACATGGGCTGGTATCCTTTCGGAAGCTGCTACTACTTTTCCGTTCACCACTAGAACTCTGTAATGCCTACCCTTTATATACTTTTCGACAATAATCCTGCTGCTGTAACATTCTGCCACTTTAAATGCTTCTATTACTTCCTTTTCATTCTTTAAATTTAATGATACCCCTCGCCCCTGGTTGCCGTTACATGGTTTAATCACAACAGGATATCCTATTTTCTGGGCCAGTTCCAGAGCTTCTGTAACTGAATACACCACCCCACCTTCCGGTACCGGCACACCTCCTAAACTCAGGATTTTTTTAGTGGATTCCTTATCACATGCTATATCCACCCCTATACACTTTGTGTTTTCAGATATTGTGGCTTCTATTCTCTTCTGGTACTTGCCCAGGCCCAGCTGAATCAGGCTCCTCTCATTCAGGCGAAAATAGGGAATACCCCGTTCTTTTGCTTCATCCACAATGGCTTTGGTGCTAGGACCCAGTTCTTTCTCCACTACGTTTTTTGTTGCTGTTTCAAAAGCTTTTTTCAAATCAGGTATTTCTCCTTTGGTAAGGTTATTCACAAGATGGTAGGCCAGTTTAAGGGATTCCTCTCCTGCAAATACGGATTTGCATTCAACCACCACATAGTATTCAGTGCCTTTCAATTGTCTGGCCTTACCAAAAGCAACATCATAGCCCAGGACAGCCTGTATTTCCAGGGCACAATGTTCAATAACATGAGCAAGGTATGTTCCGCTAACAAGACGCTTGATGAATCCCCCTGGGAATCCATAACAGCAGCCGTGGTTCTTTAACCCGGGCAGCATCTTGATTAAATGCTCATTAAACCCCGGAATATCTTTTGTGGGTACGTTTTCATACTCACCCAGGTCTATCACGGCTTTGGCGACAGGTTTGTGGCTGTATATGTTTCGGCCCTCATAAAGATAAATGCCTTTTAATTCCATTACTATCCTCCTTTTAAACAAGGAACACAATTTGTTCACTCTGTTATGTTTTCCCAAATATCCGTTTTGTATTCTGTTAATGGATAAATTACCTCTTATTGTTGAGGCAAAACCGGTCTTCTTTTTTTCAGGTCAAAACCGTAGGCCCGGGGCAGTACATGTATTTTTACATCAAACAAAGCCAAAGGATCTCTGGGTTTTAACTCCGAAACGTTCGTGTGGGTTATTTGAGTTCCATCAACAATCATTACCGTTTGCGAACCTATTACTTTAAGGGTTTCCTGGGGTTCAACAACGATGGCCGTGTCTTCATCAATTCCGATACCTAACACATAAGGGTTTTGTGCTATTGCTCCCAACAGCCTTCCTATTCTACCACGCTGGGCAAAGTGCTGATCAATTACCACTTCTTCAATCAAACCCATGCCAGGGGCCATGTTCACAGTGTTTTTTTTGGGCGAATCATCCCCGTATCCTTCCACAATCATGTTATCACTCATAACAGAAGCTCCAGCGCTTGTCCCGATAATTATGACACCATGTTCCAGAGCCGTATGCAAAGCCTGATAAACTTTTGTCCCTCCCAACAGGCTGGTTATTCTGAGTTGATCACCTCCGGTAAAAAACACCCCGGTAGCGGTCAATATGGTTTCTGCGTTTATGTTATCATTGGCGTGTTCTCTGTTCTGTATGTTTAGAATCCGGATATCCCTGATTCCCAGCTTGCCGAAAATGTATTCATAGTCGAACCCAACTTCATGGTGTTTTTCCGTTGCTGTAGTAATTATCACCATTCGGGCCTTTTCTCCCCCGCACATTTTTACAACCTCTTTTAAAATAACGCAATCCCTTTCTTTGTCTTCCGCACCACCTATAATTACCAGTTTACCCTTTACTTTCTCTCCCACTTGAACACAGCCTCCCTTAAAACTTAAATTCTGCATGTTTTGCTTTTTATTTGTTATTGTTTACAAATTCTACAAAAACTACAGCGTTTTTTGTAAAAAAAAACAAACCCGCGAATCATCGCGGGAAACTTTACTATTCATGTTTATCTTGGGATTATAAGCTGCTGGCCGGGCATAATCAGTTCCGGGTTTTTAATGTTGTTGGTTTTTACTATAGCATCAACGGTGGTTTTGTATTTCTTGGCTATCTTCCAGAGGGTATCCCCTTTTTGAACAATGTAAATGGTCATGCTTGGTTTCTCAGGAGGCATGTATCCATCTTTTTCTTCTTTTTCCTTTTCAGGTTCTTCTACCACAACTACATCGACAACTACTTCTATCTGGGTGGTTTCTGTAACTTTCGCTATTATTTCTATTACAGCAACCACTTCATATTGCCGGGGACCTCTTTGCTCAAAGCTCGTGTGTTCAACAATTGCCATTACATCCAAATCCATGCCTTCTTTTGCCCCGGGCACTTCAACAAATTGAGTAAAGGGAACCTGGGCTTCCGTATAATGCAGGGGTTGTTGGGGTTCTCCTTCCGGAACTTCTGCTACATAAAGCATCTCCACATCCAGGGTTCCTTCAATTATAACCTTGCCGTCCAGGATACTCGTTTCATCAATGGAAACTGAGGATTTTACGTTGTAAATCTGTTCTATATCGGGTTTGGCATTCGGCACTGATAACACATCTTTTACCACAACCTGTGCCGATTCTTCCCCGATTACCTGGGTAACCTTTAGCATAGTTTTATCAACTTTAAGTTCCACAGTGGGGCTGTATGCATCAACTATAACTTCAATTTCCTGAGTTTCCGTTATTTTGGCAAACATTTCTATAACAGCATCAACACCAACAGTTCTGGGGTCTTTTTTTCTTCCCCTCGCGCTTTCGACTTCAAACATGACAAAAGCTGTCATACCTGGTTCTGCACCGGGTAAGTCCACAAAATGAGTAAATCCTAATTCTCCTTCCATAAAATGAACAGGTTGCTGGGGCTGGTCTTCCGGCACATCAGCCACATAAAGCACGTTTATCTTTAAGGTTCCATCAACTATTACTTTATCCTGAACAACCTTAACTTCTTTTTCCACAACTTCTACATCAACTTTAAGAATCTGCTCAATATCCGGTTTGTCTTCAGGGACCTGAATATCTCCTCGAACTATTGTCTGAGCGGAATCTTCACCGATGACATCTTCAACCTTCAATGTCTCAGTAAGCACCTGGAGGTCAGGTATGCCTGTTATATCTGTTACTACTTCGATTTCCACCGCTTTGGTTGCTTTGGCACACAGGTCCATGATGATTCGGACATCTGCTGCTCTGGGATTATTAACATTAAACTGCACATGTTCAATGTTGGCTCTTACATTTACTGCCATATCGGGTTTGACTCCGGGCAGCTTCACATAGTTGCTGAAACTAACGCTTCCATCCAGCACATGCACAGGCTGGTCTCCTGCTTCAACCTCTGCTACGTACATGACCTTTAAATCAATTGTGCCTTCAATTATTACTTTGCCCTCGAGCACATCTACTTCAAGGCTGTTCTGATTAAGGGTTGCTTCAACGGATAAAACATTTAAAATGTTAGGTTTTTCGTTGGGAACATCTACTCGCCCATCAACAATAACCTGCTGGCACGCATCTCCTATTACCTGGCTGACTTTGAGTACGTCTTTTATAACTTCTACAGCCATAGGTTTTCCTCCTTTCCTGAAAAAATTACTCTTTTACTTTAATAATATATGTTCGGGACACTAAATATGCCACAATAAAGTTGGACTAAATAAAAAACCCGAACCTTTCGGTTCGGTAAAAAGCCGGGTTATCTTCCAACAAATATCTGGGTAAACATTTTGCCATACGGGCCACCCTCAATTATACCTATGCCTATATGGGTGTAATTGGGATTAAGGATGTTTTTTCTGTGCCCCGGACTGTTCATCAAAGCATTGTGGGCTGTTTCTACCGTAGGTGCACCGGCTATATTTTCTCCAGCATACAGGTAATTGATGCCTGCTTTTTTCAACATGTTAAAGGGAGAACCGTATGTAGGAGAATAATGGGAAAAATACCCATTGGTCACCATATCCTGGCTTTTCATCCTGGCTATTCTAACCAGCTCCATGTCAATCTTCAAAGGAGGAAGCCCTCTTTCAAGCCTCTCCTGATTAACAAGCTTCACCATTTTAAATTCATCAGGAGTTAAAGCCTGATGTTGTTTTACTTCTAAAACTTCTTTTTTTTGCTTCTCTTTAATCAGGATCGAAATGGGTTTGTAGACTTCTCTTGAAACATGTCTTGTTTCTTTTTCAGGTTGTTTTTCTACTGGCTGGTTTGGTTTCCCCAGGTGATCAAGGGTCAGCCTCCCATTCTTCCAAATAAACCTGATGGTCTGGAAATCAAATATGGTTTTGATATCCAATGGTCTTTGATATGTACGGGTATAAATCTCTCTTCCGTTATAAAACACCCGGTATGTATATGTAATGTTTGTTGAAGCTTCTGTTTTGATGGGGAGCAGGAAACCCACCAGGAAAAAAGTCAATACAAGCACGATGGTAACTTTAAAACCTTTTCTTAAAAACAAAAAACCAACCCCCTTTTAGTTTTGAGTGATTTTTTTAAAAAATTCCTCAATTCAAGTATATAGCAGCTTACAATGTTTGTTCAAACTGTGTTATGCAAAAAAAAGGAAGCTCAGGCCGTATAACTCCTAATCATTACCGGCCTTGAAGGGCTTTTATACTAATCATCTGATATGCTGCCCCATGGTAAAATAGGTATATATAGGTTTTATATACCACCATCGGAAATAGTGCTGGAATGTATCAAATTTTTGTAAGGTTATCCACTATACACCTTCTCAACATTACGTTTTTGCTGATAATGCTGTGATTCATGATTACAGCCTCTTCTATCCTGCTGGCTTCTTCTATCGTACAATTCTTACCGATAACAGCATAAGGACCAATTGTGGCTTTCTCTTTTATTTTCGTTTTTTCTCCAATCATGCTCGGACTAATAACCACAGCACCCGGGGCAATTCTGACTTTGTCTTCTATAAAGATTCCCTTGATGATCTTGTGCTTTACAAGCCTGCTGTTGAAGGAATTGCTCAATAATGCAATATTAGCTTTTAAATAATCATTAGGGTTTGTTATTTCGTAGATATTGCCTTTCAAAACCAGACCTCTTACATCCCTGTTGTTTTGCATCAGGTCTTTGTAAAATTCTTTTCCAGGAGACCATTTGTGTTTTAAAAATATCTTTAAGGTTTTGCTGTCGTACACCCCTATCCCACCTGCTGCAGTTTTTTCTTCATAATTACAGTGGTTACTGCACAAAACCAGACGGTTGTCATGTGTTGTTTTTAAGAACAAACCTCTTCTCCCTGCCGGCCTCTTTAAAGCCAGAACACAATCACAGCTGGTTTCTACAAAAAGCTTCAATAAATAACTGATGTTTATATCCGTAAATACACTGCCGTCCATAACAAAGAAGGGATCAATACCCACCCTGTCTACTATTTTGTTAAATACTTTCTCATCATCAATTTCGTGTTTATCAAAACAGCAAACGTTTACATTTTTTCTGTGGCTGTCCAGCAACTTATTTATCTGATTCGAAATTTTATCCATTACTATTATGATGTTGGATATTCCGTGCTTTTTAAACAAATCCAGCTGGTATTCAATCAAAGGTATATTCAACAAAGGAAGCAGGGGTTCTATAAAAGTATACGATAAAGTTTGTTTTTTTAAACCTTTTTTGCTTCTGTAAGAGATAATTCCGTACATGGACAAACCCCCTAATTATAATATCAACATCTAAATGTTAATTTCAGTATATGTCAAACCAGGAGGTGATGTTAAAGTTTTTAACAGGAATTATAAGGAACACAAACCATATTGATGCATAGCTTATTTATTCTTTATATCTTATCCGTTCAGCAGGTTTAAGAAAGAAGCTTAAAAAAATAATTGAAGCTTGGAAAGACTTAGAATGACAAGGATGTAAAGTTGCTTGCGAAACACCCAACATCATGTTTTTAAAACAAAAAAGAGGGATCTTTCTTCCCTCCTTCTTTTAAAAATAAACTTCGACATTCATTACCTTTTCTACAGCTTCTATATCATTTAAAACGGATGTTTCATCAGAACCTGCAAACAGCAGGCCTACTACTTTATTATCATGATCCAGAACAAGAGAGCCACTATCACCAGGTTGAGCAAGGGGCCCTGCTACAATCTGATTTGCAAAATAGGCATACTCTTCTTCTCCCAGTTCAACTTTTAATGTGGCATTAAGAGCTTTAATCTTTGCCTTTGTTATTCCACTGGTGCGCCCGCTTTTTACCACATCAAGCCCCAATTCAGCCCTTCTTTTACCTTTTACTTCTCCCAGCTCAAATATTACTTTTTCAACGGCATCTAGTGATATCGGTTCCGCAACAGCCGCATCCACCGTGTTTTCTCTATCCATTACCTTTTCAAACTTGATTCTGTAGCCTGGTTTGAAGGATGCCATGAAGCTGTTCAAAAACATGGCTGTACCGACAGCCATAGGACATTCAGACTGCTCAACAGTTTTAATAAGAGGAACAAACCTCTTCAGTATCCCTATAGTATCATCTCTGGTTCCCCCGTCATACGGACCCGGTTGAAAAATAGGATCTCCTTCCTTGGCTCTGTTATCTCTCCCGTTGGTTTTGTTTGCCAGAACATGGTTGTTCGACATTATAAAAAGCTTGTTTGTGGTTTTATCCCTGACAACAGCCCCAAAGGTTCCTGCTGAAACCTTATAATGACCGATACTCAGTCCCGGAAAGGCAGGTCTATGTTTTTTTGTCCTCGCTGTCTCTTCATCTAATAACCTAATTTCACCTGCTTCTATAACATCTGTTTCTATTTCATTCAAGGCTTTAGGAATGATTTCGTGTTTTCTCAACCTGCTTTCGGGAAGTTTCTTTTTAACCAGCACAACAATAGCGGGTTTTCCCGTGGATCGATGATTCTTCTCCTTTATACCCACTCCTACACCTACAACATTTTTTAACCTAAGCAATCTTTTTCTGTATAAATTCACCGTTTTTTTGATCCTGTCCATAACTCCCCCCCCTATTGTGGATTACTTTATTGTATTTGTGTGAGGAGGATTTGGTGCAAAAAATACAACAAAAAACCATGGAAAACTCAATTTCCATGGCTTACTATCCAGCCCACTTTATTCTTTTTTTACCGTCTTTTGCAAAAACCGTCAACTCTACCGTTTTAGTAAGGATATCAGAATAGCTGTATGAAACTCTTCTGCTGGTGCTGTTTTCATCGTCGATCTTTACGACAAAAATATTGGGATATGTTTTTTCTAAAATGCCTTCTTTCTCAAAGGTTTTTCTCCGGCCCCTGTTGGCCTTCAGTTTTACCCTCTGTCCGACAAAGGCTTCTACATGTTCCTTTATTTTTGACAGGGAATTTTTGGCTGGCATGATGTTGTATCACCTTCTTTTAGGGATATTATAAATTAACACGAAAAGCTGTATTATATTTTACCACACATCTAAAATTATGTCAATTAACATTAAATTATATCAAAACAGGTTTTTATATGTCAAATAAAATTTTTGATCTTGTGGTGTTTGTTTTCCGATAGATATGCAAAAAAAATAAACAACCTACGGGTTATCGCAAAAAAAAAACAAAAATACTTCCCTTTTTTTGAAATATCAACGATAATACTTCTTCACACCCCTTATTATTGCCTCTGCTGCTTTGTTTAAAAAATCGCGTGCGGCTCCAATTTTCTCTCTTTCCTGATACAGCTCAACACCCATTTCTATCATGATGGATGGCATATCTGTTTCCCGTAACACATAAAAATTGGCCTTGTATATTCCCCTATCTACAGCACCAAGGTGTTCCGCCAGCTCCGGGTGAACTGCTATGGCCAGCTTTTCACTCAAACTATCTCCTGCAAAATAAAAGGTTTCTATTCCCCCCTGACTGCTATTAACTGAAGGGTTCAGATTGAAACCAACAAAAAGGTCTGCTTTAACATCATTGGCAATCCTTACCTTTTCATGCAGAGAATTGGTAGAATCACCTTCCCTGACCATCACTGCTTTTGCCCCTTCAGCCATCAACTTTTTCTTCAGGATTTTACCAAGTTCAAGGTTAAGCTGGTTTGCTGTAGATAACTGCTGGTTTTCCCTGGTTTTGCCGCTACCATACGCGGGATCAATGGCAATTGTTTTGCCAAAAAGGGGTTTATCCCGGGTTGTTTTGACCATCGGCTCGATCTTTATTCCCGTATAATAAAAAGGGAGTATTTTCTCGTAACCCAGTCCCCGGGCTGCCATCTCATTTGCACCGTACCTACACATTCCCAAACCATGGCCATAACCCATAATATAGAAAGTTATGCTGTTTACCTGCCAGCCCAGCTTGCTGGAACTAAAATTCAGAAGCTGTCGTATTTCATTGCCATCAAAGTATTTATCTCCCACCCGTACGTGCTTAACCCTATCACCCGAAGTCCTTTTAACTTCTTCCAAAATCTCCGGAATCGGTTTGCCTTGCCCAAAATCCGTTTTTCTAAGGTTGACCTTTAATTTCTCTTCAAGTTCTTTGAGGGTATAAGTTTTTTCTCTTTTCCAGTAAGGGGAATTTCTGCAGTAATTACATGTTACTTTTCTAAGATATGATATTTTGTTACCCCACACGTTCTCAGAGTTCTCCGTACACCCTCCACACACGGGATGAGAAACGGCTTCAATGGGTTTTGCATTATAGGTCATGATCAAACCACTGGTATATTTCACCGCTTTAAAAACCCTGTTCCAGCCGGTTTCAAACTCATCTCCCCATTTTTCCTTCAGCTTTGCTTTTGAAATCCATTCCTGACAGTGGTTTATATCGCTACACACATCAACTCCATGATGTCTATCACACCCCAATCCACCCCGTATAAGCATTTTCTTAACTACATAGGTTCGGGCTGCCACGGCCTGGGCTTTTATTGCTTCAGTATGAAATTTATAGGGAACCTGTGCACACACAACCCCGGCAACGTATTCTTCCAAATCCAACTGTGCTGTCCTGTTCTCATCTGATACGTAGAGGTTTACTATGACATTCTCTAAATTGGTTTCTATAGCGGCTATATTCAATTCGCGATAAAATCTGAAGGTTCCTCCCAGGTGCTTCGTTAAAAATTCGGCAGGCACGAAGAAAGTGCTCTGTATATTCCTGGGTTCAACCTTAAGCTTGATTTCTTTACCGCTGACAAGAACTCTGGATTTGTTTGAAACAAAACACAGGCTTTTATTATCTTTATGCACTGTAACTCCTTTTCGAGATTGAATCCATTCCAGGGTTCCTCCCAGGGCTTTCACTAACGGAATTACATCCACCATCAGTGTTTTATTATCAACACAAAACATGGAATCTGTATTAAGTTTTTTCCCATTTACAAACACTTCTATATCGGCCATGGTCAGCACCTCATTTCTTATTCGTACGGTGAACGTGGAAGCCCTTCCCTGAATTTTCCGCGAGTCTGGAATCCTCCTATGCCTTTTATTCCCGTTATTGTGCTGGATATCACATCCTGTATTCTGATGATTTTATCTATTGGTTCAAAAGCAACCTTTTCAATGATAAAAACGGGGTCCAGGGCATGTATCAACACCCTGTGGGGTGAACTGGCAAAATTGGCACCGGCTTTCAAAATGGCTTCGTAATATGATTGGCATGCTCCTGCAAAAATCACCAGGTCATCCAGAGATGATTCAAACTCCCGTGCTTTTTTAACTGCTTCCACGAAATATCCGGAATGTCTGTATGAATTGAGGTCAGTAAAATTCTTATTATTATTCAACATACCATCATGCCCAGTCACAACCAGGATATCCGGATAGTGTTTCTGCAATAAGGGTCTGACTATCCTGGGGTGGTCCTTTTCAGGAGCATGTACCCCCACTGCTTCGATTTTCAATTGTTTGTAAGTATTCAAACACATTTCAAGGTAATTCTCATCAGCATCTATATGGAGCACCTTTCCCGGTCTGTCAAAAAAACTCCCATTATCCTCCATTAAGTTATAGCTGATTCCTCTCATCTTCATGTTCTTTTGTCTTCTTTCAAATATTTTTCTCAGACATTCATTGGCCTGTTTAATATGTTTTTTTTTGTATTCCCTTATTTCCTGGTTTGATAGCTTTACAAGATCATCCAAAGGAGCATCCGCTATAATGCGCATTTCCAGACCTTTCAACAGGGCTTTGCTGTTCTCCCGTATCTCCACCACTTTAAAGTATACATCCTTGTTATAGGATTTTCTCCCTACCACATCACCAATTTTGATACACATTTCTGTTTCACCACCCAGCTCCCACAACCTTAATGCTTAATACAATAATATGTGCTTTAACAGTATAACGTGCATGGAACCCATTGCTTTATCTCCTAATATAATGAAACTAACCAGATAATAAAATAACTTAGGAGGAATTATATGGTTACTGCCGTCATCCCTGCCCAAAATGAAGAGGGAAGAATCCTTAAAGTTATTAAAAGCATAACACACAGCAGCATTGACAGGATTCTTGTCATAGTAAACGGTTCCCGGGATAAAACCTTTACCGAAGTGCTGTCATGTAAAAACCCCAATGTTCAATGTTTTTTTTTTCAGGAAAGCCTTGGAATAGATATTCCCCGAGCCGTTGGGGCTCTCATATCCAAACGGTTTGGTAGCGATACAGTTGTCTTTGTGGATGGTGATATGATAGGCAACATCACCGGTGTTATACAGCAGCTTATCATCTCCATCTCACACCAAAAAGCAGACCTTGCCCTGACCAATTGTTATCCAACTATTCCATACAACAAGGGGCTGACTGCTGAAACTTTAAAATTCAGGAAACGCCTCAATAAAGTTCTGGGTTTGTTCCAAGCTATAGGATATTCCACACCTTCTCACGGGCCTCATGCCGTTTCTAAAAAACTGTTACAGCAGGTAGATATAAAAGATTTTGCTGTGCCTCCCATTTTACTGGCCCAGTGTGTGAAACAAAACATGAAGGTTGTGGTTTCATCCACCATCCCCCATTATCAACTGGGTTCTAAATCGAAAAATGTTTTACACGCCCAAAAGATATCGGAAACAATTATCGGAGATTGCATAGAGGCAATCAATTTTTTTGAGGGAAAACCCAGGGAGAGAAGTTTTAAGGGAAAACATTATGAGGGATACAATCCTTTCAGGAGGTGGGATGTTCTAAGCAAAATGCAAAAAAATGACCTGAACACAGGTCATTTTTAAGCCTCTATTTCGTGTATTTATCAGCAACTTTTGAAGCTCCTGAAGCCTCCGGTTTGATCTTGATAGTGTATCCGCTTCCCATTACCCAGCCAACCACTTCTTTAATCAGTTCCTTGGTGTCTCCTTTCTCCCCTATATCCACATGCACCTCTATATCCATGTTGAGATGCTTCATCCTATCAAGCTCTGGCTTCAGGAGGTCCATTATTTCCAGGGATAGAGATGTTTCTGTAAAAATTCGCTGCCGAAGATTTATGATGTTCTGCTTGTAAATACGGCGGTAGTAGTAACGGGCTCCTTTCCCTATGCGGTGAACGATTATAGCCGTAACAAAACAAACATCTTCTCTGAGGTGTGAATCCGTTCCGATTATCAGCTTGTATCTGAATTTTGGTTTTTCAAGTATATATGCTTTAATGTCTTCAAAGACTTCATCTAAAGACAATCTGCCTTTAGATGGACTGATAAAGGCTATTTTCATGAAGTTCAACCCTTTTAAAAACATTCTAATACAAAGTATAATTTATATTCTCACAAAAGGCAACCCTCAAAAGCTTTTGCCAGCCTGGCAAACTCTTTGATACTGAGGTGTTCAGCCCTTCGCGTCTCATCTATTCCTGCTGTTTGTAGAATTTCTTTGATCTTTTGAGGACTTAGATTTTGTCCCTGAGATTTTTTGAGGGAGTTGTAAATAGTTTTTCGACGGTAAGCGAAACTGGCCTTTACTACTTTAAAAAAGCTTTCTTTCCCAACATCATATAAAATTTTTTTGTAGGGTATCAGCTTTAGTATAGCCGAATCGATTTTGGGCTTGGGCATGAAAACGGTTCGCGGAACAGCAGAGACCAAACGGGCTTCACAAAAAAACTGCACAATTACCGAAAGCACCCCATAATCTCTGGAACCCGGCCCGGCTGTTATTCGCTCCGCAACCTCTTTTTGCACCAGAAAGACCATCAGCTCTATGGACTCATGGTTTTCCAGCAGTTTCAAGATTATGGGATTTGTAATATAATACGGCAGGTTTGCTAAGACTTTAATGTTTCGGCCCTTAAAAGACGTATCTATAAGATTGTTTAAAGACAATTTTAAAAAATCATCGTTTATGATCTCAACATTGTTGCAGGTTTTTAGGGTATAAGTCAGAATAGGGATAAGGGATTTATCTATTTCAACACCTACCACCTTTGCGGCTCTAGAAGCTAGTTTTCTCGTCATGGTGCCTAAACCAGGGCCCACTTCTAAAACCACATCATCTTTCTTCAATTCAGCAGCCTCTACAATTTTATTGAGTATGTTTTCGTCTATTAAAAAATTCTGACCCAGACTGCGGGAAAACCTAAAACCAAAATGCTGTATTATTTTTTTGATAGTTGTGGGAGAAGTGAGTTTATCATCCATTCACACCAGTCCATTATATCAAATTGCTGAAAAGTTTTATACCACTGAAAACAGTTTATGGTAAAAAGACAATAATAAAGTAGGCCTAAGACAAACGGTTATTTGAACTTAGGTTTTGCCAGTTTCTGCTTGGATTTTGAAAAAAAATTGGATTAAGCGTCTATAGGGTTCAGTTTGACTTTATATCCCAAGGATTCCAAATACGGCTTGAAATTTTTATTGATGCGGCCGGTGCAGCATGTATGTCTTGACAGTTCTGGAGAAAGCTATAACAGTTAAACAATTGACCGGATTGGGCTCACATGACATTTAACTCAGCTAAAATGAAGAAGAACCTTATAATTTAATTTTGATCAGCAAGGATATACACCTTTACTTTTTTTCGGCCATACCTCATTGCTTCTTCATATGATTCATAATACAGGTCTATTCTGTTGCCCTTTATAGCACTCCCTATATCGGCTGCCAGGGCATATCCGTAGCCCTCTACATATAGTCTGGTTCCCAGGGGAATAACTCTGGGATCTACTGCCACTACTCCTCTTCTAGCAGGTATTCCTGTGTAGGTTATACCATAACCCGGATCCCCTGGTCTTTTCCCTGTGGAAGAATAACCTGAATCATATGCTGTAGCAATCACGGTCAATGCCTTCGTGAACCGAATCCTTTCACCCCTTGAGTTTACGAAAGAGTCTCGTGTTCCGTATTCCACTATCTTATCCTGTTTTTCTTTTAATACCTTTTCCTGCAGCTTTTCCCTTTTGACTTCTATACCATCTTCATAGATTACCTTGTATGTGACTTCTTTAACACCTTCATGCCCCTGCTGAACGACCCTTGTAACGCCTTTGTCCAGTTTGTCATTTTTTCTCCTGATAAGATGATAGTATATTCTTTCTTTTTCCGTGATGTATTCCACAGTCACTCGGATAACTTTGATCTCCATACCTGGATATACCTTTGAATCGAGGCCCGGTTGAACTCTATCCCTGGGATTAAGCTTAATCCCCGCTTGTTTAAGCACCGACATAACAATAGTGTCCGTTGTTTTAATGGTGAGGTTTTTACCATCTACCTTAATAGCAACAGGAAAAGCCCGTTTTATCAGGATTTCCATTTCTTCTTTAACCTTTTCCTCTAAACCTGGTTTCACCATATCTTCAGGGTTGATGGTTATGTTGTTTTCTTCCAGTACCCTGGCAACTGTTGGCTGCATTGTCTTCACAGTAATAAGCTTTCCATCGTCATTAATAGTAACCTGTTTTTCCATCCACACGTAAAGGGTTATCGCAAAAATCACGAATACCGTAAGGGGGATTATAATCAACAGGGGTAAATTCAACGGCTTTCCACTCTGTTTTGTAACATCTTCATCCATATATAGCCCTCCTAAAGCGGGTTGTATCCACTTAAACAGTATAACCAAAAAGCACGGGAATTATTATTAATTACTTCTTTAACAGAGGCCTTACTCGAAAACGGGCACCTATTTCCGCCGCTATTTTCCTGCACTTGTCCACATCAATCTCTGGCAGGTCAACAACAGTAAGGGTAACCTCAGGAATATGTTTTACACACTCCCGGGCGAATTCAACAACCCCATCAAAAGCTTTCTCGCCAAATTCTGACCTGCAGAGCTTATTATACTTTTCAGCATTCTCGGCATTCAAGCTGATGGAGATAGAGTCTACCAGCCCTTTAAGTTCAGGAACAATGTTTCTATTGTATATGAGGTTGGCCTGCCCATTGGTATCGATTCTCGTTTTTTTATCAAAGCTTTTAACGTATTTACACACTTTCTTTACCACCTCTAACCGTGTTAAGGGTTCCCCATAACCGCAAAATACAATCTCATCATAAGGCGTGGGATCCCCTATAGTCTCAATTACTTCCCGGGCTGCAGGTTCCCTATCAAGCCAAAGGTTGCAGCCCACTATACATGGTTCTATATTTCTTAAGCAGAAACAACAATCATTGGTACACCTGTTCGTTATATTCAGGTAAAGATTGTTCTCTAATCTGTATACAATCACCATAATCACCTCTTCTGCCATAACTTCATAAGGGTATTTTACCACAATAAGTGTATACTTTCATATCCTTTTTTTAAGCTGAAATTAAAGGCTGCACCATACTTGCTCTACTTATGACTATTGAAGTGTTTTACAAATCGAGTGAAGGCTTCACCATCAAAAACTTCGTTATAGATCCTGTAAAGGGCAGGGAATCACCATATTAAAATACTCATTCCTTGCTTTTCGGATGTAGCCCTGTTTTTCCATTCTGTTTAACAAATCCATCAATGTAAACACTCCCAAAAACCTCTATAACTCAAATCACTTTTGCTGTATCCCTCATCAAAACAAACCAGCCACAGTATATGTTGTTCTATATTTTTTGCATTTTTTTAATCAGCCATTATTACTGCTTTTCCCTTTCTATATAATATTCTCTATCAAATACAATTTGTTTTTACTTTTCAGTTTTAGTTTTATTTTTAATTGTTCCACATTTGAAATCAAAATCCTCTTTATATTACAAAACCCCTTCCCAAAAAACGGGAAGGGGGATTTTTTTACGGCAGCCTAAAGACATCTTTCGCATTTTTTGTTGTGATCCGAATCACTTCCTCCAGAGGCATGTTCTTGATCTCGGCAATTTTCTCCGCTACATATTGAACATAAGCGGGTTCATTCCTCTTTCCCCTTTGAGGTTCTGGAGAAAGCCAGGGACAATCCGTTTCAACAAGCATCCTCTCAAGGGGAACATCCTCTACGACTTTTATGAGTCTTCTGGCATTGGGATATGTCACCGGGCCCGCAAAGGATATATAGAAACCCATTTTTATGCATTCCAGCGCCATTTCACTGCTCCCAGAAAAACAGTGTAAAACTCCACCTACAAGGCTTGCTCTTTCTTGTTTAATAATTTTTAATGTATCTCCGTGGGCATCCCTGTCATGGATCACAATGGGTAAGTCCACTTCCTTAGCCAGACTTATCTGAGTTTTAAACACTTCCTGTTGAAGCTCTCTGGGGGAAAGATTCCTGTAATAGTCAAGCCCCATTTCCCCCAGTGCTACCACCTTGTCTCTTTTCGTCAGGTTATACAGAAGTTCATATGTGTCATCATCGGCCTTCTTTGCATCGTGGGGATGTATCCCCACAGCAGTATACACCATGTCATATTTTTCAGCGAGTTTTACTGCCATTTCAGACGATGGACCGTCAAAACCCACATTTATGATTTTCTCCACACCCTTTTCCTGAGCCCTTTTTACAACTTCATCTCTATCCCGATGGAATCGATCAACATCCAGGTGTGCATGGGTATCTATGAGCAAGATATCACCCCTTACGTAACTTTTAGTCCGGATTCCAAATCCCTGTCAATGGTTAAAAGGCTAAGCTTCTTATCCCCCTTATCTGAGGCTGCCAGGATCATTCCTTCTGATTTGACTCCGAACAGCTTAGCAGGTTTTAAATTGGCAATGTAAATTACCTTCTTGCCAATGAGTTGCTGGGGGGTATAATGGGCGGCTATTCCGGATACAACCTGTTTCTTCTCATTTCCCACTTCAAGCTGAAGTTTTAGAAGTTTGTCAGAGCCCTCGATTTTTTCTGCTTCGATTATCCTGGCTACCCTTAAATCCATTTTAGCAAAATCCTCTATGGAAATCATGTCCTTGTCTTGCTGTTGCTTTTCTTGTTGCGGCGCTTTTTCCTGGGGTTTTTCTTTTTCCATTTCAACTCTGGGGAAGATCGGATCTCCTTTATCGATTTTAATCCCGGAAGGAAGTTTACCCCAGGTGTGGATGCTCTCCCAGGTTCCCAGCTTTTCATCGGCTACTCCCATCTGCCTGAATATTTTGCCCGGTGTATTGGGCATAAAGGGTTTGATCAGAACGGCTATAAACCTTATTGACTCCAGCAGGTTATACAGCACTGTAGCCAGCCTGTCCTTCTTATCAGCATCTCTGGCAAGCACCCATGGCATTGTTTCATCAATGTACTTGTTTGTCCTGCCAACAAGCTTCCATATTTCAGAAAGGGCATCGGAAAACTTCAGCTGGTCCATGTATCCCTCAACTCTGGCAGGAACGGCCAGTGCCAGTTGTTTCAATGCTTCATCCAGCTCTTCCGGGGTAGTGGGTTCTGGAATTATTCCATCAAAGTACTTTTCCACCATGGTAAGGGTTCTGTTTACAAGATTTCCCAGGTCGTTTGCCAGATCAAAATTGATTCGCTGGATAAGGGCTTCATTGGAAAAAACTCCATCTGCTCCAAAGGGTATTTCTCGGAGCAGGAAATACCTTATAGCATCTACTCCATACCTGTCTACCAGAATTTTGGGATCTACGACATTGCCCTTGGATTTAGACATTTTACCCCCTTCGAGGATAAGCCACCCATGGCCGAATACTTTTTGGGGTAGGGGAAGACCAAGGGCCATCAACATGATAGGCCATATTATTGTATGAAATCTTACAATCTCTTTCCCCACCAGGTGCACATCAGCAGGCCAGTATTTTTTGAATTTCGATTCGTCTTCTGATTTATAACCTAGGGCAGATATATAATTTGACAGGGCATCGATCCATACATACACCACATGTTCAGGATCAAAGGGTACTTCTATACCCCAGTCAAAACTGGTCCGTGAAACACACAGGTCTTCAAGCCCGGGTTTTATGAAATTGATCATTTCGTTTTTTCGTGACTCAGGTTGAATAAAGTCGCTTTCCTGTATGTATTTTAGAATCCTGTCTTGATACTTGGAAAGCTTGAAAAAATAGGCTTCTTCCTTGATTATCTCTACATCCCTTCCACAGTCGGGACACTTACCATCTTTCAACTGCCTCTCGGTCCAGAAGGATTCGCAGGGTGTGCAGTACCATCCCTTATACTCTCCTTTGTATATATCCCCTTGCTCGTAGAGCTGTTTGAATATCTGCTGCACACATTTTTTGTGTCTTTCTTCCGTTGTCCTGATAAAATCATCATAGGAAATATCTAGTGTTTTCCAAAGATCCTTGATCCACTCCACTATTTTATCCACATATTCTTTGGGAGACATGCCATTTTCCTGAGCAATCCTCTGTATCTTTTGACCATGCTCATCGGTGCCTGTCAAGAAAAACACGTCATATCCCGTCAGCTTTTTAAACCTCGCCATGGCATCCGCAGCCACCGTAGTGTAGGAATGCCCAATGTGAAGCTTATCACTGGGATAGTATATGGGAGTTGTAATGTAAAAGGTCTTGTTTCCAGACATGTTTTACCCTCCTTTTTTGAATTTAAAAAACCCCGCTCCTCAAAAAGGGGCGAGGTTGTATTCCACGCGGTACCACCCTATTTCACCCATATCTGATATGGGTCTCATTGGTATACCACAGCTGGTTTAACGGCAGCCTTCCCGGCACAGTTTAATCGGAAGCTCCGCTTCTTTTCAACTGTACAGCTCTAGGGCCATCTTCAGTGCCTTTACTGTCACCGGCTCTCACCTCATTCCGGCTCTCTTCAGACAGTTCCAACACTTACTCTCCCCTTCACAGCTTTTATATTTATATTGTGTGCAAACTTTTGCTATAGTAAAACTATACAAAATTTATTTTGTATTGTCAAGTTTTACTGTGATAGCACAGAGGTGAAGCATGAACAATGCTCAAAATCCTTTATCTTTCGCGATTTTATACGGAAAATACCACGAAAAGTTTTTGCTTTATTATTCCTGCAAGCCTTGTTAGTTCTACGTTTCAAAATTCATGCTTCAGTTCCGGTGATAGTAGTAAGTGCATAATTCTTTATGCTGCTCCATTCGCTCTTATAAACAGCATGGATGTTTTTTCTTATTTTTCTACAATCACTGAACCCTTCTTCATCTGTTTGAGCATTCCTCGTGTTACCAGGTGATCTGTTCTGTGTTTCGGCCATTTAACACAATTGAACACAATATCAACACCGGGAAGCAATTTTTTGATGTTATACTGATTGGAAAAGGCAGTGTCTATTTGTGGAAATCTATGCTTCAATTGTCTTGAGGTTCCAAGTATTTATATCCATCACAGTAATTTGCGCTCCTAAAGCGGTTAACACTTCTGTTGCCGCTTCTCCCACAATTCCGGCTCCTATAACCAAAGCTTTTGCTCCCGGTGCTCCTCCTATACCTGAAATCAATTTACCCATACCGCCATTGATACTTAATAAATGATATGCTCCCATTAAAGCCCCCAGCTTACCAGCAACTTCACAGTTGGGGGAACCGTAGCGGTGGCTGTCTTCTGCAGTAAAAGTGTATAAAAAGAAGTCACACCACCCTTCAATACCGGATTGATCTCCATTTCCTACCACACCAATATTACAATATTATCGATTTTTATTTTTGAAAAGTCGAATTCACAAAGCAAATACTAGCCCAGTCATAACTGCAACAACAGGGAAACTCTGAACCTTCTGGTGGTTTTTATTCCCAGAAGATCAACACTATAAAAGGCGGTTAAAACTGCTTATTTAATCAATTTAACAAGGATATCGGCTTAAGTTTAGGTCATTTCGTATACAAAAAAATAAAAATATATTCATTTTTGTCGTTGACTTTTATTGGAATATCTGGTATGCTTTTCTTAAGGGTGTCGAAATTTGTAATAAGGGGGCGAAATTGATGAAATCTACAGGAATAGTTAGAAAAGTTGATGAATTAGGGAGGGTGGTAATACCTATAGAATTAAGGCGAACTCTTGATATTGCCAAGAAAGATTCTTTGGAAATCTATGTCGATTCAGACAAAATAATCCTTAAAAAATATCAACCTGCATGTATTTTCTGTGGAAGTGCAGAAGATGTTTTCATTATCAAAAACAAAAACATCTGCTCCAAGTGTTTAAACGAAATTAAAAATGCAGGTTAACATAATAATTATAAGGGGTCAGCTGTATTAACAAAAGAGAGTTAATCCCTTTATTGGTGGGTTAACTCTCTTTTTTAAGAGGCGATAGGATGGCACTGTACAATATTTAACAGCTTTCACGCCTCTTGCGAAATTGTTTAGCAAAAACAAAAAATACGAACAAAAAGCATTTAAGGGTGTGAAATGTGCCTAATTGTTAATCAAATTTTCATCATTCTATCATTTTTGAGAGTTCTTTTGAACGGTTGGCAGCATTCTGTACTGCTAAAATCAGGCTTTCTTTGAATCCTTTCTGTTCAAGGACCTTGATGCCTGCTTCTGTAGTGCCATTCGGTGAAGTTACTTTTTTCCGCAGCAGTGTAGGTTCTTCCCCTGTTTCCCGCGCCATTTTAGCAGCTCCCAGGACGGTTTGAACAGCAAGGTCAAAGGATTCTTTTCGGCTTAAACCCGATACAATCCCTGCTTCAATAAGGCCTTCCATCAAAAGGTAAACATAAGCCGGCCCGCTTCCGCTCAGACCTGTTATGGCATCGATAGCGCTCTCTTTCACTTTCAGAACCCGTCCCACCGATGAAAATATCTCAGTCGCCATCTCTAGGTGTTTTGTTTTGCACCATTTGCCTTCAGCCAGTGCGGTGGCAGATTCGTTTACATGGCATGAAGTATTGGGCATAGCCCTTATTACTGCCACCCTGTTTTCCAAATTTTTTTCTATATATTCCGTTGTTATACCCGCTGCCACAGAAATCAATAGCTGGTTTTGTGTTAAAACACTCCCGATATCATTAAGAACATCTTTTACATCATTAGGTTTTACAGCAATAATGATTATATCCGACTCTAAAGCAACTTTTTTATTGGAACCTGTAATATTAACTCCATAGGTTTCTTTAAGGTAGTGCAGCCTGTGGATTTTGTTCTTATTGGTTACCAAAATGTGTTCACTGGCTATATTCACTTTCGAGTTGATAAGACCTTTTATCAATGCATGGGACATTGAGCCTGCTCCTATTATACCGATTTTTTTCATATCCAACATTTTGATATCCCTCCAGTTAAGATACTAAAACTTGATAACAAAAAAACCTTTCATCCACTAAAGGACGAAAGGGTTATCTTTTCGCGGTACCACCTTTTTTGGCCAAAACGGCCCGCCTCTTAAGGTACACCCTTGCTGGTATACCCTTCCATTTTTAACGGCAGGAATCCCCGACACGGATTATCTCCGGTAGCTCCAGGGCGGGTTCGGAAAGTTTTAAGTAACGGAATCTTTCAGCCTGTGGATTCCGCTCTCTATATACCAAAACTTTTCCTACTATTCCCCTTCAACGCTTTTAACTCCTATAAAATCTATAGTGTGATTTATATTCTACTTAAATTCAATTTTGTTGTCAAGGTTTTTTGTAAAACTTTGTTATTAATCTGTGATATTATCACTATAGAATTGTTCTGAGAAAATGTCACTTTTACGTTATAACCGGGCCCGGGTAATTGTAGTTATTCCGTTCGGCCAGTCAAGGGTAAAGTGAACGGGCTTCGCCCGCCCTTGACAGAACCTGGGAGAAGGCCATAATGATTTAACTATTAACCGGATTAGGTTTGCATGGCATTTAACTCAACTAAGATGGAGAAGAACCGTTTTTATTGAATTAAATTTGAGAATTACGTATCGTAATACAGGAATATTGTTGCTACCCGCAAGACACACATTAAGTCGAGTGCCGGACAAAAACCTGTAATGCTCTTTTTGATTATATCCAGCCTCTCTAGTGCACCATTTAACGTCTGTAAGCTTAATGAATAATACTGAAAACGGGATAGTCATATAATAATATAAAAAAGTAGGTTCCTCGTTATTCTTTTAAATCTATCGCCACATCATAAACTTCCCTTTTAGACAGGTTTCTTTCCCGGGCTACTCTTGCAATGGCCTGTTTTTTCGACAATCCTCGGTTAATATAAATCAGGAGGTGTTCCTTTACCGTTAATTCATTCCAGATTGATTTTTGGTTTCTGGGGTTTTGGTTACCTTCAACAACAAAGACAAACTCCCCTAAAGGAGTGTTTTTTTGAAATTTTTCTAAAGCTTCTTCTATATTTCCTCTAAAGATTTCCTCATGCTGCTTAGTCAGTTCACGGGCTATACAAATTTTCCTGTTACCCATGTGTTTTCTCAAATCCTCCAAAGATTTTTTTACCCGATGTGGCGCTTCGTAAAAAACAAGGGTCCTTCCCTCTCCTTCAAGTTCCTGCAGGAGCTTTTCTCTCTCCTTTGCTTTCCTCGGAAGAAACCCTTCAAAAACAAATTTTTTTGTTGGAAGGCCTGAAACGGCCAAAGCTGTAACAAGGGCAGAGGGGCCCGGAACAGGAATCACTGCAATTCCTTCACTGGAAGCGTGTTTTACCAGTTCTTCCCCGGGGTCTGATATTCCAGGAGTTCCCGCATCAGAGACCAGGGCGATGTTTTTGCCCTTTTGCATCATTTCGATTAGCTTCCTACCCTTTTTTTCTTTGTTGTATCTATGGTAACTCGTTAAAGGGGTGTTTATTTTAAAATGGTTTAGCAACTTTTTTGTGTGTTTTGTGTCTTCAGCAGCAATAACATCAACTTCTTTTAATATTCTCAACACCCTTAGGGTTATATCTTCAAGATTCCCTATAGGTGTAGCACACAAAAAGAGCTTGCCGCTGTTTGTATCCATTACGTACTGGATTCCTCCTTGCCGTAAATCTGGAGTACCTCCCTGGTGTATTGACCTTTTTTTTCATACACAACGAGAGGGGGCATAACTTCAATGCCATACCCCCCACCTTTTATCCCTTTAACAAGAAACAGGTTTGCATTTTTGTCAGGGGCAGGTTGAATGGCCCTCAATACCTTGGGTTCAATTTTGTATGTTTTCATTTTAGCGATCACTTCCGATAACCGGCTGGCTCTATGGATCATATAAAAGTTCCCCTTCAGTTTAAGAAGTTTGCACGCTGCTAGAAGCACATCATCCAGGCTGCATTTTATTTCATGTTTGGCTACTGCTTTGCTTGATGTCTTGTTTATGAATCCCGCCCCCTTCTCAATGTATGGAGGATTGGTAACAACGGCATCGAAACTCTCAGGCCCGAAGTTCAGGGGAGCTTGCTTCAAATCCATGTTGTAAATTCGTATCCTATCTTCCAGACCATTGAGTTTGACACTCCTCTCAGCCATGTCTGAAAGGTGTTTCTGTATCTCTATGCCGACGATTTTTTTTGCCTTGGTTTTGGCGGATAAAAGCAGCGGAATCACACCCGTCCCTGTACCCAGGTCTATAACCATGTCTCCCTTTATATCTCCAGCAAAATTGGCCAGCAAAACGGCATCTATGGAAAAGCAGTAATACTCTGGGTTCTGTATGATTTTCAGACCATTACACTCCAGGTCATCGATCCTTTCCAAGCTGCAAGCCTCCTTTATTTTATAAGCTTTACTATACGGTGGTTTCCAAAATCAGCAACATAAAGGTTTCCTTCTCTATCCAGAGCCAGACCCCTGGGTTCATTAAAAGTTTCTCCCTCTCCAAAGGTCTCTATAACTTTTTCCAGCTCCCCTTCCGGGGAAAACACAACAATCCTGTTGTTGAAGGTATCTGAAACATACACATTGCCCAGGGCATCGATGGCAAGTCCCTGAGGGCCTTCCATATCACTGCCTTCCTGTATTATTCCAAACTCGATTCCAACTTCTTCAGTGTTTATAAACTTGTCAAAAAGTTTTCCCTTCACATCATACCTGTATATTGTCCCATCTACAGCACTCAACACGAACATGCTGTTATCTTTTATGAAAAGTTCCTGAGGTTTTGGAACCTTAATCTCCATCAAAAAGCGGCCAGCAGAATCAAACTTCTGAACCCTGTTGTTGTATTTATCCGCTACATATACATCTCCTTCATCATCAACGAAGATGGCAGAAGGTCCCTTTACTATACCATAGAGGTCCAGCAATCCAAAATATCCCGCTTCTTTGCCTCTTCCTCCAAAACTGATATCAAAGCTACCGTTTAGGAATTTTTGAACCATATCCAGATCCAGGACATACACGTAATCCTTAAAACTGAAGATGTCCTGAGGGTTCACGAATTCTCCGGAGTTGTATCCGCTGATATACTCAGTTATGAAACTGCCATCAGAATCCAGTCTTAAAACTTTAAAATTTAAGGGGTCCTCCATAAAAGCATCTCCACCCACAATATAAATGGAATTATTGCTATCTACATCCACATTCCTGGGGTATATAAAAGCTTCAGGGGTTTCCTGTCTCCCCAAAACATACAGAAACTCTCCTTTTGAATCGAAACACTCTACTCTATGGTTGTAAACATCTATAACATACAGGAGGTCATCATTGCCGATGCTTAAAGCTGTAGGGCCGTAATTGCCGTATCGGGAACCGATGGTTCCAAAACTGCCTTCCTTGTTGCCCATCCCACCAATTCTGTCTATCATCTTACCCTGCTGGTTTATTTTCAACACGTGGTACAACTCTGAATCTGTCACATATATGTTTTTGTTTGAATCAACTTCTATATGAAGCAGCTGAGTGAACACACCTTCAACATCATCATTGTCTATTACCTTCAAAAGCCTGCCCTCTCTACTAAATACCTGTATCCGTTTGTTTAAGGTATCAGCTACATAAATGTTGTCATCCTGATCTACTGCAAGGCCATTGGGCCCCAGATAAAATTCCGAACCTTCTGCACCGAACTGCCCCGGTTTTGTCCCGCTTCCACCAAATCTCCTGACAATTTCACCATCAGTGGTCATTATTAGAACCTCATCAAAATTCAGAATAACAAGCTTACCATCCTTCAATACCTCTATGTTCCTGGGAATAAAGTTGGTATCCTCTCCAGTAAATTCTATTGCTCGTTCATAATTTCCCCGAGAATCGAAAACATGAATGCTGCGGGAATCTAAATCTGCTACATACACGTTTCCCTGGGAATCAGTAGTCAAATCAATGGGCATTTGTAGACCATCAGTTTTGGACCCAAATTTATCAATAAACTCCCCCTGGAGGCTGAATCTCTTTATCATCCCCCTTACGGAAAAAATATCTATAACATATATGTTGTTGTGTTCATCTACATGTATTCCTACAGGATACCCTAAAACATCATCCCCTATCCCGTTATAAACCACAAATTCGTCAAAAAGCACACCTTTATCCTTCTGTTGTTGTGGTTTCTGAGTATCCTCAACAGGTTGCAGTGTTTCTCCTTCATTCTGAACTGGTGGATTTGTTTGATCTCCACTGGTGCATCCGCTCAACATAACTATTATCATGAACAAAAACAGCATCAACTTTTTCATCAAAACACCCCCTTTTTTATGGTATTCTTCTTATTTCCCTGTTTTCCTTTATTAAAAAGCATCCATTCTGCCTCTGTATTAAAAAAAATTGGCCCTTCAAGGGCCATTTCATTCATCTCTTCTCATCCCAGCCAAAACCAGAAGTCTTACAAGCTGCAGCACCGCCATCAAAGTGGCTGCAACATACGTGAGGGCTGCTGCTGAGAGCACTTTCTTGACAGGAACGACTTCGCTTCTTGTGATAAAGCCCTCTGATTCCAGGGCTTCAATGGCTCTGTTGCTGGCATTAAACTCCACAGGTAGTGTAATAACCTGGAAAAGCACCGCTGCGGCAAAAGCAAATATGCCTATATACATCATGTTCTCGGAGCCAAACAGAAAACCCAAAAAGAACAAGGGAAAAGCAGCCTGTGAACCGATATTTGCCACAGGGACTATGGAGTTTCTCAATGCAAGGGGTAAATAGCCCACATCGTGTTGAATGGCATGCCCCGTTTCATGGGCAGCCACACCCAAGGATGCCAGGGTTCTGCCGTTATACACATCCGGCGATAACCTCAGAGTTTTGCTCCTGGGGTCATAATGGTCGGAAAGCTGTCCGGTGTTAATCATTTCTATCCTGACATCATGTAAATTATATCTATCAAGAAGAGCCCTGGCCACCTGAGCACCTGTCAAACCGCTCTGGGCCGGAACCCTTAAATACTTGTTAAATGTCCCATGAACCTTGGTCTGAGCATACATAGCGAGAAACAGAGCGGGTAATATTATAACCATGGTGTAATCCCAAAAGAACATCTTCTTCACCTCGCTTATTTTTACAGAGTTCTCTCGAAAACTCTCAAGGTATAATGAATCCTCCATTCAAAATCTGGAAAATTCCCGTTTCACCTCAAAAGTTTCCATGATTCTAAATCCTATGATAATGCTCATAATCAAAAGATATTATGAGTATTATCTTTATTTTTGCTTGTAATCGCTCCAAATCAAACTTGACAATTTCATTCACCCCCCACAATCGAAATGGAAACATTTT
>ENA-OSAE01000187-OSAE01000187.1-marine-sediment-metagenome-genome-assembly--contig:-NODE-187-length-41236-cov-43.825332_pt1 | contig 41236 bp, 41 predicted proteins | sample MGYA00237870_ERZ529317 | MGnify/ENA primary metagenome ERZ529317 (study PRJEB26369, sample SAMN03142812) | marine sediment metagenome | biome: marine; feature: borehole; material: sediment... | reverse complement strand
ACCGGATTGGGTTTGCATGACATTTAACTCAACTAAAATGGAGAAGAACCTTTTTTAAAAATATTATTTTACCCAAAAATAACGAAAAAATTCATTTTTTGTATACAGTATATTGTCAAATCCATTTTATTATGTTATAATTTTCACAAAAGAAGAATTACAAAACACGATAGATTATAAAAGTAGCTAGATTTTTTGGTAATAACATAATCTGGTATTGAATACAGAAGCCTTTTTTTAGAATTTCCAAAATGTGAATATTATCACAATCTAACGTGTTGAAATCAAATTCAACACCACTGGGAGGATCTTTATGAAGCTTTCAAGAGTAAGGAAAATCCTAAAAGCAGAGGCATTGTGGGATTTTGACCTGGATACGGAAATTTTAACTGCCTGTGGAGCTGATTTGATGAGTGATGTGTTGGCCCATATAACAGAAAAATCGCTGCTGCTTACAGGATTAACCAGCAATCAGGTAATAAGGACTGCCGAGATGCTGGATCTTGCAGGTGTGGTTTTTGTAAGGGGTAAGAGACCCGGTGAGAGCATTATCCAAATAGCAAAAAGCAAAAACATACCTCTGCTTGTAACGGATTATCCCATGTACGAGTCATGTGGCCTGCTATACAAAGAGGGACTAAGGGGTTGTTCCTCCATGTGAGGTGTTTTGTAAAGTGGATAAGCTATTGAAATTTAACGGCTTTAAAGTAAAAAACTTTATGACGCAAGAGGTAATGGTTATAAACCAAAATCGTAAGGTTAAAGAAGCCAAGGAAATAATGCGAATTAAGAAGATAAGTGGTCTGCCTGTGATAGATGATGGTAAGAGATTATCGGGTTTAATCAGCGTTTCAGATATTATAACTGTCCTTGAAACTTATGGTGTACAGGGCATGGAACAGAAAATTAAAGACGTTATGACCAATAAAGTTATTACCCTGAAGCCTGATGACAATTTGTCTCATGCAATATATTGTTTTAGAAAATACGGATTTGGCAGATTTCCAATTGTAGATGGCGAGGGAAAAGTTATCGGGATCTTAACAAAAAAAGATATAGTTTTGGGGTTGGGGAAGGAATTGGGAATGCTGGAACCGCTGGAAGGTAATGCGGCAGAGCCAGGTCTTTCTCCATCAACCATCAACTTAAGCTATCACATAACTGGAGGAGATTTTAACACTGCAGGTGAAGCTTCCAGCAACATTAAAAAGAAATTAAAACAGATTGGAATTGATTCCGGTGTTGTTAGACGTGTCGCTATTGCGACCTATGAAGCGGAGATGAATATAGTCATTCACGCTTATAGGGGAATTATAGCTGTTAAAATTGCTCCTGGATTTGTTGAAATCATTGCAAAAGATGAAGGGCCGGGAATAGAAGATATAAAACTGGCGATGCAGGAGGGTTATTCTACAGCCCCGGATAAAGTAAGAGAGCTGGGATTTGGTGCCGGTATGGGGCTACCAAACATGAAAAAGTGCTCCGATGAATTTTATATAGACTCTACTGTTGGGGAAGGCACGGAAGTAAGGATGGTTGTTTATTATTAAAAGTTGGTGATTGACCTTGAAAAATAAAATTTACCATTCTGTTACCCTTGATAAGGAAAAATGTAAAGGGTGTACCAATTGTATAAAAAACTGTCCTACGGAAGCCATTAGAGTCCGGGATGGGAAGGCCAGAATTTTGGAAAACAAATGCATAGATTGTGGTGAGTGTATCAGGATCTGTCCCCATCATGCCAAAACAGCTGTTACAGATGATTTCAGTATACTGAAAAAATTCAAATACAATGTGACAATTCCTGCACCTGCGTTTTACGGGCAGTTTAAAGAAGGCACGAATTTGAATGAAATTCTTACCGCTCTAAGACAGGTTGGGTTTGATGAGGTATTTGAGGTTGCATCAGCAGCCGAAAGGGTAACTGAGGCAATACGGAAATTCATCACAACCCATAAAGGGGTAAAACCCTTGATATCTTCTTCGTGTCCTGCGGTTATTCGTCTGATACAGGTGCGGTTTCCTGAACTGGTTAAAAACATAATACCAATAAAATCTCCTATGGAAGTTGCAGGTAAAATTGTTAAAGAAAAACTTGCCAATAAAAGGCAGCTGAAAATGAAGGAAATCGGAGTTTTCTTTATAACTCCATGTCCTGCGAAAGTCACATCAATAAAATCGCCTGTAGGCTCTGATAGATCATATTGTGATGGGGCTTTTTCCATTTCTCAGATTTACAATAAAGTCTTGGTAAACATTAAAAAACTGGAGAAAGTAGAAGCCTTACAAAAAGCTTCAGGTCTTGGTATTGGTTGGGGTCGAGCTGGTGGAGAAAACATGGCTCTTGATATTGATAACACACTGTCAGTGGATGGCATTCATAATGTTATTGATGTGCTGGAAGAAGTAGAAATGGGTAAGCTGTATGGCATAGATTATATAGAATGCCAGGCATGTGTAGGAGGGTGCATTGGAGGAGCTTTGACAGTTGAAAACAGATTTGTTTCAAGGGTTAGATTGAGAAAGCTTGCCGAAAAAATTGCCGGGAAACCTGATGTTGATCCAGAAGAATTTAACTTGCACTACAAACAGGGGTATTACACTATGAATCGAAAAGTGGAACCCAAGCCTGTGAAATTGGATGATAATGTGGTAGAAGCTATAAAGAAAATGGATCAGCTGGAAAAGACGGTTGAAGAATTACCTGGCCTTGACTGTGGAGCCTGTGGTTCCCCCAACTGCAGGGCTCTGGCTGAAGATATTGTTAGGGGAACCGCCTCAGACGTGGATTGCGTTTTTAAGCTGCGTGAAAGAGTAAAAGCCCTGGCTGAAGAAATGGTGAGTTTATCCCAAAAGGTTCCGCCTGCTATGGGTGTAAAGAGGGGAGGGAATAAAGAAAAGTGACTTTAAAAGAGTTGGCTTACAGGTTTGATCTGGAGGTGCTTGCTGCTAAAAATAAAATCGATAGAGAAGTTCAAGGGGGTTACGCATCTGACCTGTTGAGCTGGGTGATGGCCCATGCTAGAGAAGGAGATGTGTGGCTAACCATCCAGAGCCATCCCAACATTGTTGCGGTAGCTATTCTGGTGGGGCTTGCAGGAATTGTTATAGCAGAAGGTGTGGAAGTGGATGAGAAAACGATAAAGAAAGCGGAGGAAGAGGAAATTCCCATTTTGATTTCAAAAGATCCGATTTATAAACTGGCAGGGAAATTTTATGAAGCTGGTATAAAGGGAATTGACCCATGATGATGGTTACAGGTGATCTCCATATCCATACAGCCCTTTCACCGTGTGGGGCTGATGAGATGACACCCATCAATATTGTAAACATGGCTGAACTTCTTAAAGCAAAGGTGCTGGCCATTACAGATCATAATTCATCTGAAAACATTGAGAGCGTTATTCGAGCTGCTATGGAGAAAAATCTATTAATCATTCCTGGAATGGAAGTTACAACAAAGGAAGAGGTCCACATCCTTTGTTTGTTCAAGGATGTCAATGCTATAAAAGATTTTCAGCGTATTGTCGATGAAAGGCTTCCAGATACTGCAAACAGGCCTGAGGTTTTCGGGCACCAATACATTATGGATTGGCGGGGAAGAGTTTTAAGAGAAAAAAAACTCCTTCTCCTCAATGCTGTACAGTTAACACTTGAAAAGACAGTGGGTTTAACAAAAGAGCTGGGAGGTATATGCATACCTTCACATATTGACAGACCCCACTACAGCTTGTTGAATAACCTTGGATTCATACCTGGAGATATAGAGTTTGCAGCTCTTGAGGTTTCGAACCGCGTAGATGATGTGGATAGTTTTGTATCAAAACACGAAGAACTTAAAAACTACAGCATAATCCAATCCACCGATGCCCATTGTTTAAAGGATATGGTATACATGAAAACCAGGTTTGTTATAAAAGAACTTACCTGTGAAGAAATTTTTATGGCAATAGAAAATCAGGAGGGAAGGAGAGTGGTAATCAATCAAACCTGATACTTGCATCAAACTGGAGGAAAACAATTAATTGTTAACTAATAAAAAAGGAGGTAGCTGAAAAAATGGCATTAAATGCATGTAAAAACGAACAGGAAAAATTTGACAGATTAGATGAGTTTATTGAAGAAAAAAAAGGGCAACCTGGTGCTTTGATACCAGTTCTCCATAGAGCTCAGGAGATTTTCGGTTATTTGCCCCTTGATGTGCAAAAACACATATCTGATAAGCTGGATGTACCATTGAGTGAAGTTTATGGTGTGGCAACTTTCTACCATTTCTTCTCTTTGGTTCCCAAAGGAAAATACCAGATAAGTGTTTGTCTTGGAACTGCCTGCTATGTTAGAGGTGCTGGAAAAATTCTGGATAAAATTAAGGAGACTATTGATGTGGAAGTTGGTGGAACATCTAGAGATGCCATGTTCTCACTGCAAGCTACCAGGTGTGTAGGTGCCTGTGGTCTTGCTCCTGTAATGATAATAAATGATGATGTGTATGGGCGATTAACTCCTGATAAGGTACCAGGGATTCTTGAAAAATACAAGCAGCAGGGGTAAGAAATGCGAGAACTCTCAATGCATTTGATGGATATTATTGAGAATTCCATTAAAGCTGATGCAGATTTAGTCATTATAACCATTGAAGAAAACAAAGCAGAAAACAATTTGACAATTACAGTTAAAGATGACGGCAAAGGAATGGATAAGGAGTTCTTGCAGAGAGTTTTTGATCCTTTTGTAACAAGCAGGACTACGAGAAGGGTTGGATTGGGTTTGCCACTATTAAAAGCAGCAGCTGAACGGTGTGGAGGTAAGGTTGAAATAACTTCAGCCCCTAACCTGGGGACACAGGTTAAAGCGTGTTTTCAGCATCAACACATAGACAGAGCTCCCATGGGTAATCTGGCAGAAACTCTGACAGCAGTTATTGTAGGCAATCCCAAGGTAGATTTTGTTTATACTCATATAACGCCAAAGGGTAGGTATGTACTTGATACCAGGATTATTAAGGAAACCCTTGATGGAATAAATATTTCTCATCCCAAAGTGGTTGAATGGATAAAGAAAAACATAGCAGAGGGTCTTAAAAAAATTAATGGAGGTGTGGATGAATAATGATAAAGTCCCTGGAAGAACTGAAAAGGATTCGTGATGAGGTTAAAAAAGCTACCAAAGTTAGAGAAGGTATGAAAGGCACAAGGATTGTTGTGGGTATGGGAACCTGTGGTATATCAGCCGGTGCTCGGGAAGTCATGTCAGCAGTTCTGGATGAACTCAGGAAGAGAGACATCGATGATGTTGTTGTAACTCAAACCGGTTGTATAGGTTTTTGCAAATATGAACCTTTAATGGATGTTATAAAACCAGGGGAAGAAAAAGTGACATATGTAAACCTGACACCTGAGAAAGCAAGAAGAGTTGTAGTAGAGCACATTGTCAATGGAAGAGTTGTAAAAGAGTATATTGTTCCAAATCTATAAAAAAACAGCAGATGCTGAGGTTAAAAATTGTAAAGGAGGGTTTTTGAAATGGAAATGTATAGATCCCATGTGCTGGTGTGCGGTGGAACTGGATGCACATCTTCTGGAAGTGTTCCCGTTCAAGAAGCCTTAAACAAAGAAATCAAAAAACACAACCTGGATAAGGAAATTAAGGTGGTACAGACAGGATGTCTGGGGCTGTGTGAACTTGGTCCTATAATCATAGTTTATCCTGAAGGTTCGATGTACTGCCAGGTAACTCCTGAAGACATTCCTGAGTTGGTAGAAGAACATCTGGTCAAAGGTCGTATTTTGGAAAGACTGCTTTATAAAGAAAAAGCCACAGATGAAAAGGCGTGTTCAATAACTGAAATAGACTTCTACAAAAAACAAAAGCGCATAGCATTAAGAAACTGTGGTATTATCAACCCTGAAGTGATCGAAGAGTACATCGCACGAGATGGATATCAGGCTCTCGGCAAGGTTTTGACTGAAATGACTCCTGAAGAGGTAATTGAAATGGTGAAAAAATCTGGCTTAAGGGGTAGGGGAGGAGCAGGTTTCCCCACAGGCTTGAAATGGGAATTTACAAGGAAAGCCAAAGGTGATCAAAAGTATGTTGTCTGCAATGCAGATGAAGGAGACCCGGGAGCCTTTATGGATAGAAGTGCTCTGGAAGGAGACCCCCATTCTGTGCTGGAAGCCATGGCTATAGCAGGTTATGCTGTGGGTGCAAATCAGGGTTACATCTATATAAGAGCCGAATACCCTATTGCGGTTAAACGCCTTGAAATTGCTATAGAACAGGCCAAGAAAATGGGACTTTTAGGCAAAAACATCTTTGGAAGCGGCTTCAATTTTGATATCGAATTGAGGCTGGGAGCAGGTGCTTTTGTGTGTGGTGAGGAAACAGCCCTTATTGCTTCCATAGAAGGAAAACGAGGAGAACCCAGACCAAAACCACCTTTCCCTGCCAATGAAGGATTATGGGGAAAACCTACTCTGATTAACAATGTAGAGACTCTTGCCAACATTCCTCCCATTATCCTTAATGGCCCTGAATGGTTTGCGAGTATAGGTACAGAAAACAGCAAGGGAACGAAAGTTTTTGCCCTGGCCGGTAAGGTAAACAACACAGGTCTGGTTGAGATTCCCATGGGAACAACCTTGAGGGAACTTGTGTATGAAATTGGCGGTGGAATTCCTGAAGGCAAGAAGTTTAAAGCTGCCCAAACCGGTGGACCATCAGGGGGATGTATCCCTGCAGAACATCTGGATGTACCAATAGATTTTGAGTCCCTCAAAAAAGTTGGTTCCATAATGGGTTCCGGTGGTATGATTATTATGGATGAGGATACATGCATGGTGGATATAGCCAAATTCTTCCTGGAGTTTACTCAGGATGAATCGTGTGGTAAGTGTCCTCCCTGCAGAATTGGTACAAAACGGATGCTTGAGATTTTAGAAAGGATTACCCTGGGTAAAGGAGAAAAGGAAGACATTAAAAAGCTTGAAACTCTTGCTAAAAACATCCAGAATTCAGCCCTGTGTGCCCTGGGTCAAACTGCACCAAATCCGGTGTTGAGCACTTTGAGATACTTCAGAGATGAATATGAGGCTCATATCAATGATAAGAAGTGTCCTGCAGGAGTTTGTCAGGCACTCCTGAGTTTCCGAATCAAAGAAGAAGTTTGTAAGGGATGCGGTTTGTGCGCAAGAGAATGTCCTGTTGATGCTATCAAGGGAGAGAAACGCAGCCCATATCAAATAGATCAGGAAAAATGTATAAAATGTGGTAACTGCTTAGAAAAATGTCCCTTTGATGCTATTGTAAGAGAATAATTGGTTGAGACCTAAAAATTAATGGGAGAGGTGAACTTAGATGGAAATGATCGAACTTACCATTGATGGTAAAAAAGTTAAGGCCCAAAAAGGTCAAACCGTTTTGGAAGCTGCCAGAGCTGCTGGAGTTAAGATACCAACCCTGTGTTACCTGAAAGGTATAAATGAAATCGGTGCCTGCCGAGTTTGCGTTGTGGAAGTGGAGGGAGCCAGGTCATTACAGGCTTCATGCGTGCTGGAAGCCGTTGACGGAATGGTGATAAAGACCAACAGCCCTGCAGTGAGGGAATCCAGAAAAACTACCGTTGAACTGCTGCTATCAGACCATAAGCGCGAGTGTCTAACATGTATCAGAAATGGCAACTGTGAGCTTCAGAGATTAGCAGAGGACCTTGGAATTAGAGATATACAATATGAGGGGGCCAAAGCCCGTCATCCCCTCGATGATTTTTCACCTTCTATAATAAGAGATCCGGAAAAGTGTGTGTTGTGCCGCAGATGTATCAGTGCCTGCAGCCAGCTTCAGGGGGTTGGCATTTATTCAGTGAATGAGCGGGGATTCAATTCGGTAGTTGGTCCTGCTTTTAATGAAAGCCTAAATGATGTGGCATGCACCATGTGTGGTCAGTGCATCAATGTATGCCCTGTTGGTGCCCTGAGTGAGAAGGAAGATATCGATAAAGTGTGGGATGCTCTGGCTGATCCGGATAAACATGTAGTTGTTCAAACAGCTCCAGCTATCAGGGTTTCTTTGGGAGAGGAATTTGGTCTTGAAATGGGTTCACCGGTTACCAAGAAAATGGTAGCTGCATTGAGGAGACTGGGCTTTGACAGAGTGTTTGATACAGATTTTACTGCTGATTTGACAATAATGGAGGAAGGCCATGAGTTTTTGCACCGCTTAAAGAATGGCGGTAAACTGCCACTGATAACCTCCTGTAGTCCCGGATGGATAAAATTCTGTGAACACTACTATCCAGAGTTTCTTGAAAACCTTTCAACATGTAAATCACCGCAGCAGATGTTCGGTGCCCTTGCAAAAACATATTATGCACAGAAAGCTGGAATTGATCCTGAAAAGATCTTCGTAGTATCCATCATGCCCTGTACAGCCAAGAAGTTCGAATGTCAGAGACCAGAAATGACCGATAGCGGTTATCGGGATGTGGATGTAGTGCTTACAACACGAGAACTGGGAAGAATGCTGAGACAGGCAGGAATAGATTTAAAAACATTGCCCGAAGAAGAGTTCGATGAGCCACTGGGAATTTCCACAGGTGCCGGTGCCATTTTTGGTGCAACAGGTGGTGTCATGGAAGCTGCATTGCGGACTGTTGCAGAAGTTGTAACAGGAAAAGAGCTTGAGAAGATAGATTTTGAACAGGTTCGTGGTGTAGAAGGCATCAAGGAGGCTACTATAGAACTGAATGGAACAGAAGTAAAAGTTGCTGTAGCTCATGGTCTTGCTAATGCCAAAAAACTGCTGGAAAGAGTTAAAAACGGAGAAGCCGAATACCACTTCATAGAAGTAATGGCATGCCCCGGTGGATGTGTTGGTGGAGGAGGCCAGCCCATCGTTAGTGCAGATGTCAGATGGGAAAAGGATTATAAGGAAGTTCGAGGAAAAGCCATTTATAAAGTAGATAAGAACATGCCTCTACGGAAATCCCATGAAAACCCTGCTGTCCAAGCATTGTACAAAGAGTTTTTGGGTGAGCCTCTCAGTGAAAAATCCCATCACTTGCTGCACACACATTACACCGAAAGGTGCAAACATCCTAAAAAATAGTGTTATACATCAGGTAAAAAGCAAAAGGCTTGTTGATTTTCGACAAGCCTTTTGCATATATTTATTTATATAATTAACTCTTCTCCGAACAGTGGTTTGGGAATTAGAATTTTCTCAGCAGACCTCTTTAACTTCAAGTATGAAATATTCCTGATTGGTGTAATCTCTTTCCTTTGAGGTTTGTGAAAGCTCTTGATATTATTCACTTTTTTGCTGAAATAGAGAAAAAACAGGTTGTCAGCTCAAACTGAACATTATCGCTGTGCAGCAGTATCCCAGTCAATTCTTAATAACTAAAAAGCTTTCGGATGGGTTCTGTCGGGGGCACGGCACTCAAAGGTTAATTGAGTGCCGGGGGCGCAGCCTTTACCCTTGATAGAACCCAGGAGAAAGCTATAATGATTTAACTAATGACTGGATTAGGTTTGCATGACATTTAACTCAACTAAAATGGAGAAGAACCATATAATTTTATACAAAATATTTTTTGGTTTTAAAGGATATTTAGCATTAATCCCAAAAATATAATAGTATAAGTGCAAAATCAAGAATTTTTTTTGCAATTAACAGTCGATTGATTATTTTCGGGGGGATTTTCTTGAATAGAGGCGTTGTTTCCACAATTAAAGACAAATGCAAAAAATGCTATTCGTGTGTCAGAAACTGCCCTGTTAAAGCGGTTAAAGTTAAAAATGGTCAGGCAGAAGTTTTGGTTGATAGATGCATAAGCTGTGGTAACTGTGTTAAAGTGTGCTCCCAGAATGCCAAATATATTCAGCGAAATGTAGAAAGAGTTTTAGATAAATTAAAAAAGGGTGTTAAGATGATTGTGTGTTTGGCACCAAGCTTTCCCGCTGCTTTTACCGACCTGACTCCGGGGCGGCTGGTAGGGATATTGAAAGCCCTGGGATTCTGGCAGGTAAGGGAAGTTGCCTTTGGTGCACAGCTTGTTGCAGAGGAGTATAAAAGGCTTTTCAAACAAAAAAATAAGGCTCCAATAATGAGTTCTCCTTGCCCTGCTGTCGTAAACCTTATTGAAAAACACTATCCAAGACTAATTCCATATTTGGCAAGGATCGTTTCACCCATAGAGGCCCTTGCACGATATATAAAAGAGGTCGAGAGAATAGAGGCAGAAATTGTTTTTATGGGTCCATGCATTGCCAAAAAAGAGGAGGGGAATAACAGCCATTACATTGATGAGGTTCTTACTTTTGAAGAAGTGGATGAATTAATTTCTGATATAAAGATTAAAGAAATTCCTTCAGATGTTTTTGATGGGCCAAATCCATGGCCAAAAGCAAGAACCTTTGCAATTTCCGGTGGTCTGCTGCACACCATGGAGCTGTCTGAAAACATTTCAAGAAATGACATTTTGGTTGTTGAGGGAAAAGAGGACTGTATTGCTGTGCTGGAGAGCATAGAAAATGGAGAAATTTCACCCCGATTTATTGATATATTGTTCTGTAAAGGATGTATTGACGGTCCCGGTTTGAGAAAATTTAATCGTTTTTCAAGTCAGGAAGCTGTTTCTAGGTATGTAACACAGGAGCGTCATCCATACCCGGACGATTCCCCTAATCTTATTTCGAGAAGATTAGATCTGTCTGCTGAGTTTTTTAACAAAAAACACTCTTTAGATGAGCCAGAAGAAGAAGACATCAAAAAAATCCTTGAACATACAAACAAAACAAAACCTGAAGATGAGTTGAATTGTGGAGCATGTGGTTATAATTCATGCAGAGAAAAGGCTATAGCAGTCTATCAGGGTTTGGCTGAAATAGAAATGTGCCTTCCGTATTTATTAGAAAAAGAAGTTAAAGAAAAAAACGAAATAAAAGAATTAAACGAAGAATTGAATGGTATAATTGAATCTTCATATGATGGTATATGGGTTTCCGATGCGGAAGGCAAGACAAAAAGAGTTAACAAGGCATATGCGGACCTTTTAGGAGTAAAACGGACTGAAGTGGTAGGGAAAACGTGTTTGCAGCTAGAAAAAGAGGGAATCGTATCACCATCTGTCACAAATCTCGTGATCAGAGAGAAAAGGCGTATAACAATCATTCAAGAAACGAAAGATGGGAAAAAGATTTTGGCCACAGGAACACCAATTTTTGATGAAGATGGAGAATTGACTATGATAATGGTAAATGCAAGGGACATGTCAAAGCTGAAGGAACTTTACCGGGATATGAAAGAAGTTGAAAAATTGAAGGATTATTTTATAAAAAGAAAAGAGAGAGAAATAGATTTTAAAAACATTATTGCTTTTAGTAAAGAGATGGATGAAGTTATCGATACAGCAACAAAGGTCGCCAAAGTAAATACTACTGTATTGATAACAGGGGAATCTGGAGTTGGTAAGGATGTCATTGCTCGTTTTATTCATGAAAACAGTCAGCGGAAGAAGGGACCCTTTGTAAAAATAAATTGTGGGGCTATACCAGAAACACTGTTAGAATCAGAACTTTTTGGTTATGAATCCGGAGCATTTACTGGTGCAAAGCGAAAAGGAAAACCCGGCTTGATAGAAATGGCAGACAGGGGAACCCTTTTTTTGGACGAAATTGGTGAACTTCCTTTGAATCTGCAGGTCAAACTGCTACAGGTGCTTCAGGAGCACCAGTTAGTTAGGATAGGAGGAGTCAGACCAATTAAAGTTGATATTAGGGTCATTGCTGCTACCAACAGAAACTTAGAAAAGATGATTAAAAAGAATAAATTTAGAGATGATTTATATTACAGGTTGAATGTAGTTCCAATTAAAATTCCACCTTTAAGAAACAGGAAGGATGATGTAATTCCTTTGATATATCATTTTTTGGAGGCTTACAACAAGAAGCATAGAATGAATAAAGAAATTACGCAGGAGGCGAAAGAAAGCCTGTTGAGGTATTCATGGCCTGGAAATGTAAGGGAACTTGAAAATCTGATTGAGAGATTGATAGTTACTGCAGAAGGAGATGAAATAACCGTAGCAGATTTACCAGATTATATTAAAAAAGAAAATGTTGTTCCCAAACAGGTCGTTGTTGTATTTGAAATGGTACCACTAAAGAAGGCAGTAGAAGAAACAGAAAAACAGCTCTTACAAAAAGCGATTAAAACATATAAGACAACGTATGATATAGCTAAGGCTCTAAAGGTAAATCAATCAACGATAGTTAGAAAGATAAAAAAATATTTTAAAAATTAAATGCATTTATACATTTTTTAATGCAATTTTGCATTTTGTTTACGGTCATTTGATTGTTGGGGGATCTGGGTATTTGGGCAGGCTGGGAAAAGAAAAAATCTTTGATTTTTAATGTTCTAGTGCATCGCAGTTTTTAAAACACTGCGGTGCATTTTTTTGCTTTTATAGCTTAAAAGTAGCTCTCATAAAGAAAAAAAGAAATATTAAGAAAATTACAAAAGGGCGGCATGATATTTGCTATTTATATAAGTGGAAAATCCGTAAATAGGAGGTAATTGAATTGAGCGGTGTTTTTAAGGTAACAGAACAACAGCTTAAAAAAGTTGACAGTATTCTAGAAAATTCAGAGAGGGGAGATTTAATACCTGCGCTTCAAAAAATCCAGGAGGAAATTGGATTCTTACCAAAGGAAATTCAGGTAAGAGTTGCAGAAAAGCTTAACATTCCTTTGAGCGAAGTTTACAGCATTATAACCTTTTACGCATTGTTCTCTTTGAAACCGAAAGGGAAGCATCACATCAACGTTTGTAAAGGTACTGCGTGTTATGTTAAAGGAGCGGAAAGGATTTTGCAAAAGCTTAAGGATGTGTTAGGGGTTGGCCCTGGAGACACGACGGATGATGGATTGTTTTCAATAGATGTTATCAGGTGTCTTGGAGCATGTGGTTTGGGACCGGTAATAACCATAAATGATAAAACGTATGCCAGATTGAAACCCGATGATATTCCAAGAATTATCGCAAAATACAAAGATATGGGAACAAAAGACTTCGAAGCTGTAACCCAACCCAGAGAGGCAACAGTATAAGGAATGCTTTCGTTTATTCTTATTTAGGGGAGGTGTGAAAAATGGTTTCCCTGGAGGAACTGAACCAAATAAAATTAAATTATAAACCTCCTAGGGCTATAAAGATAGTGGTAAGAATGGGAATATGCGGTATTTCTGTAGGAGCGAAGGAAGTTTTAAAAGCTTTTGAAGAACAAGTTGAAGCAAAAGAACTTAAGGACGTGGTAGTGACCACAACAGGGTGTATAGGTTTATGCTCCCACGAACCTATTGTAGAGGTTGTAAAACCAGGAATGCCTGATACAACCTATGTCCTGGTTACACCGGAAAAAGCGAAAGCGATCTTTTTCCAGCATGTATTAAAAGGTCGAATCATTAATGAATGGGTTGTTCCTGAAATTTGAGGAGGGAGAGATTATGGAATTTTACAGGTGTCATGTGTTGGTGTGTGGAGGGGCAGGATGTATATCATCTGGTTGCAAAGAAGTTAAAATGGCCTTAGAAAAAGAAATAGTAAAACTTGGCCTTGATAAAGAGGTTAAAGTTGTAACAACCGGATGTATGGGGCCCTGTGACCTTGGACCCCTTATGATTGTATACCCCGAAGGGATTTTTTACCAAAAAGTTATACCTGAAGATGTGAAGGAAATCACAAAGAAACACCTTTTGGAGGGAGAGATTGTAGAACGCCTGCTTTACAGGACACCGGATACTGGGGAAATCGTCAAAAAATATGAGAACATAAACTTCTTCAACAAACAGGTTAAAACAGCCCTGAGAAATACCGGGTTGATTGATCCCATGGTTATTGAAGAGTATATTGCACGGGATGGATATTTTGCTCTTGCTAAGGTGCTTACTCAGATGACTCCAGAAGAGGTTGTTGAAGAAATCAAGGCTTCCGGTTTAAGAGGAAGGGGAGGAGGAGGATTCCCCACCGGGCTTAAATGGTCTTTTGCTGCAAGGGCAAAAGGAGACCAGAAGTATGTGGTATGCAATGCTGATGAAGGTGACCCGGGAGCCTTTATGGACAGAAGCATTCTTGAGGGGGATCCCCACAGCGTCATTGAAGCCATGACAATTGCAGGATATGCCATAGGGGCGAATCAGGGTTATGTTTATGTTAGAGCTGAGTACCCCCTTGCAGTTCAGAGATTAACCCATGCAATCCAGCAGGCACGGCAATACGGCTTTTTGGGGAAAAACATCATGGGAAGTCACTTTGATTTCAATGTCGATATAAGAGTGGGCGCAGGAGCGTTTGTGTGTGGTGAAGAAACAGCGCTGCTTGCTTCCATTGAAGGTAATAGAGGAGAACCCCGACCTCGACCTCCTTTCCCTGCAAACAAGGGCTTGTGGGGGAAACCGACCCTTATAAACAATGTGGAGACGTACGCCAACATCTGTCCCATAATCCTCAATGGTGCTGATTGGTATAAAAGGCTCGGAACTGAAAACAGCAAGGGTACCAAAGTATTTGCCCTGGCAGGTAAGATAAATAACACCGGTCTGGTAGAAGTTCCCATGGGAACTACTCTGGGAGAGATAGTTTACGATATTGGAGGAGGGATACCAAAGAGGAAGAAGTTCAAGGCAGCTCAGACCGGAGGACCATCAGGCGGTTGCATACCGAAGGAACATCTCAATGCTCCAATAGATTACGATTCGTTGAAAGAATTGGGAACAATAATGGGTTCCGGAGGTCTCATTGTTGTAGATGAAGATACCTGTATGGTGGATTTTGCCCGATTTTTCCTGGAGTTTGTTCAGGATGAATCCTGTGGCAAGTGTGCTCCCTGCAGGATGGGAACCAAAAGAATGCTCGAGATTCTTGACAGGATTACAAAAGGCCAGGGTCGAGAAGGAGATATAGAACAGTTAGAGGAACTGGGAACAATTATTAAAGAAACAGCTCTCTGCGGCTTGGGGCAAACGGCACCGAACCCGGTTTTAAGTACCATCCGCTATTTTAGAGATGAGTATGAGGCTCATATTAAAGACAAGAGGTGTCCCGCTTCAGTGTGTGCAACTCTGTTTAATTCTCCGTGTCAGAATTCATGTCCGGCTGAAGTGGATGTACCCAGATATATCGAGGCAATCAGGAATAAAAACTACAGAGAAGCGGTATCCATCATCAAGGAGAACAATCCGTTCCCGGCGGTGTGCGGTCGAGTGTGTCATCATCCATGTGAAGGTAAGTGTAACAGAGAGCAGATCGATGAACCCATTGCTATTCGTGCCCTCAAACGATTTGCTGCAGATTATGAAATCAAGAACAATGATATCATTCATCCGCTGGAGCCAGCAGAACCAAAAGATAAAAGGGTTGCAATAGTGGGTTCCGGCCCGGCTGGTTTAACGGCTGCTTATTATCTTGCACTGGAAGGCTACAAAGTGACCATATATGAAGCTTTATCTGTTATGGGTGGAATGCTGGCTGTTGGAATTCCTGAATACCGGCTTCCCAAGAAGTATCTGGATGTCGAAATAAAGGCTATTTTGGACCTGGGAGTTGAAGTTAAGACATCCACAACTGTTGGAAAGGATATAACTCTGGATGAGCTGCGAAAACAATTTGATGCGGTGTTTGTTGCTATAGGAGCCCATAAAGATGTCGGTATAGATCTACCCGGAAAGAACCTGGAGGGTGTGTATTCCGGAGTGGAATTTTTAAGGAAACTGAATCTTGGTGAAAAAGTTAAGGTTGGAAGCAGAGTGGCAGTAATTGGAGGCGGAAACGTTGCCATTGATTCGGCAAGATCAGCTTTGAGAAGGGGAGCCCATGAAGTTCATATCTTTTACAGAAGGACCAGGGAGGATATGCCTGCAGAAAGAGAAGAAATCAAAGAAGCAGAAAGAGAAGGAATCAAGATGCATTTCCTGACAAACCCTACAGCCATTCGCGGTAAAGATAGAGTTGAAAAACTGGAGTGTATTAAGATGAGGCCAGGGGAATTCGATTCCAGTGGCCGAAGAAAACCCGAACCAATCAGAGGGTCTCGATATATGGTGGATATTGATATGGTGATTTTTGCTGTAGGTCAGCAGCCAGAGAGCGAAAAACTCGGGCTTGACGGCAGAGCAATTAACAGGAAAGGAACTCTGATGGTTGATGAAAAAACCCTTATGACGGAAATTCCTGGAGTTTTTGCTGGAGGAGATTGCATACTGGGGCCTGCTACTGTTATTGACGCCATAGCCCATGGCCGGAATGCTGCCTTTGCTATTGACAGATATCTTGGTGGAAATGCGGAAGAAAAATGGAGTCAAGAGGTAGAACGTGAACTAACACATGAAATCAATGAAGAACCCATGTCTAGATGTACAATTAAACACCTGCAAGTTGAAAAACGAATCAACAATTTTGAAGAAGTGGAACTGACGCTGGATGAAGAGTCGGCAGTTTTTGAAGCCAGTAGATGCCTCCGCTGTGATGTAAAAGAAGAGTAAAGGAGCGTGATTTGTATGGGAATGATCACCCTTACAATCAACAACCAAAAAGTTGAAGTGGAAGAGGGTTTGACAATTCTTGAAGCTGCTCAGAAAGCCGGTATATACATTCCAACCCTGTGTTATTTAAAAGAAATCAGTGCAATGGCCGCATGTCGAATGTGTGTTGTAGAAGTAGAAGGGGCCAAAACACTGCAGGCTGCATGCGTCACTCCTGCCGTTGATGGTATGGTTATAAGGACCAATACGCCCTTTGTAAGAAAGGCAAGGAAGACCATACTGGAGTTGATCCTTTCCGATCATCCCTTTGAATGTCTTACCTGTGAAAGGGGAGGTAACTGTGAGCTGCAGAGGCTTGCCGAAGAGTTTAACATCCGTGAGGTTCCCTTTGAAGGTGAAAGAACGAAAATGGACCCTGATGTTTCGACACCTTCTCTTGTTAGGGAACCAGAAAAGTGTATTCTGTGCAGACGATGTATAAATGTGTGCAGTGAAATTCAAGGGGTTGGAGTTCTATTCCCCAATGAGCGAGGATTTAAAACCTTTATAGGGCCTCCCTTTGGTGAACAGCTTGGCAATATGCCCTGTGCATTATGTGGTCAGTGTACACTGGTATGTCCTACCGGTGCTATCCATGAAAAGGAACAAATAGAGGATGTGTGGGAGGTGCTTGATGACCCTACCAAACATGTTATCGTTCAGACTGCTCCCGCAACCAGAGTAAGCCTGGGAGAAGCCCTGGGGCTTGAACCGGGAAGCATTGTAACAGGCCAGATGGTAGCTGCACTAAGAGCCCTTGGTTTTGATAAGGTTTTTGATACTGATTTTGCGGCAGACCTTACTATCATGGAAGAAGGCAGCGAACTTATAAAGAGGCTGGAAAAAGGAGGCCCCCTACCTCTGATAACTTCCTGTAGCCCAGGATGGGTTAAATTCTGTGAACATTATTATCCCGAATTTTTAGAAAACATTTCCACATGTAAATCACCACAGCAGATGTTTGGAGCCCTTGCAAAAACATACTATGCAGGGAAAAGCAGAATTGATCCCAAGGATATTGTGGTTGTTTCCATCATGCCGTGCACTGCCAAAAAGTTTGAAGCCCAGAGGTGTGAAATGGTTGATAGCGGTTATCTGGATGTAGATATTGTGCTGACGGTTCGAGAAACAGCAAAAATGATAAAACAGGCTGGAATAAACATACGAAACCTTGAACCAGAAGAGTATGATGCTCCCCTCGGCATATCAACAGGAGCAGGAGCGATATTTGGTGCTACAGGCGGTGTTATGGAAGCTGCTTTAAGAACGGTCTATGAGATGCTTACAGGAAAAGAATTGGAAAAAATCGATTTTGAAGCGGTAAGGGGCCTTGAAAGCGTTAAAGAAGCAGAGATCGAGCTGCCCGATTTAACCGTAAAGGTTGCCGTTGCCCATGGCCTTGGTAATGCCAAGAAACTGCTGGAAAGGATCAAAAATAAGGAAGCAGAATATCATTTCGTTGAGATAATGGCATGTCCCGGCGGGTGTATCGGAGGAGGCGGTCAACCCATTCCCACGGATACAGAGAAACGACAGAAGAGAATTGCAGCCATTTACAATGTGGATAAAAACATGCCCCTTAGAAAATCCCATGAGAACCCTGCCTTAAAACAACTCTACAAAGATTATCTGATCAAACCACTGGGTGAAATGTCCCACAAGCTTTTGCACACCGATTATGCTGCCAGGAGGAAATACTAGTTAAAACCTTCCGGGTTTAGTAAACCCGGATTTTTTTTTGATATCAGCTTGAAATGTTTGACTTTTCGTAAAAAAAGACTATCTTTCATGATTGTATGATATAATTAATAAAAGTATACAAAACACAATGTGCTTTTTAAAAAAGGAGTTTTGCAATAGTTATAGAAGTATTACCATTTGGGGTCAAATTTTTTTGTGAAGGAGTGAGAGGAGTGAAGACCGTTACCTTTAAAGGAGGTGTCCATCCTCCTCATGTAAAACATGCAACAGAGCACAAGAAAATAGAGAGGGCTCAATTGCCCCCGAAGGTTTATATTCCCCTTCAGCAACACATAGGTGCTCCCTGCAAACCTGTTGTGGGAGTGGGGGATGAGGTAAAAACCGGTCAAAAAATTGGGGAAGCTGAATCTTTTGTATCGGCTCCCGTTCATGCCAGTGTTTCAGGTAAAGTGGTATCTATTGAAACTCTGCCCCATCCGGTAGGTGCTAACGTGCTCACTGTTGTTATCGAGTCTGATGGGAAAGATGAGTTGAGTGAGGATATTAAGCCAGGGGGAGATCTAGAATCCCTGACTCCCGAGGACATCAAGAAAATTATCAGGGAAGCAGGCATAGTTGGTATGGGAGGGGCTGCCTTCCCTACTCAGGTCAAACTGTCTCCTCCACCGGATAAAAAAATCGATACAATTATCATAAACGGAGCAGAATGTGAGCCCTACCTTACTGCGGACCACAGGGTAATGCTGGAACACAGTGAAGATATTCTGTTTGGTTTGAAGGCGATTATGAAGGCAGTTGGTGTTGAAAAAGGATATGTAGGGATTGAAAACAACAAACCCGATGCCATCAAGAAGATGCAGGAACTGGTTAAAGATGAAAACAACATTGAAGTTGTAGCCCTTCATACCAAGTACCCCCAGGGTGGCGAAAAACAGTTAATCTATGCCATCACAGGAAGAGAGGTTCCATCAGGCGGCCTGCCAATGGAGGTGGGGGTAATAGTTCAAAATGTCGGGACAACTGCCATGATTGCAAAAGCAATCAAAACAGGCATGCCTCTTATAGAAAGGGTGCTTACCGTTACGGGTTCAGCCATAGCAGAACCTAAAAACCTGTTAGTGAGAATAGGAACACCTTTTAGAGAAGTAATACAACAATGTGGCGGTTTTAAGCAAACCCCTGGTAAGGTTATCATGGGAGGCCCCATGATGGGTCTGGCGCAGGCATCTATAGATGTTCCTGTTGTAAAGGGGACTTCAGGTATTCTCGTCCTTTCTAAGGATGAGGCAAAACAGTATCAGGAAAGACCATGTATCAAGTGTGCCAGGTGTGTTGATGCATGTCCCGTGTATTTGCTTCCAACCAGATTATCCCATTTTGCACAGCATGGAATGTGGGATGAAGCTGAGGACTACAATGCCCTCGATTGTATAGAATGCGGGTCATGTTCTTTTGTGTGTCCTTCAAAAATACCTTTGGTGCAGCGGATAAGGCTTGCAAAAAGCCAGATTTTGGACAGACGTAAGAAGAAATAAATACTGCAGGGAGGGGAGAACATGGAGAAAGAAAAACTTTTGATAACATCATCACCCCATATAAAAGATGATGATACCGTAGAGAAGATAATGTATGGTGTCATTATTGCTCTTATTCCAGCATCGGTGATGGGTGTTTATTACTTTGGCCTTCATGCACTGCTTCTGATCATTGCCAGCATAGCAGCAGCTGTTGTCACTGAGGCAGTTTTTCAAAAATTTAGAAACTATCCTGTTACAATCACCGATGGCAGTGCTGTTATTACTGGATTGCTGCTGGCATTGAATCTGCCACCGGGGCTGCCCGTGTGGATGGCAATAGTGGGTTCGGTGTTTGCTATAGCCCTGGGAAAACAGGTTTTTGGTGGATTGGGTCACAATCCCTTTAATCCGGCATTAATTGGGAGAGCTTTTCTTGTTGCTTCATTTCCTGTCCACATGACAACATGGATCAGCCCTGTAGATGGAACCACAACAGCCACCCCGCTGGGATTGATGAAACTGCAGGGTGTGTCTACAGATTATATGAGCCTGTTTTTAGGAAAAATCGGTGGATGTATTGGTGAAACTTCAGCTCTAGCCATCCTGATAGGAGCAGCATACCTGTTGTATAAAGGCTATATTGATTGGAGAATTCCTCTTAGTTATCTGGGAACCGTTGCTGTGCTTACTACCGTGTTCGGTCAGGACCCGATTTTTCATTTGTTTGCCGGTGGTTTAATGCTGGGTGCATTCTTCATGGCTACCGATATGGTTACTTCACCCATAACTAAAAAAGGAAGATGGATTTTTGGTATTGGAGCCGGTATTTTAGTAGTTGTTATAAGGCTTTGGGGAGGATATCCAGAAGGCGTGTCCTATTCTATTCTGCTTATGAACGGTGTAACACCCCTTATCAATAGATACACCCGCCCGAGAGTGTTTGGGGAGGTGAAAAACAATGGCTAAATACATGCGGCTGATTGTTGTACTGGTTGTTATATCTATATTCTCGGGAGCTGTCCTTGCTCAGACATATAAGATTACCTATCCAAACATTAAACAAAACGCATTAAAAAAACAGGAAGAAGCTATTATGAAAGTTATACCGGGTGCCGCAAAATATAAGGACATTTCTAAGGATAATCTCAAGGTATTCAAGGGCTTAGACGAAAATGGGAATTTTAAAGGAATTGCCTTTATTGCTGAAGGCGGCGGATTTGGAGGTAGCATAAAATTGATGGTGGGTTTAAACCCTGAAGAAGAGGTGCTGACAGGGATGACCGTGCTGTCACACCTGGAAACTCCTGGCCTGGGTGCCAGAATCGAGGAGGACTGGTTCAAAGAACAGTTCAAGGGCAAATCTATTCATGACAAGTTTGTTGCAAAACAGGATATCGATGCTATAACAGGTGCGACTATATCATCGAATGCGGTGGGTTCCATAATCAAAAATACCATTGAGAAGGTTTACCAGGTTTACGGGGGTGAGTTTTGATGACTTTGTTGAAGGATTTGACAAGAGGTTTATGGAGAGAAAACCCCATTTTCAGATTGCTTATTGGGATGTGTCCAACTCTGGCTGTTACCAATGCTGCTATAAATGGTCTTGCAATGGGCCTTGCCACATCATTTGTATTAATTTGTTCAAGCATAATAATCTCTCTGATAAAAAATTTTATTCCATCAAAGGTAAGAATTCCATGTTTTATAATAGTAATTGCCACCTTCGTTACCATAGCTGACCTTGTGCTGGCGGCGTTTTTTCCCGATATTCATGCGGTGCTTGGGCTGTTTGTTCCCCTTATTGTGGTAAACTGTGTGATATTGGGAAGAGCTGAAGCCTTTGCTTCCAAGAATCCAGTGCATCGTTCCATTTTTGATGCCCTGGGTATGAGTATCGGATTTACATGGGCTTTGCTGCTCATAAGTATAGTCAGAGAAATTCTTGGAATGGGCAGCGTATTCGGTATAAATATACTCGGCAAAGCATTTACTCCTTTCTTGATAATGGTGCTGCCACCTGGCGCTTTTCTGGCTATGGGAGTGCTTTTGGGAATCATGAATACCATCCAGGATAAGCTTGCGACTCGATAACTTAATATATACCGGGTTTAATCAAGCTGAGTAAAGGAGGGTAAATCTTGAAATTATTCCTCATCTTTATGGGAGCTGTTGTTGTCAATAATTTTGTGTTATCAAGGTTTCTGGGTATCTGTCCCTTTCTTGGCGTATCCAAAAAGATAGAAACTGCCTTCAGTATGGGGATAGCTGTTACCTTTGTAATGACTCTTTCCGCTATGGCGTCATGGTTAATACAAAACTATATTTTGATTCCTTTTGGTCTGGAAAGATTTCTGCAAATCGTGTCATTTATCCTGGTAATTGCTTCCCTGGTTCAGTTTGTGGAAATGGTTATCCAAAAAACCAGCCCGGCATTGTATCAGGCATTGGGGATTTATCTTCCCCTTATTACCACCAACTGTGCCATTCTTGGGCTTGCACTGCTTATTGCATTAAAAGAATACAGCCTTATAGAGAGTCTGGCCTTTGGATTTGGTGCAGGTGCGGGCTTTACCCTTGCCATTACGATGATGGCCGGTATAAGGGAAGAACTGCAATTTGGAGATGTTCCAAAGCCTTTAGAGGGGGCAGCCATTGCTTTGATTATAGCGGGTCTGATGTCCATGGCCTTTATGGGATTTTCAGGCTTGATTGCGATGTGAAGAATTCAGGGTTCGATTTTTGAACATGGAGGTGAAAAACCCATGGATAATAATGTATTCCTGATTTCTGTGATAAGCATGGGAGGAATTGGAGCTTTTTTTGGAATAGTGCTTGCGTATGCTTCTAAGAAATTCGCCATTAAAGTGGACCCGAGGATTGAACAGATTAATGAAGCACTCCCTGGAGCAAACTGTGGAGCCTGTGGATATCCAGGATGTTCAGGGTTTGCTGAAGCCATTGTAGAAGGGGAAGCTCCTGTTGACGGATGCCCGGTAGGCGGCCGGGAAGTGGCGGAAAAGATTGCAGGAATAATGGGGGTTGAAGCATCTGCTACACAGGAACGAAGTGTTGCCAGGCTTTACTGCCAGGGAGACTGTGAAGTTGCAGTTGATAGAGCTCTGTATGATGGAGTTCAGGACTGCAGGGCTGCTCAGGCGGTCAACGGAGGGCCCAAAGCCTGTAAGTACGGATGCCTTGGTTTTGGAACCTGTGCAGAGGTTTGTCCTTTTGATGCCATTACGATGGATGAAAACCATCTTCCCCATGTGGATATTGAAAAATGCACCGGTTGTGGGAAATGTGTTCAGGCCTGCCCCAGGAACCTGTTTGAACTGGTGGGAGTATCTAAAGAAGTGCATGTGGGATGCAAATCTCAGGAAAGAGGCAAGGATGTAATGAAAGTCTGCAAAGCAGGATGTATTGGATGCAGAAAATGTGTGAAAGCGTGTCCCTTTGATGCCATGAAGTTTAAAAACAACCTGGCAAAAATCGATTATGAAAAATGCACCAGCTGTATGGTGTGTGTTGAAGTTTGCCCCACCAATGCAACATATTCGGATTTTGATAAGCGCAAAAAAGCTGTGATTACCGATGAATGTATTGGATGCACTTTGTGTAAAAAGGTCTGTCCAGTTGAGGCCATTACCGGAGAGGTCAAAGTAAAACACCAAGTCGATCCTGAAAAGTGCATTGGCTGCAGTCTTTGCTTTGAAAAATGTCCCAAAGATGCTATCAAGATGATAAGGGAAGAGTAACTTTTGGAATAAACCCCTGTTAAGCGGGGGTTTGTTCGTTTTTAATATCATGTTTTTATTGTATTTAGTCCATAATAAATTTAAGAAGATATTGTGGACATAGAGGTAAATTCATGACTGATTGTTGTAGACCGAGACCTGGAAAGGCTGATATTACTCTATAGGTTCCGGATATGACCTGCGAGCATTGCGAAGAGAGAATCAAAAAAGCCCTGAAAAAAATAGGAGGTGTGCATGGTGTGGAAGTCGACTTAGAAAGCAAAGAAGTGAAGATTTCATACGATTCTACGGATGCCCATATAAGTGCAATTAAAAAGGCCATAGAGGTTGGGGTATAAAGTTAAGGATTACTAGAGGTGATTTCGATGTCTAGAAGGAATGAAAACAAGGCAAAAACTGACATGACCCTGAACCTGAACAAGATTTACGAGTGGGGTAATTATGACAATGAAACCCTTACTGATCAGACAGAAGAGATTCCTGAGGTAATAGAAAGGGTTAAAGAAAACAAAAGAGAAGTTAAAGAGAAAAAACCCCACAGAGGAGTTATGTGTGATGCTAATTGTGCTTTTGAAAGAAGGGGATACTGCACATTGGAGGGTATCCACATAGCACCAACAGGCAAAAATCCTGCCTCATGCATGGATTTTTCAAATAGAAGAGAATTGGATCGATACTTTTAATTTTCCAAACCCCGGTTTAGTATGGGGTTTTGTTTTATTATAACTTTCCCCTGCGTTAATTTACCACTTGTATTTAAAGTAGTATAATGTTACACTAAAGCTGAAGTCTTTACCCTTTTAAAGGTGCTGATAGTATGTTCTATGGATTGACAAAAGGTGATAAGATTTTGATAGTTGTATTGCTAGTAGTTAGCCTTTTTTCATTATATATAGTTAAAGCGGTTTCAGGAGACAATGGGAAATATGTGGTTATTCAATCAAAAGGAGAGGAAATCAAAACTTTTGTAATTGGCCCTGAACTTGAAGGCAAAGTCATTAGGGTTGAGGGAGCTTTGGGGCATACAACAATAGAGTTTGGAAAAAATAAGGTAAGGGTAATAAGTTCTGCCTGCAGGGGGAAGGATTGCATAAAGATGGGCTGGATTGAAAACCCCGGTGAGATGATTGTGTGTCTTCCCAATCAGGTATCTGTAAGGATAAAGGGTAAAGGTAAGGAATCGCAGGTTGATGGAGGAACGTATTGATGGAAAATGTCCAGAATAGAACTCGAACGAAAAAGCTTATTTATTTATCCCTATTGATTTCTGCAGGCATTGCCCTGCATATAATCGAATCCTTCCTGCCCTTTCCCATAGCTGTTCCTGGAGCAAAACTCGGTCTTGCAAACATTATTACCCTGCTGACCCTGACCATGTATGGGTTTAAAGAAGGTTTGGCAGTAGCCATCCTAAGGTGTGTGCTGGCAACCCTGCTGGGAGGTTCGCCTTCCAGCCTCATCTACAGCTTGACAGGGGCACTGCTGGCTTTAATACTGATGTATGTAATGTATTTCCATACAGGAAACGTATTTAGTCTCATTGGTGTAAGTATTGTTGGTGCCGAAGCCCATAATTTTGCTCAGATAACTGTAGCAAGCATTATCCTTCAAAATGTGGGAATCTACATTTACCTTCCAGTGTTAATGCTTGTGGGTATAGTATCCGGATATTTTGTTGGATTATCAGCAACCTTTGTCAAAAGGGTGCTGGAAAAAAATATGTTTATCATAAAGAGCAGGATTTTGTAAAATTTAAAAGAATTAGTTATATAATTTCAAAAAATTATCAATATAAAAGCTCATCTCCAAAACAGTTGGCAGCTTTCAATTCATACCTATCTGCAAAGACCAACTAACAGGGAGATGGTATAACCAAAGGAGGAATTTTTTTGAGAGGTAGATCATACAAAAGCGGATGGCTATTAATATTATTTATGTTTATTGGTTTAATAGCAGGAAGCTGGTTAGGAGATATTTTCCAGAACTTTGTTCCCCTTTTGGGTTACACAAAAACTATTGGTCTGGAACCCACTACACTGCGTTTGAGTATTTTGACACTGAATTTTGGGTTGTTGTTGCGAACAAACCTCGCAGGTGTTATAGGCCTTATTCTGGGGATTTTTGTTTTTATAAAGCTTTAATGGAGGAAGATTTGATGAAAAAAATCATCCTTGCCTCTGCCTCACCCAGAAGATATGAACTGTTAAAAAGGCTGGATTTAAAGTTCGAAGTTATCCCCAGCAGCATAAAAGAAGATTTTACAGAATCAAACCCACCGGAAAACATGGCAACGATGCTGGCAGAGCAAAAAGCCCTGGAAGTAGCACAGACTGTGGAAAATGCCATCGTAATTGGAGCCGATACCGTAGTGGTTTTTGAAGGTAGAGTTCTTGGAAAACCCGTTGACGAAGCACAGGCCCGAGGAATGCTAAAACGACTTTCAGGCAATATGCATCAGGTTATTACCGGAATAGCGCTGGTCGATTCAGAAACTCTGCGCTGTGAATCAGATTATGAGAAAACATATGTAAAAATGAAAAACATTTCAGAAAAGGAGATAGATAATTACATTAGAACAGGTGAGCCCATGGATAAAGCAGGAGCTTATGGGATACAGGGCAAAGGGGGGCTTTTTGTTAAAAAAATAGAAGGCTGTTATTTTAATGTAGTGGGTCTCCCTATAGGGAAACTGTATGATATGTTAAAGTTCTATGGCATTAATATACTTTAAAACAGGATGAGGGTGTAAATTATTATGGTGACAGCAAGATATTTCACAATAAAGGATTTACCTGAGACGGAAAGGCCTAGAGAAAGATTAATCAGGTTTGGTGCAGAGGCTCTTTCCAATGCAGAGCTCCTGGCATTGATCCTGCAGACAGGCAGCAGACAGGAATCTGCTATTGTTTTAGCCCAGAGGGTTTTAAAGGGTAAGCAGGGCATACAGGGGTTAAGGTATCTGGTTGATGCCAGTATAGAAGAACTAAGTCAAATAAAGGGAATAGGTAGTGCTAAAGCTGCCAGGATTAAAGCGGCTTTAGAGCTTACCAGGAGGCTTTCTTCATTTTCGGGGGAGACAAAACCTGTTATCAGATCTCCCCAAGATGTTTCAGATCTGTTAATGGAAGAAATGCGTTATCTGGATAGAGAACATTTTAAAGCCATTTTGCTTGATATTAAAAACAGGGTAATTGATATTGAAGATATTTCTGTCGGAAGTCTAAATACGTCAATTGTGCATCCCAGGGAATTGTTTAAAACTGCCATAAGGCGAAGCAGTGCCGCTATCATTCTTATTCACAACCATCCGAGTGGCGATCCAACACCCAGTTCTGAAGATATTGAGATAACCAGCAGGATTGTTTGGGGAGGAGAAATCCTGGGAATTGAGATCCTTGATCACATCATCATTGGTGATGGTATTTATGTGAGTTTAAAAGAAAAAAATCTGTTAAACAAATAAAGCAACTAATGTCGAAAGGGGTTATGATACAATTATGGAATTCATTTTAAAATATTTTTCCAAAGATTTAGGTATAGATTTGGGTACCGCCAATACTTTGGTGCACGTAAAAAGTAAAGGAATTGTTATCCGGGAACCTTCTGTTGTTGCAGTTCAAAGAGATACGGGTGCAGTTTTAGCCGTGGGAGAGGAAGCAAAAAGGATGATAGGCAGAACTCCCGGTAATATTATTGCCATTAGACCTATGAAAGATGGAGTAATCGCAGATTTTGATGTCACTCAAAGCATGCTGAAGTATTTTATCAAAAAGGCTTTTCGCCATCGTTCCCTTATAAGACCCAGAGTAGTGGTGTGTGTACCTTCTGGAGTTACTGAGGTTGAAAAAAGGGCTGTCATTGATGCTACTTTGCAAGCTGGAGCCAGGGAGGCCTATTTGATAGAAGAGCCCATGGCAGCTGCAATAGGTGCTGAACTTCCAGTACACGAACCAACAGGGAGCATGGTAGTGGATATCGGTGGTGGTACTACAGAAGTAGCTATCATCTCTTTGGGCGGGATTGTAACCAGTCGATCCATACGTATCGGTGGTGATGAAATGGATGAAGCTATTGTCCACTACATCAAGAAATCCTACAATTTGATGATCGGGGAACGCACAGCGGAGGAAATCAAGATTAGAATAGGTTCTGCTTATGCTATTGAAGACCAGGAAACCAGTATGGAGGTGAGGGGTAGAGACCTGGTTACAGGTTTACCCAAGACAATCAGTATTTCATCAGAGGAGATAAGAGAAGCATTAAAGGAACCTGTATCGAGTATACTGGATGCCATCAAAATCACCCTGGAGAAAACACCACCTGAACTAGCGGCTGATATCATGGATAGGGGTATAGTGATGACAGGAGGTGGCTCTTTGCTGAAACGGCTGGATAAACTCATTTCGAAAGAAACAGGAATGCCTGTCCATATAGCAGACGCTCCTCTGGATTGTGTTGCCCTTGGAACAGGTAAGGTGCTGGATCAAATTGATGTGCTGAAAAGGGTTTTGATTTCTCCTAAAAAATTGCGATAAAGGTGAGATGGTATGGCTACCATCTTAAAAAGCAAAAGTTTCTGGATTATACTTACAACAATCATTATTTTAGTAAGTTTGATAAACTTTTCTATGGAAGATGCTGTATGGTTAACAAAAATTAAAGATTTGTTTATAAAACCGTTTAAGCCTTTGCATGAAAGCTTTTATGTTTTTAACCAGAGGCTTAAAACTACAGTAGAAATAATTCTCAACTATGATGATGTGAGGGATGAAAACAAAAGATTAAGGAAGAGGGTTGCCCAGTTGGAAGCCCAGCTGATCAGGTTGAAGGAAATACAATATGAGAATGAAAGACTCAGAGAAATATTAAACTTCAAAGAACGAAATACGAAATACAGCCTGGAAGGAGCGAGGGTAATCGGAAGAAATCCCAGCAATTGGTTTGAAGAGATACTGATAGATAAAGGAAAGAAAGATGGACTAGTTTTGAACATGGCGGTAGTAACTGCTAAAGGTCTGGTGGGGCATATCACGAATGTCGGAGACCATTGGGCGAAAGTGCAGCTTATTATTGACCCTAACAGTGCTGTGAGCGGGATGATACAGAGAACACGGGATAATGGAGTTATTAAAGGGGTTTTTGAACCTGAAAACCGCGGCTTGTGCAGAATGGTATACCTTTCCCCAGAGGCCAATATTGTCCCTGGGGATCTAGTTATCTCTTCAGGTCTGGGGGGAATTTTTCCGAAAGGATTGTTAATTGGAGAAATAATAAAAGTCAGCAAAGATGAAAATCAATTACTGAAACACTCCCTTCTGAAGCCATCAGTGGATTTTGAGCGTCTTGAAGAAGTGTTCGTGATCAAGAAAATATCACCTCTGGAGGAGGACATTTTTTGAAAAGATTTTTTATAAACTTCAGTATAGTCCTTTTAATATTTACTTTTCAGGCTACCATGGGAGACTTTATAAAGGTTTTGGGAATAAAGCCGGATCTGATTTTGGTTTTAACCTGCATGGCAGGTCTTTTAAAAGGGAAAAATGGTGGAGGGTTTGCTGGGATTTTTGTGGGATTGTTTCAGGATATTTTATACGGCAGTTTTATTGGGCTTAATGCCCTTGCCAAATCTGTAACAGGGTATGTGGTTGGTATTGGTGCATGGAGTCTTTACAAGGGTAACCTGATCATACCTTTTTTTGTGGTGTTTTTGGGGTCCATCTTCCATGAGATTGTGGTTTTCTGTGTTTTGTTTGCTTTAAGCATGAATCCGCCTTTTATTCCATCTTTAATCAATACAATTCTACCCTTTGCATTCTATAACGGCTTGATTGCTGTAGTCCTTTTTAAGCCTGTTAAAAAATTAAGACTTTACTTTGTATCCCTTTAGAGGTGGTATAACTTTGGATGCTAAGCTCCTGGAAAAAAGGTTTGTTGTTGTAACCATTGTCATTGTTTTGACATTTATAATTTTGGCCTCCAGACTTTTTTATATTCAAATAGTGGCAGGTCATAAATATCAAAAACTATCAGAAGAAAACAGTATACAGATTGTCCCAATACCTGCACCCAGAGGAGAATTTCGCGATACAAAAGGCCGGTTGCTGGTTACCAACAGACCTGGATTTACAGTATCATATCTTGATATAAATAAAGATGAAGCAACCCGGAGAAGAGTTCTGGATCAGATAAGGAAAATTTTAAATATAAATGAGTATGTTGTGGTTGCTGAAGAAACACATAAAGTAAACCAAAAAGGCCAGATCAGAATTGACAAATTGCCTGTTGTAGATTTAAATGATGATGGGGAAATAGATCGACGCGATATCATTGTTAAAGATGAAAAGGGTAGAAAAATCGAAGTAAAGGATTTTGAAACGTATTCTGGAACTGCAACACTGGCAGTGAGAGAAGGAAGAAAAGTCCTGGTTACATACCGATACGATCCATTGGAACACAAAATTCGTGCTCAGGGGTATAAAAAATACATCCCTGTAAGGTTGAAGCGAGATGTTAGTTTTGAAACAGTTGCTAAAATTGAAGAGAAAAAACTGCCCGGGGTGATTATAGAAGTTCAGCCCATTCGAAACTACATCTATGGATACACAGCTGCCCATGTGTTTGGGTATTTAGGGGAAATAAGCAGGAAAGAACTGGAGAAATTCGACAACTACAGGGTTGGAGATTTCATTGGAAAAACCGGTCTGGAAAAGGTATTGGAACCTTATTTAAAAGGCAAAGATGGAGGAAAACAGGTTGAAGTAACAGCTACAGGAGAATTTGTCAAAGTTCTGGGAGAAAAACGGGCACTACCGGGACATACCGTATATCTTACTATAGATGTAGAAATCCAAAAAGCGGCTGAAAATGCTTTAATGGGAATTATGAATAAGCTCAGAAACAATCCCGATCCCACCAATCGTTTCCCCAATGCCAAAGAAGGAGCAGTAGTTGTAATGGATGTAAACACGGGAGAGATTCTGGCTCTGGTAAGCAAACCTGATTTTGATCCCAATCTTTTTGCTTCAGGAATATCTTTGAAAGAATGGGAACAGTTAAATTCAGATCCTGAAAAACCTCTATTAAACAAAGCGATCGGCGGCAGTTATCCACCGGGTTCAATTTTCAAAATGGTTGTAGCGTGTGCTGCTCTGGAGGAAGGAGTAACAACACCTGACTTGGAAATCGATACCAATGGAGGAGTATACTGGACAATAGCCCCCAAGAAATGCTGGTATTATAGTAAAGGAGGTCATGGCATAGTAAACCTGGTGGAAGCTATTGCCAAATCCTGCAACATATATTTTTATGAAATGGGCCGCAGGCTGGGAATTGATGCCATAGAAAAATATGCACGCATGTTTCAGCTTGACAAAAAGACTGGAATTGAGCTGCCTGGTGAAAAAAGCGGTAGTGTTCCGAGTAGAGATTATAAAGAGAAAAATTTTAAAAATCCTCAAGACAAAATTTGGTACCCTGCAGAAACACTGGATGCAGCTATCGGACAGGGATTTCATAGTTATACTCCCTTACAGATAGCCAAATATGTCAGTGCCATAGCCAATGGTGGAAAACTCTACAAACCTTTCCTGGTGAAGAAGATTGTTTCACCGGAAGGTAAGGTGGTTGAAAAGAAACAACCTCAATTGGTTGGAAGACTGAATCTTAAAAAAGAAACCCTGGAAACAGTGAAAAGGGGCATGAAAGCAGTAGTTGAGCCTGGAGGTACGGCATGGTGGCCTTTCAGGGATTTCCCTATACAGGTTGCTGGTAAAACCGGAACAGCCCAATGGAGTATCCTGTATGATAACCATGGGTGGTTTGTAAGCTTTGCACCATACGATAACCCGCAAATAGCGGTGATAGTGTTTATTGAACAGGCGGGAAGTGGAGGTTCTACAGGTGGACCGGTGGCAAGAGCAATTTATGAGAAGTATTTTAACCTGGATCAAAAAGAAGAAATCCGGGATTATTTTACCCAACCTTGAAAATGGGGTTATTGGCCCATTTTTTTTCATTTGTAGCAGGATTTGGGTTGTCTTTGAAGAAATAAAAAAATTATAGAAGAAACCGGAGGGGAATCCAATATGAAACAAGAATCTGTTGTGTTTAAAGGAACCAAGGAAGGAATTATTATACATCTACCTGACAAAAAAGATTTCAAAGAAATTTTGAGTATTCTGGACAAAAAAATTAAAAAAGCCAGAAGCTTTTTTTCGGGAGCACATGTAGTTTTGAACTTTAGCAAACGAATCCCATCTCCTGAGGAAGAAAGGATCTTGAGGAGACTCATAAACAACAAGTATGGTATGGTTTTAACCAAAATAGTTACACCTGTTGCGGAAAAAAATCTGTTAAAAATCAAACACGAGAAAGCAAAAGAACAACCTCTGGTTTTAAGAAAAACAATAAGGTCAGGCCAAAAAGTTTGCCATGATTCTACACTGATAGTGCTGGGAGATGTAAATCCAGGGGCTGAGCTGGTAGCAAACGGAGACATTTTTGTCCTTGGTTGTTTAAGAGGTATTGCCCATGCAGGGGCATCCGGTAATCTAGAGTCTATCGTTGCTGCTTTTAGGCTCCAACCTACTCAATTGCGAATTGGAAACATACTGGCAAGGGCCCCTGATGAAGAAACTTTAGTCCCAGAAATTCCGGAGATAGCAAGAGTTAAAGATGGAACTATAATAATCGAACCCTATACAAATCTGTTTAAGGAGGGAATTCAATGGGAGAAGTAATCGTTATAACATCAGGAAAAGGAGGAGTAGGTAAAACAACCACTACAGCTAACATTGGAACGGGTTTGGCTCTGTTAGGCAAAAAAGTAGTACTGGTTGATGCCGATATTGGATTGAGAAATCTTGATGTGGTAATGGGTTTAGAAAACAGGATAGTGTATGACCTTGTCGATGTAACCCAGGGCATATGTCGTTTGAGACAGGCTTTAATTAAAGACAAGCGCCTGGATCAGGACTTATTTCTGATGCCTGCTGCTCAAACAAAAGATAAAACAGCTGTAACTCCCGAACAAATGGCTGAATTGTGCGAAGAATTGAGAAAAAACTTTGATTATGTGCTTATTGATTCACCGGCAGGTATTGAACAGGGCTTCAAGAACGCAATTGCTGGAGCAGAAAAAGCTATCATAGTTACAACTCCAGAAGTAGCTGCTGTTAGAGATGCAGATAGAATAATAGGTTTATTGGAAGCTGCAGAGCTGTATGAACCCAAACTCATTATCAACAGGATTAGGCAGGATATGGTAAAAAGAGGGGACATGATGGATATAGATGACATGATAGATATCCTGGCAATAGACCTTTTAGGGGTTGTGCCAGAAGATGAAAAGATCGTTATTTCCACAAACAAAGGAGAACCCGCCATACTGGATAGAAATTCCAAGGCAGGACAGGCTTACAAAAACATTTCCAGGAGAATTTTGGGAGAACACGTACCATTGATGAATCTTGAAATTGAGGAAGGATTTATGCAAAAGCTTAAGAAGTTTTTCGGATTAAAAGTAAATTAGAAGAAGGGAGGAAAACTTTTGGAATTGTTTAGAATTTTTGGCAGAGACGATGGTTCAAAAGAGGTTGCTAAGGAAAGGTTACGACTCCTTTTGGTGCATGATAGAGCAAATGTTTCACCTCGTTTTCTGGAAATGATTAAGGGGGAATTAATCAATGTTTTTTCAAATTACATGGAAATAGACGAAAATGGAATGGATGTAAAACTAACGAAGACAAGACTTAAGGAGAAGGGTGAGGTTGTACCCGCTCTAATAGCAAACATACCCATAAAACGCATGAAACATATTGCAAAAGTTTAAATATAAGAGGCTTCGGGCCTCTTTTTTTCAATAACGAGGAGGAAAGAAGATGAATGCAAACAAAGAAATTTTTGCCCTGGATATTGGTACACGAAGCGTAGTGGGCCTGATAGCCCAGAAATCAAATCAGAAAGTCCTTATAAAGGAAATAGTAAGCAGAGAACACATTACTAGAGCGATGATAGATGGCCAAATACATGACATAAAAGAAACTTCAAAAGCAGTAGAAGAGATTAAACACGAACTTGAAGAAAAACTGGGATACCATCTGTATGAAGCAGCAGTGGCTGCTGCTGGAAGAACGTTGCTGACTATTAAGACTTCCCATACACAAAAAATGACCTATCAAGAAGAAATAACTGCTGAAGACGTTAAACAGTTAGAATTGACGGCTGTGAGAAAAGCCCTGGATGAATTAAAAGATAACAACAAAGGTAAGGAATATCACTGTGTGGGTTACAGTGTGATAAACTATAAACTGGAAGATCAAATAATAGGAAATCTTCTAGATCAAAAAGGCAGGGAGATTTCTGTTGAAATTGTAGCAACGTTCCTTCCAAGGGTTGTTGTGGACAGCCTGTTAACGGTGCTGGAAAGGTCGGGATTAAAGCTAAGAAGCCTGACCCTTGAACCCATCGCGGCCAGTCATGTGATTGTTCCACAAAGCATGAGAAAAATCAACATTGCATTAGTAGATATAGGTGCCGGAACATCTGATATAGCAATAAGCAGGGATGGAAGCATTATAGCTTATGGCATGGTTCCTATGGCCGGTGATGAAGTTACAGAATGCCTGAGTGAAAAATTTCTTTTGGATTTTGATACTGCTGAAAGGGTTAAAAGGGAACTTTCTACAAAAGAAGAGACTACTTTTACAGATATTTTGGGTACGGAACACACCATGAAGTGCAGGGAAATTATTAAGGGTATTATGGATTCTATTGATACGGTAAGCAAGAACATTGCAAAAAAAATCGTAGAATTGAACGGCAAACTGCCTCAGGCAGTATTATGCGTAGGAGGAGGCAGTTTAACACCGGGTTTATGCCACAAACTGGCCAATCATTTAGGGATGCCGGTTAACAGAGTGGGGGTTAAACACGGCAGCCACATCCTGAATCTTGAGGTTCCAGAAGGGAAAAACCTTGAGTTAAACTCGCCGCTGGTGGTTACACCCATAGGTATAGCCGTTAATTCTTTTGATAGGCCAGGGCTGGGTATTATCAAAGTGTTTGTTAACAAAGAACCAGTACAGTTGTTTGAATTTACAAGACCAACGGTTTTTGATGCTCTTTCCCAAAAAGGCATCAAACCTGCACAAATTTTTGGTAGCCCGGGAATGGCACTGACTTTTGAATTGAACGGGAAACTAAAGGTTATAAAAGGAAAACGGGGCAAACCCGGAGAGATAAAGGTGAACGGAGTAAAGGCCTCACTGGATACTTGCCTCAAGCAGGGAGACAACATAGCTTTTATTCCAGGAGAAAAAGGAGATGATGGCAAATTAAAGGTAAAAGAATTGCTTAAGTATGCTGATGCTATAGCGATAACCGTTAATGGCCGTAAAATTAACATTGAACCCGAAGTATGGGTAAATGGAGAAAAAGCTGATGCAGATCAGGAAATACCTGATAGATCGCGGGTTACTATAAAAAACAGAGACCTCATTCTAAGCGATGTATTGAGGCATATTTCTTTGAGCATGAATTATTCCGGAGGAATATTGGTTACAAAAATAAATGGCAAAAAGGCAAAGTTTACTTCTCCAGTTAAAAATGGCGATTCAATAGAGATTTTTTGGGAGAATGCTAAAGCTAGCGGTAAAAAAGGGAGTGTGTTATAATTAAGTAAATAAAGAAGTGATAAAAACTTTTACTAAATGGAGCAGAAAAGAACATGATAAACAAGAGGATTTTAAAAAAAGCGGATTTTACCACATTAATAATTGTTACCATAATAGTTGCCGTTGGTGTACTCATAATTGGCAGTGCTACCCATGTAAACCTGCCTGATAGAGGAACATCAGCCTTCATCAAAAAGCAGATTTTGTGGTATTTGATTGGCCTGGTGGTCATGAGTATTGTGATCTACTTTGATTATCATATTTATGGGCGATTTGCCAATGTTATTTACATCTTAAACCTGGCCGTGCTGGTTGTTGTGCTTGTAATGGGTAGAACTACCATGGGGGCGCAGAGATGGATAAATCTAGGTGGTTTTTCCCTGCAGCCTTCAGAATTAGCAAAACTGGCTATAATTATTACATTGGCCAAACACTTAGAAAACAAAGAGAAAATATTATCGATAAAGGATCTCTTTAGCGTATTGCTGCACATAGGTATTCCAATGCTTCTTATAATGAAACAACCTGATCTGGGAACGTCTCTGGTTTTGTGTGCTATATGTTTTGGAATGATTTTCATGGCGGGAATTTCTACAAAGCTCTTGGTAGGGATGATCTCAGGAGGAATGTTATCCCTGCCAATCTTATGGAATTTTTTGAAGGATTATCAAAAAAAGAGGATTCTGGTGTTTTTAAATCCAGAACAGGATCCCTTAGGGGCAGGTTATCATGTTACTCAGTCTATGATTGCAATAGGTTCTGGACGGTTGTTCGGGAAGGGGCTTTTCCAAGGCACTCAGAATCAGCTCAACTTCCTGCCCGAACAGCACACTGATTTTATCTTCTCAGTGTTGGGAGAGGAGTTTGGTTTTGTGGGAGGATTGGTGCTGCTCCTGCTTTATCTGATATTGCTATTGAGGTTTGTAAATTTTGCCACCCGGGCAAAGGATGTGTTCGGTATGCTCATTATAATCGGAGTTGTATCCATGTTTGGGTTCCATATATTGGTAAATATAGGCATGACTGTAGGAATAATGCCCGTTACTGGACTGCCTTTACCCTTTATGAGTTATGGGGGAAGTTCCCTTATTACAAACATGATGGCCGCTGGCCTTGTGATAAATGTGGCTATGAGAAGACACAAAATATTGTTTTAGCCTTTCCTGATTATGCCCTCCAGGCTGCTTATTGAAATCAGCCCGGTATTCTACTGTGAAGAATACCGGGCAAGTTGCTTTATTATCGTAAGAAAATATCACCCTGCTGTAAAACAATTAAGCGGGCCTGGCTAATTTTAGTTATTTCCTTTAGCAAGTAAGGGTAAATTGAATGATACAGCAAAAGCAATGTCCTGGAGCCTTTTTACACAAATACCCTAACTGGAAGCAAAATTGGGCAGATGTATATGAAATATATGTATTTACCCACACAAAATATCGAGGAAGCCGACCTATTTCGCAAGGGGTGCGAAATGTGCATTCTAAATTTTTTTAATGATTATGCTGCTTTATTACCGCTGTAGAGTGATCTTTGAAAAAAATGAGGTTATAATAAAGATTCTGCATAAATATATTTATAACAAGGATTTTTGTAAGCTGAGGAGAGAAATATGATGTTCCGTTGGCGAAAAAAAAACAGCCCGAGAAACAGACAGAAAAGTAAACCTTTCAACACACTAAAAAAAATTTTTGTATCCCTGTTGATACTGGTTGTTGTCCTGGGGACGAACAAACTGGATTTTGCTTTAATGAAGAGAATAAATGATGGAATAAAACATGTGTTGACACGTGAATATGATTTTTCAACGGTAATTAAACAAGTTAATTTAGCAGGTTTTATAAAAGAAAATGTTGATTCTGAGTTTTTAAAAAAAGTGTTTGAATCTCAAGAAGAAATACAAACCCTTTCACCTTCCAAGGAATTGTTTCTGAACCCGAATGAACCTTTGATAATTATGCCTGTTAAAGGAGAGATCACATCAGAGTTTGGCCTCAGGTTACACCCCATTTACAAGGAACTCAGGCAGCATAATGGTATTGATATCAATGCCAGCGAAGGGGAAGCGGTCAAAGTAGTGATGGACGGTGTCGTGTTAAAGGTTTGGGAAGATAAAGAGTTTGGTAAAACGGTAAAAGTAGAACACTCAAACAACACTATAACCCTCTATGCTCACTGTTCTGAGATCCTTGTTGATGAGGGAGACAGGGTAAAAAAAGGAGATGTTATAGCAAAGGTAGGTGCCACAGGCAGTGCAGTGAATCCTCATCTCCATTTTGAATTGTGGGTAGATGGCGAACCAATAGATCCTTTAAAGAAAATAATGAATAATATTCAATAAAGGTGAAGCCAATGGCTTTTTCTCTGTTTGGTGTGAGAATACGCTTGAACATATTTTTTTTTATTATTATGTTTTATTTTACCCTTTCAGGCATGTTAACTAAAATCACTGTGGTTTTTTTGACAGTATTGTTCCATGAATTGGCTCATACCATGTCTGCTTTGCAAAAGGGCCTCGAGATTGAAGAGGTTGAGTTGCTTCCCTTTGGAGGAGTAGCTAAGCTAAAGGGTTTGTTGAAGATTGATCCATGGGTTGAAATGAGCATTGCAATATGTGGTCCAGTGTTTAATCTGATAATGGCTGTAATCGTATATTTTTTTTATACAAATGAAGTTTTAAAACATTCGCTTACCCCTTTTTTGATTAAAACGAATGTGTACATAGCTTTGTTTAATTTAATACCCGCCCTTCCACTGGATGGGGGCAGGGTTTTAAGATCATGCCTGGCTTTAATTTTAGGATACCGAAAAGCTACAAACATTACGGTTTTTTTGGGAAAAGGTCTTTCCCTTTTTTTGTTGCTCCTAGGAATATACTTGATAAATATAGGGGAGTTTAATCCCATTTTGCTGCTTTTAAGCCCCTTTTTGTTTTTTGCTGCAGAAAGGGAGAAAAGCATCTATCCCTATTACTTTATTAAAAATTTATCAACCAACAGTAAAAAGCTTGCAGATGAAGCAATTGAAGCAAGGCAAATAATAGCAAAAATGGATATGCCTGCCCGAAAAGTTTTGAACCGATTGGTATCAAACAAGTACCACATAATTGTGGTTTTGGATGAAAGGCACAGGATAAAATATCAATTAACTGAAACTCAGTTCATAGAAGGTCTGATCAAACATGGTTTTTACTGTAAGGTTTATGATATAATCAAAAAAACTTGATCCACCCAGATTTGTATTATACTTTATTGAAGAGTTTGCTTTTCAGAAGATTAAAGAAAGTAGGATTGTTTCTAAAAAAAAGGATTACCTATAGTTTTATAGAAATTTTTTAATAACTCTTTTTGAAGAATTACCCAGCAAAGATATAGTAATAATAAATAATGCAAAAGAACAGCTTGGGAGGGTTATTGTTGAAAAAATATATTGATAGGGTTCTAAAAGAAGTTGAAAAACCAGCAAGGTACATAGGCAATGAATACAACAGTGTACACAAAGATCCTGATAATGTCAAAGTGAGGGTTGCTCTGGCTTTCCCGGATGTCTACGAGATTGGGATGTCTCATCTGGGGATAAAGATTCTGTATCATCTTTTAAATCGAAGGGAAGATGTTTATTGTGAAAGGGTTTTTTGTCCATGGGTTGATATGGAAGAGAAAATGAAGCAAGAACATATTCCCCTTTTTTCTTTGGAAACCAAATCACCCATTGTTGATTTTGATGTTTTTGGTTTTACCCTTCAATACGAATTGAGCTTTACAAATGTGTTAAACATGATTGATATAGCAGGAATTCCATTGTTATCAAGAGATAGAACAAAAGAGCATCCATTTGTAATAGCAGGTGGACCATGTGCCTACAATGTTGAACCCATGGCACAATTTTTCGATTTTGTGGTCATGGGAGAAGGAGAAGAAATCATTGAAGAGCTTATTGACCTTATCATTGAATGGAAAAAAAGCAAAAAGGATAGAGATGTTTTTCTGAAAACCGTATCGAGGATACCCGGTGTTTATGTGCCTGATTTTTATAAAATAACATACAATGATGATGGAACGGTTAAAGCTATTGAAAAGAAGGTTATGGATGCCCCGAATAGAATTATTAAAAGGATAATAAAGGATCTTGATGGGGTCTTTTGTCCAACTGATTTAATTGTGCCTTATATGGATGTTGTACACGATCGAGCAGTGTTGGAGATCTTTAGAGGGTGTATAAGGGGATGCAGATTCTGTCAGGCAGGGATGATATACAGGCCTGTTCGGGAACGTTCTGTAGATAATCTAGTTAAACAGGCAGAAAAAATGATGGAGGCTACAGGGTATGAGGAAATAGGCCTTGCCTCTCTCAGTGCCAGTGATTATACAGGGTTAGAGGAGCTTACACGAAAACTCCTGGATAGGTTCAGTCGTCAGGGTGTAGGGATTTCTTTGCCATCTTTACGGGTTGATTCCTTTTCCTTAAAGCTTGCAGAAAAAGCCCAGCAGGTTAGAAAATCAGGTTTGACTTTTGCTCCGGAAGCCGGGACCCAGCGGTTAAGGGATGTAATCAACAAGAACATAACAGATGAAGACCTGTTTGAGTCCGTTGAAGCTGCCTTTAAAATGGGCTGGAACAGGATAAAACTTTATTTTATGATAGGCCTGCCTACAGAGACATATGAAGATCTTCAGGGCATTGTAGAGCTTGTTGAACAGGTGGTGAGGATTTATGAAGCAGCAAGAAACAGCAGAAAGGGCCTGGGGGTTACAGTAAGCACTTCTTCTTTTGTACCAAAAGCTTTTACGCCTTTCCAGTGGGTTCCTCAGGTTGAAATGGGTGAACTGGAAAAAAGGCAGAAATATTTAAAACAGAGATTGAAAGGCAGATCAATAGTTTACAACTGGCATGATATTCGGACAAGTTTTTTGGAAGCTGTGTTTGCAAGGGGAGACAGGCGCCTTGGTGAGGTGTTAGTAAAAGCCTGGGAAAAAGGTTGTAAGTTTGATGGATGGTCCGAACAGTTCCGGTTCGATGTCTGGATTAAAGCCTTTGAAGAATGCAACATTGATCCAAGTTTTTACGCCAATCGAGAGCGGAACTTTGATGAAACTCTCCCCTGGGACCATATTGATGTGGGCATTGATAAAAAATTTCTTATCAGGGAGTACAGGAAAGCTCTAAAAGGAGAAATCACAAAAAATTGCCGTCAGGAATGTAATATCTGTGGAATTCAAAACATGGGAGTTGGTTGCTGTTATGTTAATAAGGGCTAAGTACTGTAAAGACGAACCTGTGAAATACATATCACACCTGGATTTGGTCAGGACCATTAACCGCGGGGTCAGAAGGGCTAAAATACCCATTGCGTTTTCCGGAGGGTTCAATCCTCAACCCAAGATCTCATATGGTTCAGCTCTGCCTGTGGGAGTTAAAGGCCTGGGAGAGTATGCGGATTTTGAACTGGAGAAGCCCATTAGTCCTGCAGAGTTTAAGGTGATGCTTAACAGCAAACTTCCTGAAGGTATAAGGATTTTGGAGGCAAGACAGGTACCGGCAGGAGTATCTTCACTGATGTCCGTTATTAATGCTGCTGTTTATGACGCACTTCTAGTCTTTGATGAACCCGTGGAACCTGAATGGTTAACAAGAAAATTTAAATATTTTTTATTCAGGGACAGCATTATAGTTGAGAAAGTGAAACACAAAAAAGGAAAGCAAAGAATAAAGCAGTTCAATATAAAACCCCATGTTTTTAATTTGAAATGCTTGGAAAGCCGGGCTTGTGCTGCTAAAATAAGAATGACCGTTGGAACAGGGGAAAGGGGCAATGTTACTCCTGATATGATTCTGGAAGGTTTGAAAAGGTATGAGCACATCCCTCGAGGCTGGAGCCTGGAAGATGTTTGTAGACTGGGCTTGTTTGTAAAAGTTAAAGACAGATTGATTTCCCCCTTAGATTATTTAAAATGATTGGTTCTTCTCCAAAACAGTTGGTTAAGGGTTAAGCTAATATATCTAACAAACTT
>ENA-OSAE01000186-OSAE01000186.1-marine-sediment-metagenome-genome-assembly--contig:-NODE-186-length-41421-cov-46.508437_pt1 | contig 41421 bp, 43 predicted proteins | sample MGYA00237870_ERZ529317 | MGnify/ENA primary metagenome ERZ529317 (study PRJEB26369, sample SAMN03142812) | marine sediment metagenome | biome: marine; feature: borehole; material: sediment... | reverse complement strand
AGCAGGCAAATCCAAACAGAAAGGAGCGAAAGCCTGGTCATGGGGAGGCCGCTTGACTGTTTTAAAAAACAGTTAAGTTTTTTGAACCAGGATTTTGAGAAGATGAAGACAATGGAAGTATTCATTCCGCCTGCCGGGCAAAAAACGCCTGCCGGTGGCGTGAGAGCAGAAATATATTATTTTGATGCAAATAGCAAGCCAACGCCGAAGAGCAAGGCAATGTTCGCAGTTATCCGGGAACTGGCGAAAGATGGATCTGTACTCAAAGAGACTTATGGTTCTTTAGAGAAATGATTATCTTTGACCTATGTAGAACCCCGGTTTGGTGCTGGCTGATGTTGACAAAAAAACCAGTTTGGGTAAGCTGGAGGGTTTGATGGAAATCGTGGATGAAGCCATAGCGGGAGGGCATAAAATCATAGTGTTCAGCCAGTTTGTCAGGATGCTGAAGCTCATCGAGGAGAGGTTTAAACAGGCGAGTATATCCTATGAGTACCTTGATGGGAGCACCCGCGATCGCATGAGCAGAGTACGGCGGTTTAATAAAGATGAGAGTGTTTCGGTCTTTTTGATCAGCCTTAAGGCTGGAGGAACAGGGCTTAACCTGACTGCTGCAGATATGGTGGTCCATGTGGATCCATGGTGGAATCCCATGGTGGAAAAACAGGCTACAGATAGGGCACACCGCATAGGTCAGGACAAAAGGGTGGTAACCTACAAACTCATCACAGCTGGAACAATAGAGGAGAAAATGCTTAAACTGCAGCAGAAAAAACAGAGCATTTTCAATGCCGTAATAGAGGAAAACAAAAACCCGGTATTTAATTTAACATGGGAGGATATAAAGGAACTGTTTGAGTGGGAAGATTAATGTGAAACCACATTAGGAGAGGATGCAGAAGTTGATTGGTTTACCACATAATGTTGTTAAGCTTCATCCATATAATCCACGGTAGAAGGTTTTGTATAAAGAAGAAGAAAAAGAGTTGTTGAGAGTGCTGGGTGATGTAATAATTGATGTTCAGCACATTGGGAGCACTTCTGTCCCCGGTATGATAGCTAAGCCCATCATAGACATTATGGTGGCTGTAAAAAATTTAGGAGACCTGGCTTTGTGTATTGGTGGGTTGGAGAAACTCCATTACAGATTTCTTGGAACGGGCGGTAGGCCAGGACGGTTGTTCTTTGTTAAAGGGCAACCTGAAAATGTTACCCACCATCTGCATTTGGTAGAAAAGGATAGTCATTACTGGAGGGATAACATATTTTTTCGGGATTATCTTAGGACTCATGATAACATAGCGAAAGAATATGCGAAATTAAAGCTAGAATTGGCAGCGAAATTTAAAACTGACAGGGAAAGTTATAAAATTTGTAAATCGAAATTTATCAAAAGGTGCCAGGCACGACAATTTGAATATTCCGAAAATAAAAACAGTAACTATGTTCCTTTTTAGGCAGCAGACAGTGAAGAGGTGTCTGAACGATTACAGATAAATTTGGTCTTCAAAAATTTTGAATACGGCAGGAAGGGTTTGGAGAATTTAAGTGATTTGAAAGAATTTACAAAATGTGTTTGTAAATAAAGAGATGTGGATAGAAATATTGGGGAGGGAAGGGTTGGATGAAGGCAATGGTATTAAGAAATCCAAAACCCATAGAACAGGAGCCGTTGGTATTGATTGAGTTGCCAAAGCCTCGACTAGGTTCCAATGAGTTGCTGCTGAAAGTTAGTGCCTGTGGTGTGTGTCACACAGATTTACACACAGTGGAGGGGGAGCTGGAAATTCCTAAGCTGCCTGTAATTCCCGGCCACCAAATTGTGGGAGTAATTGAAGAGGTGGGTGAAGGTGTAAGGAATTTCTCTGTAGGGGACCGTGTTGGGGTAACCTGGTTAAACTCTGCATGCGGCAGGTGTGAATACTGCCGGCAGGGTCTGGAGAATTTGTGTGAGAAGGCCAGGTTTACGGGACTGCATGCCAGTGGCGGTTATGCCGAGTATGCTATGGTGCCGGCGGATTATGCCTTTCCCATTCCGGAGGGTTTTCCTGATATCCAGGCAGCACCTCTGCTGTGTGCAGGTGTTATCGGTTACAGGTCACTGAGGCTCTCTGAAATAAAACCCGGTCAGAATTTGGGGCTTTATGGATTCGGGGCTTCTGCCCACGTGTGTATCCAGATAGCCCGACACTGGGGTTGCAGGGTATTTGTTTTTACCCGTAGTGAGGAACACCGCCATCATGCTGAGGAACTGGGTGCGGTATGGACTGGGGGTGCCGAGGATGACCCGCCGGAGATAATGGACAGCAGTATAATCTTTGCCCCGGCGGGCTGGATAGTGCCGGAAGCCCTGCGGGTGCTGAAAAAGGGCGGGACCCTTGCCATCAATGCGATACACATGAGTCCCATTCCCGAATTAAAGTATGATCTTATATATTATGAGCGCACGGTTCGAAGCGTGGCCAATCTTACCCGCCAGGATGCCGGAGAGCTTCTCAGGCTGGCAGCAGAGATTCCCATCAGAACCGATGTGCAGATTTTCAGCCTGGAAGATGCCAATAAGGTGCTGCAGCTTCTTAAGCAATCGAAAATCCGGGGAGCAGCTGTGTTAAGCATTGATGCCGAATGAGTAGCAAAAGAGGTGAAACAGTCGTGAACAGTGTTAAACTATCCAAAACCCTTTCTTACATCTTACGCCATCATCCGAAGGATTTCGGTTTGAAGGTGGAGGTGGATGGCTCGGTAGATGTGGAGGAATTGATAGGCGCCTTGAAGGAAAGGTTCCCCGATATATCCTATCAGGATATTAAAGAGGTGGTGGAGAAGGATAAAAAGGGGAGGTTTTCGTTTCTAAAGGGAGGAGAGAGGATCAGGGCCAATTACGGGCACAGTATAAAGGGGATTAACCCTGAATATAAGGCGGTTACTCCTCCGGAATTTCTTTACCACGGCACTGCTCGACGTTTTAAAGCATCCATTTTAAAAGAGGGGTTGAAGCCAATGGGGCGGAATTTTACCCATTTGAGCAAAACCATAGAAGAGGCTGTAAAAGTGGGGAAGAGACGTGACCCCAAGCCGGTAGTATTCAGGATTAAAGCCCTGGAGGCAAACAGGGCGGGACATGTTTTTTACCGGACTGGTAAGGGAATTTATCTTACATATTATGTTCCTGTTGAATTTCTAGAGCTCAACGTAATCCGGCTGGTTTAGAAGCAAATCGTCAACGTGGAAAGGCTATATTCGAAGGCGCTGTAGAGAAATTCGGGAGTGAATTTGTTTGATATGATGCATATACCTGCTCAGGAGGATCTATGATATATGGATACGTTTTTGTTGCCAGGAGGTAGTGTTTTCCGTGATTATCTTAGAATTCAGAAGCATTAAAAACAAATTGCAATCGAGTGGTGCGGGGAAAATGGGATATTGAAATGACAAGAAGCCCAATCCAAATAGGAAATAGGGGGGTGAGGCTATAAAATGAATTCTGAAATCATAGAAATTTTTAAAAATATTGTTAAAAATATTCAAAGTAATGATGTTGTTTTTCAACTATTTGATGCTGAAGGAGTGTTAAAATATTATTCCCATAAAATCTCTGGCATAGAGAATTTACACACAATAGGGGTATCATGGAAAAACCAGAATCAATTTAGTATTTTTGAATCTTTAAAAAACAGCAATCGTTCAATGCGAAATTGAAAATACTGCAAAGACAATTGAAGATGTAGAATTAAAGCATATTTTAAAAGTATTGGAAGAGACTCAGGGAAACAAGAAAAAAACTGCTGAAAAATTGGGGATATCCCGAAGCACTCTTTATAGAAAATTAAAAAGGATATGCAACTAGTGTTCTAAAATGCGACATGTAGCAGACATTAAGTGAAACATGTTTCAATAAAATACACATAAAAGCATATTCATAATAAGTAATTCCCTTTATTAAAGGGATTTTTTGTTTTTTATATTTGGCATAATTATTGCGCTTAAATATACTGACAACAGATCAATAGGAGGTGTGTTTTGCCTTGGAAAAATTAATCATCACAGTGGCTCCTACAGGGGCATGGCCTACAAAAAAAAACAATCCCAATGTGCCATTACAGCCTGAAGAAATCGCTGAAGAAGTTTATCGTTCATGGCAGGCCGGTGCATCCATAGCACACATACATGTTCGAGAAGATGATGGAACTCCAGGTATGAATTTTGAAAAATTCAAAGAGACGGTTGAATTAATCAGGGAAAAATGCGATATTGTTTTAAACCTTACAACATCCGGGGGATTGGATTTAAAAGAGGAAGACAGAATGAGGCCCTTTAGGTTTTGCAGGAACAATAATAACCATTGGTCCTGGATTGGCTATTATTGGCGGTTTTTGGGATTCAATGGCTTTTACACTGGCATATTGTGGTGGAGGATTGGCTTTGTATGGAAAAATTTTTGCTCCATATGTAAGAAGATGCGGAGCCCATACCCTGCCGGAATGGCTTGAGATGCGATACGATGGTAAAACAAGGACTGTAGTAACAATTGCAACAATTTTGAGGTTGTTGGGTATTCTTGCTAATAATATTGTATCTATGTCAGTGGTGGTTTCTGGTTTTACAGGTTGGCCCGTATATGTAACAGTTACGGCAATATTTTTCATATTTTTAGCATTTACTTATATAGGAGGGAATTGCCTGTAGGAGTAGCGGCTTTAATGCTTATAACAAGTTTAGCAGCATCAGTATCAACCTCTACAACAGCTCATATGGGAGCCACTTCCACTGCTTTAAGGGATATTTACAGCCGTCTTATTAGACCCGAAGCAACATCCAAAGAATTAATTAAACTGGAATACAATCCATTTTGTCAGGTTATGAATCAATCCTTTTAGGCAGGAACTATGTAGTAATAGCTGGTGGAGTAGAAAACATGTCAAGATACAGATATTCTATTGATAAAAACTACCTGGATTTTAAATTGGGCCACAAAAAAATAACCGATACTTTGGAAGAAGTCTTGTATGATCCTTATACAAAAAAAAGGACAACCGAGTTGGCCGAAGAATGGAGTGAAAAATTCAATATCTCCCGAGAAGAATTGGATATGTTTTCTGCGAAATATGGTCTGGCGGCATTATGTATAGGAGGGGGTCAGGGAATAGCAGCAGTGTTTGAGAGAGTTTGAGGTTAAGTAATAATTTTTGGTTCTTCTCCAAAACAGTTGGTTAAGGGTTAAGCTACTATATCTAACAAACTTTATATAGAAAGATACGTGGAATGGCTAGATAGCCTTGCCCGGCTCAAGAATTTCTACACCGGCCAGCTTCGGCAGTCAAGGCAACCCTTAGGGGCACCTTACGGCGGCCTTGACTGCCTCATTGCCCGGTGTGGATACAAGCCAACCGGGCAAAGGAAATCACGTATATTTAGCTGTCAGGCTGCAGTTAATTAAAACACGCTGCTTTGCTTCATCGAAAACCTGTGCTGCGGCCATCGAAAAAAACGGGCTTCCCTTTTTCATGCCCATTGAAATTCCGGATATTTGTGAACTACATTCGCTGTTGTTGAAATACCCGGTCAATACTTAACAACTAAAAAGCTTTCCTATAATGATTTAATTATTGACCGGATAGGGTTTGCATGACATTTAACTCAACTAAAATGGAGAAAAACCATTATTTCTAATAGGCTTGTTATATTCATAACCTCATCCCTTCCCTAATAGTCAGCTTTGATGATACTCTTCAATCCACATCGGAAGTTTTGTGTACGAAATCAGAAATCAAGAGGGCTATGTACAGGGTTTTCTGGTCTTCCTGGTTAAAGGGGTCAAGACCCGTCAGTTTTTTTATTTTGTTTAACCTGTACCTCACAGTGTGACGGTGAAGGAAGAGAACATCTGCAGTTTTTTTGAGATTGTTGGTAGCCAGAAAGACTTCAAGGGTTTTTGCAAGGTTCATAGAATGGGTTTTATCGTATTGGATTATGGGTAAAAGGGTATCTTTATAAAAATCATTTAGAATATTCGCATCGATTTCCATAAGGAGCCTGAAAATACCGAGGTTTTTGTAATAGAGCTTTTTGGCTCCTTTGTTTTTTTTGTTAAAGTTCAATACCTTGATGGCTTCATGATAGCTCTTATACAGCTGGGAGAGGTCGCTGTAGCAATCTCCCAATCCGAAATCAATGTGGAGATGGGAGAAGTATTTCATTAATTCTTCTTTGGTATGGGTTACTAGATTCAGTATTTTTTCCATATTGCTTTTTTCTACAGAAATAATACAGACAATTTTATCCTTATACACACCACAAAGGACTTTTTTGTTTTTGCTTTTGAGAGTCAGTTCTACCAGGGTGGTGATTCTGTAGAGTTTATCAAAATCCTGCTTGTTTTCGACTTCTATAACGAGGCAGCAGCATTTTTTCACATCAGAAAAGCCGAAGAAATCAGTGTTTTGTTTTAAATATTCTTTTGATATATTTCCATCGATTGTTCTTTCGATAAAGTTGTTTATGAGTTTTATTTTTGACTTGAGCCTGTTTTGTTTTTTGGTTAATTCCAGGGCACACAAGGATGATGCATGGTTTAGAGCAAATACATCCTTTTGTCCGAATTCCGTTTCATTTTTCAACATAGATATATACCCGTGGATTTCTCCCCTGCTTCTAATGGGAATGATGAGCTGATCAGGCAGTTTTTTATCCGGTAATCCAGGGACTTCAACGGGTTTAGAAACATGGTTTAAGGTTTCCCATACCTTTTTTTTCTTAAGGTGCAAAAACTCCCTTTCTACTGTGAATGGGGACGGTTCTGTTCCTGCCCAGGCTATCGGTTGATACCAGCTGTTGAATATCCTTACGGGATGACGGGTTAATTTATACAAAGTCCTGGCGATTCCCTGAATGCCTATCTGTTTCAGCAGAACATCAGTAAGCTCCCGGTTTATCTTTTCTGAAAACTCGAACAGGTCCGATTCCTTTGGTGTCAATCTTTCCAGAATTGCCTTGGTGATGTCACTGAAACTTGCATGATGGGGCAGTTCGATTAAAGGCAGGCCTTCGTTTTTAGACAGTTCTTTTAAACGCTGGGGTATGTTTTTGACATAATAACCCGTTTGAATGGCTATAGCTGAAAGCTGTTTGCTGCTGAGGGTCTTAACGATTCTTTCCTGGTAGGCGGCATCATTTTCCTCCAGTCCATAGGCTGTGGTAATGAGGAACTCTCCTTTTTGAAGGTGTTCCAGGTCATCCAGAATTTCCAGTATGTTTACCCATGTTATTTTGTTTTTTAAACCTTTTTCCCCTGAAACAAGTTTGGCATCCCTGAAAGCCTTCAGGGTTAGAGCTTCTTCAACAGTTAATGCCATGAGCTTCCCCCTGCCTTTTGAAGATTAAATTCTTTTTGTTAAACTGTGTCTTTCTACAAAAATTTCAAAAATCCTTTTTTATACAAAGTGTATAAAAGCGCGCAACAAATTTTGGACGGAGTGAATATTTTATTTGGGTAATTTATGAAATAAAATAAAAGGAGGAAATCAACACATAGCTTTATAAGAATTTTTTATCAGGAGGTACAAAAACATGGCCAAAGGGTGCAAATACGGTACACACAGGGTTATTGAACCAAAGGCAGTACTGCCACAGCCTGCATGGAAAATTGATAACACTCCCGAGATCTATGACAATGAAATCCTCATTGATGTCCACACATTAAACATTGATTCCGCCAGTTTTACACAGATTGAGGAAGAAACCGGTGGAGATGAGGGGAAGATTGCCAAGAGGATGATGGAGATTGTAGCGGAGAGAGGAAAACACCACAATCCTGTTACCGGTTCCGGTGGTATGCTCGTTGGTACGGTAGAAAAGATAGGAAAAGACCTGGAAGGCAAAATCGATTTAAAGGTGGGAGACAGAATAGCAACTCTTGTATCCCTTTCCCTGACTCCCCTTGTGATAACTGAGATCAAGGAGATCAGGAAAGATATTGACCAGGTGGATATAGAGGGCAAGGCAATCCTTTTTGAGAGCGGAATTTATGCCAAACTCCCTGATGATATGAGCGAAACCCTGGCTCTGGCGGCTTTGGATGTAGCCGGTGCTCCGGCCCAGACGGCAAAACTGGTAAAACCCGGTGATACGGTGCTGATTATCGGGGCTGGAGGCAAATCAGGTATGCTGTGTCTGCATGAAGCCAAAAAACGCGCCGGCGTAACCGGTAAGGTTATCGGTATGGGGCACAGTGATGCCAGCTGTCAGAGGATTGTAGACCTCGGTCTGGCTGATGTGATGATTCAGGGTAGTGCTACGGATCCTGTGGATGTATTGAGAAAAGTTGAAGAGGTAACAGATGGTGAGCTTGCTGATATCACCATCAATTGCGTAAATGTGCCCAATACCGAGATGGGTTCGATCCTTCCCACTAAGGATGGGGGAATTGTGTATTTCTTCAGCATGGCTACCAGCTTTACCAAAGCAGCATTGGGTGCTGAAGGCATAGGAAAAGATGTTACTATGATAATTGGAAATGGGTATACTAAAGGACATGCCGAGATAACCCTGAATGTTCTAAGGGAAAATCCAAAATTGAGGGAAATCTTCGAAAAACTGTATGGCTAAGAAAGGTTTGATTCGCTGTGACCCTTTTTGATGTTGTAATAAAGGCCGGTATTGACAGCATATCTATTGTGGGAATGGCCAAAAATGCAGGTAAAACATTAACCCTTAATTATCTAATACAGAAAGCACTGCAGCGAAACATCCTTTTGGGTCTTACATCTACAGGCAGGGATGGAGAACTCCAGGATATAGTGTATTACACCCACAAACCTCCTATATGGGTGCCTAAATCCGCATTAGTTGCTACAGCTTGGGACTGTGTAAACCAGAGCGGTGCCAAGATAGAGATTATGGAGAAAACTCATTTTTCAACACCTCTGGGAGAAATAATCATCGGTAAGGTCAGAGAATCAGGCAATATTGAACTCGTTGGCCCCCGAACGGGTGTTCAATTAAAACAGCTGATAAAACACTTAAAACAGCTGGGAGCCCGGCTTGTAATGGTGGACGGTGCCGTAAACAGGGTTTCATCGGCAGCTCCTGCCCTTACTCAGGGAACCATTCTTGCTACCGGAGCTGCCCTGGGTCACAGCATACGGACAGTTGTTGAAAAGACTGCCCTTCAGGTGGAATTTTTTAGATTGAAAAGAACGAGGGAGGACCTTAGAAACCTCGCTAAACCCCTGATAGACATGGGAAGAACAGGTGTGATCCAAGAGGGTAAAATAAGAGAGCTGAAGCTGGAAACGGCTTTGATGGCAGGAAAACAGGTCGCCGAAAGCATTACTCCAGAAACGGAGGCCGTTGTTATAGGTGGAGCCGTTTCCAATAAAATAATAGAGGACCTTACAAAAACAATCCCTGTTGAGGGAGTAGAAATAATCGTGAAAGACGGGACGCGCCTTTTCCTGGAGCCTATGGTTTACAAAAGGTTTAAGGCGGGGAAAGGCAGCATAACAGCAGTTTATCCAATAAACCTGCTTGCGGTTACTGTAAACCCCACGTCACCGGAAGGCTATAGTTTTTCCCCCCGAGAGTTTTTAAGCAAAATCAAAAAAGCTCTTTTCCCCATTCCGGTGTATGATGTTGTGCTGGGTGAAGGCGGTGTGGATGAGGGTGATGTCTGTGGAATACATGAGTGAAAAAACCAAAGAACAACTTGGATTAACATGGATCCTTAAAAGATTGACACCTTACAGTCCCCTTGGCAGAACCGCCAAATCCCGGATGAAGCCTTTCGATATCGATACAGCACAAGACCTGAAAAAGGAACTCAACAGGGTTTTCTATATATGTGGCAAACTAAGGGAAACTCCCGGGATATGCCAGGATATCCAGAGTATCCTAAGGGAGGTAAAGGATATTACAGGATCAATAAAGAGGGCACAAAAGGGTGGAGTGCTGGATGAAGTTGAGTTTTTTGAGCTCAAAGCCTTTGTGATGTATTGTGCCAGATTGGAGAAGCTGATACGGAATTTTGATTTGGATATAAAAGTCCAGTCGGTGAACAAATTGATGAAACTTCTGGACCCGAAAGCAACGGGTAGAAAGAGCTTCTTTATAGAGGATGAATTTTCCCCCCGGCTGAAATGGGTTAGGAAAAGGATCAGGCAGGTCAAAAAAGAGATGAAACAGGAAGAGGGACAGCTTAAAAGCCGAGTAGAAAAAGTCTTTGGAGTGAATGTAAATCCATGGGGAGAAATCAATATCAACAAAGGAGATGAACGAATCCAGCAGCTTAACACATCTCCTTTGGTTAGTTATGTAAGGGAAAACTTTGCGGAAGTGGTGTATTCCCCTAAACCTTCAGAAAAGCTGATAGAGCTGAAGGCAAAACTTGAAAAACTTCAGCAGATGGAATCAGATGAAGAGTTTGAAGTCCGCAAAAAACTTACAGGAGAGGTAGAAAGATACAGCCAGCTGCTGCTTAAGAATGCTGAAAACATAGGCAGACTTGACCTTTTGTTTGCCAAAGCTCGCCTTGCTGTAGCGCTGAAGTGTACAAAACCCCGGATTATTAAAGAAAATGTAATAAGCATACAGCAGGGCAGACATCCTGTAGTGGAAGAAGCCCTTAAGGAGAAAGGCCTTGAGTTTAAACCTGTTGATATATATCTCTCCAAACCCGTTACTGTAATTACTGGTGCCAATATGGGAGGAAAAACCGTTACATTGAAAATGGTTGGGCTGCTTGTTGCTATGGGTCAAATGGGCCTTCTGGTTCCTGCCGGGGAAATGTTTTTTTCTCCCCGGGATTTTGTGTTTTTTTCCGGAAGCTACGGCGAGTCGCTTGAGGATGGATTGAGCGCTTTTGGTGCTGAAATAAAAGCCCTTAGCCAGGTTTTGAATCATATTGATAAACGGGGACTGGTTTTGATTGATGAGCTGGCCAGAGGTACCAATCCTCTGGAAGGAACGGCCATAGCCCGGGCCGTTGTGGCAAGGCTTGTGGCGGGTAGGTGTATATCCATTGCAACAACGCATTTCTATGAGGTTTCAAAGCTGCCGGGTGTTGTTCATTTACAGGTCAGAGGCTTAAAGGGTGTGAAAGCTGAAAAAATCAAAGATGAACTAGAGAACGGCAAAACTATAGGTCCCGAACTGTTGAACAGGATAATGGATTATACCCTTGAAGAGGTTTCAGCGGATGCTTTACCTTCCCATGATGCCATAAAAGTTGCCAGGATGATGGGGTTTGATGAAGGAACTTTGAAAAACGCAGAGAGGTTTATTAAGCAGGAAGGAGAGGAGTGAGGTGATTATGGGGAAACTAAATCTGGACAGGAAGATGGTTGACCGGGCCAGGTCTGCTGCCAGCCATATAGCCGATAGCCTGCAGGTCCACATAAATGCACACACAACTACCAGTGTGGAGCGCACGGTTGCCAGGCTGTTTGGAATAGATGGAGTTGATGCCAACGGGGTACCTCTACCCAATGTGGTGGTTGACCAGGTTCACAAAGGTGGAGAACTTTCAAGGGGAATAGCCTACTGGATCGCCAATGCCATGGTATATTATGGCTACAGTGCCCAGGAAGTTGCTGAGGAAGTGGGGAAAGGAGAAATCAACCTGCTGGAGGTTCCCCACCAGGATGATGGTAAAGTGAAACAGCTTATCGATGATATGGCTGAAAAGATGGCTGATTACATCAAACAGCGCCGTCGGGAAAGAGAAAAATACATGGAAGAATGGGGCTTGAATACCATGCCCTATTTGTACGTAATTGTGGCTACAGGAAATATTTATGAAGATGTGGTTCAGGCAAAGGCGGCGGCAAGGCAGGGTGCTGATATCATAGCTGTTATAAGGACAACAGGCCAGAGCCTGCTGGATTATGTACCCTATGGTCCCACCACCGAAGGGTTTGGTGGAACCTATGCAACCCAGGAAAATTTCAGAATTATGCGGAAAGCTCTGGACGAGGTTGGCCAGGAAGCGGGGCGCTACATCCAGCTTGTAAACTACTGTTCCGGATTGTGTATGCCTGAAATAGCTGCAATGGGTGCCATGGAAAGGCTGGATATGATGCTGAATGATGCCATGTATGGAATTCTCTTCAGAGATATCAACATAGAAAGGACCTTTGTTGACCAGCACTTTTCCAGGATGATAAACGCCTATGCAGGCATAGTGATCAATACCGGAGAGGACAACTACCTCACAACAGCAGATGCCTACAAGGAAGCCCACACCGTGTTGGCATCCCAGTTCATCAATGAGCAGCTCGCCTTAAGATCAGGTCTCCCGGAAGAACAGATGGGCTTGGGGCATGCCTTTGAAATGAATCCCGATCTGGAAGATGGCCTCCTGTATGAAATCGCCCAGGCCCAGATGGCAAGGGAGATATTCCCCAAAGCCCCTTTGAAGTACATGCCTCCCACCAAGTACATGACAGGCAACATATTTAGAGGTCATATCCAGGATGCCATGTTTAACCTCACAGCCGTCCTCACGGGTCAGGGAATCCAGCTACTTGGAATGCTGACGGAAGCCATACATACACCCTTTATGCATGACAGGTTTTTAAGCATACAAAATGCCCGGTACATCTTCAACAATGCCAGACATCTGGGAGACGAGGTTCTGTTTAAAAAAGACGGGAAAATACAGCGCAGGGCGCAGGAGGTCCTAAAAAAAGCCTGCGAGATGCTGGAGGAGATACAGGAAATCGGACTTGTAGCGGCTATAGAGAAGGGCATGTTTGCGGATATCAAGCGCTCCCGCACCGGTGGAAAAGGTAGAGATGGGGTTATCAAAAAGGATGAGGACTACTATAATCCCTTTTTCCACATCTTTTTGAATCGAGGTGATCGAACATGAAGGTGGATCTGACCAGGGTCAAACCCTATGGAGACACCCTGAATGATGGGGCGGTACAGCTGAGCTTTACTCTTCCTGTTCCTATTGGTGAAGGAGGGAAGGAGGCTGCACGGCAGCTGGCGATAAAAATGGGGCTGGAGAATCCCGAAGTGGTTTACATGGCAGATCTGGAGGTGGGTTTTACCTTTTTCATAATTTACGGCAACCTGGTCCACACGGTGGATTACACCGCCATTGAGCTGCCCAAAATCAAAACCAGGGAGATGAATTTTTATGAGATAAACCAGTATATAAGGGAGAAGATCGGCCGGAAGGTCACTGTTGTGGCAGCATGCACGGGAACGGATGCCCATACGGTGGGTATAGATGCCATTATGAACATGAAGGGTTATGCAGGTGAATATGGCCTGGAAAGGTATCCGGAAATCAATGCTTACAATCTGGGAAGCCAGGTTCCCAATGAAGAACTGGTTGCAAAAGCCATCGAATTGAAGGCAGATGCGATTCTGGTTTCACAGGTGGTTACCCAGAAGAATGTGCACATACACAACCTTACCCAGCTTGTTGAGCTACTGGAAGCAGAAGGAATAAGGGATAAAGTGGTGCTGGTATGCGGTGGGCCCAGAATATCTCATGAGCTGGCAGTAGAACTGGGATATGATGCAGGGTTTGGTCCCGGTACCCTTGCACCTGATGTGGCATCCTTCATCGTTCAGGAAATAGCCAAAAGAGAAGGAAAAGAATAATTTTTAAGGAGGTGAACCTGATGGAGAAGCTGATAATAACATGCTGTGTGACGGGAGCAGAAGTAACAAAGGAACACAACCCTGCTGTGCCTTATACACCGGAAGAAATAGCCCGGTCATCCTATGAAGCATACAGGGCAGGGGCCTCCATTATACACCTTCATGTCAGGAAGGATGATGGTACACCCACTCAGGACAAAGAGGTTTACAGTAAAAATATTGAATTGATTAGGGAGAAATGCCCCGATGTTATTATTCAGGTTTCAACAGGTGGAGCTGTGGGAATGAGTGACGAGGAGCGTGCCCAGCCATTAAAACTGAATCCGGAAATGGCTTCCCTCGATTGTGGGACGTGCAACTTCGGTAATGATGTATTCAGAAACACACCGGAAACTATGGAGTTTTTTGCAAAAGAAATGAAAAAGCGGGGAATCAAACCCGAGTTTGAGGTGTTTGAGCGGGGATGGATTGAGAACGCCAAGAAGCTGGCGGAAAAAGGCCTTGTAGATGAACCCATGCACTTTGATTTTATCATGGGAGCTCCCGGAACAATGCCGGGAGGTATAAAGGACCTGATTTACATGATAGAAAGCATTCCATCCGGATCTACATGGACCGTAGGGGGCATCGGCAAACACCAGCTGCCCATGGCAGTGGCAGCCATAATGCTTGGCGGCCATGTTAGAGTTGGCTTGGAAGACAATATTTATTACAAAAAAGGGGTTCTGGCAGAAAGTAATGCCCAGCTGGTAGAAAGGGTTGTCAGGATCGCACGCGAGTTCGACCGGGAGATAGCCACTCCGGATGAAGCGAGGAGAATTTTGGGTATGAAAAGATAGACAAAAAAGAAGGCACACCTTCATGGGTGTGCCTTCTTTTTTCTGGCCCTTAATTCCTGGATTTCGGAAAGGGTAATGGCTTCGAGGATTTTGGCCTTCTGAGCGAATTCCTGTTTTCTGATTATGTTTTTTTCTACCAGCAGTTCTATTAAACTGGCGATGGCCAGGGTGTTCTTATAGTTAATTTCCTTGATGTCTGCTATTTGTGCTACAAGATCTATTTCCCCCATAAGCCCTTATACCTCCTGTGCTTTTTTTACATTACATATAATAACCAGAAAAAGGATGTTTTATACAGCTTTGGTTTATTTTTTTGAATTTTTTTCAATTACAACGTAGAGTTCATCCCTTTCCGGAGGGATAATTTTAATAGTTTCATTTTTCCTTATGAGTTTTAATTCTTTTTCGGTAATTTTCCCGATTACGGCAGCATAAATGTTTTTTTCTTTTAATTTGGATACGATATCAGCTTCAGGAGGGGCGGTAATCAGCATGGAACCGCTGGAAATAAGGCGCAAAGGGTCTATATTGAAGATGCTGCATACCTTTCTGGTAAGAGGATGGACAGGAATCTTTTCTTCCCATATTTCAACCCCTTTTTTTGAAGCCATGGCAAGTTCATAAACAGCTCCCAGCACTCCTCCTTCTGTTATATCATGCATTGCATTGGCTCCGTTTTTTGCAGCTATAAGCCCTTCAGGGATGACACTGATGTGGTCGATAAAGGATTGGGCCGTCTGGATTTCATGGGGTTTCAGCTCTTCAGCTAGAATTTCTTCAAAATCGGATGCCAGAATGGCGGTGCCTTCAAGGCCCACGCTTTTAGTTACAATGATCTGGTCACCGATTTGGGCATTGGAAGAAGTAGTGTATGTAGTCTTTAAAGCTTTACCCACCGCTGTTGATGAGATTACAACCTTATCGACGACAGATGTGATTTCGGTGTGCCCCCCCAGGACCTCGATATTGAGTTTTTTGGCGGTTTTGTGTATCTGTTCCATGATATGCTTTATATCCTCTTGTGTGGTGCCTTCCGGAAACAGTATGGTAATCAGAACCCCGATTGGTTCTGCTCCATTGGCGGCCACATCATTGCACGAGACATGGATTGCCAGGCTGCCGCTTTCCTTGTCGGCTCCGGTTATGGGATCGGTGGAAAGGACACAAACGTAATCACCAAAATCCAGTACGGAACAATCTTCACCGATCATTGAATGAACCAAAACTTCCGGTCTTGGGTTGCCAAGATATGGGAAAATGGATTTTTCCAGCACTGAAATGGGAACCTTTCCAGTTTTCATGTTAATCACCTCGATTTCCGTTATTCAGGAAATTGCACCTGAGTTTACCTTAAATATATTATACAGTATTGTACTGGTTTAATTAAACATTTTTGATATGCCTTTCCTGGCTGTCTATGGTTATAAAATGTTGAAAAATGGAAAAAAATATAGTATAATAAACTAAAATTCAATAAAACAAATGCGGTGAAGAGGAAAAACTGTGCATGGTTTAATTTGCAGAGAGCTGGTGGCCGGTGAAAACCAGTATTGCCTGTGCAGCATCCACCCCGGAGCAGTTTCCCCGAAATCAAGTAAGGGAAACCGGTAGACACCGTTAAGCAAAAGAAGAGGATTGCATCCAATCAATTAGGGTGGCAACGCGGGGAACATCTCTCGTCCCTTTGATGGGACGGGAGTTTTTGTTTTTAGCCTGCATCAATTTGTCAAGGAGGAGGGTTTTTTATGCTGGATTTAAAATTTGTGAGGGAACATCCTGAGGTTGTTAAAGAAGCGTGTACCAAAAGGGGTGAAGACATAAATTTAACGCCCTTTTTGGAGCTGGATAAGAAGCGAAGGGAATTAATCTATGAGGTAGAACGGCTTAAAAACCAGAGAAACGTCGTGTCAGAAGAAATCGGAAGGCTGAAAAAAGAAGGTAAGGATGCTGCAGACAAAATCAAAAAAATGAAGGAAGTTTCAGCCAGGATAAAAGATTTGGATGCCGAAATTAAAGAAGTTAAAGGGAAAATCGATAACTTTCTCCTCACAATACCCATGATTCCTCATGAAAGCGTGCCGGTGGGAGAGAGCGAAGAAGATAATGTGGAAGTAAGGCGCTGGGGGAAACCACCGAAATTTAATTTTAAATTTAAGGCTCACTGGGATATCGGAGAAGATCTGGGGATCCTAAATTTTGAGGCGGCAGCAAAGATGACAGGTTCAAGGTTTACACTGTATGAAGGTCTGGGGGCAAGGCTGGAACGGGCATTGATCAATTTCATGTTAGACCTCCATACCTCAGAACATGGCTACAAGGAAATCTTTCCGCCCTTTATCGTTCACAGGAGAAGCATGATAGGAACGGGTCAGTTGCCTAAATTCGAAGAAGATACCTTCAAGCTCTACAACAATCCCGATTATTTTCTTATCCCAACGGCTGAAGTTCCCGTCACCAACCTGCACAGAGAAGAGATCCTGGATGGGGAAAAGCTGCCCATTTGCTACGTGGCTTACAGCGCCTGCTTTAGGTCTGAAGCGGGATCCCATGGTAGAGACACCAGGGGTTTAATCAGGCAGCACCAGTTTAACAAAGTAGAGCTTGTAAAGTTTACAGAACCTGAAGATTCATATAGAGAACTGGAGAAGCTCGTTAACGATGCAGAAAGAGTCCTGCAGAAACTGGAGCTTCCCTACAGAGTGGTGTCAATGTGCACCGCTGATCTGGGTTTCACAGCAGCTAAAAAGTACGATATTGAGGTGTGGATGCCCAGTTATGATAATTATGTAGAGATCTCCTCTTGCAGTAATTTCGAAGATTTTCAGGCTAGAAGAGCCAACATCAGGTACAGGCCTACTTCCAAATCCAAAGCCAGGTATGTTCACACATTAAACGGTTCGGGTCTGGCTGTGGGCAGAACGGTTGCAGCCATACTGGAGAACTACCAGCAGGAAGACGGCAGTGTGAAAATTCCAGAAGTTCTAGTGCCGTATATGGGAGGAATAGATAAAATTACCAGAGAGAAATAGTTTGGGTTTACAAATTCCGGAATCCTGATGATTCAGAAGGGGAAAGTGCGGTAATGGAGTAAGGTGTATTGCGTGTTTTGCTTACCTGCTCATCATAATAAAGAAAGATGCCTTTTGTGTCGCCGATTTTCAGTAGAAACTGAAATTCGGTGACTTTTTTGTTTTGTATTGTTTGATTCTTCGCCAGCAGAATTTAAAAGTTTCCAATTGAATCCTTGAATTGATTCGACCGGTAAATTTTTCTTACCCTTCCCGGATCCCAAAAAAGCGGGCCTGGTCTTCGCCAAGCCCGCTGAGAAGTTCCTTTAACTTATATCCCTCTCTTTCCCGTTTTTTCATCTTCGATAGTTCATCCAAATCGCATCCCTCCTCTCGTCCTTATTTATTAGACGAACGAAATCAAACATCGGTTCAAATATATTTTATACGAAGTGTATATCGGATATCATAAGTTCCTTTCTCTGGTTTACAGGGAGCAAAGGAACAAATTAACGTTTCCATAATACCTATTTTCGGTTTGATGATCCATTTAAGGCAATTGTTTGCCTCGATGACCGCACCAAAATTCCTGTTCGGTTTGAGCTGGCAAACAGTTTTTTTTATTATTTTAAAAGTTTAAATGCAAATATGTTAAAATATAGTTAAATTGAATACCGGTGCAGCCTTAAACAATTGGTTTACGAAAACAAAAACTGCGGGTGATAGCGTGAATAATGAGGAAATAATAAGAAAAAAGATTTCTCAGAAAAAACCTGGGCCCGAAGACCATTATAATTTATTTTCCGTGTTTCTTCCCCTTGTAGAGGTTGACAAACAACTTCATGTATTGTTTGAAGTCAGGGCTGAAAACCTAGATGAACAACCGGGGGAAATATGTTTTCCCGGCGGCAGAATAGAAAAAGGAGAAACGCCTTTAGAATCTGCTGTAAGAGAAACGCTTGAGGAATTAAGGATCTCTCACAACCAGGTTCGGATTTTTGGTCCCCTTAATTACATTATCACTCCCTACAACATAATAATTTATCCCTTTGCTGGCAGATTAATTGATGTAGATGTAAACAAAATAAACTTTAACAGAGATGAGGTTTCAGAGGTTTTTACCGTTCCGCTAGAGTATCTTTTGCGTCATAAACCCCAGGTGTATTTTGTGGATGTTAGGAATGAACCAAGACGGGATTTTCCCTTTTCACTGATTCGGAATGGAAAAAACTACAGGTGGAAAACCGGAAGTTATCCCGTGCTGTTCTACACATATGGCAGGCACACGATATGGGGTTTGACGGCCAGGATTTTAAAGATTTTTTTGGATACAATAAGCAGCTAATACTCATTGACAAGGCAGAATATATGTGGTATACTCATCCTTGCGAATAAAGATGGAGGGGTGTCCGAGTCCGGCTTAAGGAGCTGGTCTTGAAAACCAGTGACAGGTTTACACCTGCCGTGGGTTCGAATCCCACCCCCTCCGCCATTCTGTTTGTAACACCAACCAAATCGTTTTGTTGATCATCTAAGTTTTTTATTTTCACAAGTCTGTTACAAACAATCCCGTTGCAAAAAGCCAGTAAAACTTTACATCCTCTCAAAAACTATTATAAAAAACTTTGACGTGGCCATAACGAAAACTATCTGTTTTGTCAATAACTTGAGAAAATGTTACCCTAAAAACTGGTTAGTTATCGTGTGAAAATGTTACTTTTACGTTAGAATCTTAACCGGGACTGAGCAATTGCAGCTATTCCGTTCGGCCAGCCAAGGGTAAAGGGGACGGGTTTCGCCCACCCTTAACAAGCCTCACTCTATAACTTGATGTGAATTAAGCCCGGTTAGGAAAAATCATATTCAGGCATATTTAGTAAGGAAGATTTCTTTAAGCATTTTTAGAATATGTTCTTCATAGTGGTATTTTACCAAGATAATTACAAAGTGGCATTATCACAAGATGAACACATGAAAACTGCAGAACTGAAGCATGAATTTTGAAACGTGGAACCATCAAGGCTTGCAAGAATAGTAAAGCAAAAACTTTTCGCGGTATTTTCTGAATGAAATTGCAAAAAATAAAGGATTTTGAGCATTTTTCATGCTTCACCTCTGCGAAAACTATCTGTTGCAAGGTTACGTCAAAGTCGGTTTCAACCACAATATGTAGTGTCAAATAAGATCCGAAACATCAAAATATTGCATTCGAGGCAATACTTTGACGAGTTCCTGAGGTCCTGCTATCTGTTGTTTGACATATGGGAATTGTAATGTTATAATATATATCTGATTTATAGTGGAATAATCAATTGCGGAGAGATGGCCGAGTTGGCTGAAGGCGCTCGCCTGCTAAGCGAGTATACGGGTAAAAGCTCGTATCGCGGGTTCGAATCCCGCTCTCTCCGCCAGTATTATTTAATGTAGCAAACATGCGCCCGTAGCTCAACTGGATAGAGTGTCTGACTACGGATCAGAAGGTTACAGGTTCGAGTCCTGTCGGGCGCACCATTTGTTGACGTCGAACATGCGCCTGTAGCTCAGGAGGACAGAGCAACGGTTTCCTAAACCGTGGGCCGGGGGTTCGAATCCTCCCAGGCGCACCATTCAACCGTAAATCTGTGTATTCAAACGAGATGATGAGATTGCAAGCGGATGAATTCTTTATGAATGAAGCGTTGATTGAAGCCAGAAAGGCCTATGAAAAAGGAGAAGTACCTGTTGGTGCAATCATAACGAAAAAAGGAAGGATAATAGCCAGGGGTCATAATCTAAAAGAATATCTAAAGGATCCTACTGCCCATGCAGAAATCATCTGTATCAGAGATGCTGCGCACAAATTGGGTGAATGGAGGCTGACGGAGTGTGAGCTGTATGTTACAATAGAACCATGCTGCATGTGTGCAGGTGCTATAATTCAGGCTCGAATCCAGAGATTGATAATAGGAGCAATGGATCCTAAAGCAGGAGCAGTCGGTTCGCTGCTGAATGTAGTTGAGGATGAAAGATTTAATCACCGCGTCATAGTAAGGCGCGGAGTGCTGAAAGAAGAAAGCTCTTCTTTAATGAAAGATTTTTTTAGACACTTGCGCTATAAAGGGGAGAGATGGCCGAGTCTGGCTGAAGGCGCTCGCCTCGAAAGCGAGTAGGCAGCCAGCCGCTGCCTCGTGAGTTCGAATCTCACTCTCTCCGCCATATATAACCTTGTAAATCGAAATGGGAAACATAGGTTTGAGACAAAAGCAACTGGTATTATCTGAATATGGTTATCCCGTTAATTCAGCATTATTCATCAAGCTTACAGACGTTAAATGGTACACTAAAGAGGCTGGCCTTAAATCAAAAGGAGCATTATCCGGCACTCAACTCAATGTGCGTCTTACGGGTAACAACTATACTCCTGTATAACGATACGCCATTCTCAAATTCAACTCAACAAGCAAACACTAGGCTGAGTGCTGAATTCCATCCAAAAAGCCATACGCAACGTTGATTAAGTCTATCCTCAATATAAATAAAGGTTGCTGATTAAAGGGTATAACCGTTTATCTAAATTAAAGACAAATAAATCTACGTGTGCACGTGGATTTTGAAGCCTAATTGCAATTCCTTATGGGAAAATTACAGATGTGGGAAGGCCTTTTGAACAGTGTTTTTTACATTTAAACTAACAAGCAACATGTAGATAATTTTAGAGTTTTGCCAAAGGGCTAATTTAATAAAAGTTGAAGGCTTAAATAATGTCTTTAAGTGATGAGTTTCAGAAAAAAGAATAGTCTGACTGATTGGCTAGAAGAGCGTTGGAAGACATTTGTTTTTTTCTACACTAAGTAATAGTATTCAACTAAGTTGGATATAAAGTAAAAATTCAAGAGGTTTTTAGCGCCTACTTCAATCTGTAAAATTTTGCTGATTTAAATGCATAGTCAAATTTTAAAGTAATAATAAATTTTATATTTGAGGCTGGTAGCGAAGTGGGTAATAAAATCGAGGAGAGATGGCTGAGTCTGGCTGAAGGCGCTCGCCTGGAAAGCGAGTAGACGGGTAAAACCCCGTCTCGCGGGTTCAAATCCCGCTCTCTCCGCCATTAAATATTAAAAAAACAAAGCTTTGTTGCCAGTCTTCTATATTGTTACTACAAAAAGTAAAGACAGCATTGCCGTGCTAGGTGGGGAGGTAGCGGTGCCCTGTAACCCGCAATCCGCTATAGCGGGGCTGAATTCCCGCTTCGAGGCTTTATTCTTTCAGGGTCAGGCCTGGAAAAGTGGTGACGACGATCGGGTCCCGCGCAATGGAAACCTGTGAACCCCGTCAGGTCCGGGAGGAAGCAGCGGTAAGCAGGCCCTTCCGTGTGCCGCGGGGGTGCCTGATTTGAGCTAACTGTCCAGGTAACGCCTGGGGGGATAGGTCGAGAAGGGGTGCACGGCATTATGTGTTGCATAGATCCATACCTCTGCTATTAGGCAGAGGTTTTATTTTTGTTAAACATCTTGTAAAAGCGAATAACAACGGTGCTGCACACAAGACCCATCAAATACCCTGCCAGCACATCAAAAGGATAATGAACACCCACATAGATTCGGGAAAAACCTATTGCAAGAGCAAGGATTAAAACAATGTTTCTGTAATATCCCTTAAGTTTGTAGTTGGTTACAGCCCAGGTAGTTCCCAGGGATGCGTGACCGGAAGGAAAAGAAAAACTATCAGGTGGTTCAATTAAAAGCCTGACGTGTTCCATAACCAGGAATGGTCTGGGGCGGCAAACTGCAAGCTTAATTACCCTGTTTGTTAAAAGGTGAGCCAGCATAAAGGCGAAAAAAGCAAGGATTCCCACCTGTTTTCCCTTTTTATCACCGAGCACAACAAAAACCAGTGTCAATATTATCCACACAAATCCCATATTCCCCAGGCTGGAAATAAAGGGCATTACCAAATCGAGTATTGTATTGGCAGCTTCGATGTTAATGATATGGAACAGGGTTTCATCCAACCGAATAAGCCAACCCATTATAACCTCCCACCAGTTCAGCAAGTTTTTAATTTATGATATAATTATAACATCGAGAAGACAAAAAATCAGATTAATCTCTGGTGGTGAGTAAAAATGACTTATATAGCTTTGTACAGGGAGTGGAGACCTAAAGTCTTCGAAGAAGTTGTTGGCCAGCAGCACATTACCACAACCCTGAAAAATTCAATTAAAAACAACAGAATAGCCCATGCATATTTATTCTGCGGTATTAGAGGCACTGGAAAAACAAGCACTGCGAAGATTTTCGCTAAGGCTCTAAACTGTGAGGAGGGTCCTACACCAACACCGTGTAATGAATGCCGCAAATGTAAGGCTATTGATAACGGAAGACTGATGGATGTGATAGAAATTGATGCTGCTTCCAATAGAGGGATTGATGAAATCAGGGAATTAAGGGATAAAATCAAATATCCTCCATCAGAAGGCAGGTATAAAGTTTATATAATTGATGAAGTACATATGCTTACAAAAGAGGCTTTTAATGCATTGTTGAAAACCCTGGAAGAACCTCCCCAATACGTTGTATTCATTCTGGCAACTACAGAACCTCACAGACTTCCTGAAACCATTTTATCCCGATGCCAGCGATATGATTTTAAACGCCTCACCACCTCAGACATCATCAACAAGATGAGGGAGATTCTTGATAAACACGGGTTAAAGGCTGATGATCAGGCTCTTGCGGCGATAGCCAGGAATTCCCAAGGAGCCATGAGGGATGCCTTGAGCCTCCTTGATCAGTGCATATCATACGCCGATACTGAACTGACAAAAGATATAGTGCTTGAAATACTGGGAACGGTCAATGAGGAGTTTTTGTTTGATTTTGTTGAGAGTATCAGGGCAAAAGATTTACCCGCGTGTCTTGCAAAAATTGATGAATTAGCATATAATGGTAAAGACCTGCATCAATTTGTGAATGACCTTCTTTACCATTTTAGAAACCTTATGGTGGCCCGGGTGTCCCAAAACCCCACGGGGCTCATAGACCTATCTGAAGAAAGTATTGAAGCTTTAAGAAACCAGAGCAGGTATTTTAAATTGGAAGAGATTTTAAGGGTTATAGATACCCTTTCGGAAACAGAAAGAGATGTCAAATGGGCATCGCATCCCAGAATCCCCCTGGAAATGGCCCTTGTAAAGTTGACCAAACCGGAAGTAGATGATTCCATCATGGGAATTGTTGAGAGGATAAGCAGGCTTGAAAGATGCCTAAAATCAAATAAAGGGCAGAGGGAACCTTCAGCCCAAACCAGTATTCGGCCTCAAAAAGCTGATACATTCCCATCAACCGAAAATTCTTTACCAAAGCAAAACAAGAAAGAGACCGGTCAGAATGATGTAAATATAAAAAGAAAAACCCTGGAGGAATTACAACAAATATGGCCTCAGGTAATAGCCAGGCTAAAGCAGGAAAAACCAAGCCTGAAGGCTTTTATCCAGAGTGGCAACCCACAGCCTGTTGAGTTCAAGGGAAAACAGCTGGTTATAGGAGTTGGAGGAATGGAGCTGAATAAAACCATGCTGGAAAGAAACATTGGTTTAGTAGAAAAGGTGATCTCGGAGGTATATAATGGGGATTTGAAGGCTGCTTTTAGGCTCATAAAACAGCCCGCCCCAAAAAAAGTTAAAAAGGATGAACAGGAGCTTATACAACAGGTTATCTCGGTTTTTGGAGAGAACCTGGTGGAGATAGAAGAATAAAATTCCAGAACAGGAGGATGATTATAATGATGAGAGGTATGGGTAACATGGGGAAAATGATGAAACAGGTTCAGAAAATGCAGAAACAGATGAAAAAACTCCAGCAGGAACTGGAAGAGAAAACTGTAGAAGCTGCAGCAGGAGGAGGAGCGGTTAAAGCTGTGGTTAATGGCAAAAAGGAACTGGTAGAACTTCAGATCGATCCTGATGCTGTTGACCCCGATGATGTGGAAATGCTCCAGGATCTGGTTATGGCAGCTGTCAATGAAGCCATCAGGAAAGCTGAAGAGATGGTGCAGAGTGAACTTGCAAAAATAACTGGTGGCCTGAATTTACCGGGAATATTCTAACAAACCAAGGGTTTTGAGGGATGAAACATGAGTTATTATGTAAAACCAATGGCCAAACTAATAGAAGAATTATCAAAACTTCCAGGAATTGGACCAAAAACGGCTCAGAGACTGGCTTTTTATATCCTTGAAACACCCTATAACAAGGTGGAGAATCTGGCTAAAGCCATCATAAACGCCAAAAGGACTATAAGATATTGTTCCCTGTGCGGCAACATTACTCAGGATGACCCGTGCAGCATATGCAGCTCCAATCAGCGGGATCAATCCGTTATTTGCGTGGTTGAGGATCCCAAAGATGTCATAGCCATGGAAAAGATAAGGGAGTACAAGGGGCTCTATCATGTGCTTCATGGAGCCATTTCTCCGATGGATGGTATTACTCCTGACAGCATAAGGATAAGAGAACTTCTCCAGCGCCTCAAGAACGGTAAAGTAAAAGAAGTTATACTGGCAACCAACCCCAATGTGGAGGGTGAAGCTACAGCCATATATATAGCAAAAATTATTAAACCCCTTGGTATCAGAACCACCAGAATTGCCCATGGGATCCCTGTTGGAGGAGACCTAGAGTATGCCGATGAGGTAACATTGTCTCGCGCCTTGGAAGGCCGCAGGGAAATTTAAATTTCCTTTCCCCAGAGTATAACCTTAGAATTTATGGTTATACTTTTTACAAAAAGGGGGAATGGTTTTGGTGGTTAATAGAAGTGTTAATAATTTTATCAACAAACTTGCTGCAAAGGTGTTTTATGAAGATGAAGAGTTGAAGCATCCAGGGGGCAACATAGTTGATGCCGTTGAACAGGCCAGAAAGGAATGGATTCATGCACAGAGTTATTTTGAAACGGTAACAGACCCTGATCTGGTAGACCACGCCATCTTTTTAACTCAGGCAGCCCAAAAGAGGTACATCTACCTGCTGAAAAAGGCGAGGGAAGAAGGAGTTTCATTAAATTTGGGACAAAAGGGTTAAACGCGTTATATTTTACCCCCTTAACAATATATTTTAATAAGGGAGAAATTGAGGGGGGATTACAATGGATTACTCTATTATTATTGCCTATGCTTTTGGTTTAATACTGCTGTATATTATCGGCAGGATAGTTTTTGTGCCCGTAAAGTTTGCACTAAAGCTTATTTACAATGGCATTATAGGCGGAATTATGTTGTGGTTTTTGAACATAGTTGGGTCTTATTTTGGCTTACACATAGGAATTAATCCGGTAACTGCCCTTGTAGCTGGTTTCTTAGGAGTGCCCGGAGTTATTCTTCTTGTAGTTTTGAAATACGTGTTGGTTTAATAAGACATACATGCTGTATTTGCAGCACCATCAGAATGATGAAAACGGGTCTGTGTAGAACAAATCAATAGTGGCTGGCATCAGGAGGTTGAACCTTACCTGGTGCTTTTAGCCCGTAGGGTAGTTTGACCCCGGTGGCCTGGTGTACCACAGATTGTTGCTCCCTTATCTGGAAAGCATGCAGGGTAGATTAACCCACATAAGGTTACTGCACCGGCCGCATCAATGAAAATTTCAAGCCGCAATTAGAATCCTTGGGATATAAAGTCAAACTGGAACCTATAGTTGCTTGATCAAATCTTTTTCAAAATTCATAAGCTGAAACTGGCAAAACCCAAGTTCAAATAACCGTTTGTCTTAGGTTTATCTTACTATTGTCTTTTTACTATAAACTGTTTTCAGAGATAAAATTTTTAGGACAGCTTAAGGCTGTTTTTTTATTTTTTTAGAGGATTTAGGAGAAAAATGTTGAACTGTAATAATAGCTCATCACTGATGAGGAGGCAATCGCAAATTTCTTTTGATTTTTTAATAATAAGTTAATATGATAAAAAGATGGTTCTTCTCCATTTCCTGGAGAGGTAATATCCCTGGATACATTGGAGTTCAACAGTTTTTGCATAGCTTTTGATCCTGATTTAATGGCTAAGGGACATCAGGGGGGATACCGGCACTGTTGAAAATGCAGCCAGAACCCTGGAAGTAGAAAACGGTCAGATCGCTAAATTTTATTATTATTCAAATCGAACAAGGGATGTGTAATGGTTGTGTGTGTTGATGTTGTAGAAATCAACGAAAAAAATCAGAAAAACAGAGAGGCTCAAAACCCAAGCTTGCCACCTCTCGAGAGGTTAAGGATTTAACTTGTTTCCCTATAGGTGGGTGTGCTCTTTTGATCTCCACCCATCGACAAAAACACTGATCGACAGTAGCCTGAGGAGGTTCGGTATAGTATACATAACAGATGGAACTCCCATTTCCTCTTTACCAATAAACATAGAAGTTAAAAGAAATTACTAACGAAAAAGAAGAGAACATGATTTGATGCCGTATCTAGAGCTGAAGCATGAATTTTGAAACGTAGAACTATCAAGGTTTGCAGGAATGGTAAAGCAATAACTTTTCGCAGTATTTTCCGCATGAAATCATGAAAGATAAAAGATTTTGAGCATTTTTCATGCTTCACCTCTGTGCCGTATCAAGGGGTATTGATTTTAATTACAACATCTGTTATACTATTTAATATACATCTGTTTGTTTTTAAAAGCACCGCCATCAAAGGATTTTGCAAACTGTACCACGAAAAGGATCCTTCTGTGATAATACAGTGAAAGAGTTTGGTGTTTGTTTTACAACAGTTTTTAGAAAATTAAGACAAAGTGTGAAATGATAATCTCCATGTATTGTGAAAATAATAAGTAATAATTGACAGGGGGGATGTTGGTTTTATTGAGTATTGCTTATTAATGTAAATTTAAAGTGGTTTTTATAAGGAAAGGAGGAAAAAAGTATGGCAAAAACCTTAGAAATTCGCTGGCATGGTAGAGGCGGTCAGGGTGCCAAAACTGCAGCTCTACTTCTGGCCCAATCCGCTTCTCAGGTAGGGAAGTATGTTCAGGGTTTTCCTGAGTACGGTCCTGAAAGAATGGGTGCTCCTGTTACAGCTTTCAACAGAATTAGTGATGGAAAGATTAGGGTGCATTCAAGCATTAAAGAGCCCGATGTGGTGGTAATTCTTGATCCCACTTTGATCGGTGCTACAACTGATGTGACTGCTGGAGTGGGACCTGATGGAGTGTTCATTGTAAACACAAACAGATCTCCTCAGGAAATTAGGAAACAGTTGGGAATAGATAAAGGAAAAGTATACACGGTGGATGCCAACAAAATTTCTGAAGAGACAATAGGTAGAGTTATTCCCAATACACCCATGATGGGGGCATTGATCAAAGTAACAGGAATCATTCCGTATGAAGCCTTTATTGAAGATACAAAGAAACAGCTGGAAAAGAAATTCTCCTCAAAACCTGAAGTAATTAAAGGTAATCTGAAAGCCATCGAAAGGGCTTACCAGGAGGTGAAGGGTGAATGACAAGTGGTGGACCTTTTAACAGAAATTTTGGTCAGGGAGATAAGGGGAAAGCTGCGGCAGCCATTACTTCCGATAAAGAATGGAAAGACCTGCCGAGAGCAGGGATAATTCCCTTTGCAGGAAATGCAGAATCTTACGAAACAGGGGACTGGAGATCCAAAAGACCTGTATGGATTAAGGAAAAGTGTGTACACTGTCTAATGTGCTGGAGGTTTTGCCCTGATTCAGCCATAGTTCCTGACAATGGTAAATTTAAAGAGTTTGATTATCATCACTGCAAAGGTTGTGGCATATGTGTGAATGTATGCCCAACTAAGGCCATTGAGTTCATCGGTGAAGATGATGCCGTTGCTGATGAAGAGGCCCAGGAGAAAGAAAAAATATAGTAATCAGAAGGAAGGAGGAGACAAATGGTTAATACCAAAAAAGTTGCTTTAACGGGTAATGAAGCAGTAGCCCAGGCCATGAAGCAGATCAATCCCGATGTGGTAGCTGCTTATCCCATAACTCCCCAGACAGAAATCGTCCAATTTTTCTCATCTTTTGTTGCCAACGGACAGGTTGATACCGAATTTGTAACCGTCGAAAGCGAGCACAGTGCCATGAGTGCTACGGTAGGAGCTGCTGCTGGTGGTGCCAGAGCAATGACTGCTACTTCTGCCAATGGTCTTGCTTTAATGTGGGAAGTGCTTTACATAGCAGCTTCTAACAGGTTACCCATCGTGATGCCTGTTGTTAACCGTGCTTTGAGTGCTCCCATCAACATTCACTGTGACCATGCAGATTCCATGGGTGCCAGGGATTCGGGGTGGATTCAACTGTATTCCGAAAACGCCCAGGAAGCCTATGACAATGTTATTCAGGCAATTAGAATTGCAGAACATCCCGATGTGCTGCTGCCCGTAATGGTTACCATGGATGGTTTCATCATTAGCCATGCCCTGGAAAACCTAGAGATAATCGATGATGATGCAGTAAAAGAATTCGTTGGTGAATACAAACCCGATATGCACCTGCTGGATCCCGATAACCCCATCACCATGGGGCCATTGGATCTGTATGACTTCTATTTTGAGCACAAGAGACAGCAGGCTGAAGCTATGAAGAATGCAAAAAAGGTTATCCTTGAAGTGGGTAAGGAGTATGGAAAACTCACTGGAAGAGAATACGGTTTATTTGAAAAGTATAAGTTGGATGATGCAGAAGAAGCCATTATAGTTCTCAACTCTGCAGCAGGAACAGCCAAAGAGGCAGTAGATGCTCTTAGAGAAAAGGGCAAGAAAGCAGGTCTTCTGAAGCTAAGGGTATTCAGACCTTTCCCATACCAGGAAATTGCAGATGCTTTAAAACACGTAAAAGTAGTGGGAGTCATGGATAGATCAGAAGGCTTTTCAGACTTTGGAGGCCCGGTGTTCTCCCAGGTTCGTTCCGCCCTTTATGATCTGAAACAGGATATCAAGGTAGTGAATTACATCTATGGTCTAGGTGGCCGTGATATAGCAGAAGAAGATTTTGCTAAAATTTTCGGAAATCTGGAGAAGATCAAGACTACAGGTAAGATCGATAACCTGGTATCGTATTATGGTGTAAGGGAATAGGAGGTGTAAAAGCTTGGCTACACTAAAAGAACTTTCGCAAAAGAAGGAAGTGCTGACAGGCGGGCACAGGCTGTGTGCTGGATGTGGTCATGGTATTGCCACAAGGATGGTTTTAAATGCTGTTGAAGACCCCCTTGTGGTGAGTGTTGCAACAGGGTGTCTTGAGGTTGCAACAACAATATACCCCTATACTGCCTGGAGATGTTCTTTTATTCATAATGCCTTTGAAAATGCAGCAGCAACCATAAGTGGAGTTGAGGCGGCTTACAGAGCCCTGAAGAGAAAGGGTAAAATCGAGAAAGACATGAAATTCGTTGCCTTCGGTGGGGATGGAGGCACGTATGATATTGGATTCCAATCCCTTTCCGGTGCTATGGAAAGGGGCCATAACATCGTTTATGTATGCCTTGATAATGGAGCTTACATGAACACAGGAATACAGAGATCCAGTGCCACACCCTTTGGTGCTGATACCACAACGAGTCCGGCAGGCAAAGTAATTCCAGGGAAACAGCAGTTCAGAAAAGACCTGACAGCCGTTATGGCTGATCACAACATCCCATATGTTGCTCAGGCCAGCCCCCATAACTGGAAAGATTTGCACGAGAAAGCTCGCAAAGCCTTTGAGGTTGACGGGCCGGCTTTCCTAAACATTTTGTCTCCATGTCCCAGGGGCTGGAGATACAATACTCCCGATATATCCCAGGTTCTCAAGCTGGCAGTGGAAAGCAGGTACTGGCCGCTGTTTGAAGTAGAGAATGGTAAATGGAAGCTCAACCACAGGCCCAAGAAGTATGTGCCTGTGGAAGAATGGCTCAAGCTGCAGGGACGATTCAGACACCTGTTCAAAGAAGAAAACAGACATTTAATTGATAAACTTCAGAAGGAAGTAGACAGGAGATGGGATATACTGCTGGAAAGATGTGGGGAAAAGAAAGAAGAATAGAATAACCATAAAGGCTTCCCGTTAAAACGGGGAGCCTTTTTTAGTGCGCCCGGCATGGGCGGTGGCTTGGCGGTGAAAGCCCGCTATGGGCTTGGCAGTGGGAACCATTAGCCAAAAGAGTCATGGAAAGCATAACCAACTTTTTAGAAAACAAACTAAAGCTAAAAGTAAACAGAGAGAAGAGTGCGGTAGACAGGCCGTGGAGGCGAAAATTTCTCGGGTTTTCATTTTATACACACAAAAGCGGAATAGGCATAAGAGTACACTCAAAAGCAGTAAAACGATTTAAAGATAAGGTGAGGGGAATCACCTCAAGGAACAACGGCAAGAGCATGGACTACAGGATAGAGAAACTCAGGCAATTAATTATTGGATGGGTTAATTACTTTGGGATAGCAGACATGAAAGGACTAGCCAGAGACTTTGACAGGTGGATAAGGTGGAGAATCCGGATGTGCTTTTGGAAGCAATGGAAGAAAATCAAGACCAAGCACGACAATTTAGTTAAACTAAGGATGAAAGATAATGAAGCATGGAAATACGCCAACACGAGAAAAGGCTACTGGAGAATATCCAATAGCCAAATACTCAACAAGACCCTTACAAATGCATATCTCGAGAAATTATGCCTTGGGAAAGCCAGGGGATATATTGGACGTAGTGGAAAGCTTTTGGTATTCCAGCTGATTGGTATTCTTATTTTACGTCCGATAATATATCTTATGTAAACAAACAATAATTTTTTACACGAATTTTTTACACGCAGTTTTTCGACGCAGTTTTTCAGCGTTATTCACGCTCATACAACCTCTTTCTTGTTTGTTTCGATTTGTTTCGATGTTTAGCTTCTGCTGTAGTGCTGTCCTGAGCAGCGGCAACTCCCGGTAACCTTTGATGCGGCGAAACCTCTTTTCAGCTTCCAGAAGACCTGTTGCACTCCAACGTAAAACCTGCTCTCCATTCATCCATCTCTTGATGTTCCGCACTACATTACGAGTTATATCGAACGCAGACTCAATAATGTTGGTAGATTTCAGGCTTGTCTGCAGCACGTCGGGAATCCCCATCCGATTAATAGTCAGAGTCTCAATTAAACCTTCTCGTAAACTCGTTGCAGCACCAGGATGGTTTTTTTCAAGACTTTGGACCAGATTCTCCAGTTTTTCTGAGCAAGCTGAACATCTCGTTCCCGCCAAGCTTTATCAAGTTCATGGATACCCTGCTCTGCTCTTTCTTGGGTAGATGGTCAACGAACTTTTGTTCGCCCTTCCATCCCCCGGGGGATGGAAGGGTTCCCCTATCCCCTACTACTGGAAATAAAAATGTCTGCTTTTACAACAAGGGTGGTACACTTTTTCATTACCCTACTGGTACACTTTTTGATTGACTTTTACAATAATAATATTGACATTTAACTTGTTTTGAGTTATACTATTATTGTCTTTGCAGGGGAGTAGCTCAACTTGGTAGAGCAACGGTCTCCAAAACCGTAGGTTGCGGGTTCAAGTCCTGTCTCCCCTGCCATTAAATGTAGATATATCAATGATTAAGGTGCTGGTAATTAATACCAGTTGTTTTTTTATCCGATTCTGCTAACGAGTTGCTAATGACTTACTTTTTGTTTGAAAAATACATTTTCAATCGTTTGAGCTATTTCTCTTAAATGTTCAACTTTAAAGGTCTGGATAAGCTTTCAGAGGTTTACAATGAACTCGATGCTTTAATTATGGATTTCAAGAGCGCAGACGTGTCATACTATATCTGCCCAAAAATGTATTCCCACAGCTGCTAAAAATCCAGATTTTCTAAAATAATATGCTGCTAAAATTGAAAGGCTGCCATTAAGAATAATTATTTCAGCCAACAAAGCCATTGGTATTTCATTAACTGAATCTACGCCAACAAGGTATATTATCGAAGGGAGATGCCCAAATGAAAATACAAGGGCAGAAAAAACAGCCACAATCCAGAATACAATTTTTTGCCATTTCTTCCTGAATACAATATAGGATATCAGCCAGCCTACCCCGCTCACTGCCGGCAGGAACAATCTTTCTCTATTAGTAACTTTCGAATCCCAAATATCAGCATACCCCAGTTTTCGCGAAAGCATCAAACCAAGTGTAGTTCATAACCTGTTATTACCCGTTCTTCTGTTTCCTGAAGAAAAAGCTTATAACCAAACTCTGTGGATGTCCTTAACTTGCCTTTCTTGATGCGCCTTGCTTCAGTATCAAAAAGACTGACTACACGATCGGGTATATTCCTGTTACCCGTAATTACCTTTTTCTTGATTTTGGAGGTGGCGGAAAAAGCCTTCGGCATTTCCATAAATGTTAATTATTAATATATACATTACCCACATAAAATAGCAAAGAGCCTTATTTGTTTCCTCCCCTACTGTCAACACACAATTAGTTTTATTCTCCTATTATAACTTTTGTTCCTGAAGGAACGTTTTCGTAAACCCATTTTGAATCCTTAATGGATAATCGTAGACAACCATGAGAAGCGGGTCTGCCAAGTTTTTCGGCCTCTTTTTTAATTATTTGTTTGTTTTCATTTAAGGGAATTGAGTGGAATAAATAGACTCCCCAATCTTTAAATGAAGTCCAATATTTTGCACCCATTTTGTATTTCTGTGAATAGAACCATTTCCCTCTGTTTTGAATATAAAAGATTCCCCTTGGGGTTTCATATCCTTCAACCCCTGATGAACAAACCATGTTTTTTATTAACTTTCCATTTTCATATACTTTAACTTTTTGATCCTTTAGTGATACCTTTATCAACATATCTTTTTTGGGTTGAAGCATTAATTCCTGGCCAGCTTTAATTTTGTCTGGATATTTTATCAAATTGTTTGCCATTAAAAACTTTATGGATAGATTATACTTTTGAGCAATTTCTGATAAGGTTTCACCTTGTTTAACAACATGTTTAATAGGTATTGCTGGTTTTTCTGGGGCTTGGCCCATCAGATCTTCCTCTTGTAGTGTAAAATCTTTTTGTAGTTTGGTTTTTTCCGACTTTTCTGGTAAATCAACAGGAGCATTAGATGGGATGCTTTCATTTTTGGCATAAGAAATTACGTAAGCAACTAAGACAATAACAACTAATATTGATACAAGTAATATTTTGTTTTTTTTCATTTTTAGTTCCTCCCTTTGGTGAAAGTTAGTAGCAGGTATTACTGCATTAAATAACTATATTATTGTATATATAATGTTATTTGTTACCATTCTACATTTTTCGATGAAATTCCTGCTTCCTAATGAGTCCTGTGTATTTATTTCCAAAGCATTAAAGGGAGAGCCTAACAAAGACCCTCCCTCAAAAATTTAGTTAAAGAACATACTGCGCTAAAGTTCTTTGAACATCTAAAATGTTGCTACCCTTTTTGCCGAATTTTTTTTCCAAAGGTTGGCTTGAACCCGCTATCCATAGTTTTAATTCAGAATCCATATCGAATGTTCCCGCGGTTTCAATACTAAAATGTCTGATATTTTTGTAAGGGATTGAATGATACTCTACTTTTTTCCCGGTTATACCCTGCTTGTCTACCAGCAAAAGCCTTTTGTTTGTAAACACAAAAAAATCTCTTAAGACCCTGTATCCTTTTTCGATCTTTTCTCCTTCAATTAATATGTCTTTTAATTCCTTCTCCAGTTCTCCCAAGTTCATTTCTGTTGCATTTCCCATAAGACCATTTAAAAGTCCCATACGATCTCCTCCTTAGTATTGTTCCCTAACAAAATCATATCATATTTTCTCATGTTTGGGTAAATATAACAATTACATGCTAAATTTTAGCAAATTGAAGGTAAATAGTAATATCTTGTCGAATTGATATTTTAATACATTATTAGCCAATGCAGCCGTTGTTTTATCATTGGCCATTATATCAGGTGGAGCACTAATAGCATACAGCCCTTTTATACTGCCGCTGAGAAGCGTTTTTCCATTTATCAGCCTTTTCTTTTCTAGGAGCCTGGCAAAAAGAGCTCATAATATTAGAATCATAGATCCTGAAACCAACGATGGCCATGAAAAGAGTTTGTATGAAACGGTTAAAAGTCTATGTCAAAAGGCAGGAATTGAAAAGATTCCAGAGGTTGGTATTTATGAAAGTTCTGATGTGAATGCTTTTGCTACTGGCCCCAGCAAAAACCAATCCTTAAAGCTTTTTAGTTGGTAAGAATAGACCGGATATTTTAACAACAGCGAATGCAGTTCACAAATATCCGGGATTTCAATGGGTATAGAAAAGAAAAGCCCGTTTTTTCGACGACCGCAGTGCAGGTTTTTGATGAAGTAAAGCAGCATGCTTTAATTAACTGCAGTCTGACAGTCAAATATACGTGAACTCCTTTGCCCGGTTATTAGCCTGCATCCACACCGGGCAATGAGGCAGTCAAGGCCGCCGCAAGGCCCCTTAAGGGTTGCCTTAACTGCTGAAGCTGGCCGGTGTAGAAATTCTTGAACCGGGCACGGTTATCTAACCAATCCACGTATCTCTTTAGATAAAGTTTGTTAGATATATTAGCTTAACCCTTAACCAACTGTTTTGGAAAAGAACCATAAAAACTAATAAAAGATATTTATCGTTTAAAGGACTTTTAGAACAAATCTAGAATAAACATGTATAATAGCTTTTAAGTATGTAGTGAGGAGAGCATGTTTATGGATTCCAGCACAAGAGCTCCTTTGTTTATTAATTCAAAAACTTCAGTTGGAAGAGCAGCAATGCTCCTGGCCATTACCGAAAACAGGGAAGCAGAATCCATTGTAAAGCAAATGCTTGAAAAAGAAGGGTATCAGTGTGCCGTAACTGAAGTCGGTGGTAACTCTGTTGAAATACACAAAAAGCTTGTAAATGCTGTAATAGGTGCAGCCTTAAATCGTGAAGTGATTCAAAAAGAAACAAGGGAAATACATGCTATTCTCCATGCTACAATAGAAGCTGAACGAGGTTTTATGCTGGATGTTCCCAGTGCAGCCAATGTGGGTATAAAAATAGGGATTGTAAAGAGTGATAAATGGATTGCGGTAGCGCTATTTGGTCAGTCTGCTCTCCACAACATGACCAGCCATGATAGAGCGGGGCTGGGTGTTATGCATTATTCGCAACAACTTTAACGTGTAAGCCTGATGTAGGGAGGTGTATGCCCCGGATAAACTGCAACTGCTACATCCCGAAAGGAAGGGTTTAACCTAGAGTATCAGTGTAATTGGGTTGCAAGATGATGTTTGAACAGAGTTTTTATGTGGGCGGGGAGGAATTTTCTTTTGATTCTTCCCGGGGAGAATTGGAGTATTAAAGAAATAGCCCTTTTAAAAAGCCTTTTGTGTGCTTTAAGGGCTATTCTTTATTTTGACACAAATATCGAACAAGGGGTGAGGTTTTAATGAAGCTTTTGGAAGGAACCAGAGTAATTGATCTGACAAGGGTATTGGCAGGGCCCTACTGTACAATGATCCTTGCTGATATGGGAGCGGAAGTAATAAAAATAGAACGTCCTGGAACGGGTGATGATTCAAGGGAATTTGGTCCTTTTATTAAAAACATGAGTGCCTATTTTGTAAGTATAAACAGGAACAAAAAGAGCATAACGTTAAATCTTAAGACCGATAGGGGCAAAGAGATTTTTAAGGAACTTGTCAGGGAAGCAGATATAGTAGTAGAAAACTTTCGACCTGGCACAATGGAAAAGCTCGGGCTGGGGTATGAAACCCTGAAAACCATCAACAAAAAACTGATTTATGCGGCATGTTCCGGTTTCGGGCATACAGGACCGTATTCCCGAAAACCGGCATATGATCTGATCGTTCAAGGGTTAGGTGGGATCATGAGTATTACAGGCCAGACTGATGGTGTCCCTACAAAAGTAGGTGCCTCCATTGGTGATATAACAGCAGGTATGTTTACGGCAATAGGGATTCTGGCGGCGTTGAATCACAGAAACAAAACAGGGATAGGACAGAAAGTGGATGTAGCCATGCTGGATTGTCAGGTTGCTATCCTTGAAAATGCTATCGCCAGGTACTTGATAAGTGGAGAGATTCCAAGGCCTATCGGCAACAGACATCCATCCATTACTCCCTTTGAGGCATTTGAAACAGAAGACGACTATATAATAATTGCAATTGGAAATGATACCTTGTGGGATAAATTCTGCCGCATAATAGATAGGAAGGATCTGCTGGAAGATTCTCGATACAAATCCAATCAACTCCGCACCGAGCATTACAGTAAACTCCATGCAACCCTGCAGGAGGAATTCAAAAAGAAGACAACACGGGAATGGTTTGAACTGCTGGATAGCAACGGTATTCCCTGCGCTCCAATTAATAATATAAAGGATGTGGTAAATGACCCCCAGGTGAAGGCAAGGGAGATGCTCGTGGAAATCCATCAGCCCGGTGTTGGAAACTTCAAACTCCCCAATCTACCCATAAAATTCAGTGAAACTCCTGGAATTATAGACAAACCTGCTCCGGCTTTGGGGCAGGATACTGAGGAAGTGCTGAAAAAACACCTGGGGATAACAGAGGATGAGCTCAAAAAGCTTGAGAAAGAGGGGATAATTTAATATTAAATATAATGGCTATAGATAAATTGTTTGAGAATGAATAGGATTTTCCTTTATATTAAGGGGATGTTTATTTAAAATAAAGGAAAATCCTTTTTTCAACAACTACTTTTTTGGGATTGAAAGGAGGACTCAAGAACAAAAAAAATAGTGGAAAAGATGTGAATTATGAAAGATTTGGGGATTTATGGAAGTTAAAACATATAAAGATACATATTATTTTAAAATACACAAAAGGAGTGTAGCATAATGAGAAAAATTACAATTATTTCCTTGTTCTTATTAATATTATTACTATCAACAAATGTTTTTGCTGCTGATTTAATATGGAGATTAACACATGGAGACCAATATGCTTTAATTTTAGGAACTGTTGAACAAGTTGATGAAGGTTGGATTAAAGTAAATGTGAGCAAGATTCTAAATGGAAAACAAGTAGGTAAAAGTATTGAAATTTTCGCTGATGAAAACAGGACTATTGAACCTAAATTCTATTGGTATGTTCCGAAAGAAGGGGATTTTGTAGTAGTCTCTATAGATAAAGATAATTCTAAATATATTTTAAAATTGGGAATAAGGTTTCATCATTAGATTATCGAACATTGACAATACAAAAAGGACTGAAATCTGCTGAAGATAATGCCATATTTCAATGGTATATTAATAATGGGTGCAAATTTATGGTAGTGTTGTTTCCATGTTCTTGATTCTGGGTATGCATTTATTGGGAGCCTTTGGCAAGGTTTTAGTGCCGGGAATTGAGTCGGGTGATCTGGTTGTACCTACAGTTACCACAAAATTATTCCCTAACTGGGTTGCGGGTCTAATCCTGGCGGGTCCCCTTGCTGCCGTTATGTCTACTGTGGATTCCCAGCTTCTAATCGTTGTAGGTGCTATTGTTAATGATATTTATGCCAACTATATTAATCCCAAAGCTAAAAACACTGCCAAAATCTCCTTTTTGAGCACACTGGTTATTGGTGTAATTATCTTCATTGCAGCATACAATCCTCCCAAGTTAATGGTTTGGTTAAATCTGTTTGCCAGCGCTGGTTTAAAAGCTACATTTCTCTGGCCTGTGCTGCTGGGTATATACTGGAAGCGGGCAAATACCCCTGGAGCTTTTGCCTCCATTTTTACAGGTGTAGGCTTTTATATTCTTTTCAAATATGTCTGGCCGAGGCCCCTAGGCATGCACACCATTGTTTTACCTCTATTGATTTCACTGGCGGCCTTTGTTGTTGTCAGTTTAATGACGGAAGCACCGCCCAAACGTATTATTAAGAAGTTCTGGGGTATTTAAGATTGAATTCGTGGGTGAGGATGTTTAAATTACCTCACCCACCCGGCGGTTATCTTTTTAGGGAGGTGCACCGTAGCTGAGTCATTGGCCCTTTTATAAAAAGTGCATTATTAAATTAAATAAAGAAGATATTCATATAATTTAACAGGGTTAAAAATAGTTTTAAGGAGGAGTTGTTTATGGATAATAAGGAACAAGATTATCGTTATGCAAAGTCTTTCGAGGAACAATTAACCATTCGTGGGATAATCATTGGTGCAATAGGTTCAATAATTATTACTACGAGTTCAATGTATGTTGCTTTGAGGATGGGAGCATTACCATGACCTACAATTTTTGTCGCAATCATGTCAATGGCGGTTTTAAAAGCATTAAAGAATACAAACCTTAATGAAATCAATGTAACGCATACTGCAATGTCTGCGGGAAGTATGGTGGCAGGAGGGTTGGCATTTACAATACCTAGTATTTGGATGCTGTATAAAAATGCTACTGTTAGTTATTGGACATTGCTGATCATTACTTTGGGAGGAACAATATTAGGTGTAATCTTTACAGCTCTCGTCAGAAAGTATTTCATTGAAGGAGAAAAACTGCCATTCCCTATAGGTAAAGCAGCATCAGAGACTGTGTTAGCAGGAGATGAAGGAGGATCCAAGGCGAAAACCTTATTTACAACATTAGGATTGACTGCAATATTTACTGCGTTAAGAGATTGGTTTGGTCTTATTCCGGGAGCCTGGATGTCAGCCAGATTAGCTACTAAGAATATTTTCTTCGGTATATGGGTATCTCCGATGGCCGTCGGTGTCGGCTACATTATTGGACCGCTATTTACAGGAGTATGGTTTCTTGGTGCCATAATATCATATTTCTTCATAATACCAGTAGGTGTTGCCCAAGGTTGGTTTTCTGATGTGGCAGCCGCTACAGCATTTAAAAATAGTTTAGGTATAGGTCTTATGGTTGGTACGGGAATAGGTATATTAATAAAAGGTATAATACCAAAGGCCAAGGAAATATATAGCCCAATGATAAGCGGTAGAGCTGCAAAAGAAGGTGGAGTATATCTCAAGTGGACCCCAATACTATTTGCGGCGGTTGCTTTTCTATTAACGGTATTTACTGGTATGGGATTATGGGCGGTATATTGACTATTTTAGGTGTGTGGTTAACCACAGCTATGTCTGCTTCAATAACGGGGCAAACCGGAATTAACCCCAAGGAGAAAGGATGGGTTTAAATGAAAGAAATTAAAATAATTGATATTGAAGGGATTAAAGTCGGGCATGAACAGGATCTGGAAGCCGCCACAGGGTGTAGTGTAATTATATGTGAAGAGGGAGCAACAGCAGGGGTTGATGTAAGAGGAGGAGCCCCTGGCACCAGAGAGACTGACTTATTAAACCCGGTAAATTTAGTGGAAAAAATACATACAGTTGTTCTGGCAGGGGGAAGTGCCTTTGGTTTAGATGCAGCAACCGGTGTAATGCAGTATTTAGAGGAAAATGGCATAGGTTTTGATGTTCAAGTTACTAAGGTGCCTATAGTGTGCAGTGCTGTCTTGTTTGATCTGGCTATAGGAAATCACAAAGTCAGGCCAGATAAAAATATGGGTTACAAAGCATGTGTTAATGCTACAAACAAACAATGCCCGGAGGGTAATGTGGGGGCTGGAACGGGGGCAACAGTAGGCAAATTAATGGGTATGGATAGGGCTATGAAAGGCGGAATTGGAGTGTATGGATTACAAGTAGAAGAATTGAAGGTAGCTGCCCTAGTTGCAGTGAATTGTTTAGGGGATGTGATAGATCCCAGTAATGGTAAGATACTTGCCGGAACTTTAAAAGAGGATGGAAAAACATTGGCTAATACAGAAGACTTAATGATAAAACAATACAGCAAAAAGAAAAATTTCTTCGGTGAAAATACGACCATCGGTGTAGTTGTAACAAATGGAAAATTGAATAAATCCCAGGCTAATAAGCTGGCATCTATGGCCCATAATGGATATGGAAGAACTATAAGGCCAGCCCATTCCATGTTCGACGGAGACACCATATTTGCGTTAGCAACAGGAAAAGTTGAAGCAAATATTAATGTAATTGGACTATTAAGTGCAAGGGTTGTAGAACAGGCTGTAGTGAGGGCTGTTAAAAAGGCCAAATCGCTATGTGGGATAAAAGCCTACTCTGATTTACAGTAGAAAGGAGGACCAAAATAAACACAGTTCCCGCCAGCTGCAAAGCCAGTTTTGACTGGAGGCTGATTCCGGGACTTATCGCCCTTTTACCCACAACTTCGGCTGCTGCCGATTTCAAATATCATTAAAAAACTAACAAAAAGAATTTTAACTTAAGAGGTTACTGGTGCATATACAGGCACAGGTCTTCAGCCAAAATCAATTCCCGAAAACTAAAAATCACTAACAAAGTGGGGTTTTGAAAAGGAATTGTCGACATCCAGTCGAAGTATAAAAATGAGCTTGAAAAGAAGGGAATGATTTGGTGAAAAGCAGCAATCTTGTCAAGGCAACAATGTGGTGGAAAAATTGGGACTCAGAAGGCAGGCACAGCCCTTTTTAGAGGAACTTGCAGAGCAAACCCACGAAACGGTCAACCTGGCTATCCTTGATGGGAAACACGTTTTATACATCGACAAAATAGAAAGTCCCGAAACCATTAAGGTTGATCTGAACATAGGTAAAAGGCTGCCTTCCTACTGCACTGGCCTGGGCAAAGCCATGCTGGCCCAGATGTCTGAAAAAAAAGTAAAGCAGTTGTTTAAAGAGGAAACCCTGACTGCATACACACCCAACACCATCACCAGTATTGAAGACTTGCTGGCTGAACTGTCTAAAATAAAGCGGCAGGGTTACAGCATAGACAATGAAGAGTATGTAAAAGGGCTGGTGTGCATTGCAGCACCCGTCAAAGATTACAGAGGCGAAACAGTTGCAGCCATGAGCATTGCCATTCCTGAATATAGGTACAAAACTGCAAAACACAACATTGATTATATATACTTGGTAAAAAAAGCAG
>ENA-OSAE01000185-OSAE01000185.1-marine-sediment-metagenome-genome-assembly--contig:-NODE-185-length-41624-cov-44.439414_pt1 | contig 41624 bp, 44 predicted proteins | sample MGYA00237870_ERZ529317 | MGnify/ENA primary metagenome ERZ529317 (study PRJEB26369, sample SAMN03142812) | marine sediment metagenome | biome: marine; feature: borehole; material: sediment... | reverse complement strand
TATTGAGATTATTTTCCAGCTAAAACTAAGACTTTTTACACTAAAATCAAGATTACGATTTAGTCTCTTAATAGAGGCTAATACATATAAAAATTTAAAGGGGGAGAAGAGATGAGAAGGATAATAAAAATTTTAAGTGTGGGTTTGATTCTGCTTTTAGTTTTGGGACTGCTGGCAGGCTGTGGCGGACAAAAGCAAGAAACCCAACAGGAAGAAGCCAAGGAGGAGCAGAAGGTTGAAAAAATTGTTTTCAAGCTGGGACACGCAGTAAACGAAAAACATCCATACCATCTGGGAGCAGTAAAATTCAAGGAAATGGTCGAAGAGAAAACAAAGGGGAAAGTTGAAATTCAATTGTTTCCCAACAATCAACTGGGCACAGGGGAAAGGGATCTTATTGAAGGCTTGCAGCTTGGTACCGTTGATTTGGTTGTAACCTCAACAGGACCTCTAAGTGGATTTGAGAAGAAGTTTTTGTTATTCGATTTTCCTTTCCTTTTCAGGGATAAGGAACATGCGTATAAAGTCCTGGATGGAGAAATAGGCCAATATGTTTTGGGGCTTTTAGAAAAGCAGGGAATAAAGGGATTGGCCTGGTATGAAAATGGATACAGACACCTAACCAATTCAAAGCGAAAGGTGTTAACACCTGAAGATGCAAAAGGATTGAAACTGAGAACAATGGAGAATAAACTTCATATGGCTATATGGCAGGCTCTTGGTGCAAATCCTACTCCTATGGCATGGGGGGAAGTATTTACAGCTTTACAACAGGGTACAGTTGATGGTCAAGAAAATCCAATACCGATAATTTACACACAAAAATTATATGAAGTTCAAAAATATCTTTCTTTGACAGGTCATGTTTATTCTCCTGCTGTTTTACTAATGAGCAAAAATCAGTTCGATAAGCTGCCGGAAGAATTCAAAGAAATATTTATAGAAGCGGCAAAAGAATCAGGAGCACTGGAACGCCAGATGATTACCGATATGGAAAACGAACAGGTTGAAAAGCTGAAGCAGGAGGGAATGGAAGTTTCGCAACCGGATAAAACTCTCTTCCTAGAAGCAACAAAATCAGTTTATGATGAATACAAACCTGAGCTGGGCGAAGATGCCAAGCTGTTAGATGAAATTATAAATACCAAATAGAGTTAAAGAAAAAAGGTTGGCAGATAATTTTTATATCTGCCAACCTTAATGTAGTAGGGGAAATCAAAAAGAGGTGAATGGAAAATGAATCTTTTCAGCATAGTTTTGGACAGGATAAACAAAACTATTGAATGGATTGTAAGCGGTATGCTGATTGTGATGGTAATAGTAGTTTTTTTGCAGGTTATTTTTAGATTTATAATAATGTCATCATTATCATGGTCTGAAGAGTTGGCCCGTTATTTACTGGTTTGGATTTCTTTCCTTGGAGCCAGCATTGGAGTGAAAAGAAAAGCTCATATTGGTGTGGAAGCTGTAACAACGTTTTTACCCGAAAGAATTAAGAAAGTAGTAGCGTTAATAGCCACATTATCTGCTATGGTATTTTTTGTTGTTGTTATCATCTGGGGGTATAAGATTTTAGATGTGGTTTCTAACCAGGTCTCCCCAGCGATGGAAATAAATATGTCAATTCCATATTCAGCTCTTCTTGTTAGTGGAATACTGATGTTTTTGTATTCCATTGAGAATTTTGTTAATATAATTAAAGCATTGAAAGGTGGGGGGATAGCTTGATTTATGCATTGATAATAAGTCTTATATTCTTTTTTATGATAAATGTACCAATTGCAATTGCCATTGCACTATCCTCTATTGTAGCAATTGTTATAAAGGGGAATATTCCCTTGCTTGTTATTGTCCAAAAGATGTTTACAGCAACGGATTCCTTTCCATTGATGGCTGTCCCATTTTTTATTTTAGCAGGTTCATTAATGGAATTTGGCGGTATTTCAAAAAGACTGGTAGATTTTGCAAACTCCATAGTAGGTAGATTTTCGGGAGGCCTTGCCCTTGTTGCAATAATAGCAAGTATGTTTTTTGGTGCCATTTCTGGAGCAGCAGCCGCAACTACGGCTGCAATTGGTTCCATCCTGATACCAGCTATGGTACGCAGGGGGTATGACAGAAACTATTCCACTGCTGTTCAGGCGACAGCAGGTACCCTGGGGGTTATGATACCTCCCAGTATTCCAATGGTTATATACGGAGTTCTTACGGGAGTTTCTATAGGTGCTCTTTTCGTGGGAGGAATCATTCCCGGCATCCTTGTTGGATGTTCTTTAATGCTGGTAGCATTCAAAATTGCAAAAAAACGAGGATACAAAGGAGATGAAAAACCAAGTTTAAAGAAGGTATTTGAAACATTTAAGGAAGCTATTTTGGCTCTTTTAATGCCTATAATTATATTAGGAGGCATTTATGGTGGTGTTTTTACTCCAACTGAAGCTGCTGTTATAGCTGTTGTATACGGATTTTTAATTGGTTTTTTTGTTTACAGGGAATTGAAGTTAAAGGATTTAAAAGACATTCTTACGAATACTGTAGTTAGCACTGCAATGATCATGTTCATTATTGCTACTGCTTCCATTTTCGGTTGGATACTTGCATCTGAGCAGATACCTCAGGTTATTGCTTCTGCAATTCTGTCAATTTCAAAAAATCCTATTGTAATTATGGCACTGATTAACATATTGCTCCTTTTCCTGGGCACCTTTATGGAAACCATTGCGGCAATCATTATTGTAGTACCCGTATTAATGCCTATAATATCTCAGATAGGTATTGATCCACTCCATTTTGGTTTAATTGTAGTGGTTAATCTAGCTATAGGAATGGTTACTCCTCCTTTAGGGGTCTGTCTTTTTGTGGGCTGTAGTATTGCCGGTATAACTTTAGAAGACATAACAAAAGCAGTCTGGCCTTTCTTAATAGCTATGATTATAGATATATTAATCATTACATATATACCTGCAGTTTCTACTTTTTTACCAAAATTATTTGGTATGTAATGGGAAATAGGATGCGGGTATCCTATGATTTGACAAACTCTATTATAATCAAGATGAAGGGGGGATAATTGTGAATTTTAACTTATCAGAGAAGGTAAAATTAAGGATAATTTTATCATATATTCTGGCATTATTTTTATTAGGCCTTCTCGTGGATAAACCCGGAAACATAATAAAGGGAATTGGCGCCATAGTTTTATCGCCCGATCTATTAATAACTGATTACTTGGGAGTTGGTGGAATAGGGGCAACCTTTTTCAATGCAGGCTTTCTTGCATTATCGGGCTTAATAATTCTAAAATTTAATAAGGTCAAATTAAACGGTGCCAGTATTGCAGCACTGTTCACAGTTATAGGATTTTCTTTGTTTGGAAAAGATATTTTGAATGTCTGGCCTATAATTATTGGAGTATGGCTGTATTCCTTATATCAAAGAGAAACCTTTGGTAATTTTGTGATCATTGCTCTTTTTGGTACTACACTGTCACCTATGGTGAGCCAATTTGTTTACTTTTCCGGCTATTCTTACTGGGGATATCTGGCGGGCATCCTTGCAGGTATTACAGCGGGCTTTATTCTTCCGCCTGTTGCAGCACACTTATTAAGAACACACCAGGGTTTCAATCTTTACAACATTGGATTTACAGGAGGAATAATCGGCACAATATATGTTTCAGTATTTCGGTCATATGGTTTTGATACGGCGAAGCAGTTTGTATGGACAACCGAATACACAGAGCCTTTAGCCATATTTCTTTTGATATACTTTCTATCTATGATAGTCTTAGGCTGCTTGTGCGATAGAGGTTCTCTTATCGGTCTAAAAAACATCTGGAAAAAAACCGGCAGAGCGATTACGGATTTCACAATAAGCGAAGGTTTTTTTCCAACTCTGATTAATATGGGTTTGATGGGAATTTTGTATACACTTTTTGTGCTGGTAATGGGATTTCCACTGAACGGCCCTACAGTAGGTGGGATTTTTACTATAGTAGGCTTTTCTGCTTTTGGTAAGCATCCATTGAATACTCTTCCAGTTGTTTTGGGTGTTGTAATCGGAGGGATTATAAAACTAGGAGGGCTTAATGAACCATCGTTTATAATTGCTGCACTTTTTTCTACGACACTCGCACCCATTTCAGGCTTTTTTGGCTTTTTAAGCGGAACTTTTGCAGGTTTTTTGCATTTGTCTGTTGTCATGATGGTTGGTTATTTGCACGGAGGTTTGAATCTTTATAATAACGGTTTCGCAGGCGGAATCGTTGCTGCCTTCCTGTTTCCAATATTAGATTCCATAAGAAAGGATGAACAAACATGAAGCATGAAAAAATGCGTATTGTAAAAATACTCGATGAAATTCTAAACTTTTCTTTTAAAAATGGCGCTACAGAAATGCATATTGATATTAAATCCAATGGTAATGAGACTAAAATCTATTTTAAAGATAATTCCAGCGGAATATCAGAGGAAAGAATAAAAAAAATCAAACAGCTGTTGAGCGCACCGAAACAAAGAGAGGTAGAAGAATATTACTGGGAATTACTAGGCGAGTCTGACTACTGTGATGAATTTACTCTTATCGGTATTATGACAGACAAAGCCCAAATACACTACACTCCCGAAAAAGGGCTTGAACTAACCTTGTATAGAAAAATATCCGAAAGCAAAAAATAGCTGGGTATACGAATCAGGCTGGAATATGACCCAAAAACATATTAAAGCCGGGTGGGTTTACAATGTTTTTAGCTGTACGGGAAGTAGAGGCATCTATTCCTGCTGTATCTTCATCGGGTTATTGTAGTAGATGGATAATAGAATAACCATAATGATTATTAAAGCCAATATGATAATACCTATGTTGAGATTTTTTACCATCAATGATGTTTCAGTAATATATGAGTTTAATTTTTTACCTATTTTTCTTGATAGTTCAGAAATTTTTTCTTCCATTTGTTTTAGACTTTCAGAGGTTCTGAGTTTTGCGGTTGAAACCTTATCATCAATGCTCATATAGGATTCATTGAATTCAGAGGCTTTGTGTGTTAATTCCAGGAATATTTCATGTACGAAATGGAAGCTCCTGTCGATTATCCAGTGCAGGAACCCAAAACTGTGGTAAAAAACGTATAAAAACAGTTTCACCATAGGGATGTAAATGATATTTTTGAGACAAAGCCACTGAGGCAACTCAAGATACATCAACCTGAATCTAATTATGAAGGCGAAAAGGGCAAGTCCGATGATTAAAGACTTTATGGTGCTTTTGATTGTATGAATGCTAAAGACCTTTAAGGATGTCAGGAATGAAACTTCAACCATCAAACCAATTTGGAACAGCAATGGCCTGGCATAGGTTATCAGGAAGAAGTTGGGGAATAAACCTATACCCGTTATAATAATGCTTATGATTCCCAGAGCAACAAGCATGTATGGAAGGGCCTTTTCCGGGATATAATCCTTTTTCGGTTTTAATGGTCCAAGGAAAACTTCCTTTAAGAGCTTGAGCAGATAACAGAATGTTATCCCGCTGCTGAAAACAAAAATCTTTTCTGCCATGTTAAACATATATTCATTTGGCCGGTGGTGCACCAATTCCTCAAGGGCTTCATGCAGCAGAGTTTTACTTACATACCCATTAAAACCGGGTATACCTGAAATTCCTGCCACTGCGATAATGAATACGAAAAATGTTAGAGGAAGCAACTTTCCAAAACCGCCTAATTTTCTTATGTCAAGCTCATGGGTTCTAAAATATATACTACCTATACCCAAAAAAAGCCCTACCTTAAAGAATGCATGGTTTAAAATGTGGTAAACCACACCTGTATATGCAACAACTCCATGTTTTCCCATGTAAAGGGCGGTACCAATACCGATAAGGATGTACCCCATCTGGCTTATGCTGCTGTAAGCCAGAATACGCTTAATATTTACCTGAAAAATCGCGCTCAAACCACCTGATAACATTGTTATTGTGCCAATCACTAAAACGGCCATACCCAGCAGCTCATCATGCCTGAATATTGATAAGGTTGTTACTAATATACCAAAAGCTCCACCTTTTATCAGTATTCCCGAGAGTAGAGCACTGGCAGGGGAAGGCGCAGCAGAGTGAGCTTCGGGAAGCCATATGTGCAGAGGAATCATTCCGGCTTTAACACCAAATCCTGATATCAATAGTGATGCAATAATATACTTTTTATTATCCAGTGAATGGATATGGTGAGACAAAGCTTCAATGCTGAGAGTTTCAAATTGATGATAGGTCATGAATATGCCCAGTAAAAGTATGAGTCCACCGCCAATGGCCATGTAGAGGTAAAGCTTTCCGGCTTTCAAAGCACCGGGGTTTTCGTCGTGAATAACCAGGGGATAGGAAGCGAAACTCATGAGTTCAAAAAACAAAAATAGGAGTAACAGGTCTCCCGACAAGAAAACTCCTTGAGTTGCTCCGAGAGTAATCATCAGGAAAGCATAAAACCTTTTGCTTTTTGGCCTCCTTGATACATAGTCCTTTGAATAAATTATAACTATAATCCATGCTAGGGAGGTAATAAAAACAAAAATAAATGCAACCAGGTTTAATTTGAAGCTTATATCAATACCCAGCAGATTGTGCAGAGTATAGCTTAGAGTATGGTTTTTGACTTTGGGGAAAAGACTTATAACGGTTACAAAATTGATGATGGTAACAGTAAGAACAGTTAAGTATTTTATACGCTTACTAATGATGCCCGCAACATATATAGGCATACTTGCAACAATCGGAAGAAAAACTATTAATGCTACTGCGAGTAAAAACACTAGTTGTTACCCTCCTTCTAGATTAGAAGTTTTTTTGCAGCAGTTTTCGCAAGTATTAGAATAGGAGTTCTGAAAACCCCTCCAAGAATGGTTCCAAAGGTTAATGATACTATAGAGAACAACATCTTAAATGGGACCTCATTTATTGTAAACTTTTTTTGAGTTTCACTTGTGAAAAAAGCATTTATTGTAATGGGAAGAAAGTAGATTGCATTCATCAAACTGCTTACCAGCAAAATTATAAGATACAGGGGCATGGAAGCATCAAGACAACCCAATCCCAGGTACCATTTACTTACAAATCCACTTAAGGGAGGTATTCCTATCATGCTTAAAGCAGAAATTGTAAAACATGCCATGGTAATGGGCATCTTGTAGCCCAATCCTTTCATATTATCTATGTTCAAGTTGCCAGTTTTCTGTTTAATTGCTCCTGCACACAAAAACAGTGTCCCCTTCGCAAAAGAATGGCTGAAGAGATGAAAAACAGCCCCGAGCAATGCGCGGTTGTTTAACAAACTTGTTCCCAGAAGGATGTAACCCATCTGGCTGATGGATGAGTAGGCCAGGAGTTTTTTTAGGTTTTTTTCGTTCAATGCCATGGCAGAACCGAGCAAAATGGTTATGCCAGCAATAACCTGTAAAACAGTGCCCCAGCCTAACTGGTTGATTAGATTAAAGTCATAGATCTCAAAGAAAAGCTTAAATATTCCAAATATGCCTACCTTTATCATGATTCCGGATGACAGACTGCCGAAAGGAGATGGTGCCACCGGATAAGCATCAGGAAGCCATATGTGTAGTGGAAACAATCCGGCTTTTGTGGCATAACCCAAGATAAAACTGACAAAAATCGATGTTGGTAAAACAATTCCCTGCTTCGCTAAATTTTTCAGTTCTGCAAATTCTAAAGTATCTGTCAAAAAATAAGTATACACTACTGAAAAAAACAATGCCAAACTTGCCATCAGACACATATACAGATATTTGTTGGCAGCTGTTATTGTATGTGGTTTTCCATCATGAATAATTAGAATATATGGGACAAGAGAAGCGATTTCAAAGAACAAAAACTGTGTAAGCAGGTTTCCTGCGAAAGCTACTCCCACACATCCGGTAAAGGATACCAGCAGAAAGGAATAATATCTGTTAAGGTTGTTCTTGCCGGCCATGTAATCAAAGGAGTAAAATGTAACGAGAAGCCACAAAGTTGTTGTTATAAACCCCATTATCAGGCTGAGTTCGTTAATATAAATAGATATTCCGTGCGGGAATATAAAATCGAACCTAAAAGCAACCAGTTTGTGTCTTAAAATAATGGGAAAAAGTATTAAGACATTTAAGAAAGCTATTGCCAAGGGGCACAAAATTAATATTTTAAGAAGAAAACTACTTTTTTTTTGATAAGAAAAATACACAATTGGTGCTATAATTAGAGGCAAAACTATTATGCTTGTTGATAAAAATATTGTTTGCATTGCAAACCTCCTCTTAATACTGTTTGCTATAACTTAAGAAGTATTTCAACAGTTTTTTCGATTAGGACCATGGGGATGCTGTAGTAAAAACCAAGGTAAAGGCTTAACCCCGCTAAAATTATTACAGGAACCAGCATTTTTGCCGATGGTTCAAGGTTTTTTTGATGTTTGATTTTATCTGATTCCTGGAAAAAAAAGCTTCTGATACAAATGGGCAATAAGTATGCTGCTGTTAAGAGAGCACTAATCATAAGGACTATTATGTAAACAGTTTCACCGGCTTCCAGACTTCCCATCGATAAAAACCATTTGCTCACAAATCCGTTAGTAGGGGGTACACCCACCAGTCCTATGGATGCAAGTGTGAAGCAGGTTGCTGTTATGGGCATTTTTTTGCCTATTCCATTCAATTCATTGACTTCATTTAAACCTGTCCTCAGTATTATGTTTCCGACGCAGAAAAACAGAGTAATTTTTAACAGTGCATGGTTAATCATGTGAAGCAATGCTCCTTTTATACCATCAGGGGAGAAGAAAGCAAATCCCAGAACAATGTAACTGAGCTGACTGATGGTAGAATATGCAAGACGTTTTTTTATGTTTTGCTGATACACGGCAAACAAAGAACTCAAAATTATGGTTAAAGAAGCAATCCACAACACGGGAAGCTGCAGCCCCATTGTTTTAACGAGTTCAGGGGAGAAAACAAAATACATTAATCGAAAGATTGCAAAGACTCCGGATTTAACAACTGCTACGGCATGAAAAAGGGCACTGACAGGTGTAGGTGCTGTCATAGCAGAAGGAAGCCAGGAATGTAAAGGGAAAACTGCAGCTTTAACACCGAATCCGAAAAAGAAAACCAGGAAGATCATACGCCCCACAGTAAGACTGATAAGGTTTTGTTTCAAAATGCCTCCGGGATTGAAAACCAGAGTGTTTGAATTCCAAAAGACTGCAATTATTCCCAGGAGAATTAATGCTGCTCCGAAAAGGGAATAAAACAGGTATTTTTTTCCTGCTTCAAAGGATGTTTCTGTTTGTTTGTGTATAACCAAAGGATATGTTCCAAAAGTAAGGAATTCATAAAAGACATAAAAGGTGAAAAGGTTGCTTGCAAAAGCAATACCCATGGTAATGCCGAGACAGGCAAGCATGAAAGTGAAAAACCTTTTTTTGTTTTTCCCACTTTCCATGTAACCCATTGAGTATACGATGGTAAACATCCATAAAAAAGCGGCCAAGATCCCGAACAGAAGAGCCGGTGGGTCAAATGTAAAAATTGATTTCTAAATACTTATTTAATTCTAAAAGGGTGAAACCGGGAGTATTCCCAGTATAGCTTAAATATAACAATGCAGCAAAAACTGTTGTGGCTGTTGAGATTGGCAAAACTTTTTGAAGTTTGTTTCTTTTAAAATCCAGCATGTGAAAGCAGCTAGGAAAGGCAGAAAAACTACTAAAATTATCAATATCGGCAATAATTTTACCTCCTTCTTTTACAGCTCAGTTACCGAGAAGCAAAGTTGCAGCTTTTGTTACAAAATACATGGGAACACCCGGGAACAGACCAAAAAACAGCACCATAAAGGATAGAGTTATCAAAACGAATTTTTCAATTCCTTTTGTGATAAGAGTTTCTTCTCGTAGATTTAGGCTAGTTTCCTTAAAAAAAGCGGAAATAACTATAGGTAAATAATATCCGGCATTAAGTAGACTGCTGACCAGGAGAATTGTAAGAGAAAGGGACTGGCCGGCTCTCAAACTTCCAAGACCCAGTAACCATTTACTGTGAAAACCGCTAAGTAGAGGCAGGCCAACCATCGAAAGAGAACTTACTGTAAAGGCGAAAAGAGTTACAGGCATTTTGCTGCCCAATCCCTTTAAATCATTAATTTCTCTAATTCCCGTTTTTTTGATTATATTTCCTGCTGCTAAAAACAGGTTAGCCTTTGTTATAGAATGGCTCAAGATATGAAAAAGAGCTCCTCTTAAACTGGTTTCGTTAAAAAGTCCTATACCAAGAAATATGTAACCTATCTGAGCTATACTGGAATAAGCAAGCATTTTTTTTATGTCCTTTTGAACCATTGCAATTACAGATCCCAGAATAATGGAAAGGGATGCAGAGATGTTTAACAATTTTAATATTGGTAGTTCTTTAATTATTGCTGTTCCATATACGAAAAACATAACTTTGATTATACCGATGACATACACTTTAAGAACAAGACCTGATAAAACAGCGCTCGATGGGCTGGGAGCGGATGAATGAGCATCTGGTAGCCATACATGTAGAGGGACCAGAGCCGCTTTAACACCGAACCCTACGACAAAAAGGCTGAGAGATACAAGGATGTTAAGGGGATAATCTTTAACTATATTTAACAGTTCGCGATGTATAAAAGAAAAATTTAGATTTCCGGTTATAGCATAAATAAGGGCAGTGGCAATAAGTATACATCCCGACCCCAGGCTGCTTAAAAGCAAATACTTCAATGCTCCTTCTATTGCATCCCTTTTATCTTTTATTGAAACCACCGCACACGCGACTATGCTGTTTATTTCCATAAAAACGAAGAGATTAAATAAATCCCATGTAAAGGTGATACCAAGCATTGATCCAAACAGAAGAAGCATCAAAGAGTAATAAGTGTGAATTTGATCTTCCTCTACATCTGAAGGGGAGATATGACGAGTAAACATTATTACCAGCATTCCGAGCAGGGTAATCACTGATGCCATGTAAACGGACAAACAATCTGCTTTGATCTCAATACCCCAGGGAGCAACCCAATTACCAACATAGTAACTGAAGCCCCCTTTGTTGGAAACGTAAAAAGCCATTAACAATGATAATATTAGTGGGATAGCTGACGATATTAGAGCGAGATTGTATTTACTTTTTTTGCTCCATTTCCCCGTAAGGGGAAAAACAAAAGCCGAGGTAAAAAACAGTATTATGGTTAATACTGGAAAATGAACCATTAGCTTCATTTTATTACTTGTCTCCTCATTTCAAAAATTATATCCAGATCTATGCTTCCATAATGTTCGTAAAGTTTGATGGTTAGTGCTAGGGCATAGGCTGTTACACTGACAGCTACCACTATACCTGTCAAAATGAGGGCAGAGGGCAGGGGATTAACATAAACTGCCTGCTTGTTTGCCAGGTCTATAATGGGAGCACTTCCGCTTTTTACATATCCGATGGAAATAAACAACAGGAAAATTGCCGTATCCATGATGTTTAAACCTATAATTTTTTTGATGAGATTGGTATTTGATAAAAGAGTGTAAAATCCGATGACAAAAAGAATTACGGCTGTAAAATAATAATAATTATTCAACAGAGCCTTGTAAAAGTACACCCGTTATTCTCCTCCTTCAAGGGAATAAAATATTGATACAATTGTAGCAGCAACTTTAATCGATATGCCTAAGTTTATAAAAATTATTAGGCCTCCACTGAATAATGCTCCGGGTTTACCCATAAGGGAAGGGTTGGCAAAGTTTGTTAAAAAATTGCGGGAAAAAACTATTCCCAATAAACCCAGGATTACAAACCACAGCATGCTAAAACTTTCTGCTTTTTTCAGGATTGTATCTGCCATTACTTCTATCTTGTCGCCGGTTCCAAAGGCTAAAGAACGTAATATGAATCCCGATGCTATAATGGTGCCTCCGGCAAACCCACCACCTGGTGAGAGATGGCCACGAAAAGTTACATACAAGCCATAAATAACGATGAATGGAAACAATATGCGGGAGATGCTTTTTAGAATTGTATTATCCATTTTCTCACCTCTTGCCGTTTCTTGATTTTTTTAAGATAGATGCAACAGCGATACTTGCTGCAAATAAAACCGTTGCTTCTCCAAAAGTGTCAAATCCTCTATAATCAATAAGTACGGCGGTTACCATGTTGAGAACGCCAGTGTCTTCTAAAACATTCTGGGTGTATCTCTTGTAAACGTAATTGTTTGATGGCTTATCAAAGCTTTGAGATTGGGGCATTTCAAGGACAGTAATAGAGATTAATACAGCCAGAACGGTAATGATTATAAAAGAAATTATTATTCTGGTCAATTTCCCTTACCCCCGTCAATTCTTTTTAATGTGGCAAAAAAAAGCAGTGTGGTGACACCTGCACCTACTGCGGCTTCTGTTATCGCAACATCGGGTGAACCTAATTGCTGCCATACGACAGCCATTATGAGGCTATATGCCGCAAATATAATTACCGCACCATATAGATTTTTAATGAAACTGACTGAAAGGGCACAACCAATCAGCACCGTTAAAAGTATAAAATTAAAAACTATCATTTTCTGCCTCCTGTTATCTAAATCGTTAAAGCATGACATTTAAAAGGTTTATATGTTCTTCCCGTAAAACGAACCTTTTGTGGAATCTAGATGAGTTGCTGCCTTGGAAATAAGGTGAGCAGCTGTAGGGTTTGTTAGCCAGATAAACACTATTGCAAGAATAAGTTTAACAGAATGGGTATTGAATCCGCTGTATAGAGCAAGGCCTGCTAGAGTTAAAAAAGTTGCCATTGTATCACAGACGGTAGTTGCGTGAATTCTGGTAAAGGTTTCAGGAAGCCGTATAAACCCGATAGTTGACACAAGGAAAAAGAACAACCCGGCCAATATCAAAATTCCTGAAATAATTTCAATCAAGTTTCACACCATCCTTTACCTGTCGGGTTATAATAATTCTGGAAAGATAGACCGTTGACAAAAAATTTATAAGGGCATAAACAAGGGCCACGTCCAGAAAAAATCTTTGTTCAAAAAAATAAGATACGAATGATATTAAAACGACAGTTTTTGTTCCAATTGCATTAATAGCTATAATTCTATCTGCTGTATTTTTTATTGATACTGCTTTGACAAGATAAAGTGTGATTGTGAAAACCAAAAACGTACTGGCAAAAAGAAGAACTGTATTCAATCTATATTCCCTCCAGTTTTTTGAGTATCCTGGATATTGGCCAATTCTTCAAGCCTTCTGCAGATTCATAAGTAAGGGTATGAACGAGTATTTCATCATTGTTAATATCTATACTCAAAGTTCCCGGTGTTAATGTGATGGAGTTTGCTAATAAGGTTTTTAAAAAATCGCTTTTTAATTCAGTCTTTATTTTTACATTGGTTGGGGATATGGGTAAAGAGGGGTTCAGTACGATTTTAGCTATATAAATATTTGCTTTTGTGATTTCCGTTATTAGAAAAAACACAAATTCTAAAATAAGCATAACTTTAGATAATTTTATGGTCATATTATTGTAGTCGAACAGTTGATTGCTGTAAAACGAAATGATTGCAGCCAACACTATCCCTGTTATAATATGCTGCATATCAAAACTTCCGGATAATGTTAACCAGAAAACAGAAAGGAATGCGGTAATTATAATTAAGCTGTTTTTATTAGGCATCATGAATCTACTCCTTAATAAAATGCTACCGAACTAATATAATAATTGCAATTTTTATGCCCAAAAAGCAATTTCTGTGTTAGTATTCCCTTCAAAGCAATACAAATAAGGGCTTCATGATTTTTGTAAAAAATAATGGGCCATTTGAATCGGCCCATAAGTATAGAAACTGACAGGATATTGTTCCAAAATAGAACTATTTTTTTGGAGGCAGGGAATACTTCGCAACGTTTTGAGCTGTTCCAAAACATAACACATGCGCCAAAACGGAACGGTTCATGCCTTTATTTTGTATTTTTTCATCTTTCTGTACAGGGTATTCCTGCCTATGCCTAAAATTCTGGCAGTTTTTGCTACGTTTCCTTTTAAAAGGTTTAAGGTTTTATTTATTGCTTCGGCTTCGATTTCTTCCAAGGTTTTAAGGGTTTTGGCGGAGATTGTTGAGCTGTTGTTTGAGGGAGAATTCTTAATTGAATCGGGCAGGTGCTTCAAAGTCAGCACCCTGCTGTTACACAGGTTTATTGCCTGCTGCAGCACATTCTGGAGTTCCCTCACATTGCCCGGCCAATTATGCCTGCACATGATGTCAATGACTTCTGGATGAATATCCTCAATATGTTTATTCATCTGGCGGCTTATTTTTTTTGTAAAATGTTTAACCAGCAGCGGTATGTCCTCCTTGCGTTCCCTTAGAGGAGGAATCTTGATGGGAGTGACGTTTAATCTGAAGAACAGATCCTGCCTGAAATTTCCCTGTTCCACTTCCTTTTCAAGGTTTTTGTGAGTGGCAGCGATAACTCTAACATTTATGGGAATAACCTTTTTGCCCCCGATCCTTCTGATTTCCTTTGTTTCCAGTACCCTTAGAAGATTTGCCTGGGTATCCAGAGGCATATCCCCTATCTCATCCAGGAAAATGGTACCCCCATCGGCCAGTTCGAATTTTCCAGGATGCCCGCCTTTTCTGGCACCGGTAAAGGCACCTTCCACATAACCGAATAGCTCGGTGGCGACAAGTTCCCTGGGAATTGCTCCACAGTTTATGAATATGAAAGGGCCATCCCGGCGGCTGCTGTTGTTGTGAATGGCCTGAGCAAACATTTCTTTACCTGTTCCGCTTTCACCCTGCAAAAGCACGTTTGTATCGTTTTCTGCTGCTAGCTTTGCGATTTTGATTGCTTCCAGGAGTTTTTTGCTTTTACCAAGAATGCTTTCAAAAGTGAATCTGGCTTCAGAACCGATCATTTTGTTTATCAGGTTGTGGACAGTTTTGATTTCCCTGAAGGTAATAACAGCTCCAGCAGTGTTGTTTTTTTCATCTTTGATAGGGGTAGCGGTGGAAATAAACCGCACTGTTCCCCGTCTTTTTGTGTAAAGCACAATTTCCTCTTCAGCAAAACCGATCCCCTGATTTAAAACCCTTTGTATTTTTTTGTAGTTTGAATTGAAAAGTTTCTTGATGTGTTTCCCCAGCACATCTTCCTCTTTAATCCCGAAGAGTTTCCTTGCTTCAAGATTGATATCGGTAATTTTGCAGCTGCTGTCTACTGAAATCAAACCTTCAGAAATGGATTCCATTATTGCGTAGAAATGCTGGTTGCTCATCAGGAGTTTCCGATTGGATTCCTCTAGTTTGAGCTGATTCTCGATGGCTTCCACTGCGGCTATTATCATACCCAGAGTATGGGGGTGAACTTTTTCATAGGATCCCGTCATTCCTAGAGCACCAATGATTCTCCCTTTTGTGTCTTTTATGGGACATGCGGAAGTAGTCCAGTAATGATAGGCTTTGCAGTAATGTTCTGCCGCAAACACTTGCAGAGGTTTTTGGGTTACAAGGCATGTTCCTATAGCATTTGTTCCTATGATTTGTTCACTGCAGTTATCTCCTGGAAGGATGTTTAGTTCTTTGCTGCTGTCTACGATGCTTTTATCTCCCAGGGTTTCCAGGATACATCCCTCATTATCAGAAAGCCTGACGATAAAACCCGAATCCTTAACGAATTTGTAAAGGCTTTGCATAAAGGGTCTTGCTACTTTTATAAGATGATGGAATCTTTCGAATTTTTGATTCAATTCCCTCTCGTTAAGTCTGGTATTGTGCTTGCCAAAGGGATCTATCCCGTATTTGGCACACCTTTTCCATGATTCTATAATAACAGGCTGTATTATTTTTGAGTCAATCTTGCCTAAGGTTATGAACTTCTTCCATGCTTTGTAGATATTGGGTTTTTGCCTCAAAATTTCCTTTGCAGGCAATTCAATCCCTCTCCTCTTAAGGATTTGTCAATATAATTGTATCTTAAAGAACCTGTATTTGTAAATGGCATAATTGTTCAAATGAGTTTCATCATTGAATACATGGCCTGAAGCTTTGTATGCCTGCCTTGTGTATCCTTAAACTTGTTTGTAAAAAGCAGGTTAATGTTATATTATTAAAAAAGAAAAGTGTTAAAAATATGGAAGTAAGGAGCTCAAAAATGATACTTGTTGCTACCTCTGGGTATGCTTATAATGACTGGAAGGGAAATTTTTATCCTCGAAACATTAATAAAAAAGAAATGCTTGCTTTTTATGCACAGAAATTCCCTTTTACTGAGTTGAATTTTACATATTACACGATGCCCAACAAATTTATCTTTTACAACATGCTTGGAAAGACTCCTGAAAGCTTTTTGTTCGTGGTTAAAGCCTTTGGAGGTATAACTCATAAACGGGATGATCTGCAGAATTACTCCAGAGAATTTATAGATGCTCTGGAACCCATGATAGCATCAAACAGGCTGGCATGTGTGCTGCTTCAGTTCCCGTACAGCTTTCGCAACACCCGGAAGAACACAGAATATTTGAAGAGAATCAGAGAGAATTTCGGCGAGATTCCACTGGTTGTTGAATTTAGGAGCAGTGATTGGATAAAGGAATCGGTGATAAGGTTTCTTAAGGAGAATGAAATGGGTTTCGTGTGTGTAGATGAACCCAGGATTAAGGGCTTGATTCCGCCTGTTACAGCCGCCACCAGCAGCATAGGGTATATCCGGTTCCATGGGAGGAACGCTGCAAAATGGTACAACCACAGTAAACCCTATGAAAGATATGATTATCTCTATTCAAAACAGGAGTTGATGGAATGGGTACCCCGAATACTTCAATTGGAAAAACAGACGGAAGTAGTTTTTGTAGCCATGAACAACCATTTTAATGCTCAAGCTGTCATAAATGCCAAAATGCTGCAGGATTTGTTAAAAAAATAAAATTGCTAAAATTGCCATGTATTTTTAAAAACCGTATTGTGAAAAATAAAAAAGAGAATTGGCCTTGAGGAGGTGTTGTTTTGACAGTCGGTCAAAAGGTTCAAACCACTCTTGCAAGTCTTGAGAGTGTGGCAGCAGATCTTAAAAGTTTTGCTCTGGAGACTCAGAATCAGCAGGCCAAGCAGATGTTTAATCAGTTTGCTCAGCAGGCGGAAAACATTGTCCAGGGCCTGAGGAGCAGAGTAGAACAGCTGCAGGAGGAAGAACCTCAATACAAACAGCAATAAAGCCAGAAGGCTCTCGTTATGAGAGCCTTTTATAGAAATTTGTATTTGTAAAACAGGAGGGTGCCGTGTGTTAATAACCATTATCAGGACAGTTATTCTCTACATAACGGTAGTCGTGGTAATGAGGCTAATGGGTAAAAGACAGATAGGTCAGTTGCAGCCCTTTGAGTTTGTTGTAACTATAATGATCGCTGAACTGGCTTCAATACCCATGGAAGAAACGGGAATACCGTTGATAAGGGGTCTGACCCCCATAATAATTCTTTTTATCCTTCACGTAACCATCTCACTGCTCAGTTTAAAATCTCAATCCTTTCGTCGAATAATATGTGGCACTCCCAGTGTCCTGATTGAAAAAGGTAAGATTAAAGAAAAAGAACTCAGAAAGCTTCGCTACAGCATGAGTGATTTGTTGGAACAGCTTAGGGTTAAGAATTACCCAAACATCAATGACGTGGAGTTTGCAGTGCTGGAAACCAACGGCCAATTGAGTGTTATTCCTAAAGCTGAGAAACAGCCTGTAGTTGCTGAAGATATCAATATTGTTAACCCGCCAGCTCAACTACCCCTGACTCTGGTTTTGGATGGCGTGGTGCAGCCAAAAAATCTTGACAGGTTGAACCTTGATAAACAGTGGCTGCTGACCCAATTGAAGGCTTTTGGGATTGCCGGACCGGAGGACGCCCTGATAGCAATAATAGATACTGGTGGGCAGTTTTATGCCCAGCCCAAAGCTGCTAAACAGAAAGGATTGAAAAACAATGCGTGATGGTTTTTTTGTGTTGAGTTTAACTCTACTGATGTTAATTGTAAGCTTTTATACAATTAATTATCTGGAGAAGACGGCTGATGATATGGCAGATGCCTTGATTAAAATTGAAAAAGCTGTCAGGGAACAAGCCTGGATGGATGCCGATTCATATGTAAAGGATCTTAGAAAGACCTGGGAACACAACAGAAGCTACTGGGCAGTTTTGATCGATCATGAAGAGGTAGACAATATTGAACTGAGCCTGACCCATGTCACCTCGTACATTAAGGCTGCAGATGCCAGGGAAGCCCTTGCGGAAATATCAGGGTTGCTTCTTTTTTTAAAGCACATTCCACAAAATGAACGATTGACTCTGGAAAATGTCTTTTGAACCTTCCCTCAGTATTTTTGTTGGAGGATTTTGATGGATTTTAAAGAAATCTAATACCAAATAGTTTTTTGGAGGGAAGGGTCTTGCCTGAACTGAAATGGCCGGGGAAGTGGAAAATTGTAGATTATGATGAAAGAATCTCTCCGGCGGTATTAGAGGAAAAACCAGAGCTTTCATGTGGCACAGATGATAACATGATTATTTATGGTGACAATCTCAGGGCTTTAAAAGCCCTTTTACCGGATTATGCCGGAAAGATTAAGTGTGTATACATAGACCCCCCTTACAATATCGGTAAAGGAAACCGGATATACAATGATAACGCCAATTCTTATGCATCCAACACATGGCTTAAGAATGTGATGGGTGAAGATTTCAATAAGCTTTCTAATAATGATAAATGGCTTTCAATGATGTATCCTCGGTTAAAATTATTGAAGAAATTGCTGAAACATGATGGGGTTATCTTTGTTTCCATCGATGACAATGAACACCATCATCTCAGATGTATAATGGATGAAGTGTTCGGAAAAGAAAACCATGTGATAGATTTTGTGTGGAAATACAACCAGGCGATAAATTTTGGGGGGTATAAAACCTTTAAATGAATATGTGGTTTGTTATACCAGGGATAAAAACTCCTTTGGAGGTTTTTTTTATTCCATGGGAAAGAAAAAAGAAATCATCAGCAGGCTTACCAAAGTAGAACACCCCACTTCCAGGATAACCTTTCCTGCAGGGTTGAAAATACGAGGGGTAAAAAACAAGGTTTTTAAAGGAAAGGTGGGCGGGAGGTCAGAACCAATCAAAATAATTTCAGAAGAGATGCGGTTTGAAAATGGAGTGTTAAAAGAAGATGTTGTGCTGGAAGCTCAGTGGTCGTCTCCTCATATAATAAAAAAAATACTGAAAGGTGAAAAGGCTTTTGATAGAAGGGGGCAGGAATATAAAGAAATATTTTTTAACAGGGCCGGAACCCCTCAGTACAGAAAAGTGAACAACAAAGAAATCGCTACATCTATTATAGAAAACGTAGGGAGTGCTAGAGCAGGAACCTTTGAATTGGAGAGGATTTTTGGGGAAAAGGTGTTTGAGTTTCCCAAACCCGTTGCATTGATAAAGCATATTATTAAGATGGCTACAGGCCCTGGTGATATTGTCCTGGACTGCTTTGCCGGTAGCGGGACAACAGGCCATGCAGTGCTTGAACTGAATAAAGAAGATGGCTTGAACAGAAAATTCATCTTGATTGAGATGATGGACTATTGCCGTGATATTACTGCTGAGAGAATAAGGAGGATAATAAAAGGTTTTTCCTATCAAAACAAGGCCCGTGAACGGTATACTGCAGGGACGGGTGGGGGATTTAGGTTTTTAGAATTGGAGCAAAAAACCTGATTACAAGTTTGGAATTTGCTTATATATTTTTTTTAGAAAGCTGAATATACACTGCCACTGACTTGAGAAAATATCACCTCCAGAAGGGTTTAATTATCACGGGAAAATGTTACTTTTGCGTTAGAATTTTAACCGAGTTTAGGTAATTGTAGTTATTCATCCGGCCAGTCAAGGTAAAGCAAATGGGTTTCAGGACCTCGTCAAAGTATTGCCTCGAGTGCAATATTTTGATGTTTCGGATCTTGTTTGACACTACATATTGTGGTTGAAACTGACTTTGACGTGATCTTGAAATGGATTTTGCTTGCCCTTGACAAGCCTCACTCCATAACTCGATATAAATTAAACCCGGTTATATTTTTTAATGTATTTTCATTATTTTAAGAAGGATTATATAACTCTTATGAATAATTCTTTAAATGACATTATTTACTTTAATCGAACAACAAATACGTAAGCTAGGGGGATTTTTTTATGAATAACGGCAAGGGGATAATTAAATCTATAAACAAAGCACTGGATGTTCTGGAGATTTTGGCTCAGGAAAAAAGGTCTATGGGAGTTACTGAGCTGAGCAGGATCCTTAAGGTTAATAAAAGTACACTTCATGGGACTTTATGTACTCTGCTGAACAGGGGATATCTAGAACAAGACCCTGAAAATGGTAAATATAAGCTGGGGATAGCAATTCTAGGAATTGCTAATGCTGCATTACAGAGTATGGATTTGCGCAACAAAGCCAAGCCGATAATCAAAAGGTTGTCTGAAGAGCATAATGAAACTGTTCACATGGTTGTCATGCGCCAGGGGAAAGTTGTTTATATTGAGAAGCAAGAAAGCGCCCAATCGATACGGATTCACACAGAAATTGGAAAGAGTTTACCTGCGCACTGTACTGGTGTTGGGAAGGTATTACTGGCCTGGATGACCCCTGGAGAAAGAAAAGAAATTATCAAGAAGTATGGGCTTCCGAGGTTTACGTTAAATACTATTACCGATGAAGAGACCCTGGAAAGACATTTGGCAAATATTAGAAAGAAAGGTTATGCCATTGATAATGAGGAGATAGAAGAAGGGTTAAGGTGTGTTGCTGCTCCAATAAGGAATTATTCCGGTAAAGTGGTGGCTGCTATAAGTATTGCAGGCCCTTCAATACGGATGCCACTGAATAAACTGGAGGAAATGGCCCAGTCGGTAATGAAGGCTGCTTTGGAGATATCGAGGGCGATTGGCTATAATAACAAGTAACTATTGAAGAACCTTCTTGTATCGTGGAGATTGCCTAATAACCAAGGCAATCTTTTTTCTTTTGACAAAATTTTAGCTGGTTTTCCTACTAAGGCTTTCGGAAAAAGATTACGAATGGTATTAAACGGAAATCTGTGTCGTTATGCAGGTTATCATAATCTGGTAAAGGGTTTAAAGAAGTAGTTGAAGGATAAAGAGAGGTTTTATGGGTAAAGGAACAGACCAGGATCTTTCTTTACATGATTTACCCAATTATGTTACCGGTAACAAAGAAATTTTAAATAAATTTTTAAAAAACCAGGAGGATTTTTGCAAATTAAGTAGAATAAATACAGCAGACAAAAAACTGAATACTGTTCAACAATACCAAACATTTATCTCAAGTAGGTTCTTGTAACATCCAAATATTATCAGATTGAAAAGTTGAGAAAGTATAACGGACTTCCAGTTTTCCAAATAACAAGCAATATGCTTAATAATGCTTAATAACTTGCCAAAATTATTAAGAACAACGTTCGGTAGTCATGAACAAAGAGGAGGTTGAAAGAAGCATGCAAGAACAGAATTAAAGAATTCTAAAAAGAAATTGCTGAAGAGGGTATAGACCATGCTTTGTTTATAGCTTAAATAGTTTTATAAGGAGGGAAAACCATGAGAGTAGTGACAATGCTTGCTAAGGTTGACGAGGAAAAGTGCATAGGCTGTAAAATTTGTCAAAAAGTTTGTCCCCCGCTTGCCATTGAGGTAGTAAATAAAGTATCGAGGGTTGATGCCGAAAAATGCAGGGGATGCGGGAACTGTAACCAGCGTTGCCCTGAAAATGCGGTGACTATGGTTAAAAGAGAAACACCTATAAGAGTATACGTTGATCCTGCCACGGTCAGCAGGGAGAAAATTGAAGAATTATGTGAAAAGGCACGAATGAATCCCGAACAGATAGTGTGCTACTGTACTGCAACCAGAGCAGAAGAAGTGGCTGCAGCCATTATCAAGGGTGCTGATACTCCGGAAAAAATATCTCTGGAAACCGGGGTTAGGACCGGCTGTAAAGTTGAATGTATTCAACCTGTTTTAAGGCTTTTGGAAGCAGCCGGAATAGAGCCCGAAAGGCCGGAAGGTTATCAATGGTACGGGCGGACTCCTACTATTTGGGAAATTCCTGAGGAAGTTAAGCAAAAGTATTCTCAAAGAGGGTTTTACTTTGATGAAGATATTAAACTTCTTAATGAAGTTGCGAAATTAAAAGCTGAAAAGGAGGCCCGGTAAACAATGAGAAAACCTATTACTCCTATGAAGCCAAGGGTGTCCCAGTATGGAGTAGACCCTAAGTACGTGAAAAAGAGGATGGCGGAATATCCTGGGATGACCTCAGTAATGTTAAAGGACCTTTTCCCGGACACACCGGATGTCATCTATCCAAGTGAAAAGGGGATTTCCGCGGTCAGGGAAGCTGCCAGGAAAGCACTAGAAAAAGTAGATATGAGTATGATTAAACCCGGTGATTCCGTAAATGTTTGTGCCTCCCACCACGGATTTACCCTTTTGGGCGGGGAACCGTATGCTGAGCTATTAAAAGTTGTAAGAGATGTAATAACAGAAAGAACGGGAACGGAAAATATCAGGCTAAGGGCAGGAGTGGGCCTGAGGTTCCGGGAAACGGAGGAATATATTAAAGCGTTTGGTTTAGATAAGCATTATAAAGGAAAGGCAAAGGGCGTAGCACCGGTAGATGAAGGAATTCCCATAGAAACAGAGATAGGAACGCTTTATGGTATTAAAGCTATTTATGACGCCGACTGGATTGTTCATGTTCACAATAGTGATGTAAGGGAAGTTCATTTTCACCGCCAGGTGGACAGGGCAGTGAAGCCCTTCGGAATGTCCTATGCCAGGATTGAGACACGTTCCACTTACCATCAAAATCTGGGACCCAGGGGGGCTAACTTCACTGCACGTGCGATATTTGCTTCCGATTTCGTACAGAGCAAGTTTGCCTTTACAGCATTTTTAGAAATGTCACCTGTTGGAGTGGTCAGCGTAGATGCAGATAATGACCTGTATGCGCTGAATGATAGGCTGACTGTAAGTGGCTGCAAGTATTATGGTAAAATTATGACTCTCTTTGGAGAAATAGATGAATGTATTGTCGGATTGGACTTTCCGTGTCCCGTACCATATGTGTTTGCTGCGGGAGTAATTTATGCTAACTTTGCAGGTGCAAATGTGGACCTTTTCGACCTGGATCGGCCTTTACCGCCCTATACGTGGTATACTGAAGCCTTTTATGGCAAGGATGGTAGGCCTCTCATTGACAATGTGCCTCCTGTGAACCCTGCCATTAAGATGGTGGTTCACAATTACGCGTGGGGTGGCTACCCAAGTGCTTTCTTCTCGGAACACGTTCCTACAATAGTAGTGGGTCGTGAACAGGCAGATTTACTGAACAGGGACCCGCAGAACCTGGATTACATGAAACATGCAGTAATTGCTGATGACCTGGATACTGCTATGAAATATGCATATAAAGTAAGCGGAACAGACAAGGTAATAATCTTTGACGGAGCAGTTGGAGGAGTAAATGTAAGCGAAAGTCTGGCTAAACTGTTACAGGAGAAAGCTCCTCAGGTGAGTGAAAAAGTTGACAAGGAATTACTTCCCAAGTGGTTGAGGCAAAGAGGAATTGACCCGGAAACAATTAAATAATTTTATAGATTAATTTTAAAATTTAGGGCCTCTCATCCTATTCTGTAATAAGGAGGTTTAACATAATGAACCCAGAAATTTCTGCTCAGAAAGCAGAAGTAAAAAATGAACGTTTTGAAAAAGGGCCCGGAATTGCTGAAGGGTTAAGGGATTTGCCTAAATACTTGAACGCCAAAACAATTACTGCTGGAACGGTTGCGGCAATTTTTGGCTGTACCGGACCAGCCTTGCTAGTGATCAACGCTGCCACAAATGGAGGTCTTACCCAGGTTGAGGCCATATCATGGCTCTTTTCTATCTACTTCTTTGGCGGTCTGATAAGTCTCTTTTTGGCCCTGTATTACAAACAACCAATAAACGGTGCGTATTCAATTCCGGCAGCAGTTATGCTGATTAGTGCTATGAAATATTTTTCCGTTTCTGAAGCAGCTGGTGCGTATTTCGTTGCCGGCTTGATTGTCCTAGTATTAGGGCTTTCAGGATTAATCGGCAGGGTAATGCGCTGGTTACCCCTTCCAATAGTCATGGCGATGATTGCAGGTGCAATGATTCGCTTCGGTACCGGTATTATAACCTCTACTCAATCTGCTCCGATAATGGGGATAGCTGCCTTACTGGGGTTTATGGTTCTCCCGAGAATAACCAAAAAGATACCGCCTGTCCTGGGAGCTTTATTACTGGGAATTATTGCTGCTGCCATAACTGGCGGACTGGACTGGAGCAATACTGATTACAGTTTTATAGCTCCCAGAGTTCTCATGCCGCAGTTTAGTGTTGACGCTTTACTGTCAATTGCCATTCCGCTGGCTATCCTGGTAATAGGTGCAGAAAATGCCCAGGCTACCGGTGTATTAATGTCTCAAGGTTATAAACCGCCAGTCAATGCCATGACGATAGTAAGCGGTATAGGCGGCATGCTTACTTCCTTCTTTGGCGGGCATAATGCCAATATTGCAGGACCGATGACTGCAATATGTTCATCCGAAGAAGCTGGCGAGGATAAGGAAGGTCGCTATGCTGCTACGGTAGTCAACGGTATCCTGTTTGGGGGCTTTGGTCTTATAGCGAGCCTGGCGGTGGCTTTTGTTTCAGGCTTACCCAAATCCTTAATTGGTATTGTTGCAGGTCTGGCTATGATTGGGGTGCTAATAAGTGCATTCCAGGAAGCGTTCGCTTCAAAAAAATTCAAGACAGGTGCATTTTTTGCCTTAATAATTGCAATGAGTGGTTTGACTCTGTTTAAAATTAGTGCGCCTTTCTGGGCTTTAGTAGGCGGTGTAATAGTTTCCTATCTTGTTGAACCCAACGATTTTAAAGTGGAGTAATATAAAAATTATTTAAGCAGGGTGAGGGGTCCTGCAACTTTTTTATAAATTTGGGGGTATTGCATGTGCATACAGGTACAATTGACATAAGAGATATAATATTTAGCCGGATACGAAAAAAGGAGATCACAGCTCAAATAACTGTAGAAAAAGATGGCATAATAGCTGGCAGTAAAGATGCCCGTAAAAAACTGGAGGAGCTCGGTGTAATCATTAATTTCCTTATAGAAGATGGGGAAAAAGTTTCAGCAGGAGACGTAATAGCGGAATTTAAAGGAAATCCCAAGCAGATTACAACCGCAGAGGATGTAGTAACTGGAACTCTTACAAAGGCTTCCGGTATAGCTACAGCAGCAAACAGAGCAGTTGAATTGGCTGCCGGCAGAATCAGAGTGGTTTCCGGCGCCTGGAAGAAGATGCCGTTGGAGATTAAAGATATGGTAAGGGAAGCTGTTAAAGTGGGTGGTGCTTCCTTTCGGATTGCAGATGTTCCTTTTGTATATCTTGATAAGAATTATGTCCGTATTTTTGGCAGCATAAGCGCGGCACTGGAAGCCGCTTCTGAGCTGCCGAATCATTTGAAGGTAATTCAAATCAGGGGAGAAACTGCGACTATAAGCCGGGAAGCAGAGGAAGCGATTGCTGGCGGAGCTCATGTTCTTATGGTAGACACGGGACGCGTAGAGGATGCTCTGGAAACAATTAAGACCTTAAAAATTATGGGAGTAAGAGATGAAAAACAGGTTGCATTTGCCGGAGGAGTGAAGATTGGTGATATACCCCGGTATTCCGAGTTAGGAATTGATATTCTTGATATCGGCACACAGATTATTGATGCGCCGCTTCTTGATATGAAAATGAATGTAATAAGTTTCTGAGGAGTTGATGAGATGGACTTAAATCTCCTGGAAAAAACGGAACTTTGGATTGAAAACCTGAAACTTAATAATGCTGATCTAAATGAAATAGCAGAGGTTGTTTCACAAACCCTGGAACTGCCGCGGGATAAAGTACTGGTGGTGGATGTCAGGGAAAACCGTATTACGCTGGATATTTTGCAGCATCAAATTAAAGCAGAACAGTTTTTTGGTAAAAAAAAGCAGCTTCTTAATGCATTGGCAAAGGTGGCGGGGGTGGAAATTTCACCTGATACCGATATCCACTCAGATGGAATACTGGGTTTTATAGCGCTCGATGAAATGGAAACTGCACGAGTAATGGAAAACACCAGGAAAATGCGAGAAGAAATAAAAACAAAACTAAAAAAGAGGGTAATTGTTTTTCCCACGGGTTTTGAAGTTAAAAGGGGTATGATTAAAGACACAAATACCCCCCTCATTCGTGAGGAAATGGAGAGGGAAGGTTTTCGGGTGAGTATAGGAGAAATTCTTGATGATGACCCGGACCTGATAGCAGGAAAGATAAGAAGGGCCCTTAATGACGGTTACGGGGTAATTATTACAACCGGGGGAATTGGTGCTGAGGACAAGGATAAAACTGTTGAAGGAATTCTTAAAATTGACCCCGAGGCCGCAACCCCTTATATTATTAAATTCAAAAAAGGAATCGGTCGTCATGAAAAAGAAGGAGTAAGGATTTGCGTGGGTGAAACCGGTGGTTCCTTAATTGTTGCGCTGCCTGGGCCAAATGATGAGGTAAAAATATGTCTTGAAATTTTGCTCAGTGCTTTAAAAAATGGAACATCTAAATATGAGTTAGCCAACAAGCTAGCAGAAGCATTGAGGGAAAAACTCAGGTGCAAATTTTCACACATACATTAAATCACAGAGAAAAGAGGTGGAGATTATGGATCAAAATCAAATTAAAGAGGCTGCAGAACTGTTATATGAAGCAGGCAGAAGCTTGAAGCCCATTGAGCCTCTGACCGAAAAATACCCTGATATGACAATTGATGATGCCTATCAAGTGCAGTTGATCAATGTTAAAAGAAAAGTAGAAGAAGGCGCCAGAGTTGTTGGCAAAAAAATTGGACTTACAAGCAGGGCGATGCAGAATATGCTTGGGGTTCACGAACCTGACTACGGTCACCTGCTGGACAGCATGATTGGTGAGGAAGAAGTGCCCATCAAGCTCTCGCGTTTGCTTCAGCCTAAAGTAGAGGCAGAAATTGCTTTCATATTAAAAGATGAGTTAAAGGGTCCTGGTGTGACGCTTTCAAAGGTTTTACAGGCGACAGAAGGAGTTATGCCTGCCTTTGAGGTCATTGACAGCAGAGTTAAGGACTGGAAGATAAAGATTCAGGACACTGTGGCAGATAATGCTTCCAGTGCTCTTGTGATTCTCGGAAGTAGGATGGTGCCAGTTAATGATATTAATTTAAAATACGTTGGCCTTGTGCTTGAAAAAAATGGACGTATCATTGACACGGCAGCAGGGGCTGCAGTTTTAGGCCACCCTGCCCTTGCAGTAGCCTGGCTGGCAAACAAGTTGGCCCAGTACGGCATTTCCTTAAAGCCCGGGGAAATCATTCTATCAGGTTCTCTAACAAAGGCTTATGAAATTACGGGAAATGATATATTCACTGCTACCTTTGGTGGATTGGGACAAGTCAAAGCGATTTTTGAAGAATAGCTTAAAGGGAGTGATTGATTAATGGCTAAAAAAATAAAAGCAGCTATCATCGGTCCAGGCAATATAGGGATGGACTTGATGTTTAAGTTGATGAAAAGTGAATATATTGAATTGGAGATGGTAGTGGGTATTATCCCCGAGTCTGAAGGGTTGGCACTTGCCAGAGAAAATGGATATAAGACGTCTCATGAGGGAATCAAGGCTATCCTGGGAAACAAAGAAATAAAGATTGTATTTGATGCAACCGGGGCTAAACCTCATCTTATGCATGCTCCTCTGTTAAAGGAGGATGGCAAAATAGCAATTGACCTTACTCCCGCTGCTGTTGGCCCCTACGTAGTGCCTCCTGTTAATTTAGGGGAACATATTGACAGTCCAAATATCAACATGGTTACCTGTGGCGGACAGGCAACCGTTCCGATTGTTGCGGCAATAAACGAAGTGGCAGATGTGGAATATGCTGAAATTGTTGCCACAATAAGCAGCAGGAGCGCAGGGCCCGGTACAAGGCAGAATATTGACGAATTTACCCAGACTACTGCCAGGGCACTTGAGGTTATAGGAGGTGCCGAAAAGGGTAAGGCAATCATTATTTTAAACCCTGCTGAGCCACCAATTATTATGAGAGACACTATATATACAAAGGTTAAAAAACCGGCTGAAAAGGCAATAAGGGATGCAGTGGAAAAAATGGTGGCAAAAGTTCAGGAATATGTCCCGGGCTATCGTTTAAAAGTGCCACCAATTGTTGATGGTGATAAGGTGACTACAATGCTGGAAGTAGAGGGTGCAGGAGATTACCTGCCAAAGTATTCAGGGAACCTTGATATCATGACAGCAGCAGCCAAGGCTGTGGGTGAGAGAATTGCCAAGAAATTGTTAGAGGAAACAGCAAAGGAGGTTGTGTAAGTAAGATGAAGAAATATATTCGTATTGTTGATACAACATTGAGGGATGGAATGCATGCAGTAAGCCATCAATTTACTCCTGATGACATGGCAGAGATTGCGGAAGGGTTGGACAGGGCTGGAATTGATACCATTGAAATCGGTCACGGTGATGGCCTTGGCGGTTCATCATATCAGTATGGGTTTGCTGCAGCATCAGACGAGGAATATCTAAAGACTGTTTCCAGAGTGCTTAAAAATGCAAAACTTGATATCCTCTTATTACCGGGTATAGGCACAATGAAAGAACTGGAACTGGCTGCAAAGTATGATGCCAAGGTGGCGAGGATTGCAACCCATGTTACTGAAGCTGATATTGGAGAACAGCATGTCAAACTTGCGAAAGAGCTGGGTATGGAAGCGATTGGTTTCCTGATGATGGTTCACATGGTACCGCCTGAAAAAGTGGCAGAACAGGCAAAATTATTTGAAAGTTACGGAGCAGACAGGGTCTACATTACAGATTCAGCTGGAGCCATGACACCAAAGGACGTAGTTGCACGGATCAAGGCAGTAAAAGAAGCAGTTTCCATTCCGGTGGGGTATCATGCTCACAACAACTTGAGTTTGGCAATGGCAAATACCCTAGTTGCTGTTGAAGCTGGGGCGGATATGGTGGATGCCACCTGTAAGGGCCTGGGAGCAGGAGCCGGCAATACCCAAACAGAGGTACTGGTTGCAGTACTGGATAAACTGGGGTATTCCACAGGGGTAGATCTTTATAAAATCATGGATGTTGCTGATGACATAGTTGCTCCCAAAATGAAAAGGCCACAAGTAATAGATAAAAATTCCTTAAGTATTGGTTATGCTGGTGTTTATGGAAGTTTTTTGCTTCATGCCTTGCGTGGTGCTGAAAAGTTTAATGTAGATGCAAGGGATATCCTGGTAGAGTGTGGTAGGCGCAAAACTGTTGGGGGACAGGAAGATATGATTATAGACGTGGCTTATGAATTAAGCCAGAAACGGCGGGCTAAACTGGCTAATTGTTAGTTAGATTTGAGTACTGTAAAATCGGATGCCTGGCTTTATAATAGGTCGGGTATCCCTTTTTCCATATGCTTTTAGGAAGGATTTTTCAAAAATTTATCGAATGTAAATAAAATGTGAAAGAATCAAAAACATATCCATAGACACTAGGTTGGTTTGGTTTCGAATTTGTTCTGACATCTGTAAGAAGAAATCTTTTAAAGTATCAAATTTTCGATCTTAGATTTTGAAGCTGGTCGTGTTGTTTGGTTTGGTAAGACTAATAATTATGAGACAAAATCAAATTATTTAATTCAAACAGTTAGTCGATTATTATCTATTATTAAGACATTGACAAAAGGATAAGAGTTTGGAGTTATAGAAATTTTAAGTGAAAAATTGATTTTGCGCAAAAGTGCTGTATACAGTCTATTAGGCATACGAGAAAAATACCCACGAAGGGTGTATCTAAGCAAGCCCATTGTAAAGATGGCAGTAATAGACAGATTAGGCAGAGGCTTAAGATAATCGAAAACCTTAAAAAAGAACTGAAAAATTCAGCAAAATAATCGCCCGGGGTATTATTTTAGGTGCGACATCTAATATGGTAATGTATGGGGACGGCAGGAGAGACACCGGTGAAAATGCTATTCGAATTACTACAAGGGAGATGGATATTATAGTGGATACAGGGGTATGATCCGATCAAGTCCAAATTCTTGTGTAAAATTCCCTCCAATCAGAAGCATGTGTTTCGGCACCACCTCTTGCCTATTGTACCGCCTCCGTCCCTTTGGGGTCAAGGATACGCTGCCGCCGGCTTCGCCCGCCCTTGACCCCAGGGCCTCCGGCGGTTATTTATAGATATCGGTGGTGATGTCATACCTTTATTTTTTCCTTTTTTTAACCTATATTCCGCACCCTGGATAATTATTCGGCCAAAATGTATAGTTATGCAGATTTTCTGCTATTTAATGACAAAGTTACCAACGCCAGCCAGGTATTATATTTAATAAATGGAAATTAAAAGGATATTTGCTGTATAAATAAAAATTCTTTTACATATCTACTCAAGGGTGCGAAATATGAGTTTTAAAATAGATAGTGCAAAATTCGGAAATTAAAAGTTTGGTTTTACGCTTCTCATTCTAACCGGAACAGCAGAAGTGCCCAACTTTTTTCCTTTTTACACAATTATACGGACTTAATCGGTATAATTATTCCTAATTCCATGGTGGGTGAAGCTACAACATGGATAACTGAGGTAGCGGTAAACAGCCCTGCAAAAAAGTTGATGTTGTGTATTATATAGCCCCATGTAGGGGTAAAAAAATGATAGCAAAGATGCAAAGAACTTATACCAAATAAATAAAGTTAGATAATTAGATCACGAAGGTCCAAATCCGGTTCGAAAACTGGAGGGATTTTCGTGATTTTTTATTTTTTGAAGAGAGGTGTGAGAAAATGGATACAAAGAAAATACTTTACTACGACTGTTTTTCAGGTATAAGCGGTGATATGAACCTTGGAGCAATGGTTGATTTAGGAATAAGTGGTGAATATCTAGAAGAGGAATTAAAAAAACTTAATCTGCATGGCTATCAGTTAAAAATATATAAAGCCAATAGAAGAGGTATAACCGGTACCAAAGTAGATGTGTTATTAGATGAACATCATCACCGCAACCAGCATCACCACCACCATGATCATAGGAATCTATCCGATATAAGACACTTGATAGAGGAAAGCGGTTTAAATGATAGAGTAAAAAGGTGGAGTATGGAGATATTTATGAAAGTGGCAGAAGCAGAAGCAAAGATTCATGGAAAGAGCATAGATGAAATACATTTTCATGAGGTGGGGGCTATAGATTCCATCGTAGATATTGTAGGAGCAGCTATATGTAGAGATAAGCTAGGTGTAGATAAAATAATATGCTCGCCGATAGAGGTAGGAAGCGGATTTGTAAATTGCGCTCACGGCAGATTTCCGGTACCTGCACCAGCTACTGCTGAAATTTTAAAGAATGTGCCTATAAAGTCAGGAGATATTCCATGTGAGCTCACTACACCTACGGGAGCGGCTATAGCAGTAACCTTTGCTGAAGAATTTACGGCTAAAAAGGATTTTAAGATATTAAAGACAGCTTATGGCATAGGTGAAAGGGATAATGAAATCCCCAATGTACTCAGAGTGTTTATGGGAGAAATAAGTGGAAGCTGCTGCCAGGATGAATACCAGAAGGCTGTACTCATAGAAACCAATATAGATGATATGAATCCAGAAATATATGACTATGTAATAAAGAGGCTTTTGAAAAATGGCGCAATGGATGCATATCTTATTCCAGTTATAATGAAGAAAAACAGGCCTGCCACCAAAATAAGCGTACTGTGTAGAGAAGAAGATGCTGATAAGATGGCAAACATCCTCTTTGAAGAAACAACCACACTCGGTATAAGAAAATACAGTGTTGAAAGAAAGATGATGGATAGAAAGGTGGTGACCGTGGAAACTCCTTACGGGCAGGTAGACATAAAGTTAGGCATATATAATGGTAAGGTAGTGAAATTTAAGCCAGAATATGATCAGTGTAAAAAGTTGGCGGAAGAAAACAATTTACCTTTAAACAAGGTGTATGAGATTGTGAAGGAGGTATATAGATGCATATCCCGGACGGATTTCTAGATACAAAGACATGGGTGTCAGCCATGGGAATAAGCTCAGCATCGGTAGGCTATGGAATAAAGAAATTAAAGCAAGAATTTGATTATAAGAAAATACCTCTTATGGGAGTTATAGCAGCCTTTATATTTGCTGCCCAGATGATAAACTTTCCCGTGGCAGGGGGCACTTCAGGCCATCTGATAGGAGCACTTTTAGCAGCAGCTATAATGGGACCTTTTTCTGCCATGATTATAATGTCAACCATTCTTATAATACAATGTTTTATATTTCTAGATGGTGGAGTAACGGCTCTAGGAGCAAATATACTGAACATGGGTATTATAGCTACCTGGGGCGGCTACTGTATTTACAGGCTACTGGATAAAGAAAACGCCTTACATCCCTTCGCGTTATTTGTTGGGGCATGGGTATCAGTTGTGATATCGGCTCTAGCAGCATCCATAGAACTGGCAGTATCCGGTACCATTCCTTTTAGTGTGGTTATACCGGCAATGCTTTTTTGGCACGCAATTATAGGCATAGGTGAAGGTATTATAACTGTTTTTGTAATAAGCTATGTTAAGAAGGTTAAACCGGAAATGCTGGAGAATGGGGGTAATGGTAATGGAGAAGTTTAACAGCATAGTGGTTGGGCTTTTAATAGCTCTTATTATAGGAGTATTTTTATCACCCTTTGCCAGCTCTTTTCCGGATGGATTGGAAAGAGTGGCTGAAGACAAGGGTTTCATTAAAAGTGCAGTGGATTCAGGTTTTCCGTCTCTAATTGCCGATTATACCTTTCCTGGTGTAGAAAATGAAAAGCTGGCCACCTCCCTTGCAGGGTTTATAGGGGTAATAGTAACCTTTGTGGCGGCAATAGCAGTAGGAAAGGCAGTAGCAAGGAAAGAAAGCAGATGAGCTGCCTGGATGATAGAAATAAAAGCGTAATACACAGACTGGAACCCAGGATGAAAATAGTAAGCTTTGCAGTTTTTATAGCATTAGCAGTATCCTTGAATAAAACATACACACTTTTTGCAGCACTTATAGCAGCCGTATTATTCAGTATACTAGGAAAGGTAGGGATAAGAAAACTTTTTAAAAGGCTATTCCTGGCCTTTCCCTTTGAATTGTTAATTATAATATTTATTCCCTTTACAGTTAAGGGGCAGGAAGTAGTAAGCTTTTTAGGCTTAAGTGTAACAGTTGAGGGCTTAAGTCGTGCACTTGTTTTATTCTTGAGGATGGAGACAGCCTGTGTGATTATGGCAGTGCTTTTTCTTACCACAGGGGCAAATGGAATTATAAACGGTTTAAGGGGACTAAAGTTTCCGAACATAATAGTTGCGCTTATGGAATTTATCCTTAGATATATTGATTTATTTAATCAGGAAATAGAAAAAATGAATATAGCCAGAAAAGCCAGGGGCTATGTAAAGGGAAAACACTTATTCGACAAAAAAACCTTTAAAACTGTAGGAGATATTATAGGAATGGGGTTAATCCGTTCCTATGACAGAAGTAAAAAAATATATAATTCCATGCTATCCAGGGGATATAATGGCTATACTGCTCAATACCATTCCCATAAAATAAAATTATCAGATATTCTTCTGGCAGCATTATTCATAATAACAGCAGCAACCATATTTATTCTTGATAGGAGTTTAACAATATGACAAAGGCAATAGAAGTGAAAAATCTTGATTATAAATACTCTGATGGTACCGAGGCACTTAGAGATATAAGCTTTTCCATAGATAAAGGGAGTAAGACTGCCTTGCTTGGGCCTAATGGTGCGGGGAAATCCACCTTAATAATGCATTTGAATGGTATCCTACTACCTCAAAGGGGAAAGGTGATAATAGATGGCAAAGAGGTGAATAAAAAAACAGAGCGGGAAATAAAGAAAAAAGTGGGTGTTGTTTTTCAGGACCCAGATGACCAGGTATTTTCTACTACAGTGTGGGAGGATGTAGCCTTTGGTCCTGTAAACATGGGTATAGCAGAAGAGGTAGTAAGGGAAAAAGTTGAAAAAGCATTAAAGTTGGTGGATATGTGGCAGCTAAAGGATAAGATGCCTTATCACTTAAGCTATGGTCAGAAAAAAAGGGTGGCCCTGGCGGGAATTCTTGCCATGGATTCAGATATAATAGTTCTGGATGAACCAGGGGCATATTTAGACCCCCGGGGAAAACACGATTTATTTGAGATATTAAATGAGTTGCATAGGAATAAAAAAACACTTTTAATAGCTACTCATGATATAAACCTTGTAGCAGAATGGGCAGACAGGATAATTATCTTGAAAGAGGGGCAACTTCTGAAAGAGGGAGATAGAAGCCTGCTTTTGGAAGAAGAAATATTGATGCAGGCAAATTTAACCCTTCCCATTGTGCCGAGCATATTCTTGCAGGCATGTTGCCAAAGAAGTAAAATTCCTGTTACTGTAGAAGAAGCAGTTAATATATTGAAAAGGGTGATGAGATGAATATAAAAGATAAATACAATAAACTTATAGATTATTTAAAAAACATGGACAGCCTGGTAGTTGCTTTTTCAGGAGGAGTGGATAGTAGTTTCTTGCTTAGAGCAGCAAAGGATGCCTTGGGAGATAAGGCAGTGGCTTTTACCATAACATCTCCATATCATCCCCAATGGGAGATACGGGAGGCGGTAGAACTGGCAAAAAAAATAGGGGTAAAGCAGATAGTAGAGAGACAGGAAATAATTTTACCGGAGATAAAAAATAATCCTCCAGATAGGTGTTACTTGTGTAAAAAAGCTTTATTTACAGAAATATTGAAGTTTGCAGAAGAACAGGGCTTTAAGTATGTAGCGGATGGGACAAATTTAGATGATACAAAGGATTATAGACCAGGAATGAAGGCATTAAAGGAACTTAGTATAAAAAGCCCTTTATTGGAAACAGGTTTTACAAAGGAAGACATAAGAATGATTTCAAAGGAGATAGGTTTACCTACATGGAACAAACCGGCTTATGCATGTCTTTTATCTAGAATTCCTTATGGACAGGAGATAACAGAAACAGATCTAAGAAAAATAGAAAAGGCCGAGTTATACATGATGAACCTGGGCTTTAAAATTATAAGAGTAAGGTTACATGGGGACCTAGCGAGGATAGAGGTTTCCCCTGAGGAAAGAAAAAAACTTTTTAATGCAGAGCTTCTAGATGAAATAGCGGAAGACATAAAAAACTTTGGCTTTAAATATGTAACCCTGGATCTGCAGGGTTATAGAACGGGAAGCTTAAATGAGGTGTTGTAGATGAATAGGGAAAAAATAAAGAAGTTATTGGAAGATGTAAAGAAAAATAAGGTTTCCATAGACAGCGCAGTAGAAATTTTAAAAGACCTTCCCTTTAAGGACCTGGGCTTTGCAAAAGTGGATAACCATAGAGAGATTAGGACCGGCTATCCTGAGATCATATACTGTGCGGGAAAAACAAAGGACCAGGTGGTGCAAATAGCAAGTGAAATGCTGAAAAGGGGTAGTAATATATTGGGAACCAGAGCTAATAGGGAAACCTATGAAGCAATAAAAGCTATTTGTCCGGAGGCAGGATATCATGATCTGGCTAGAATAATTACGGTCAGAAAAAAAGAAATTCAGCTTACAGATACCTATATTGCAGTGGTAACAGCAGGGACTACGGACATTCCGGTAGCAGAAGAAGCAGCAATAACAGCTGAAATGCTGGGAAACAGGGTGAAAAGAGTATTCGATGTAGGAGTTGCAGGAATTCATAGACTATTTGCCAGCCTGGATACCATCACAGGAGCAAAAGTGGTTATAGTAGTAGCAGGAATGGAAGGTGCTTTAGCCAGCGTAGTGGGCGGCTTGGTTGATAAACCTGTAATAGCTGTTCCTACAAGTGTAGGCTATGGAGCAAACTTCGGAGGATTAGCTGCTCTTTTGACCATGTTAAACAGCTGTGCCAGCGGAACAGCAGTAGTCAATATAGATAATGGCTTTGGAGCAGGATATCTGGCCAGTATGATAAATAAATTATGAAATATGAAACTAGAGGAAGATGGATTTGAGATTATATTCCCAAATGGTTTGCACAACGTACTGGTAATGTGAAGAAACAACAAAGGCAGCGTATTGTGCTAGCCATGCTAGTATTGGAAGGGGTCCTTAGACCGGGGGTTAAGGTATTGGATATCGGAGCCAGGCCTTCATTTATAGATTAAATGTAGATTTAAGGAAGTTTAATATTACAACATAGAATCGGAGGTAATGAGAATGCAGTTTTATAAGATCCTTGAAAACGCAACAGAAAGAGAAATAGAAAAAGATGAAGCACTTTTTCTTTTCCACTATGCCAATGACTGGGAAAAACTGTGGCAACTTTTTAAAACAGCAAGCACTGTCAGAGACCAACAACTTGGAAAGCTATTTAAGTTGAAGGCTTTTGCTTTGTCAACCAACAAGGGGTGCAAAACAAGCCCGCCCTGCAGATACTGTGGGCAGGCAAGTTCAAACTTCAAATTTTTTAAAACTATAGCTAGCCTGGAAGAGGTAGCAGAGTCAGTAAAGATAGCAGAGAATATCGGTTTTAAAGGAGTTCAACTCGGTGGTGGGTGTTCCGGTAATAAAGGAGCTGAGGCAGTCGATGATACAAGAATTGTCAAAGAATTAACAAGCCTAAATGTTTTTGTCAATTATGGTGCGGATATGTCGGAGGAAAATATCCTCAAATTGAAAGAGCTTGGAATTGGTAGCATTGGGTGTTCCTTTGAGACCATCAATGAGGAGATATTTAAAAAAATCAAACCTGGTGAAAGTTTAAAAGAAAGAAAGAGAGTTGCAGAGCTTATTGACAAACACGGCGTGGGCCTTGCAAGTGGCATAATGATAGGTGTCGGTGAAACCTATGAAGATAGAGTTGAACATATTTTTTACTTAAAGAGATTCCAAAATTTAAGTCTTATTTATATTTCCGGATTTTTCCCTATCCCAGGAACTCCAATGGGTAACCAGCTCCCGGCAACTTCGGTGGATATTGCAAAGACAATGGCAATTACAAGGCTAGTGCACAGGGATATTGACTTGGACGGTTCTTTTGGAAGGGATGAGCAACTCCAACTCTGGATAATGGCTGGAGCGAATCATAGAATTATCCATGGAATGTTTGAGCCTGTTAGTAAAGTTGAGCAGTTTAGAAGATTTCGAGGTGAAGTTCGGAAAATAGGTGAAAATTTCGTATTTATAAACATCCTTCCGATTTATGTTAATATGGTCAAAGAGATGGGGCTTCGGCCCGACTTAAATGAAAATTAACAAATAAGCTGGAAGTGGTGAAATATATATGAGAAAAAAATATCGGTGGTTAATCTGTATATTATTAATCTCGCTATTTATAGGGATATCAATTTTTGGATGTATAAAACAAGAAAAGGCTGATGTCAAAAACCTAACCATTGGTGTAAAATCCTTGTATTATCCTCTTGAAACATCTTCACGTATAAGTGGAATTAGCAGCGCGGATCATTTGATTTTTGAAACTCTGGTGATGATGGATGAGAAGTTTGAAATTCAACCGCTTCTTGCAGAATCCTGGGAAGTTATAGAAGATGGGAAGACTTATATATTTCATTTGAGAAAAGGCGTTAAATTCCATGACGGAACACCTTTAACAGCAGAATATGTCAAATCATCCATTGAGTATCTCAATGAACCTCGTATTATGAATGCTATAAAGGAAATACAAGTTCCAGATGATTATATAGTGAAAATTGAGCTCAAGAGGCCTTATCCAATGTTGTTACATTATCTTCATATGCTTGGCTCGATATTTAAGCCCACTTTTACGGAAGATGGTAAATTAACCAATGCTGTCGGAACAGGTCCTTTTAAGTTAGGCGAGTATGTTAAGGGTCAGTACTATACTTTGTTAAAAAATAAGCATTATTGGCAGGGAGAAGTAAAAATAGATAAAGTAATTTTTAGAGAAATTCCTGATCATATCACCAGAATCATGGCTTTAGAATCAGGGGAGATTGATATGACCGGAACGGATGCAGCCAGTCATATCCCTTCTGAATACCTGGCAGAACTAAAAGGAAATCCTGAGTTTAAACTTTCGGAAAAACTGCGATTCCGAATTAATGTACTTGTTATGAATTCTTTAAAGAAACCATTGGATGATATAAAAGTTAGGAAGGCTATCTGTTATGGAATAAATAAAGATGCAATCAATACCGTGCTGAGAGAAGGTGGAAAAGTTATTCCGGGCCCGGTGTCTCCGGATAGCAAAACCTTTAATTCAGCTATAGAGAGGTATTCTTATGACCCTGAAAAATCAAAGCAGCTCTTGGTAGAAGCAGGTTGGAAGGATGAAAACAACGATGGAGTTATTGAAAAGGATGGGAAGCCTTTAGAGATTACTCTGGTTACTACCGGGACAAGTCCGGAATGGCTAAGGATTGCCGAAATAGTACAGGAGCAATTATCAAATTTAGGTATAGATGTGAAGATAAAACACCTTGAAACTGGCGCTGTTATGAAGGCGCTTAAAACCGGAAGCTTTGACATGGCAATTAAAGTAGATACAGGAGCCACCAGTATACCTCAGGATTTTATGACCACTTACCATTCCGCACCTCGTGGTGGGTGGATAGCTAAAATTATTAAAAACAGCACTATTGATTCTCTAATCAGCAGGTATAATGAAACAACTGATCCTGAGAAACAAATAGAGCTTTCCAGAAAGATCCAACAAGAAATAACGAATAATGCACCAGTTGCTCTTTATTGGGAAGATTACCGCATTATAGCAATGAATAACAAGATTAAAAACTTTAAACCAGTACCCGGCTGGAGTTCGTTACGTAATCTTTGGAAGGCAGAACTTGGAGATTGAATTTTTTTTAAAACAATTTCTCGTTGAAGTCTTTTGATGAGAAGATGGTACCTCTCCTTTTTTCGTTATAGTTTGTACCCCGCAAGGGCATGTAGGTTTAGATGGCTTTATTAATAAGCGGGCGGTAGAAGTCGTTCCAAGCAAACGAGATGTTTATTAGTGAAAATGAAATATTTTTGGCAATGGACCACGAAGGTCTCTCCCTTGATGAAGCAAGGTAGACCTTCTTGGTTTTTTTATTAAATTACAGGAGGTTACAAAGATGAAAGTGAATAAATTGTTAATGGAAGCAAAAGAACGGTCGATTACTAAAGAAGAAGCCCTATTTCTGTTCAATAGTACGCACGAAATGCCACAAATTCTAAATCTGTTTGATGTTGCTTCTATGTTTTGTTTTTGTTTATAAGCGCTTGGTAATAGATAATTAAGAGTTTCAGAAAACATTCCTTACGGAAAAAGAGGATAGTTTTTTTGTGGTATTTTGCTACAGGTATGAGAGAGAAGACAGGTGTTGAAGATACTTTATCTATAGACAATTTAATCGGGGGTTTATGATGCTAAAATACATTGCCAGACGATTAATATTTATGATTATTGTAGTACTGTGCGTAACAATAATGACATTTTCAATAATTTACATGGTGCCGGGAGATCCAGCAGAAATGATAGCAATGGCCAGATATGGTATTGATAATTTGATCCAGGACAATATCGAGCGGATAAGGCACGCAGAGGGATTGGATGCACCGATTTATGTGCAATATGTAAAGTGGCTGAACCACGTACTGCATGGCGATTTCGGTTGCTCCTTGGTAACTGGTGCGCCTGTATTATCTGAAATTTTGACCAGATTTCCCGCTACGGTAAAACTTGCCATTGCCGGTATGATGGTGTCCTTATTGATATCAATTCCAATCGGGATTATCTCTGCAGTAAAGCAAAATTCTTTAATTGATAATTTAAGTATGGTAGGAACGTTGATTGGAGTTTCTATGCCCAATTTCTGGCTGGGTCTGCTCCTGATAATGTTTTTTTCGTTATATCCAGGGATATTTCCGGTTTGTGGTTACGGTGGTATTAGATACATCATACTACCCGCCGTAACCCTTGGGACAGGCATGGCCGCTATTACAACCAGGCTGATCCGGTCGAGCATGATTGAGGTTTTAAAGGAGGATTATATAACTACTGCTAGGGCCAAAGGTTTAAAGGAAAAAAGTATTATTGTCAAGCATGCGCTAAAAAATGCGTTTATACCCGTTATCACCGTGATTGGTCTGCAGTTAGGCCACTTACTTGGGGGCACGGTGATAATTGAAACTATTTTTGCGTGGCCTGGAGTAGGCAAACTGCTAGTGGATTCCATATTTGCCCGGGATTTCTCTTTGATTCAGGGTTGTGTTTTATTTATGGCCGTGGTATTCGTTCTGGTTAACCTGGTCGTGGATATTTCCTATATGTATCTTGATCCCAGGATCAGGTATGAAAAGGGGGCAGAATAGTGTTCGAGTTAGCTTTAAAACTAAGGCCACATATAAAAAATTTAAGACAACTTAAAAAAAATAAAACAGCTATGGTCGGCCTGATAATAATTTTGTTTCTTGTATTTGTAGCTCTTTTTGCCCCTTTTGTCGCCCCTCATGACCCGTATAAACAGAATCTGGAAAAAACTCTACTATTACCCTGCAAGGAATATCCCATGGGAACTGACGAGCTCGGACGGTGTATTTTAAGCAGGATTATATTCGGAACCAGGATATCTTTGCAAATCGGGATAATAGTTACTGGACTGACGGCCTGCATCGGCGTATTATTAGGTATGATGGCTGGTTATTATGGCGGTATCTTAGATGAAATAATTATGAGGATTGTAGATATCTTGCTGGCATTTCCCGGATTGGTACTGGCCCTGGCAATTGCCGGGCTTTTGGGCCCGGGATTGTTTAACGTTATGTTTGCCCTGACCATAGTGGGCTGGACGGGTTATGCAAGGGTTGTCAGGGGCTCTGTTTTATCCGTAAAAGAAAAGGAATTTGTCGAAGCGGCAAGGGCGATTGGCGCCGGGGATATGCATATTTTGCTCTGCCATATATTGCCGAATGTAGTGACGCCGATTATCGTGATGGTGACCCTCGGCATGGGTAATGTGATTCTGGCTGCCGCAAGCTTGAGTTTTTTGGGCCTGGGGGCTCAGCCACCTACCCCGGAATGGGGTACCATGTTGAATAACGGCAGGGCTTTTATGCGAATGGCTCCTTATCTTACCACATTTCCCGGAATGGCGATCATGATTACAGTATTGGCCTTTAACTTATTGGGGGATGGGTTAAGGGACATCTTTTTGTAGTGTAATCAGTAATTTGATTTTAACGCATCTTCAACACCCTGTGCTTAAAAAATTTAATAGTTAATATTTGTAAGTTTTAGGTTTTTCCTTTGATATTAAGATAAATATCAGGTTCAAACCCGGCAAGTTTCA
>ENA-OSAE01000184-OSAE01000184.1-marine-sediment-metagenome-genome-assembly--contig:-NODE-184-length-41846-cov-46.736068_pt1 | contig 41846 bp, 45 predicted proteins | sample MGYA00237870_ERZ529317 | MGnify/ENA primary metagenome ERZ529317 (study PRJEB26369, sample SAMN03142812) | marine sediment metagenome | biome: marine; feature: borehole; material: sediment... | reverse complement strand
GAGGATGCAGGCGACCTCACGGGCCAAAGCAGCAAAGGCGTGCCTGAGCCTCAAGACACGGGTCTGAGGGGGGAGATACGGAAGCGTGATGGCGGCAGATCTTCATTAGAAGATGCTTTACAAGTCAGAGGTTTTGCTTTACAATACACAAAAAGTATACCCTTTATCTTTATGGAGGTTAAAGTTTAGTGTTCGCTAAGATTTCAAAAAAGGGTCAGATTACCTTGCCTGCCGAGGTCAGGAAACTTCTGAACCTCCGTCCCGGGGCGCGCGTCCGGTTCGTAGTCGAAAAGGATGCCGCCCGGATTCTCCCCGTCGAAGGGGGAATCGAGACACTCAAAGGTGCCGTTAAGGTTTCAGCACCGCAGGATTTCAAAGCCGCCCGCCATAAAGCAATGGAGGAACGCAGCCGTGAGAAAAGTGCGCGCACTCGACGCTAACGTCATCCTCCGCTTTCTGACCAATGATGTTCCGGAGCAGGCAAACCGTTGCGCTGAGCTGTTAAAGCGAGTTGAAGCCGGTACCGAAGAAGTCTGGTTGCCCGACCTTGTCCTGGCAGATATCATCTGGACCTTGGAAAAATTTTATAAACAGCCTAAGAAACAGATCCGTGAGCTGCTCATCCCCATTCTCAACCTGCGCAGCTTGCGCTTTTCGAGCAAGAAAACGGCTCAAAAGGCCCTCCAACTCTACGTAGGAAAGAACCTCGATTGGATCGATGCTGTTATCGCCGCGCAGATGCTTGTCCACAAGCAGAGCGAGATTTATTCGTATAACAGAGACTTCGACAAACTGGAAGGTGTTATCCGGCTGGAACCTTGACCAGACTCGCCGGGCAACACCGCTAAGCCGCAGTGCCGTTAAGCCGGAGCCGCAGCGCCTCGCAAAACCTCTGCGGCTCCGCCGGGGAAAGTGTTGAGGCTTACGCTGTCGCCGGCGGTGCAGCCTGGGTAGCCGATGCTTACGGGGACTGGAGATTCCAGCACTTTGTTCTTCCGAACGTCGTCTGGAATCGCGGGGACATCTTCACAGACTTCTCTCCGCCTCTTTGTCCCTTGAACATGAAAATGCTACACTTAAAGGCGCCAAGGAGTGAACGGCCGTGAATGACCTTTTCTCCCCGTTGTTAGAAAACGGCGGGCACCGGCCGCTGGCCGACCGCATGCGCCCCCGTACGCTGGACGAGTTCGTCGGCCAGGAACACCTCCTGGCTCCGGGCAAGCTCCTGCGCCGGGCGATCGAGGCCGACCGCCTGGGCTCCATCATCCTGTACGGCCCCCCAGGCAGCGGCAAAACCACGCTGGCCTACATTATCTCGCGAACCACGGCCGCCGTGTTCCGCACGGTCAGTGCGGTCTCCTCCGGCGTGAAGGAACTGCGCCAGGTCCTGGAGGATGCGGCCGACAACCTGAAGTATCACGGTAAAAAGACAATCCTGTTCGTGGACGAATGCCACGCCTTCAACAAGTCCCAGCAAGACGTGCTCCTGCCCGGGATTGAAAAGGGCATCATCACCTTCATCGGCGGGACGACCGAAAATCCCTACTTTGAAATGCGGGGCGCGCTGTTGAGCCGCACCCGCGTCTTTCAACTGGAGGCGCTCTCCCCCGCCCACCTGCGGACGATCCTGGAACGGGCGCTCGCCGACCGGGAGCGCGGGCTAGGCGGGCACCCGGCGGAGCTGGAAGCCAAAGCGTTGGAACACCTGGTACACATGGCCAACGGCGACGCCCGCAGCGCCCTGAACGCTCTGGAGCTGGCCGTCCTGTCCACGCCGCCCAGTGACGACGGAATCCGGCACATCACCCTGGAAGCTGCCCAGGAGTCAATCCAACGGCCGGCGGTGCACTACGATCAGTCGGGCGATCAGCACTACGACGTCATCTCCGCCTTTATCAAAAGCATCCGCGGCTCTGACCCGGACGCCGCCCTGCACTGGTACGCCCGGATGACTTGCGCCGGTGAGGACCAGCGGTTCATCGTGCGCCGGCTGATCATCCTGGCATCCGAGGACATCGGCCTGGCCGACCCGCGGGCTATGCTGGTCGCCCACGCCGCCTGGAACGCCCTGGAGGCGGTCGGGATGCCCGAGGCCCGCATCGTAATAGCCCAGTGTATCGTCTACCTGGCCCTGGCTCCCAAGTCCAACAGCGTCTACAAAGCCATTGAAGCCGCCCTCGATGACGTCAAAAAACTGCCATCCGGCCCGGTCCCGAAACACCTGCGGGACACCCACTACCCCGGGGCTAAAAAGCTCGGCCACACCGGCTATCTTTACCCCCATGATTTTGCTGGTCACCGGGTCCGGCAGCAGTACCTCCCGGACAATTTAAAAGGCCGGAGGTACTACCGACCCTCCGGCCAGGGATTCGAAAAGAAAGGTTAAGTTATGATTTCCCAGAGCGTAACCTGCAGGCGGTGCACGGTACCGCCGGCCTCGATCCGCACCGGATGAGGGAGGTGATTGCGAAATCTCAGGTCGGCCCAGCCGTAGGAAACGGTCGCGTCCCGCCCCACCGGCACGTAACCCACCGGCAGGCTGTGTCCGTGCCTTTCCACCACTTCCAGTCCCGCGTCCAGCACGGCGCCGTAGAGCACGGTAGACGCCCGACAAACGCCCCCGCCCCGCGCCGCCACGTATCGGCCCTCGCTGATCGCATAGCCCACCACGTAACCGCGCTCGGCCGTCCACGGTCCAACGGTACGGTTGTAGGAAAAGATGCCACCGGGCTCAACCACCGTCCCGTCCAGGTACTCCGTGGCCTTGACCGCGTTAAGCATATTGTTGTAGTTATTCCCGCCGGCGTTGAAGTTGACCGCGCAGGTGCCGATCCGGCACTGGACCGGTAACGAGACCAACCGCACGTCGCCGGAAAGGGCGGTTTTCAACGCTTGGTCCGCACCGGGGGCCAGGGAATACGTGTTTTCGGTCGCCTCCTGCAGATCTGCGGCCACCCGCGCCAGAAAAGCGTCCAACACGGTCTCATCATTAGCGGGCAGGAGCCAGACCCGGTCCACCAGCACGCCGGCCGGAATCCCGTCCGCTTTCGGGTCGCCGGAATAATGCGCCGACTCCCGCCAATAACCCCGGGCCTCCGCCACCCGGCCCACGACCCAGGACCGTTCGCCGGCCTGTACCAGGGTGAAAGCCAACTCCGGGTACGGGGGCGGCAAAGTGCCCAAGAAATCCTCAAACACAGTACTGGGCACATAGGTCATCCCGGCCAGCACCGTCACCGGCGCCTCAAGGGAGATCTCCCTTTCGTCCAAGAAGCCCACGGCGCTGCCCGGCACCACCCGTAACAGCCGGCCGTCCCAATGCTGCCCGGTCGCCGCCTGTCCGTCCCAGCCTACACGGATACCTTCCCGCTCCAACACCGCCCTGAACGGCATCATTATTCCCGCCGCCGCCGTCCCGCCCGCCGCCAGCGAGAAAACCAACAACATTAAACCGATTAGAGAACACTTCACCATTGTCCCCATAGACCACCCCCGCTTTCCTGATGCTTAAGAGCACGGGGACGGCTCTGCCGCCCCACCATAACATACTTTTACTTTATATAGATATGCAGCCTGTGATTTGGATAGAACTGGAAGTTTTTCGGCCGGCGATTACGGTCGCTGGTTTTGGATAAGCTTAATTTTGAAATTTTGAGGTCTAACCCCCGGAGGAGGTCTTTAAACATGCGCGAGGGGAAAACCGCCACCCAAACCTATATTATTGATGACCTGGTCGCCCGCGCCCGGACCGCGCTGGAGGATTTTCGCAAACTAAACCAGGAACAAGTGGACCAAATCGTGAAGGCGGCCGCCCTGGCCGGACTGGACCGGCACATGGAACTGGCCCGAATGGCGGTGGAAGAAACGGAACGAGGAGTATACGAAGACAAAATCCTGAAAAACCTGTTCGCTATCGAATACGTTTACCACAGCATCCGTGACTTGAAGACGGTGGGGGTGATCCACGAGGATCCGGTCACCGGCTACCGGGAAATCGCCGAACCGGCCGGGGTAATCGCCGCCCTGGCCCCGCTGACCAACCCCACCTCCACCACCTTGTTCAAGGGGCTGATCGCGCTCAAGACCCGTAACCCGGTGGTGTTCAGCTTCCACCCGGGCGCCCAGCGCTGCAGCGCCGCTGCCGCCCGCACCCTGCGGGAGGCCGCCGTGGCGGCCGGCACCCCGGAGGATGCCATCCTCTGGATCGAGAAACCGTCGGTGGAGGCGGCCCACGCCCTCATGCACCACCCAGGGGTAAACCTGATCCTGGCTACCGGCGGTGCCGGCATGGTGCGGGCCGCGTACAGCGCCGGACGCCCGGCCCTGGGTGTAGGCCCCGGCAATGTACCCTGCTACGTGGAACGAACGGCGGCACTGGAACGAGCGGTGACCGACCTGATATTGAGTAAAACCTTCGATCACGGCATGATCTGCGCCTCGGAACAGGCCCTGATCGTGGACCGCGCCGTGGCCGATCGGGTGCGGGAACTGATGACGAAAGCCGGCTGCGTGTTTCTAGACGAGGAGAGAACAAAGCTTTTAGAAAACGCAGCCACCGACAACCGGACGTGTTCCCTAAACCCGCAGGTGGTGGGCAAGAGCGCCGCCGCAATCGCCCGGATGGCCGGGTTTGAGGTGCCGGACGACACCAAGATCCTGGTGGCCGTTCAGGAAGGAATCGGCCCCGCTTGTCCACTGTCCCGGGAAAAACTCAGCCCGATCCTGGCTTTTTACGTGGTGGACGGTGCGACAGAAGGAATTGCCCGGGCCGCACAGGTGGTAATGTATGAAGGACTCGGTCACACGGCGGTGATTCACTCCAGGAACCGGGACGTCATTGCCGCTTTCTCGGAGCAGGTGCCGGCCGGACGGATCATCGTAAACGCCCCGGCCAGCCAGGGCGCCATCGGCGACCTGTACAACATTCTGACGCCTTCGCTCACCCTAGGCTGTGGATACATCGGCGGTAACTCCACCACCGATAACGTCACCGCCGTTCACCTGTTGGATATTAAGCGGGTCGCCCCCCGGCGGCCCGAAACCGAATGGTTCCGGGTACCGCCGGAGATCTACTTCGGACCGGGCTCTCTGGGTCAACTGGCCCTCACGCCCAACCTCCGCCGGGTGTTCCTGGTGACCGACCCCACTCTGTCCCGCCTGGGGTATCCGGAGCGAATCCGGCGCCACCTGGAACGGCGGCCGGAGCCGGTGGAAATGGAGGTATTTTCGGAGGTTGAACCGAATCCTTCGCTCCAGACGGTGGACCGGGGCACCGCGGCCGTGCGCACCTTTAAACCAGACACCATCATCGCCCTGGGTGGCGGCTCGGTGCTGGACGCCGCCAAAGCCATGTGGCTATTCTATGAGTACCCGGAGGTGCGGTTCGAACACCTGAAACTGAAATTCCTGGACATTCGCAAGCGCACCTACCGGCTACCCGAACGCCCGCACCGGACTCGCCTTTTGGCCGTGCCGACCACCTCCGGCAGCGGCTCTGAAGTCACCGCCTTCACGGTGATCACCGACCGCGCGCAGGACGTCAAGTACCCGTTGGCCGACTACGCCCTGACCCCGGACGTGGCCATCGTCGACCCGGACTTAAGCTTGGAACAACCTCCTAGCCTGACCGCCGACGCCGGCATGGATGTTTTGGGCCACGCCCTGGAGGCCTACGTCTCGGTGCGCGCCTCCGACTTCACCGACCCGTTGGCGCTAAAAGCCATAGAACTGGTGTTCGGTTACCTGCCCCGGGCCTACCGCCAGCCGGACGACCGCGAGGCACGGGAAAAGATGCACAACGCGGCCACGATCGCCGGGATGGCCTTCACCAACGCCTTCCTGGGCATCAACCACAGCCTGGCCCACAAGCTCGGCGGCGAGTTCGGCATCCCCCACGGCCGGGCCATCGCCGTACTGATGCCCCACGTAATCACCTACAACGCACAGATACCGACCAAATACACCGGATACCCCAATTATGAACGGTACCGGGCAAAAGAACGGTACCAACAGATCGCCCGGCATCTGAACCTGCCGGCGAACACCCCCGAGGAGGGCGTGGCCAGCCTGGTGGAGGCCGTGCGCGACCTGATGCGGCAGCTGGACATGCCGCCCACCATTGCCGACTGCGGTATCCCACGGGAAGAGTTCGAGACCCGGCTGCCGCTCCTGGCCGAAAAGGCGTACGAAGACCAGACCACGATTACCAACCCGTGCCAACCGCTGGTAAGTGAACTGGTGGAGCTTTACCGCCAGGCCTATTAGACTAAAAGGGTCCGGCTTGAATGAGCTGCCGGACCTATAACCCTCTCAAACCGCAAGCCTAAGGGGTCCACCCGTCTATTTGATCTCCTCTTTTTCCAGGGCGCGCGCCCAGATCTTCCACTGCTCCTCCACCCAGGCGTCGATAGCCGCCGGGTCAAGTTTACTGGGCAGGCTGAAGTTTTCACACATTGCCTGATAGTGCTTTTTCACGTGTTCCTTCAGTTCGTGCCCTTCCATATCGTTGAGCGCCCGCCGCAGGCACTCTTTCAAGGCCCACAGGTGCCCCCCGTCAATACTGCTCCCCACGCTTGACACCCCCCTAGGTCATTTGTGCTATTACGGGGTAAATGAGTTCCTAGTTCGTCGGGCATCCAGATTTTCCTGCCTAAAAACAAAAAAACGCAACGCACCAACAGACGCCAACCGTTTGCACCGCGATCCGTAAAGGTCGTCGGGAGTAGGCTCAAACTCGCTTCAGGCGCTCCAAAACGCAAGCGCGCGATTACCCGTTCGCCACCGGGCGGGGCTTCTCCCCGACCAACGGTTCCCGGTAAACGGTAAAGAGGCCCAGCACGCAGGTGCGTTGCACATGACAACAGCAAAGTATTCGCCCCCGCTAATGTATAATCCTTCCATCAAGGCAATATTTCTTTACATCCGACCGTGCTTGCTGCTGCCTACTCTTTCCGGAATCCCAGATGGTACAGTTGTCGCTCGTCCTGCCGCCACCTGTGCTTGACCTTTACCCAGAGTTCTAAGTACACCCGCACGCCGAGCACACTCTCGATCTCCTCGCGGGCCATCCGCCCGATGTTCTTCAGCATCCGTCCACCCTCACCGATGAGGATGGCCTTCTGCGAATCACGCTCCACAAAAATGGTAGCTCTGATCACGGTGACGCCCTTTTGGCCCGGAAAGACTTCGTCCACCACCACGGCTACGCTGTGGGGAACTTCCTGCGCGGTCAGGTGCAGCACCTTTTCCCGCACCAGTTCGGCCAGAATCTGGGACTGTGGCTGATCGGAAACGGCATCTTCCGGGTAATATTTAGGTCCCGGCGGCAAATAGCTGACCACCAGGTCAATCAGGCGATCCGTATTCTCCCCGGTCCGGGCCGACAGCGGCACGATTTCCGCAAAGCTAAACTTGTTCTGCAGCACGTCGATGAACGGCAGGAGTTTGGGCTTGGCCACCAGGTCCACCTTGGTGATCACCAGAAAAACCGGTGTCTTCACTTGGGCCAGCCTCTGCAGGATGAACTCGTCCCCCGGCCCGAAATCCCGGTGCGCCTCCACTAGAAACAGGATCAGGTCCACGTCCCTCAGGGTGCCCAGGGCGGTATCCACCATGTAATGCCCCAGCCGGTGCTTGGGTTTGTGAATACCGGGGGTATCCACAAAAATGATCTGGGCATCTTCACGCGTCAGTACGGCGCGAATACGGTGACGGGTGGTCTGGGGTTTGTCGGAAATGATGGCCACCTTTCGTCCCACCAGGTTGTTTAGCAAGGTGGACTTCCCCACGTTGGGGCGCCCGACAAGGGCCACGAATCCGGACCGGTGCTCCGGTGTGTTATCCACGTTTCAACCCCCTAAGTTTGTTCTCCCGGCTGAGAAGGACCGTTTCTATCCGCAAATGGTTTCTATAGCCGGTGACAGCGGAAACGGGGAACCGGCATGTTTTTGAGAACGCTCCCGGTGCCTGCGGAGCATTAACCGTTAAACGGTAGGTTAAAAGCCCCGGGCAGTAACTCGGCCACCGTCTTCACCTCAAAACTGCCTCGTCCGCCGGCCAGCAATAGGCGCAACGCCGGTGCAAACTCGTGCAGCACCTGGAGACAAGCACCGCAAGGACGGCAGTGCTTATCACCGTCGCCGGCCACCGCCAGGGCCGCAAACTCCCGCTCGCCCGCGGCCACGGCCGAAAAAACGGCCACCCGCTCGGCACAAACCGTCAGCCCCAAGGAGGCGTTTTCCACGTTGCATCCGGTGAAAACCCGTCCCCCGGAAGTCAGCAGGGCGGCCCCGACCCGAAACCGGGAATACGGCGCGTAGGCGTTGGCCCGGGCCGCCAGGGCCTGCTGTACCAACGCGGCATCGGTAAACACGGCCGTCACGGCGCTAATCCCAGCCGGCGCAATACGGCTTCTTCCCGTTCCTGCATCCGAAGCGCATCCGCGTCGTTTTCGTGATCGTAGTCCAAGAGGTGAAGCGTGCCGTGTACGGCCAACCGGGCGACTTCCCGTTCCAAGCTGTGCCCGTATGCAGCCGCCTGACGCAAAGCGGTGGGCAGCGAAATGACCACGTCACCCAGCATGAACATCGCTACCGAATCTTCGTCTTCCTCCGCCGGCACCTCCTCGCGCATGGGGAAGGCCAGTACGTCCGTGGGCCGGTCTTGGCCGCGAAAACGCCGGTTTAAGTCCTGGATGTAATCGTCGTCCACCAAGGCCAACCCCAGTTCCACCTGCCGACCGGCCTCTTCGCTCTCCAGGGTGAACCCCACCACCCTGCGGATCAGGGACAACAGATTATCGTCCACCGCCACCGTTTCCTGCAGATTGCTGATGATGACGGCCATTCTGGGCCTTCCTCCTTTCGATTTCCTTCCCGTCAGGATACTCAATGCGGCAGTGAAAAATACCGGTGAACACGCGCGCAAAGGCGGCGGCGATCAGTTCAAGGTCGCGGAAAGTCAGATCGCATTCGTCCAGTTGCCCATCGTCCAGTTTGTCCTTGATCACCTTCCGAATAAGCCCCTCCACCTGGCCCGGTGTCGGGTTGGAAACGGAACGCACCGCGGCCTCCACCGAGTCGGCCAGCATAATCAGGGCCGCTTCCTTGGTTTGGGGCTTGGGACCCCCGTAACGGAAATCTTCTTCCCGCACCAGGTTTTTCTCGTCCTGCTGCAGAGCCTTGTGATAAAAGTAAGTAACCAAACTGGTCCCGTGATGCTGCTCGATGATGTCGATGATCGCCTGCGGCAGTTTATGCTCCCGGGCAAACTCCGCACCATCCTTGACGTGAGAGGTCAGTACCAGGGTCGATAAGCCCGGGGTGATTTTATCGTGCGGGTTTTCATTGGTTAACTGGTTTTCAATAAAGAAATAGGGACGGCGCACCTTACCAACGTCGTGGTAATAAGCGCCTACCCGGACCAGAATGGGGTCGGCGCCCACCGCCTCCGCTCCGGCTTCCGCCAGGTTACCCACCAGGATGCTGTGGTGGTAAGTCCCGGGAGCATCCAGCAGCAGACGTTTCAAAAGCGGCTGGTTGGGGTTGGCCAGTTCCAACAGCTTGGCCGCCGAAGTGATGCGGAAGGAGCTCTCCAGGAAGGGCAGCGCGCCGTTGGCCAGGACCGAAGACAGAATGCCGTTGGCCGTGCCCAGAATCAGGCTGGAGGTCAAAAGCAGCCCCAGGGAGGTGTCGACTAACAGGCCGATGGTCATAATGGCGACCACGTTCGCCGCGGCGACGTACACCCCGGCCCGCACCAGGTCGGTGCGCTGACTGAGTTTGGACACGCTGAACACACCGGCCGTACCGCCAAGAAAGCCGACCAGGGCAAAGCGCAGGTCGTTACCGGTCATGACCCCCACCAGGCAGGCCATCACGGCCACAATAATCAGGGCCAACCGGACGTCCAGCAAAATAGCCACCAGCATGCCGGCCGCCGCGACCGGCACGGCGTAACCCAAAAGACTGCCGAACTCGGGCCACTGCGTAACCTGCACGGCGACCATAACCTTACCGATCACCATCACAGTCAAGACGATGATACCCAGCATGTACAGGTAGCCGGCGTTTTCGTAGATATCCCGGTGCAAACGCCGGATGTAGTGGAGCACAATGCCTGTCAGAAGCGCGACCAGGAGTACCGCACCCAAAATGGTCTTGAAGGGCATCGGACGGTGCAACTCGCCGGCCGCCTCCAGTTTGACCAAGTGTTCTTCGGTGACAATCTCGCCCTCGCCGATGATCCGCTGTCCCTTCTTCAGCGTAATCAATACCGGGGGCACCTGGTCCATGGCCGCCTGCCGCAGTTGTTCGGTGCGCTGGGCGTTGTAGAAGGCGTTAGGCCGCAAGAAGTGGTGCACCAGATTCCGGGCCAGGAGTTCGTAAGGCCAGCTCCAGCCGCTGTCCCGGATTTCCTCGGCCACGGCCCGTTTTGCTTCTTCCAGGTTTTCCTCGGAAACGCCCTGCCCTCGTTCCATCACCCGGGTCACCATCAAAGTCAGTTCCTTTTCCACCGCCGCCGTGGTAGCCGCACTCTCCTCGGCCAAAGCCACCAAGACATCGGACGGCAGCGGGAAAGGAAGGAGCCGTTCCAGGGCTTCGACCTTATTGGGGGTATCCAGGTGAACATCCTGCTGGACGTCCCGGATGGCGGTCATTATTTCCGCGATGTCCCGGCGCACGGCCAACGTCACCTGGGGGTCAAAGTCATACTGCTTGGCTACCGCCCGGGCCGCCTGCTGACGGGCCTCTTCGGTCTTAGCCCGGTCTTCGAAGGTGATGGTTTCGCGGGCGGTGATGGTGCGCGGAGAAACCTGTCCCGCTTGCAGGCGTACCTGCTGGGGGAAAAAGTCCACACATACAATGAGGGTCATAAAGAAAAGGAAAAGCAGAACCGCCCCCGCCCGGCGGACCTTCTGATTGCGAAAAACAGCGGGCAAAACCCGCCCGGCGTGGGTCACCAGCGCACGCAAGACCCCCACTTTACGGTCACTCCTCTTTCGATCCCCCCGCCCGCTCGTAAGCTTCGATAATCTTGATGACCAGCGAGTGACGGACGGTATCGGCACCGGTCAGGTAAACAAACTCGATGCCGGCCACCCCCGAAAGGACCTCCTCCGCCTCGATCAATCCGGAGGCCTGTCCCCGGGGCAAATCGACCTGGGTGATGTCCCCGGTAACCACCACCCGGGAACCAAAACCCAGGCGGGTCAAAAACATCTTCATCTGTTCCGGGGTGGTGTTCTGGGCCTCATCCAGAATGATGAAGGCATCCTCCAGGGTCCGACCCCGCATGTAGGCCAGGGGAGCGACCTCAATGATATGCCGTTCCAGATAGCGCCGGGTGTTTTCCACACCCAGTACGTCAAACAAGGCGTCGTACAAGGGGCGCAGGTAAGGATCAACCTTTTCCTGCAGATCCCCCGGTAAAAACCCGAGCTTCTCACCGGCTTCCACGGCCGGACGGGTTAGGATCAGGCGGCTGACTTCCTTGTTCCGCAGCGCCCGTACGGCCATCACCACCGCCAGATAAGTCTTGCCGGTCCCCGCCGGGCCAATGGCGATCACCACGTCCTTCTCAAGCATAGCCCGTACGTATTGCTGCTGCCCCAGAGTCTTGGGCCGCACCGACTTGCCTCGGGGCGTGGTCAGAATCACCTCGCGGGCCAGAGCCGCCAATTTGGCCTGCTGCCCCACGCGCACGCTATTGATGATATACTTCACGTCCGAAGGCGTCAAGTCGCGCCGCTCCAGGAAGAAAGCTTCCAGGTGCCGGATGACCTCCTGCCCCGTTTCTACCTGTTCCGGGCTACCGAAAAGAATCAGGTCCCCGTTTCGCATTACCAAACGAATGTCCAACTCGTCCTCCAGGATAGACAGGTGCTCATCGTAATTACCCATAATCGCAGCCGCCACCCGGGGATCGTGAATCACCATTCTTCTTTCCACCAACTCCGCCAATTAGCGCATCTGCCTCCTCATCGTATTCCGACTAGCCGGCGCGTGGTTTCTCCACGCCGATGTCCTCCAGTGTTTCCATAATTATCTGCAGGCGTACCACGGCCTCGCCAGAACCCGCAGATACCGGTTCCACCCTTTCGCGCAGGACTTTCGCCTCCGGCGGAACCCGCTCCTTCAGGAGTTCACGGGCCCGCTCTTCGGCAAGGCGCAGGGCATCGGCGCGGGAGTGTCGCGCCAGGCGGGTCTCGGTCTCCCGGTAAACCGTAGTTACTACTTCGACGGGGGCGGCGAGATTCCTCCAGTGTGGTGCCCAGTGCACCGTTTCGGAGACAACCGCATTTTGGAACGGCTCCCGGCGGGGACCAGAAACCACAAACTCCCGCCCCCAAACCTTCACCGTCACCCGCGACGCCTCCCGGCCGGTGAACTCCCTGATTTCATCCGCCAGCGGGGCTTCGCCGTAAGCTTCGTACCATACCCGGGCCCTGACGATGCCCCGAGCGCGCACCTGCCGGGGTTCGCCCTTTAGGATCGCTCCTTGGGGGTCAAGTGCTTCGGGCGGCCAAATCTCGCCGGAAATCAAAACCTGTCCCGGAAACACCGTTTCGCCTTCCCGGGCCACGGCCTGGCCGCTCAAAACCAACACGTCCCGCACCAGGCCGGCTTTGGCCGCGACAATATCGGAAGGGCCATCGTCGTCCGCCGCGGGGGGCAGTTTCTTTTCGGCCACCGTGAGCCGCGCCCTGGTGCCCCTGATCTCCAAGCCCACCCAGGCGACTTCCGGGATTTTTTCCTTGACCGCGTTCTCCACCGCCGACACTTCAAAACGCCACTTGGCCGCGCCGCGGTACAGTCCGGCTTCGCGCGCCGCTTCAAGGATTTCCCGGTCTTTGGTGATAACATTGCCGTCAACCTGAATAAACCACACGAATGACGACAGGATGTATAACGCGGCTAGAAACAAAAAGGCGCCCAAAACCAGCGTTTTCCGGCGTCGCGCCCGCCCGAGAAAAAAGGGCAGCCCCGTCCGGCGGCCGATCGTAAAACGGCTTCCGGTGTCCCGGGCAATATGGCGCAAAGGTTTCACTCCCGAAAGACGGGTTTTCACCTCGATCCGGTCGGCGTCCAACCTTCTGATATCCCAAAAATAGATTCCCCTGCGGGCCGCCAGGTTAATAAACTTCTCCAGCGTCCGACCGCTGACCACCATGGTCACGTACCCCAAAAGGTAAGCCAGGATTTTGAGCACGAACATCAGGAGACCTCCTGGGTTAGGATTCAGAATCTAGAATTCAGAATCCAGAATAGCAAAGGCTTGGGCCGGTGATACCCTCTACTCGGGCGGTCCAACACCGTCCCCTTCTTTAAATACCCCTCCTGCTACTTCTGAATGCCGGGCTCTGGGTTCTGGACTTTGAATTCTCACGTAAAGCACAGCCCTTCGATTCGACCTTCTATACACAATTCGTCCGGGAGAATGTTGCGCAGCACCAACTCCCGGCCGCGGATGGTGACCTCTCCCGCTGGCGCCAGCACCCGGATGGACTCGGTGGTATACTGCACAATCCCGCGGTGGTTTTCGATAATCACCTGTACATTTCCCACCAGGATGATCTTCGGCAAATCAAGGGCAATCTCACCGGGGATCTCCAAAACCTCGGCCATGGTCCGCCGCACCCTCTTACGCACATCCCGCCAACCCACGTTAAACCCTCCCCCGATCAGATTTATGCGGGGACGGGTTGTATATGCACGTAACCAGTTCCAGCCATTTTATAAAGATTGGGATCATTCATAAAATGTCGGCTGTGTGACTTTTGAATTAAAATCCCGCCGACAATGCTATAATATTGAAATGCAAAAAGAAAATAGCAGCTGCGTTACCGCGTCGGCCAACTGACCGTTTTTTTGTTTAATTATTGACAGTCGGCCTAATAAGTATTGACCTGATTTTCTGCGTGCTGTTATCATAACTTTGAGACACGTTCATAACAACTTTTCAACTCGAAAGAGAACTAACTAAGCGTTTTTCGCCGGATTTTTACTAAAATGGAATGATGCTGCGCAAGAAAAAGAAAATTTTCACTAAGTTAAAAGTATCCATAAATGTTAACAAGGAGGTGATTTTTTGGCCTAATATAATATAGTTAGCTGCTATAGTTATAGTAAGTAAATTGTTTAAAATGCGGAGGTGCAACTTGGTGAGCCAAAGCACAGAGGCAAAGAAAAAAGGTATCGTCTGGAATGTCTTGTGGAAAGAAGAGGACTGGTGGGCAGTCTGGTTAGGCTTTTTCCTAATCCTCCTTACCATTATCGGTGTCCTCGTGAAACCGACCCTCCCGTCTAAGTGGGGCCGTGAACCCGGCGAAGGTATCCTGTCCTCTATACCTCTGGATGCCATTCCCGGAATCCTGTTGACCGGATTAATCGTTTTCGTCATTTTCGCGGCGGCGAACAAAATCATGGGGCGGGACGTCGGCCGGTTTGCCACCGGCTTCCCGGTTGTGTTTTTACTCGCCATCCTGGCCTATCTATTGGGGAACTACGCGCCCTTGCGGCACTACGGGTTCAACGAGGTTATCTGGGCTCTGGTCCTGGGCCTTTTAATCAGCAACACCATCCGCACACCGGCTTTCATGCAAAAAGCCGTGCTCACAGAGATGTACATCAAGACAGGCTTGGTACTGTTGGGCGCATCAATCCTCTTTGACCGGATGCTGGTGCTGGGCATGTACGGCCTTGGGGTGGCCTGGGCAGTAACTCCGGTCGTGGTGATCTTTATGTACTGGTTCTCCCAGAAGATCCTTAAAATGCACGAGAACCGCGGGTTGGCCATCACTATTTCGGCCTCCACTTCGGTCTGCGGCGTGTCCGCAGCCATCGCCGCGGGAACGGCCGCCAAGGCTAAGAAGGAAGAAATCACCCTGGCCATCTCGATCACTCTGATCTTTACCGTATTGATGATGATCGGTATGCCGGCCTTCATCGCCTTGGTGGGTATAGATCCGATCGTGGGCGGTGCCTGGATCGGCGGCACCATCGACTCCACCGGCGCGGTCGTGGCCGCCGGCGCCATGTTAGGACCGGAAGCCATGGAGACCGCCGCGGTCATCAAAATGATCCAGAACATCCTGATCGGCGTAATCGCCTTCTGCGTGGCCGTGTTCTGGGTAATCGTATACGAAAAAGGCACTGCTAGCGGTGCCGCCATCCAAAGCGGCCCGAAGGAAATCTGGGTCCGGATGCCCAAGTTCATCATCGGTTTCGTTGCCGCTTCGCTCGTCTTCTCATTCCTGATCCCCGGAACGGCAGTGGATGAACATCTCGGTGTGATCAAAGGTTATCGTGTTTTATTCTTTGTCCTGGCGTTCGTGAGCATCGGCCTGGAGTCCAACTTCAAGGATATGGCCAAGATGGTCCGCGGCGGCAAGCCCTTGATCCTGTACATCATCGGTCAGTCCTTCAACCTGATCCTGACCCTCATCGCCGCCTGGATCTTCTTCAGCGGCCGGTTCTTCCCGCCGGTGTTCTAGAGAACAAACGGGATAGACCCAAGAGCTACTCACTAACAAGAACAGGAGCCCTGCCGTTTGCAGGGCTCCTGTTCTTTAATTAGTTGCTCTACGTTTTAAGGTAACGGTCGTGCTCAGTGCTGCGTCCGGCTCTTGATACTTTTATACGCCTCATTTACTTCGGGTGCGTCGGTCCACCATATCTCGCCCGCGCCGGTGTTCTGCCCGGCCATGCCGCCGAGGTCGGTGAAAACAATGTACACCACGGAGGCTAGTACCACGATCATAATCCCGAGGCCCAGCCACCTGCCAATAGCTTTTAACCGTTCGCTCATTGTTAGCCCCCCGCACACGGAGAGTGGGAACCTTCAAGGTTCCCACCGGATCCTTCAGCGTTCGTTCCATACCATTCGGCTTTTGGCTAACGCCCAGTACACGGTATCAAAACGCGCGCTTGCGCCGGCGCGCTGCTTCGGACTTCTTCTTGCGCTTTACGCTTGGCTTTTCGTAATGCTCGTGCTTTCTGGCTTCGGCGAATACTCCGGACCGCTGGCACGTTCTTTTGAAACGCCGCAGCGCACTGTCCAGAGTCTCGTTCTTGCCCACTCTGACTTCGGCCACCAGTATCCCTCCCCCCCGCCAATCCGCGTCTTGTGCCCACCAAGTTGTCCTTCCGCACCCTGGATGACCGCCTAGCCGGGAGGCCACTTGAGGTTCCGTCCTGCAAGGAGATGGTAATGTACATGGGGGACAACCTGTCCCCCGCCTTCCAGGCAATTGGTCACCAACCGGAATCCCCGCTCTTCCAGGCCCTGGTCCCGCGCCACCTGCACCGCAGCCTTGTGAAGCTGTCCCAAAACCTGCACGTCGCCCTCCCCGAGATCAAACAAGGTGGGGATATGTTTTTTGGGAATAAGTAGAATGTGCACCGGGGCCACCGGGTTTATATCCCTGAAGGCCAAAATGTGGTCATCCTCGTAAACCACGTCCGCCGGGATTTCCCGGTTCACAATCCGGCAAAAGACACACCCTTGCATTTTACCACCTCCCCCCAACGGAATCCACCAACAGTTTTATTTGACACCAGGGGTTAGGAATCCTGCCTTGGTATTAATATTCCCCGCAAATTCCCCTGTTGAATATCCTGAACATACACTTTTGTCAACCGGCCTAAAAGTTCCGGTCTTCCCGGGAAAAAAGCGCGGAGGTAGTTTCCGGTGTAGCCGCTGGCCAGCCCGCCCCGCACCGTTTCTACCAATACCTCGACTACCTGGTCCCGGTAACGGGAGGCAAACTCCTCCTTCAGCGCCGCACCCAGCGCCATCATCTCCCGGCTCCGCTCCTGCTTGATCCGGTAGGGAACCTGATCCGCAAAACCGGCGGCCGGGGTACCCTTCCGGCAGGAAAAAACAAAGACATGCAGTCCGGCAAACCCCGTGCGGCGCACGAAACGCAAGCTCTCCCGGTGCTCCGCCTCAGACTCCCCGGGAAAGCCGACCATAACGTCGGTGGTGATGGCCACCCCCGCAACCCGCGCCCGGATCATGTCCACCAGGGAGGTGTATGCGGCCACCGTGTAGCGCCGCCCCATGCGCCTGAGCACCGAATCACTACCGCTCTGCAGGGGGAGGTGGAAGTGGGGGCAGCACACCGGGTTTTCGGCCACCGCTTCGACCAATTCGGGAGTAACCTCATTCGGCTCCACCGAACTCAGCCGTAACCGCGCCAGTCCCGGAATCCGGGCCACCCGGTTCACCAATTCCGCCAGGCTGATTCCCCCTAAGTCCCGCCCGTAGGCCCCCAGGTTGGTACCGGTGAGTACCAGCTCCCGGTAGCCTTGGTCAACCAGCTTCCGGGCCCATTCCAAAACCCGTTCCGGTGGCCGCGAACGCAGAGGCCCCCGGGCCAGGGGCACGATGCAGTAGGTGCAAAAGTCCCGGCACCCTTCCTGTACCTTGATGAAAGCCCGGGTACGCCCGCCGGGCGCGGCTTCACCCGGCAATTCCTCAAATTCCCGGACTTTCTCGACGTCCTTCACGGCAAGCACCGGATACGGCCCTTTTTTCTGCGTTTCTTCCACCAGATCCACAATCCGTTCCCGTCCCGCCGTACCGACCACAAGATGAACCCCGGGAATGCCGGCCACTTCGTCGCCGGCAACCTGAGCGTAGCAGCCCGTCACCACCACCAGGGCCTCCGGATTGGTCCGCACCGCCCGCCGGATCAGTTGCCGCGACTTACGGTCCCCGATGTGGGTCACGGTGCAAGTATTAACCACGTACACATCCGCTTTTTCCCGGAAGGGCACAACCGTGTACCCGCGGGCCCGGAAAAGCGCTTCCAGGCCCTGGGTTTCGTACTGGTTGACCTTACAGCCCAAAGTGTAAAAAGCAACCTTTTTCATAACTCGACTCCGGATCCAGCCGGGCTCCAGCAGCACACCGGCACTTTCAACCCAAATCGCCCCATTCGTAAAGAACCAGGGCTACGGCGACCGGACCGGCAGTGTCGGTACGCAAAAGGCGTGGCCCCAGGGATACCGCCACCGCACCGCGGGAGACGGCCGCAGCCGCCTCCCGTGCGCTAAAACCTCCTTCCGGCCCGATGAAAACAAAAACTTCGCCCACCGGCGGCCGGGAACGCAATATCTCCTTCAATGTCACCCGCCGCTCCTCCTCCCAGAAGAAAAGCAACAGCGCCGCCTCCGGTACCGCGTTCAGGACCTCTTCAAAGTTGGTGACCGGACTCACCTCCGGCACCCGCGTTCGCCCGCACTGCTCAGACGCTTCCGTAGCGATGCGCTGCCACCGTTTCCGCCGGCGGTCGGCCTTTACGGGGTCCAGGCGCACCACCACGCGCTCCGCGTGGACGGGGATAATCCGCGCCACTCCGATTTCGGTGGCTTTCTGCACCACCGTGTCCATCCGGTCCCCTTTGGCCAGCGCTTGGACCAGCGTCACCCGTACCCCCGGTTCGGGCGGCCCCTCCACTTCGCCGGTGACCACGGCGTGCACCCGGTCCCGGTCAGTCTCGCGCACCTCGGCCCGGAACATGCGACCGCTGCCGTCCAGGAGCAACACCTCAGCCCCCGGACCCAACCGGAGCACCCGCGTCAAGTGCCGGGCGTCGGCCCCGGTGATCCAGGCCGCCTCCCGCGCCCGCCACTGGTCAGGAGGAACATAAAACCTGGGTATTCTCAAGTTTTCACCCCCACCAGAACCACCCATTCCCCTTCGGCCAGGCGCTCTTCTACCTTAAAACCATTTTCCCCGAGGCCCCGCCGCACCATTTCTTCCCGGCCCTCGAAGATGCCGCTCAGAATGAAACGCCCCCCCGGCTCCAACGCCGCAGCCGCTTCCGGACACAGGGCGACCAACACCTCCGCCACGATGTTCGCCACCACGAGGTCCGCCGGTTCGGTGAGATCGTCCAGGAGGTTACCCAGTCTGACCCGCACCCGCCCCCGTAGATTGTTCAAGTCCACGTTTTCTCGCGCCGTACGGACGGCCACCGGGTCCTCGTCCACCGCCCAGACCGTCCCGGCACCCAGAAGCGCCGCCGCAATGGCCAGGATGCCTGTCCCGGTACCCACATCGATGACCACCATACCGGGCCGCACGTACCGCTCCAGTAAGCGCAGACACATGGCGGTGGTGGGGTGCGTGCCGCAACCGAAGGCCATTCCCGGGTCCAGATCGATGACCAGGTCCCGGGGTCCGGGCGCAAACGGCTCCCAGGTAGGCTTCACCACCAGTCTTTCCCCAAACCGCAGGGGCTTGTACCCTTTGCGCCAGGAAATCGACCAGTCCTCATCGTTTATGCGCGTAACCACAATCCGCGCCGCCCGCCCCAGGATGTTCTCCACCCGGCGCCGAAACTCGCCCACTATGCGGGCCGGTGGTCCTTCCACCGGAAAGTAACCGCGCAGCACAACCGCCCCCAAACAAGGAGAAGCGGGCTCCTCGACCCCGCTTCCCATCTCGAAAAACACGTTCGCCACCGCGTCCCGCAACTCCTCGGGGATGTGCACGTCAACCCGAAGCCAGTCCAAACCTCATCCCCCCAGGCCAAAACTCCGGTTCTTCCACTATCTTCTGGGTTCTGGATTCCAAATTCTATCCCATAAACGCATCCCTGATTTTCTTGAAGAACCCTTTTTCCTCGGCATGCAGCTTGCTCCCCGCCTGCCGGCCGAACTCCCGCAGCAACTCTTTCTGTTTTTCGTTCAGGCGGGTCGGTGTAACCACCCGTACCCGGACCAACTGGTCGCCGCGCCCACCCCCGTTGAGATAGGGAATACCGCGTCCGCGGAGCCGGAAAACGGTACCGGTCTGCGTGCCCTCCGGGATCTTGATGGTGGCCTTGCCGTCCAGGGTGGGCACATCTACCTCGTCACCCAGGGCGGCCTGGACAAAAGAAATCGGCAGCTCGCAGACCACGTCGTTTCCTTCCCGCTCGAAGAAGTCGTCGGGGGCCACGTAGATGTAAACGTAGAGATCACCGGGAGGACCGCCCCGGTAGCCGGTCTCACCCTCGCCAACCAGACGGAGGCGGAAGCTGTCGTCTACGCCGGGGGGCACTTTCACCGTCAGGGAGCGCACCCGCCGCACCTGCCCCGCACCCCGGCACTCTGGACACGGACGCTCGATGATCCGTCCCTCCCCGCGGCAGCGGTCACAGGGTCGGGTCTGCACAAAACGCCCGAAGGGAGTCTGTTGGGTGAAGCTGATTTGCCCCCGTCCCCCACACGCGGGACAGGTCGCGGGACGGGTGCCCGGCGCCGCGCCGGTACCATCGCACTGCGGGCAGGACTCGGTCCGCGGCACCCGGATCTCCTTCTCGGTGCCGAAGGCGGCTTCCCGGAAGGTCAGGCGCAGGTCGTATCGCAGATCGTTCCCCTTCCGGGGCCCCCGCCGCGCGCCTCCGCCGAAGAAAATGTCGAAAATGTCGCCGAAACCGCCGAAGCCACCGAAACCGGCCTGGCGGAAAATGTCTTCGAAGTCGAAACCGCGGCCTTCCGGTCCGGCGTGGCCGAACCGGTCGTACTGGGCACGCCGCTCGGGGTCGCCCAGTACCGCCGCCGCCTCGGCGATTTCTTTGAACTTCTCGGCCGCCTGCGGATCTTCTTTATTCGCATCCGGATGATATTTGCGTGCCAAACGGCGATAAGCTTTCTTTATCTCCTCCTGGGAAGCGTCCCGCGATACCCCCAGTACTTCGTAGTAGTCCCGTTTGCTCATAAAACCTCACCATATGGCCCGAAACTAAAATTTTGCAGGGGTGTTTCCCCCCTGCTTCATTCTACTTGACTTCGTAGTCGGCGTCCACCGTTTTGTCTTGGCCGTCTTTACCCTGACCGGCCGCGCCGCCTCCCGGCTGTTGACCCGCCTGTGCCTGCTGCTGGTACATGGCGGTGGTCAACGCGTAGAGCGGTCCCGACAGTGCCTCCGTTTTGCTCTTGATCAGGGCGGTATCCTGACCCTCAAGCGCCTTGCGCAGCTCCTCCATCGCCTTCTCCAGCTCCTGCACCTGGTTGGGATCGGCCTTGTCGCGGTGCTCTTTCAAGAGCTTCTCGGCCTGGTAAAGCATGCTGTCGGCGTTGTTGCGGATCTCGACCTCTTCCCTGCGCTTCCGGTCCTCCTCGGCGTACTTTTCGGCCTCCTTGATCATTCTTTGGATTTCGTCCTCACTCAGGTTAGTGGAACCGGTAATGGTAATGCTCTGGGACTTTCCGGTCCCCAGATCCTTGGCCGAAACGTTGACAATCCCGTTCACGTCAATGTCGAAGGTCACTTCGATCTGCGGCACACCCCGCGGTGCCGGCGGAATACCCATCAGGTGAAACCGGCCCAGGGACTTGTTTTGGGCCGCCATCGGGCGCTCGCCCTGCAGGACATGGACCTCCACCGAAGTCTGGTTGTCGGTCGCCGTGGTGAAAACCTGGCTCTTGGACGTCGGAATGGTGGTGTTCCGTTCGATGATCTTGGTAAACACCCCGCCCAGCGTCTCGATGCCCAGGGACAACGGCGTGACGTCCAGCAAGACGACGTCTTTGACCTCTCCGGCCAGCACCCCGGCCTGGATGGCCGCCCCGATGGCCACGCACTCGTCCGGGTTGATACCCTTATGCGGTTCCTTGCCCAGGAAACGCTTGACGGCCTCTTGGATACACGGCATCCGGGTGGCGCCGCCGACCAGTAGGACCTTATTAATGTCCTTGGGTTCCAGGCCGGCATCCGCCAGCGCTTGCCGGGTCGGTCCCATCGTCATCTCGACCAGGTCGGCGGTCAGTTCCTCGAACTTCGCCCGACTCAGGTTCATGTCCAGGTGTTTCGGCCCCTCGGCGTCCGCGGTGATAAACGGCAGATTGATGTTGGTGTTCACCACGGACGAAAGCTCGATTTTGGCCTTCTCCGCCGCCTCCTTCAGCCGCTGCATGGCCATCCGGTCTTTGCTCAGGTCGATACCGGTCTCCTTTTTGAACTCGGCCACCAGCCAATCGATGATCCGCTGGTCAAAGTCGTCACCGCCCAGACGGTTGTTGCCGCTGGTCGCCTTGACCTCAAAAACGCCGTCGCCTAGCTCCAGGATGGAAACGTCAAAGGTACCGCCACCCAGGTCGAATACCAGGATGGTCTGGTTCTCTTCCTTATCCAAGCCGTAAGCCAGCGCCGCCGCCGTAGGCTCGTTGATGATCCGCTCCACCTTCAGGCCCGCAATGCGCCCGGCGTCCTTGGTGGCTTGCCGCTGCGCGTCGTTGAAGTAGGCGGGCACGGTGATCACCGCCCGCTCCACCTTGGTACCCAGGTAAGCCTCGGCGTCCGCTTTTAGTTTTTGCAGGATCATGGCCGAGATCTCCTGCGGCGTGTATTCCTTACCGTCGATGTTCACTTTGTGGTCGGTACCCATATGCCGCTTGATGGAAGTAATGGTCCGCTCCGGGTTGCTGATGGCCTGCCGTTTAGCCACCTGGCCGACCAATCGCTCCCCGGTTTTGGAAAAACCGACTACGGACGGCGTGGTCCGTCCGCCCTCCGCATTAGGAATGACGACGGCCTCGCCGCCCTCCATTACGGCCATGCACGAGTTCGTGGTTCCCAAGTCGATACCAATAATCTTGCTCATTCTACGCGCCCTCCTCATTTTCTGTTTTCGCTGCCTTCGCCACTTTCACCATCGCCGGACGCAGCACCTTACCCTTAAAGTAGTATCCCGCACGCAGTTCCTCGACGACCGTATTCTCGGGAACTTCTCCCGTTTCCGTCCGGGCCACGGCTTCGTGAATATGGGGATCAAACTCCTTCCCGGCCCCGGGAATACGCTCCAGCCCTTGCTGGACCAGAATTTCCTCCAACTGCCGGTGGATCATCCGGATCCCCGTCAGGAAATCCTCCAGACGTTCTCCCGGCTGCGCCAGCGCCCGCTCGAAGTTATCCAATACCGGCAGCAACGCGCGGACTACATCCTCGGCCGCCTGCCGGAACCACTCTTCCCGCTCTTGGTGAGTACGCCGGCGAAAGTTTTCGAAATCGGCCCGCAACCGGAGCAGTTGTTGCCGGCACGCTTGCGCCCGGGCCTTCTCCTCGGCCAGTTCGTCCGCCAGCTTTTGTTGCTCTGTCTCCGGATCGGCGGCGTTAACCGGTCCGGCCGGTTGGGTTTCCGCTTCGGCCGGCGTCAGCGGGCCCGGGGACGGTTCCGGGCCGGGAGTTTGCTCCTTATGATTGTTATGCTCGTCACGCATCGGCCCTCAACCCCTCATTCCTTGTTCTTGTTGTCTTTGTAATCCTCGCGCTTCTTGATGATGGTATCTATCCGCAAAATGGCCTCGGCTACCTCGCCGGCAGCCTTCAGGGCGTAAATTTTCACGAGTGCCGGATCCAGAACACCGGCGGCCTCCATATCTTCTACTTCGCCGGTATCGCAGTTGATACCCAGGCTGTTCTTGCCGCTGGCCGCCTGGGCGGCGTTCACATCGCCGATTTTTTCCAACGGGTTGAATCCGGCATTGGCTACGATCTGCGCCAGCGGACGCCGGAGGGCTTCCACGACGCAGTCCACCCCGTAGGCGGCCATGCCCTTTACGCCCGCGCGCACCTTCTCGACCTCCCGGGAGGCCCACAGTTCCAATGCACCGCCCCCGGGGACCACACCGCCCCGGATGGCCGACTGGACCGCTCCGGCCGCATCCTTGGCGATGCGCTCGCGCTCACCGACCACTTCTTCGGTCGCGGCCCCTACCAGGACGGTGGCCATGGGCTTACCCCGTCCGGCGGTGATCCGGACCCGTTCCAGCTTAGTGTCGTGGCGCACCTCGCCAGCCCGGCCCAAGAACCGCTCCAGGTCGGCGGGATCCTTCTTCAACCCGGTGCGCTTAATCATCCGCGCGCCGGTATGTTCCGCGGCCCGCCTAAGCTCCCGGTTCAAGACCCGCTGGATGACCATCACCCCGGCGTCGGTCAGGATTTCCTCGGCCGCAGAAGCCACCCCGCGATCCACCAGGATCAGCCCCACCCCCAATGCTACCAACTTTTGCACGTTCGCCCGGAATTCATCCTGGAGCTGCAGGTAGCGGGCAAAGCCAGCCTCGGTCGCCAGAGCCTCGTCTTCTATTTCCTCGGGCTCCAGGGCGTCGTCGATCACCAGCACCCGCACCTCCCCGGTACGCTCGCGGGGCATCTGCCGGTTCATGGGCTCCTTGTTGATGATAACCCCCAGAAACACTTCGCTCTCGGCACCCTCGACCGCCAGAACCGTGTCGGCCAACTTGAAATCGGGTTCTTTAAGCTTCTCCAAACCGACCAGACCGGCGGCACCGACGATCAGATCGGCGATGTCCTGATGCTCCCGGCCGGCCACCAGGGCCACCTGGCGTACCCGCGGGTCGTTCAGATCGGTTACCGGACGCGCCGCCGACCGGATCAGCTCCAGGGCCCGGCGCAACCCTAGGCGCAAGCCCTCGATCACCCGGGCCACCGGCACCCCGCGGGAGACCAGTTCCACCCCCGTGGCCACCATATGACCGGCCATTACGGTGGCCGTGGTGGTACCGTCGCCCACTTCTTCATCCTGGGCTTTGGCGATGTTAATCAACATACGGGCCGCCGGGTGCTCGGCCTCCATACGGGTGAGAATAGTAACCCCGTCATTGGTGATCACGACCTCGCCGAAATTGTCCACCAGCATGGTGTCCAGCCCTTTCGGCCCCAGCGTTCCTTCCACGGCGGCCGTAATCGCCCGAACCGCTTGCGCGTTAGTCGTCAGGGCGGCCAAACGTTCGTTGATGTCGGCACCTTGCGCGGCCTGCTGTTTGAGGCTCAATCCCTCTAGCCTCCCTTTTCTGAAGCCTTTCTCAAATGCTGCTCCGCTTCTTCTACATTCTGCATTCTGGATTCTTATTTTTTTATTTATAAAGCTTTATTTATAAAGCTTCTCCAAAACCTGGGACAGACTACGCGTCAAGTATTCCAGGAGTCCGGTAACCCTGGCGTACTGCATCCGGCTCGGACCCAGCACGGCCAAGGTGCCCTCCCGTCCGCCGAGCATGTACTTGGCGCTGACCATGCTGCAGCCGCGGATGATATCGCACTTGAACTCGTCTCCGATGCGCACAACAATACCCTCTTCCTGTTCGGCCAACAGGTTGGAAAGGAGTTCTTCCCGTTCCAGCAGGCTGAGCAGCGTCTTCACCTTCTCGGCGCTACGGAACTCGGGCTGGTTAAGCACGTTGATCACGCCGCCCAGGTAGATTTTCCCGTCCTCGGCATTTTCACTGTCCTCGACCAACTCCAGGATGTGTTCCACCACCGCCTTGTGCCGCAAGAGTTCCAGGTAAAGCTCCCGAACCAGGGTAATTTTGATTTCCGAAAGCTTGTGCCCCTTGATTTTGGCGTTCAACACCCCGGAAATCGTCTCCAGGTCCGCCGACGAAATATTCTCAGGCAGGTCTATGAACCGGGTATGCACCCTTTCCGGCTCGGTCACCACCAGAACCATCGCCTTCCCGGGCTCCAGGGCGACCAATTGCACGTGCAAAATGGCACCCGGCGCGGACCGGGGTGCGGAAACCAGGGCCGCATAGCTGGTCAGCTGGCTTAAGAGCTGCCCGGTGCGCTCGATGACTTCGGAGATGCTTTTTACCTTGGCCTGGTAATTGGCGTTGATCAGCTTTTTTTCTTCTTCACCGGGCGTCTCCGGCTGCATCAGATGGTCTACATAGTACCGGTAACCCTCTTGGGATGGAATCCTTCCGGCCGATGTGTAGGGCTGCTCCAAGTAGCCGAGTTCGTCCAGGTCGGCCATTTCGTTCCGGATGGTGGCCGGACTGATCCCCAAGTTGTACTTCCGGGCAATGGTACGAGAGCCCACCGGTTCGGCAGTAGCAATGTAATCCTGGACCACCGCCCAGAGTATTTTCTTTTTCCGTTCGTCGAGGGCCACCTTCCCACCCCCCTTTTGTTAGCACTCTCTCCGACTGAGTGCTAACTCCAGTCAAAACATAGCACCTAAACCCTTAATTTGTCAAGTAGCACCAACGGCAGCGCCGCCCGCTGATGGCGGTTTGGATACGCAAAAAGCGCCCCCAACAAAGTTTTCAAAAACGACATTGGCCACCGGCAAACCCCGCTCCGTCAACCGCAAGTACCCGTCTTGTTCCTCCAACAAGCCCTGTTCCTTCAACCTACTGATTCCGGCCCCGTACACCGTCTCCAGATCCAGTCCGAAACGCCGGCGGAACTGCTCTCGCCCCACGCCGCGGCGCAGGCGCAACCCCAAAAACATGGTCTCGCCCATCTGGGTCACCAGGTCGAGTTCCTCACGCTCGGCCACCGGCCATTCACCCGCAGCCAGCCGGGCAGCGTACACCGCCGGATCCTTTTCGTTGGCCCAGCGGCAGCCGTTCCAATGGGAATGGGCGGCCGGACCGAAACCCAGATAGGGTTCGTTCATCCAGTAAATGAGGTTGTGTCGGCATGCGTAACCCGGCCGGGCGAAGTTGGCGATCTCATAGTGTTCGAAACCGGCTTTTACCAGCACCTCCCGGGTGGTCTGGAACATCTCGTAAGCCTCTTCTTCCGGAACGGCGGGCAGTTCCCCCCGCGCCAGGCGCACCGCCAACACGCTGCCTGGCGGAATTTCCAGGCTGTATGCCGCGATGTGCTCGGGCTCCAGGGCCAACGCTGCCGCCAGCGTCCGGCGCCAGTCCCGAAGCGTCTGGCCAGGGATGCCGCTGATCAGGTCCAGGTTCAGGTTGGTGTAACCGGCCCGGCGGGCCGCCCGGACCGCCGCCCGCACGTCGGCGAAACGGTGCCCGCGTCCCAAGACGGCCAAAAGGCTATCCTGCGCGGCCTGCATGCCGATGCTGATCCGGTTGATCCCGGAACGCCGTAACTTTTCCAGGCCGGATAGGCACACCGTTTCGGGGTTGGCCTCTACCGTCGCTTCCAGGTTCTCAGGCCAATGAAAATGACGCCGCACGGTGGCCAGGATGGCGGCCAGCGCGTCGGCGGTCAGCACCGTAGGGGTCCCGCCACCAACGTACAGCCCGGCCAGCGTAAGCCGGTCCCGGACCGCCTCGCCGCGCCGTGTGATTTCGGTCTGTACCGCCCGGACGTAACCGGCCGTGTCGGCCGTAGCCGCCGGATAAGAAACGAAATCACAGTAGGCGCATTTCCTCCTGCAAAACGGTACGTGCAGATAAAGTCCGACCTTCACCGCTTATTTTCCCCGACACTCAGCACCGACATAAAAGCTTCCTGGGGAATATTCACATGCCCCACCTGTTTCATGCGTTTCTTGCCCTCTTTTTGCCGCTCCAACAGTTTTCGCTTTCTGGTAACGTCACCGCCGTAGCATTTGTCCAGCACGTTCTTGCGCAAGGCTTTGATCCTTTCCCGCGCGATCACCTTCTGCCCGATGGCCGCCTGAATCACGACTTCAAAAGTGTGGCGCGGAATCAAGTCCCGCAGTTGCTCCACGATAACCCGGGAACGTTCGTAGGCCTTGTCACGGTGCACGATAATGGACAGGGCATCGAGCCGCTCACCGCTCACCAGGATGTCCACCCGTACCAGCTTGGCCTCCCGGTAGCCCAAATAATCGTAGTCCAAAGAGGCGTACCCGCGGGTGGAAGACTTCAGCCGGTCGAAAAAGTCGTAAATGATTTCGGAAAGAGGCAACTCGTAAGTAATCAGCACCCGCTGCGGGCCGATGTACTCCATGTTGCGAAACACGCCGCGGCGGCCCTGGCACAGTTCCATCACCGGGCCGATGTAATCCTGGGGCAACATTATGGAAGCCAGTACGAAGGGTTCTTCCATCCGCGCAATCTCCTGCGCGGGCGGCACCTGCGCCGGATTCTGGATCTCGGTGACCGTACCGTTGGTCCTGGTCACCCGGTAGACCACGCTGGGTGCGGTGGTGATCAGATCCAGCCCGTATTCGCGTTCCAACCGCTCCTGGATGATTTCCATATGCAAAAGTCCCAGGAAACCGCAGCGGAAACCGAACCCCAGGGCCAGGGAGGACTCCGGCTCATACACCAACGAGGCGTCGTTTAGAGACAAGCGGTCCAGCGCGTCGCGCAGTCGGCCAAACTCCGCCCCATCCACCGGGTAAAGCCCACAATAAACCATGGGCTTGACCCTCCGATAGCCCGGCAGCGGCGCTGCGGCCGGCTGCCGCACCGCGGTGATGGTGTCACCCACCCGGCAGTCCTTGACGTTCTTAATGCCGGCGGCCACGAAACCCACTTCACCCGCCTGGAGGGCGGGCACCGTCACGGGGGCCGGGGTAAAGATGCCGATCTCGCTGACCTCAAACTCACCGCCGGTGGCCATCAACCGGATCGGCATGCCGGGTTCCAGCCGCCCATCCACCACCCGGACGTAAGTGATGACCCCCTTGTAAGCGTCGTAATGGGAATCAAAAATCAGGGCCCGCAACGGAGCCGTGGATGCACCCGCGGGAGGAGGAATGTCCTGCACGATGCGCTCCAGGATCTCCCCTACCCCTATACCAACCTTGGCCGAAGCCAGGATGGCCGTGTTCCCGTCAAGGCCGATGACGTCTTCGAGTTCCCGCCGTACCCGGTCCGGATCGGCGCTGGGAAGATCGATTTTGTTGATCACCGGAATGATCGCCAGGTTGTGATCCAGGGCCAGATAGACGTTGGCCAAAGTCTGAGCCTCGATGCCCTGACTGGCGTCTACGACCAGGAGTGCCCCCTCGCAGGCCGCCAGGCTGCGGGAAACCTCGTAAGAAAAGTCCACATGCCCGGGCGTATCGATCAGGTTCAACTGGTATTCCCCGCCGTCCCGGCTCCGGTAGCGGAGACGGACCGCCTGGAGCTTGATGGTGATCCCCCGCTCCCGCTCCAGGTCCATAGTGTCCAGTACCTGCTCCTGCATCTTACGCCCGGTGAGGGCCCCGGTGTACTCCAGTAACCGGTCGGCCAAGGTCGACTTACCGTGGTCAATATGTGCTATAATACAAAAATTGCGGATTCTCTCCCGCTTTGCATGCATACTCCTAATGCTCCAGTCTTGCCGGCGACCAAAATTGAGCGCCGCGCTATTGCTTGTTAACCGAACATTATCATAATTATAGCAGCGATACAATTTGAAATGAAGGGTCGTTGCCGTCGGGATTTAGGACTCGCTGGGGGCAGAAAGGTGGTTGGGCGGCAGCCATTCGACGGACACCAGGGCAGCGACCCCGCCAAACTCGGGATCCCCGGTCACCACCGAAGCATCAAGAGACTGGGCCAAAGCCACCGCAAAACAGTCTGCGTAGGCTATCGCGGCCTTGGCCTTGATACCGGCGGCCCGTAGGGCCAGTTCCCTGGTGGCATCCACGATACGTAACGGCAACGTATCCAGGGCCAGCAACAAGGATCGCAGTCCTTCCGCCCCCGCTTTGCGTTGGACGATGTACGCCACCTCCCCGAAGTTGACTGCCGACAGGTAGAGGCAAACGCGCCCGCTTTGCGCTTCCGCCAGCAGTGCTTCCACCCGGTCGGCGCCGGCCTCATTCTGGAGGTAGGTCAGCACCGCGTAGCTGTCCAGCACGTAATTCTTCACGGGCGACGTCCTCCTCTCTGGTCTTGAGCAAATCCGGCACCAGCGAGAAATCTTTGAACATTCCGCGAAAGGCTTTGACCGGGTTTTCCGGCACCGGCACGATTAACAGCCCGCGGTCGTCCTCCAGGAAAACCACACTGTTTCCGGGACGGATGTTGTAACGTTCGCGAAGCTCCTTAGGTATAACGACCCAGCCCTTTGAAGATACAGGTGCAAAATGGGGCATGAATCTCCACTCCGTAATACGTTTTGAAAACAGTATACCCCAAAACCATCTGTGGTTCAATGTATGATGAATGGTATTAGCGATTTGTCCGGTGGGTTCGGCAGCGGTTCCGTCGGCGGCGACCAGGCGGGGAAATCGCACGGCACGGCCAGTATCAGGTCGAATCCCAGGAAGCTCGCGTACAGGTGCTCCTGATCCAGGCGCCGGAACTCCACCGCCCGGATCGGCTGCGGCGGGTCCAGGTAGCGGTTCAAGTGGTACAGGCAGGTCTTGGTGCCCCAGGTCAGAACGGCCAAGAAAAGTACCAGCGCCGCAAACACCCGCAAGCCCCCACGAACACCCATCCCCTAACGCACCTCCAGATCAAAAGGGAGTGCCTGCGCACCCCTTTGCAAAAGTTTTGTTAGTTTGTATTATGCCCGCTTTCGTCCACGGGCAGCTGGCAACAAAAGCGGCACGGTGCTGTTGCAATTCGACGGTCACTCGTTTAACTCGTCCGCCAGAAGAGCGGCCAACACATCGGCCAGCAGTTCGGCGCTGCGCAGCGCCTCGGCGGTGTGGTTCGCCACTCCGCCCACCTCGATCAAGAGCGCCCCAGGATGCAGGAACTGGTTGTAGCGGCCCTCCTTCACCCTTACCCCCACGCACAGACCGGGGTACAGTTCCTGGGCCTTGGCCGCCACAGCCCGGGCCAAGCGGTAGTTTTCCCGCCAGTGCGGAAACGGTTGGCGCGCATCCGATCCCACAATCAGCAAAATAGTAGCTACCTCCTGCCCCCCGATCTCCGTGACGGCGTACCGACGATCCTTCAGACTATCGCGGTGGATGTCCAGGAGCAGATCCAAGTCCGGGTACGTCGACAGCATTTCACGGGCCGTTTTCTCAGACTCGAGGTAGGAGCGACTGTAGGGCACATCGTGCACCTTTTCCGAGTGCACAACACCGATGCCGTATCTTTCCTCCAGCACCTGCTTGACCACCCGACCCACTTCGACCACTGCACCGGGGCGGCCGTCGAACCGTTCCACCCCGTCCGTCAACTGATAGGTTTCACCCGTATGGGTGTGGTAAATACCGACTTTGACCTTATCCGGTGCCGCGCGTGCAAGTTCACGGGCGGCTTCCACGGCGGGCGGGGCGAGTACGGGCACCGGTGGTTTCGGACGGGGCTCGGGTCTGGGTTCAGACACGGACATCTGGGAGACCAGCAATCGCCGCGGATCACTCAGATCCGCCCGGGCCACCCGGCCCAGGAACCCAGCCGCCGCTTCCCCCGGATTGACCTGTTCAACGCCCAGCCAAACGGGCAGAATGATGTTGACAATCTGCCGCGGGTCACGCTGGCTCCACTCCAACACCACCCCGGTACCGGCCCGGGCCAGGTGTTGGGTACCGGGCAAAAACACCCAGGCGAAGACCAGCAAAATAGCAAACACAACCATACCGAACGCCGGGCGCAAACAAAATCCCCCCTCCAGAGCATTTTTACGCCTCGGAAGGGGGGAATATGTCCTAGCGCAAGACGGTGGGCACAAAAGCGTCAATGAGACCAATGATGAAAGCCGCAATCAGGGCACCGATGATACTCACCGTCAACAGGCCCGGGATAATGAACTGCGCCAGATAAATGACCACGGCGGCCACCACAAAACCAACCAGCCCCCGGCCCTGCGGCGAAATCCGGTCACCCAGCAGCGTTTCGGCTATCCAACCCAGGATGGCAATCACGGCCGCAGCAATCAGCGCGCCGACAAAACCGCCGGCCACTACAAATCCCGGGGCCAACCAGCTCACCACCAACAGGACGATCGCCGAGACTAAAAACCGAATAACCAGGCCGATCCACTGGTTACGCACATTCTGCTCTGCCACAATTTCACACCCCCTTTCCCAAAAACTACTCCTATTTTGGGCCGGTAAGGAAAAGGTTATACATCGGCTGGCTTTAGCCAGATTTAGCTTGCTTATTATGGTTTTCGGTGTTAGAATCTTCTGGTAGGAGGTGAGAGTGTGGCGCACACCCGTTCGGCTAAAAAGCGTATCGAAATCACCCGCAAGCGCACGGAGCGCAACCGCCGCATCAAGTCTTCCCTAAAAACGGCCATCAAGCGTTTCCATGAAGCGTTGGCGGAGGGAAACCAGGAAGAGATCCGCGCGCGGTTGCGGAAGGCGCTTGTGTCCATCGATAAAGCGGTAACCAAAGGCATCCTGCATAAAAATACCGCCGCCCGCCGAAAGTCCCGCCTGACTAAAAAAGCAAACGCCGCCAGCTAGGCGGCGGTGTGTTCCTGCCCGCAAAAGCCCCGGTGCCCTTTGGGCCGGGGTTTGACTATTTGTGGGCCAAGCAAAGCAAAAAGTTGGCGAGGGCGGGAGAAAACTCCTGGCGTCCGGCCTTGACGGCGGCATCCACCTCCAAAAGCCCCACCAGCGCAGCCTCCAGCCGTTCCCGGGGGAAATTCGCGGCCTGGGCCAGGGCTTTGCGAATTACAAACGGCCTGGTTTGCAGCCGCGCCGCGACTTCCGACACCGAAAGACCCGAAGCGGCAAGCTCTGAAGCACATAACAGCAGGCGGAACTGCCGCGCCAGCATGGCCAGGATCGCGAAAGGGGGTTCCCCGGCGGCGAGAAGCCGCTGGATCCCTTCCAGGGCAGCGGCGAACCGCCTTTCGCCCACCGCGTCCACCACCTGGAAGATGGTTTCCTGACGCTGCGGTGGAGCCACCGCGGCCACCTCCCGCGCGGTCACCCGCTCCTGATCGCCCACAAAAGTGAGCAACTTGGCTAACTCGGTGGCGACACCCTGCAGGCCGGCCGGCCGCGCCGCCAAGAAGAGTTCCATGGCCTCCCGGGTAAACACCTTCCCGGCCCGTCTCGCCTCCCGGCTGACCCAACGGGCCGTATCCGCCGTTGATAAAGGCGTAAACTCAATTACCCGGCCGTTTCTGGCCACAAGCTGGTACAGCTTACCCCTCCGATTCACCGGGCCGTATTTCTGGAAAACCAGGCAGGTGGATCGCGCCGGCGCTTCCAGGTAGGTCTCCAGCACCTGGGCGCCGGCAGCACGAGAAGACGGGTCGAACCAGGGAGCGTTTTTGACCACCACCAGCCGGTACAGGGCCAGTACCGGGGCCTGCCGGGCCGCACCAACCACCGCCTCCGGCGCGGTCTCCTCACCGTCCATTTCGGAGAGGTTAAACGCTGCGGCCCCTTCGGGGAGCAGGGCCGCTTTCAGGCGGGCGATGGCCCGGTAGTGCAGAAAAACCTCGTCGCCGTGAAACAGGTACACGGCTGGAATCCGCCCTTCTTCAACCTCCTGCACGAAACGCCGGTAATACTCCATTTACCCTCTCAGCTTCTCCTCGACCGCACGGACCTTGCCCGCCATAGAGGCCTCCTTGTCCCGGCGGTCATCAATCTTCAAGGTGGTCACCACCCGGGCCGCTCCCTCGCCGAAGGGCACCTCGTGCATCCGGCGCACCAGAGACAAAAGCTCATCCAGTTCCCCCTCCAGGATCGTGCCCATCGGGGTCAGCTGGTAGGTAACACCGGCCTCCCGCACCACCTCCAGGCAGCGAGCGACGTACCGGCTCACGCTCGTCGAACCGGTCCCCAGCGGCGCCACCGATACTTCCATAATCACCGCCATTTTGCCGCACACCCCCCTCTTACCGCTTACTAGTTTCTACTGAAAAACGCAGCAGAATCCAACTAACTTATTCTGAGTCCGTTCGGTACCGGCGCATCCACATTTAACAGCACCACGTCGTCCTCACCCACCACCACACCCAACACCAGCACCTCAGACTTGAAACCGGCCACTCTTAGAGGCGGAAAGTTGGTCACGGCCAGGACCTGCCGCCCGACCAGGGTTTCGGGCCGGTAACGCTTGGTAATCCGGGCGCTGGACTGCTTTACTCCCAACTCGCCGAAGTCAATCCAAAGCTTAATGGCGGGATTTCTGGCCTCCGGAAAGGGTTCGGCCCGGAGCACCGTCCCGGTCCGGATATGCACCTTTTCAAAATCCTCATAGGTAATCAAAGTGTCACTCCTCCTTGTCGCCTTCCTCTCCAACATATTACCGGTATCCAGCCTGCTTCACAATAGCGAGCGCCGGCAAGCCTGCGTCCGGCACCTAGGCCGCGGGGTCAAGGGTCTCACGCTCCCGGCCGGTTTCAATGTGCAAACTGCGGCCGTCGGTACGCACGATCACCGCGCCGTCCAGGTCGGTGCGGTAGATGGCGGCGCCCACCTCCCGGAGCACCGCCAGGGTGTCCGGGTGGGGATGTCCGAAGCGGTTGTTACGGCCGCAGGATATCACCGCCACTTCGGGCCGGACGGCGTGGAAAAAGTCGGGCACGAACTCGCCGCTGCCGTGGTGGGGCACTTTTAGTACATTCACCCGCAGGTTCTCCCGCAGAAGCAACCGGGCCTGCGCCTCCTGCTCGATGTCGCCGGCAAACAGAAAACTGTGCGCGCCGTAATCCAGCCGCAGCACCGCCGAGTTGTTATTCAGATCGCTGCGCGTGCCGGCCAGGAGCGGAAAAGTCGGCCCCAGTACCCGTAAGGTGACCTCGCGATCCACCTGGATCCGGTCCCCGGCCCACACCTCGTCCACCGGAATTCCCTTAGCCTCGAACTCCTCCAACAGCGCCAGGTACCCCGGAGGCGGCGCCTCCCTGCCTCCCACAGGCGCTACCACCACCCGTTTAATAACAAGCGCGTCCTTAAGCGCCCGGGCGCCACCCACGTGGTCCTCGTGGGGATGGGTGAGCACCAGGAGATCAATTTCCTTTACCCCGTGCCGCCGGAGGTAAGGCAGAACCACCTTGTCGCCGACCCCGGACTCGCCCTCCAGTTCACCTCGCCAGCCCCCGGTGTCGATCACCACCGTGCTGCCGGTCCTGGTGAAAATAACGGTACAATCGCCCTGCCCCACGTCCACAAAGTGTACTTCCACCCCCGGCCAGGGCGTAGTCGGTGTTGTGGGCCAGGCCAGGAAGATGCCCACCATAACCAACCCCCCCACCAGGAGTCCGACCGACCGGCGCCCGGCCTGGTCCAGGCCGCCGGTCAAGCCTGGAAGCCGCTCCCGCCAGGAGCCCGGTTGGGCAAAAAGGCCGGCGCCGTAACAGGCCAGATACCAGCCGACGACCAGCAGCAGGGATGGTGTAGCCACGTAAAAGAACGCCCCCGGCAGCCCCGCAAAGAAACGGACCAGGGCCAGAAAAACGTCCACCAGCGCCCCCGTGGCCGGCCCGGTCAGCCAGGCGACCGCCGGCAAAAAGGCCCCGAGAAAAGATGTTATCACGCCCAGAACAAAAATCAGGCCCACCAGGGGTACCGTTAGCAAGTTGGCCGGAAGCGCCACCGGAGAGACCAAATTATAATAATACGCAACCAGGGGCAGGGTACCGAGCTGCGCGGCCAGGGGCACGGCCACAAACCAGCCATGGGCGGCTTTCCACCACTGCAGATCGCACCGTTCAGCGATCCGTTCCATTCCCCGCACCAGCAGGGGGCCAAGATACAAGATCCCCCAGGTCGCCGTAAAAGACAGTTGGAAGCCGGGGTCGAATAGGGCCAGGGGGTTCCCCACCAGAATTACCAGGGCGGCCAAGGCCAGCGCGGTGGGCCAGTCCCGCCAGCGTCCCAACTGGTGCGCGGCCAGTAGCAGGAGCGCCATTACCGAGGCCCTGATCACGGACGGTTTAAATCCTACCATGATCGCGTAAAAGGCCAGCACCCCGGCCACCAGGATGACCGTCCAAAAGGGATTCAGCCGGACAAAACGGGTCAAGAGCAGGGTCAGCCCCAGGAGAAAACCAACGTGCAGACCGCTGACACTGAGGATGTGCACCACGCCGGTGACGGTGAAGGCCTCCCGGACCGCCGGTTCGATACCGCCCCGGACTCCGAGGGTGATCCCCCGCACCAGCGCGGCCTGTTCCGGATAAAGCGCGCTGTCCAGCCCCGCGCTTAAACGCTCCTTCAACGTCAGTGCTTGGTAAACCACGGGGTTGCCGCGGTCCAAACCGGTGTGGACTACGGCCCCGGGGCCCCGGACCGTGACCAGATGGGTGATTCCCTGCCGTTCCAGGTAGGCCCGGTAATCGAATTCCCCCGGGTTTCCGGGCGTTAGGGGCCGCCGCAGCACCCCCCGCACTTCCAGGAGGTCGCCGTAACCGTAGATCGCGTCGGGTTCATAATGGCTGACCAGCACCCGGCCGCCCGGGCGCATGGTCTCTTCCCCGAGCCGCGCGGCGCGCACCTCCAGGACGTACAATACCCGGTCGGGCCGGACGTCCGCGTCCCGGACCACCATGCCCGCCACGGTCACCGCCCGGTCTTCCCACTGTGCCAGCGGGGTAGCCGTTTTATCCACCGTGAGCCCGGTCATGGCCATCCCCAAGAGCACAAAAAGCGGTACTAAGAGCCAGCGTCCCGCCTGCCGCGCCGCAAAATAAGCGATGGCCGCCACGATCAGGGCGGCCCCGACCGACAATAGCGCCGTTTCGCCCCCCAGTTCGAAACGGAGGGCCAGCAGCACGCCCAAACCGTATAGAAACACCAGCAGCACCAGTGGCCTTGGCATTATCCCTTCCCCGTTCAGTAAACGGTGACCAGATCGCGCAGTTGTTCCAGACGTTTTTCTCCGATCCCCGGCACGTTCACCAGGTCGTCAACCGACATGAACGGACCGTGCTGCTCCCGGTATTTGATAATCCGGTCGGCCAGCGCCGGACCGATGCCGGGCAGAGTTTCCAGTTCTCTTCGGTCGGCGGTGTTGATATTGACCCGGGGATCATCCCGTACCCAAGCACCCGCGGCAAACGCCCCGTCGCTTGGCTCGGCCGTACGCATCCGCGGCACCAACACCCGTTGCCCGTCCTGCAGGGGTGCGGCTAAATTCAAGGCGTGCAGGTCGGCCGTGGCCAACGGCCCGGCTAACTCCACCGCGTCCAGCACCCGGGCCCCTCGGGCCACCCGGTAGACCCCGGGGGCGGCCACCTCGCCGGCCACGTGCACCTGTATTTCCACGTCCACCCCGGCCTCTTCCGCCCGTTGGAGCACCGGCATTTCCGGCGGGGGAGTCCGCAAAAGGGCGTATTTGTACCCCAGGCCAAAAACGATGGTCAAGGCCACCACCAGGGCGGCCAGTTGTTCCCGCCTGCCGAACAAATCGACCTCACCACCGGGTTTTTGACCATAAATTCTGCTTTTTCCACCAAATTCCTGCGCCTGAACGCAGGGGAAGTACAAAAAAACAAACCCTTTGTCACAAACAAAGGGTTTCAAGTACAAAAAATATAATTAACTAATTAGTCTGTTTTCTCCACGCAGATATCCAACAGACAGTCCAGGCATACCTTCTCACCGGGGTTTAGGCGACAAGCACAGAACGGACAAAAGCCATCTCGCTCCCGCTGATCCTGATCACCGTTTTTAACCACGGGTACCTCTTGCAGGAGCGTTAACGCCATGCCAAAACCTCCCCACCCCAAATTGCTACAAATTTAAACATACAATACACGCTTTAGACCTTTTCGTCAAACCGGGTTTGGGTACTGTCATGCTACGGTACGGGGACGAAATTTGACACTCCCCAACCAGAAAGCTGCCGGCGTTGGAAGCCGTCAAGCGTCCGCCTGTTTTTCCTGCTTATCCTTGGCGAGCAGAATGGCACAGTCCGGGCAAACTTGGGCGCAAATCCCGCAGGAGATGCAGTCCCCCTTGTCCGGTATCACCGTCGGTGTCCCGTAAACCCCCAGGGTCTTGGACCAGGTTAAACACTGCTTGGGACATTTTTGGATGCATAGACCACATCCCTTGCACAGACCCGGGAAAATCGCAAAGTAGCCTTTCTTGACCTCCTTAGTGATAGGCTCGAAGTGCGCCACTATGTTCCTTACCTCCTCGCATCACCTGCTCGAGTAGTTCGACGCCGCGCTCCAAGGCCCGGTAGTTCAGTTCCCGCAGCTTCGGATCCTGCTCAAACTTGTGCCCGAGTCTTATTTCCAGCGCTTTTTTCGCGTCATCCAGGGTGACCACGCCCGTGGCCGCGATCACCGCCCCCAGGATCATCACGTTGAACACACGGGGGTGTAGTTCCTTCTTAGACGTCTCCACGGCCGGGATGCTGAGGATTTGGGCCGCCTGGCGGGGCATTTCCTCATCCTTTACTTCGGCCAAGTCATCATAAATCAGGGTCGTTTGGGGTCCCACGTATTGCCGGGTCCGCAGCAGAGCCCGGCCGCTAAGGGCCACCACGATATCGGCGGTTTCAAACTTCGGGGCGCCGATGGACCGATCCCCGATCTGGAGAAAAGCAACACTTACGCCGCCCCGCTGCTCCACCCCGAAGTTAGGAATGTACAATGCCTGGCGCCCTTCCTCGTAGGCCGCCTCGGCCAGAATCTCGGCTACCGCCTGTACTCCCTGACCACCCTCACCGGCGATCACGATTTTGGTCAGGCCGTTTTTCGTTTTCATGCCTCCTCCGCCCCCTCGGTGGTCAGCGGCACCTTTAATTCGCCGACGCGGAAATACTCCGGCATCTGCTTTTCGAGAAACGCCCAGGTTTTCTCGGCGTTAGTCCGCCAGTTCGTCGGGCAGGTGGCCAGTGTCTCCACGAAGGAAAAGCCACGGCCCTCGATTTGGTTTAGAAGTGCCCGTACATACATCTTTTGCAATTGGCGAATCTTGCTTACCGTACCGCGCGCCACGTAAGCGCCCTCGGGGGTGATTGCGGCCACCATTTCCGGCCCCTGGGTAGGAAAACCGGTCAGTTCCACGTCACGCCCGTAGGGGGTGGTTTCGGTTTTTTGTCCCGGCAGCGTGGTAGGTGCCATTTGTCCACCGGTCATAGCGTACTGGGTGTTGTTCACCAGGATCACGGTGATCTTCTCGTTCCGTCCGGCGGCATTCACCAGGTGCTGCGCCCCGATGGCGTAACCGCCCCCGTCCCCCATGTAGGCAATGCAGATGAGGTTCGGGTTGGCCCGCTTGATCCCGGTCATCACCGGTGTGGTACGACCGTGGTGCGTCTGGACGGTGTCTACGTTAAAAAAGTCCCAGGTCAGCAAAGAACACCCGATGTCACACCCAAACACCACCCGGTCCTGAATCCCCAACTCGTCAATAGCCTGCCCGAGCGCCTTGAGGGCTATCCCGTGACCGCAACCGGGGCAAAACTTATGCGGTTTGCTTTCCCGGCGCCAACTCCGCGGCATTGCCGGTTGAACTGCCAACTACGACTCCCCCTTAACAATGAGTTCCCGAGAACGGGCCATGATCTCTTCCGGAGTCACGCCCACCCCTGGTTTGTACAGCGGGACCATTTCCACCGCCAACCCGTAGAGGGCGTCCCGAACCAACTTGCTTAATTGGCCGTAAGCCGACTCGACCACCATAAACCGCTTGGTCCGGGAAACGGCCTCCCGGAGCGCATCTACCGGCATCGGCCGTAGCGTCACCGGCCGGAAGTAGCCCACCTTTAAACCCTCGCCCCGCAAATACTCCACCGCCTGCTTGGCGGCCCGGGCGACTACGCCATGGGCAATGATTAATAGGTCTGTGTCCTCGGTCCCCAGGCTTTCGTACTCCTCGACCTCGCGCCATATCCGCTCGTATTCGCGGACGTGCCCCTGGAGTACCTCGTAAAGCTCCTCTTCGGTACTGTAAGTGTTTCGGAAGTGTCCCGGAGGCCGGTCCACGCCGGGAGTCCCGGGCCGCCCCAGGTAGGCCTCCGGTGCGATTAACTCTATGCCGCGTTCCAGCGGATCGTAAATGGTCAGCGGCTCGCGCATCTTCGCCTGGTAACCATCGGCCAGCAAAAACACCGGGAAGCGGTAACGCCAGGCGGTGTTAAACGCCTTTATGGTATAATCGTACAACTCCTGGTGGGTAGCCGTCGAATATACAATGCGGAAACCCTCGCCGTTCCCGCCGAAGGTGGTCAGAATGACCTCCTGCTGGGAATAAATCACCGTCGCCGTAGACGGGCCGCCGCGCTGCATAATCACCACCACCACCGGCAGGCGCATCATTTCGGCCATGGCCATGGGTTCCTGCATCAGGACGTTGCCGGGACCGGCCGTGGCGGTAAAGGCTTTTCTGCCTGCCATCACCCCCCCAATGGTGGTAAAGCCCGCCGAGAGTTCGTCCTCGGTCTGCAAGAATCGCTTTTCATACTTCGGCGCCAACCGGGTCCAGTAATGCATTACCTCGTTCTGCGGCGTAATTGGGTATCCGTACATGATGTCCGCCCTGGCGGCCACCGCCGCATAGGCCACCACCTCGTTGCCCGTCATGAAAACCCGCTTGTCTCCAGGGACCGGGACACCGGCCATATTTCTATCTACCTCCCTGATAATCTCCTGCCCACTACCAAAAAGCACGCGGCATATAGCGCTTGAGCACTCGGACAGGGTTATTCTCGCAATCCACAGGGCCGATTACGGCCGCCACTTCGGCCACCGCCGTGGTGGCGACGACCGGAATGCCCAGCCTGCGCCCGGCCTCCGCAACCGTCTGTGCGCCTTGCTGAACGATATCGGCCGTGGTCTCGTCACCGAGGTGTGTGTTGTTAATCAAGCCGTGCACCGGACCCAGGTTCCGCACGTAGTCCACGACATTTTCCACCGTCATGGTCATGGGCCGGCTGGTATTGACCACCGCCAGAATCCGGAACAACGGCTCCTGGTCGATTCCTTCCACGAGGTCAAGGGTTCGGGCACCCCCGACACCATACCCCACATCAAACACCACATGGCCCGGCCGCCGCAAGGCCCAAGGAACTTCTGCCCGGAGGATGTTGCCCGTCTCCCCGAGCCCTACCGCGTCCCGCGTTTCCCAAGCCAGGACGTTAATACCCTGTTCCTCAAGTTCTTTTTTGAGGGGACGGAGGGTGTAGCAGGGCTCAACCAGGTCCAGGTCCACCAGGGTAACCGGCCGTCCGGTCCGGGCTAGTTCAAGGGCCCTGTTGATGGCGACCTCGCTCTTCCCGCTGGCGTATTCGCCAACGTAGGCCTCGACGATGCGGATGTCCTTCACCCCAAAGAAAAAGTATGTGACAATTTATATTCTTGTATAATATTGTATAATATAATGAAAACAAATCTCCAGTCAATATTGGCCAGACTTGGTCTTTCACGACCTCTTGCAGCCGTAAACGCCGGTACAACGCACGCAATAACACAGTAAAACCCCGCAGGCGAACGGTTCGGAGTTGCCGGTCATTATTGGCGCGCCAACGGCCGCCAAACGCGGCGGTAGATCGCCACCGCCTAGGAGTCTGTGTGAATAATCCTTAAAATCTCGAAAAAAATTCCCACTTCAAGCTCAAGCTTGACAGACCTGAAGTGCCGGCTCCGGCAACTCCTGCAGGCCGTCCGGCCTGTCTGCCGCCAGGCAGGCCGGATCTCAACCACGGCCGGGTCCGCCGGGAGCTCGATTACGTGCGCCTGGCGGTAAACGGCAAGGACTTCATTGCCCGCACCGCACTCAAAGGCGAAGCCTACTGGGCCTTCAAGGCCGTGGGCCTTCGGGTGTCATCCCAGGTGGTGGAGCTGTGATCACCCCCCGGGGGAAGTGTGGTGGTACGCCTTTCGGTCGTGCTCGGGAAGCCTTGATATACGGGGCTTTCTAAAATTAAGGTGTCAAACTTGAACACGAGCAACCTGGATTTCAGCGACTGGGGCACCTTGTTTGCCAGCCCCGGCACGGCTGCGGCGCTCTTGAATCGGCTGCTCCACCACGCCCACGTGATCACCCTGCGCGGGGACAGCTACCGGGTGCGCAACCGTCTGGTGCCGCTCAGACCCACTGACGGTAAGGAGGGATAATGACAGCTTCCAGAATCTAGTTGACGACTTTTCGTGACCAAAAATGACGACTTTCTAGTGGTCAAAAGTGCGGATTTTTAAATGGCCATTGACACCGGGCACGGGCGTCTACAAAAAGCAGGAGATAGCTGACTGTCCGGATGGATAGAGGCGGGTGCATGAAGTAGAGTGAACCGGTAATTACCGGTTCACTCCACCGCGGAAACCAAGACCTTGGCCTGCCCCGT
>ENA-OSAE01000183-OSAE01000183.1-marine-sediment-metagenome-genome-assembly--contig:-NODE-183-length-42201-cov-24.972809_pt1 | contig 42201 bp, 33 predicted proteins | sample MGYA00237870_ERZ529317 | MGnify/ENA primary metagenome ERZ529317 (study PRJEB26369, sample SAMN03142812) | marine sediment metagenome | biome: marine; feature: borehole; material: sediment... | reverse complement strand
CCTTCGTTGTTCGGGACTTTCACCCTATAGACAACGCCCATGCCGGGCGCACTGACATGGGGCGGCCGGTCTCCCGGCCGCCCCACCTTCATCCTCTCCTTTAGCCGAGCAGCTGGAGGACCGTCTGGGGTACTACGTTGGCCTGGGCCAGCATGGCCGTGCCCGCCTGGAGCATGATCTGGTTCCTGGTGAAGTTCATCATCTCCAGGGCCATATCGATGTCCTTGATGCGGCTTTCGGCCGCCGTCAGGTTCTCCGAGGCCACGGCCAGGTTGTTGATGGTGTGCTCGAGCCTGTTCTGGAAGGAGCCGAGCTTGGCCCTCTCCATGGAGACGGTCTCTATGGCCGCCGCGATCACCGTCGTGGCCTTATCGGCCGAGTACTGGGTCGTCACGTCGATGTTGAGCCCTTTGCTCACCAGCCCGAGCGCCCCGGCGCCCATGTCCGAGATGCCGATGGCGATGTTCTGGCCCTGGCTGGCCCCGATCTGTATGGTCATGGAGTTGTCGACGCGGGAGACGTCGATGGTAGCCGTACCGCCAGCAGTGATGCTATTGTCAAAGCTGATGGCCAGGCCGTCGATGAGGTCCTTAACGGTGCTGTTGGGCTTCACCGCTACGGCGCTCTCATTGCCGTCCCGGGTTGAGTCGTTGTCGGCGTCATAGTAGACCACGTAATCGCCAGCGTCAGCAGCGACCTGGGTTTGGTTCTGCTGGAAGGCGGCGTTGAAGGTGCTCCTCGCGTTCCCGTCGGAGTCGACCGCCGTTATGCTGATGTTGGTGATAGCGTTATCGGCCCCGGCCTGCCCGGTGATCTGGACCTCGCCGGCTGTGATGCTGACATCGGAGGCCCCGAAGGCAGTCTTGATAGCCATCGCCAGGTCGTCGAGAGTGGTACCGGTCTCCACCTTAAGCGTAGCGTGCTTCCACTCGCCCCCGACCTGAGCGACGATGGTGATCTCGTCCCCCACCTCCAGGCCCAGGGAGGTGCCAGATGAAGCGTAGAGAGCAGTCAGATTCTCTGACCCGGTCGCCGGGGTCGTCATCCCGGAGTCGGCGTACAGCACGGTCGACTTGGACACGGTAGCCGTGGCAGCCCCTGCAGGTCCACTTTCCACTATGATGTTGTAGGTCCCCTGGGCCACCGTGCCGTACACCTCAACCCCGCTGATGCCGGCGGAGCTGGTGGTGTCGTTGCTGTAAGAGGCGATGGCCGAGCTGCCCGACACATTGCCGTTCAGGAGCTTCTTGGTGTTGAACTCCGTGTTCTGGGCGATGCGGTCGATCTCGGCGATCAGGGCGTCGATCTCGTCCTGGATCTTCAAGCGGTCCTCGGTGGTCAGCGTGTCGTTCGCCGCCTGCAGGGCGAGGTCGTGCATCCTCTGCAGGATGCTCTGGGTCTCCTGCAGGGCGCCCTCCGCGGTATTCACCAGCGAGATGGCGTCCTGGGCGTTCCGCTGGGCCACCCTGAGGCCGTTGATCTGGGTCCGCATCTTCTGGGAGATGGCCAGACCCGCGGCGTCGTCGGCCGCCCGGTTGATGCGCAGGCCGGACGACAGCCTCTCCAGCGACTTGTTCATGAGCTTGTTGGTCAGCGTCAGGTTCCTCCATGACACTAACGCGTTGATGTTGGTGTTGATACGCACGTCCTTATCCCTCCTTGGATAAAGGATTCTGCCTCCCCGCCAGTGCGCGCCCTGGCGGAAGGGGCGGTGTAGTAATGCGGCAGCCGCTTACACCCCTCGTCCCTGTTATCGTGAGCGGGACGCCAGACTTGAGCCCCAAATATCACCGCAGAGGCCCGTGTACGAGCCACCCGGGCGTTGAGCCGCGATTTAAGCCCCGGCATGGCCCTATCCTCCGCCCTCCTTCGCAAGACGCATGCGGGCCCGAATGAGCCCGGCCAAGCCCTCCAGAACCGGAGAGGCCATAGGGGCCTCTGAGAGCACCTCGAGGGCCCTTGAGGGCCGGCCCAGCTGGAGGAGAAGGGAGGCGAGGGATATGCGGGAGGCCACGTGCTCCGGCACGAGCCTGAGGACGTCCTCGTAGTAGGAGGCCGCGAGCTCCAGCTCCCCTCGTCCCCTCCACAGGTCGGCCATGATCCGCGCCGCCTCCGCGTCGGCCCAGCACCTCTCGGGGATGAGCTCGAGCTGCGCCGCCGCCTCCTCGGTGTACCCGTGGGCGTAGAGCAGCTTTGCTAGGCGGAGGATCACTCCCTCGTGGTCCTCGCTGCGAGCCGAGATCTCCCTCACGGCGCCGGGCACGAGCTCCACGAACCCAAGCTCAAGCGCGGTGTCCACGACCTCCCAGAGGTGGCGGCCGAGGTCTCCTCCCCCGTCCGTCGTCTCGCCGGGATCGAGGCCGGCGCAGAGCAGGGCCGCGCGGGCCCTCGCCGCCGAGCCCCTGCGGGCCATCTCCTCGGCCCCCGCCCGGGCCTGGTCACGGAACCCCATCACTGCGGAGAGAAGGACCAGAGCTAGGCCAACCTCTTCCTCCAGGTCGGCGCCCCTCAGCTCTAGCCAGAGAGAGTGGGCCCGCCGCCGGTCGCCCCTCTGCAGCGCCAGCAGCCCCTTCCGGTACAGGGCGGCGGCCGAGCGGCGATCCTCGAGCAACCTCTCCGCCTGCTCTAGTTCCCCCCGGTCCATGAGGCCGTCCACCACCGCCAGCAGCGTCGCCTCGTCCTCGGGAGGATCGATGGGGCCTTCGCCCAGGGCCGTGAGCGCCCGCACTGCGCCAAGCGCCCGGGGGTCGCGAGCGGCCCGCCGGTAGTGGTCGCGGGCTCGGTCGGGGTCGCCCAGCGAGTCGCCCAGCGACCGGTATAGGTCGCCAAGGCGCGTCAGGGTGACGTAGCCGTCGAGCCCCTCGAGGGTGCTGTACGAGGGGGAGGCGGGCTTGGTCCTGAGGCATTCCTCCAGGGCCCGGATCGCCTCCCCGCAGCGGCCTAGCGAGGCCAGGGCTTCCCCCTTCAGGTACAGGAGGTCGGGGTAACCGGGGAAGCGGTCGAGCCCCTCAGAGGCGTGTCGGATGGCCTCTTCGTGCTCCCCGAGCATCAAATCGCAGGCCACCAGGTCTCTGACGGCCCAGGGGGCGAAGTACTCGTCCCGTCTGGTCTCCCCCCAGACCCCGAGCAGCTCGCGGCGGGCGGCGGCGAAGTCCTCAAGCCGCATGTATTCCACGCCGAGGCTAAAGCGCAAGAGGGGCGTGTCGTCCTCAGAGAGGGCCTGCCTGATGAGGCGGAGGTTGCGCTCTGTTTTCCTGCGGTTTCGGATCACCCCGGGCCGGTAGCCGTGATGCAGGATGGTCACGTCGGCGTGAGCCAGCGCACCGCTTCGCCTTATCCTGTCGGCTATCTGCTCGTGCACCCGCCCCGAGAAGCGGTGTTCTGGCCGGTTCCGGAAGAACCGCAGGACGGTCGCCGTGACGGCCGGCCCTCGCCCATGTCGTTGCGGATTCGCAGGAAAAACCCTTCGACATCGGAGCTCTGGGCCAGCTGCCTCAGTATCTCGCCCCCCTCGCTGAGCTCCTCGTCGGCATCGAGCACCAGGATCCACCTTCCGGTGGCCCGCTCGAGGCCAGCGTTTCGAGCGGCGGCGAAGTCGTCTCCCCAGGGGTGGTCGAACACCCTGGCCCCCCTGCTGGCGGCCACCTCGGCGGTGCGGTCCCGCGACCCGGTGTCCACCACGATGATCTCGTCGCACACCCCGCGGACGGAGTCGAGGCACCGAGCTATGTTCTCCTCCTCGTCTTTGGCTATAACGCAAAGGGATATGTGGACCACTTTCCTCCCCCCCTCGAGGATCATCGCCCTGGGCTTGTGTAATGATGAGGAGGACAGGAGGGGATGAGGGGGCCCTTGAGCTCCTCTGAGGGCCGTGGGCTTCCCGCTGCTGCTTCTTTGGCCTGGTTATTTCGGCCCTACGCACGGTTAACGGGGAGTATAGCAGGGGTTGACGGAGCTGGAAAGAACTGGTAAGATAGTGCCGCGGGGCCCCGTAATATCAGCTGGAGGTAGTAGAGAATGCTAACGTACGTCCTTGAGAAGGGCAGGACATCCCTGTTCTTGGTGATCTTTCTGGTGGCTTTGTTGGTGCCCTTTCAGGAGGGCCTGGCGGCCCCGGCCACGACGCTGCCGGTGGCGGCCACCTCCCCGGCCGACGGCAACCTCAAGGTAAGACCGGACACGCCCCTATGGATCGACGTCGATACCTCGCATCCCCACTGGAGACGCTACCGTAGGCAGCTGGAGCTCGGCTTCTTCGAGGCGCTGCTCAACGGCGTGCCGGTGTCGGCCAAGTACGACCCGGAGAAGGGGAGGATCGAGATCGAAACGGGCCTCCTCGAGCGCTACACCGACTACGTGGTGGAGCTGAGGATCAAGGCAGCGGCCCGTGTGCCAGACGTTGCACGAGAGCGGGGCAAGGTGAACAACACCGTGTACCGCTTCTCCTTCCGGACGGGCTCAGACCTCTACGAGCCGGTTGTCATGGAGGTCGTGCCGCCGGAGGGCCCGGTGCGGGTCGTGGACCAGGCTCGCTATACCATCAACCTCTATGATGACTACGGGCTCTACGCCAGGGGCGCCGAGGTCTCGGTGCAGGCGCTGGAAATGGGGCCGAAGGGAGCAACCGTGCGCTTTGAGCCCTTCGATCCCGGCAAGGGACAGATATCGCTGACCGTCGGCAATACCGAGGCGGAGAAAGTGGTCGTCGAGATCCGGGCCGAACACACCGGGTACGGGTTCACAGCAACCTTCCGCCACGAGCTCGAGTTCGCACCCGGGCCGCCGGCCTCGCTGGAGGTGCTCAGCGAGCAAGGCGCCGACCCCCAGACGGCCCAGGTCCTGGCCCGCGTGCTTGATGTCTACGGAAACCCAGTGCCGGGCGTCACAGTTGCCTTCTCGGCTACCCCGGCTACCGTCTCCGTGGATCCCCAGGAGGCTGTGACCGATGAGAGGGGCGAGGCGAGCACATCCCTGATAAGCTCGGCGCCGGTGTCGGCCTCTGTTACGGCCAGGCTACCAGACTATCCCCTGTCCGAGCGGGAGATATCGGGGATCACCTTGGGCGCCCCCGAGGTGCCCTCCGAGGTGTCTCTCAAGGCGCGGGCCTTCATCGTAGTCTCGAGTCTCCCCGGAGCCTACGAGGGCTCGTCCTACGTCAAGGCCGGCCGCAACGGCGGCGGCGTCGCCTTCCGAACGTATTTCCTCTTCGACCTCAGTGGCCTCACCGGGGCCCAGGTCAAGAGGGCGACGCTTTACCTCACCCACCTTGACTACCACAGAATTTCGGAGCGGCTGGACGGCTCGGAGTACGCCAACTTCGGGGTGTACCAGGTGGAGGAGGCCTGGCAGTCCGATACCCTGTCCTGGCAGGACCAGCCCCGCGCCGAACGCCAGCTGGACGTCGTGCTCATTGGAGGCTATTGGCATCTTAAGCGAACCGGATACAGGCACAGGATCGGCTGGGACGTCACTGCAGCGGTACAGGATTGGCTTTCGGGAAGCAGCCCCAACTACGGCCTGCTCCTGCGCCAGACGGGAAAGGAATGGGATCAGTCGTGCCCGGTCTTCGCGGGGCCCGAGTTCCGTGAGGGGTGGGCGCGCCCCGTGCTGCACATAGAGTTCGAGTAAGAGGGGAAGACTAGTCGGAGCCCCGGGGACCCACCGACGGGCGGGGTCCTCGGGGCTCCCTTAGCTTCTCATCACGCCCCCTCATGCCGCGACGTTACTGAGAGGCCGGCGCCCCTTCCTTCGTCACCGTCACGGTCCTCCTCTTCCCATCCCAGAGGACGTTAGCCCTGAGCTCCTCCGAGACGAAACGAACGGGGACGAAGGCCCTCGAGCCGACGATAACGGGAGGGGCATCGAGGGTCACGGCGCGACCGTCCACCAGGGCGGTGGTCTTATCCACGGTCAGAAGGACCTCCTTGCCCGCGAGCCTGAAGGTGACCCGCCTCGTGGCCCCATCCCAGTCGAGATCGGCCCCGAGGAAGTCCCCGATGACCCTTATTGGGACCATGGTCCTGCCCTGCTGCATGAAGGGCGCCGCATCTAGAGCTATGGGCTCGCCGTCGAGCAGGGCCTCCCTACGGTCGAGAGTGAGGACCAGCGTCCGCGGCCGCTCCGGCGCCGGCGGCGCTTCCGTGGGCGCCGTTGTCCAGAGGCCCCGGGCCGAGGCCACCCAGAGCTCGCCGTCGGCCGCATGCATGTCCTCGGCCCACAGGGGAGCGGCAAAGGCCGTCCAGCTCCGCCCTCCGTCCTCGGAGACCATAATCCCCAGCTCAGAGCTGGCAAAGGCCGCGTAGATCGCCCCGTCCGCGCAGACGACGGAGCGGAAGCCGATGCTGGTGGAGAGTAGCCTGCCCTCCCTCACGGCGGGCTCGAGGAGCAGCTCCCAGCTCACGCCCCGGTCGGACGTCCCCCAGAGGCCTCGGTCAGCAGCCACCAGAACATCGTCGCCGCAGAGCTCGAGCTCCCTGGCGCCCAGGCCCACGGGAAGCCGACCGGTCGACCAGGTCCGGCCGCCGTCGTCTGAGGACAGGAGGAACTCGCCTCCGTCGGGAGACAAAACCAGCGCCAGGACGGACAGCTGCCGGGACCGGTGTACGGCGAGGTCCAGGACGGGCCCACTGCCCAGCAGCTCGTGGTCCGATAGGGCCCAGCCGAGGCCAGCGTTTCTGGAGTAGTAGAGGCCGCGGTCCGTGGCCAGGAAGATGGTCCTAGCGTCGCCGGGCAGGAAGGCCATGTCGTGGTTGAGATGAGCGACCAGGTTCGGGAAAACCATCTCCCAGCTCTCGCCGCCGTCGGCCGATACCCAGGGCGATCCCAGGCGCGGCAGGCCGTAGATCCTGCCGTCGGGGCCCTCTATTACCTTCTCGAAGACGACGTCCTCGATCCCGGCGTTGGCCGGGACGCGCCAGGTAAGGCCGCCATCATCGCTTATCTGGAAGTTCGCCGGGACCCCCTTGGTGCCGGCGTAGATCCGAGGCGGATTCGCGTAAACGTAGGCCATCTCCGGCAGCGGGAGGCCCCGGTTTACGCTCTGCCACGTCCGGCCGCCGTCATCACTCCGTACCAGGCCCCGGCCGGGAAGAGAGGCATAGAGCCATCCGGCTCGCCCAGCGTAGCGGACTGCGAGGGGCAGCCGGTGGTCCTCTCTTGGCCATGTGAGCCAGCTCTCCCCCCCGTCCGGGCTCACGGCCCACATCGAGCCGTCCGAGGAGATGCCCATGAGCCTGTGGCTCGTCGGGGAGGAGGTGGCGAGGTCGTAGATTACGTAGGAGTCCACCTCTCGGACTGTGAGCCCGCCGTCAAGCACCTCGAAGGTGGTATCGGAGAGGCGAAGCCAGAACCGGTCTTGACGATGGGGGTCGAAGAGGAAGACCGGCCCGCCCACGGCCAGGCTGCGGTCGGAGGGGAGGGCCGCCAACTCCTCCCAGGTCTCGCCCCCGTCGGAAGAGCGCATCAGCCTGCGCTCATAGCCCTCCTTCGCCAGAAGGAGGAGGGTCCCCGCATCCCAGGGGGATATGGCCGCGGCCTCAACCTCGAGCCCCTCGCCCGGCTCGACCTCCCGCCAAGTCTCCCCTCCGTCCCCCGAGAGGAGCATGGTGGAGCCCTCGAACCATAGGGCGAGCGCCTGGCCTGAGGGATCTACCGCCATGCCACGGGGAGCAAGGAGGCCGGCCAACGGAAAGGACAATTCGTCCCATTCCAGCCCGCGGCTCTCAGACCGGTACACCCTCTCGGCCCCCAGTACGTACACCGTGCCCGACCGGTTGACCTGCAGCGCGCGGATGAAGCCCTCCCCCGCGGGGGTCACCTCCGCCCAGGAGTCGCCGCCGTCCACAGTACAATAGACCCCCTGCTGTCCTAAGACGTACGCGACATCGCCGTCGAGGGGGTCGGGCTCAAGGTAATCGTAGCTCCCGCCCACCACCGCCTCAACCGGGCCCCAGGAAGCTAGGGTGGGGCCGGGAATCGCCACCAGGGTTAAAGCTAGAACGAACCCCAGGCTTATTAACTTCCTCACGTTATCACCCCTCTAGGTTCCTTCTGGGGGTTCGACGACAGGCTCCGTCCCTCCTCCTTCCTCGCAAACCCGGAAGTTGAGGTGACGACCAATGCTCTGACACCTGGCAACAGAGTCCCCTCCGCCTCCATTGCCGGCCGTCCCCTGTAACCTCTTGAAGTAGCCTACCTTCTACGGTCCTTCGCGACCCGTGGGGCCGAACTTTCCGGCTACAGGGGCCCAAGCAACGGCCTGGAGGGCGACCGGGTTAGGAGACTGGAAAGCGCATACGTGCGGGGTTACGTTACAGGTGGTATACTATAGGGGCGGTTGGAAGCCTCGGTCTCACGTAGGGAAGGAAGCTTATGAACAGGTTCAAGATCCTCAAGGAGATATGTGAAGAACATGGCGTCAGCCTGGTCTATCTCTTCGGCTCACAAGCAGAGGCCGGGCTGAGACTCTTGCAAGGAGAAGGACTGCCCTCCGCTGAACCTATGACGGATATGGATGTGGGGCTGGTGTTTGCCGCGGGGCTCCCAGAGCCCCCGCACAGATATCGCCTCTACGCTGCATTGTACAACTCCTTGGAGGACCTGTTCCGGCCCTACCCCCTAGACCTGGTGTTCTTGCAGGAGAACCATGCTGTGTTTCAAGCGGAAGCCCTGACCGGAAAGTGCATCTACGCCGTCAGTGAGACCTTTCGGGAGGAGTATGAGCTCCGAATCCTCGCCCGAGCAGCTGATTTTCGTCCGGTCTTGGAGAGGTTCCTCGCTGAAAGATTGGAGGAGGTCTAGGCATGGGGATAAACAGGATTCTGATAGAAGAGCGCTTGAGCCTCATCGCCGACCAGCTGCAGGAGTTGATCGAACTGCAGAGGTTGCCCAAGGCAGAGTTCCTCAAGCCCCGCAACACCGCCGCAGCAGAGACCTCCCTTCGTCGTTCCCTTGAGGCGATCTTCGATATTGGCCGACATGTGCTGGCCAAATCCGGTAGGTCTGATCTCGCGCAAGAATACAAGAGCATCGCCAAGGGACTCAAAGATCTGGCGGTAGTTAGCCCGTCCCTCGGGGAAAAGCTCATTGCGATGGCTGGGTACCGCAATCGCCTGGTCCATCTCTACCGTGAAGTCGCCCCCGAGGAAGTGTACGATGTCTTCAGAGGGGTCTTGATGACCTCGAGGAGTTCATAAGACGGGTGCGCTCTTATCTGGGGAAGGAACTGGGGAAATAAGCCTCCTGAGTAGGCCCCGAAGCCTCGTCCTTCCGCGGGGAGACCGCCGGCCCTCCTCAAACGCCCATCCCTCATGGCCCCCAGGGTAGCTGCGTCGAGCACGAAGGGCCCGTCTTTGCGATATAATATCCCCCGGAGGATGACGGGATGAAGGACTACATGGTACGAGCTGTAGCGGCGAAGGGAGCGCTGCGGGCCGTGGCCGCAACCACCACGAGGCTGGTAGAGGAGGCCAGGAGAAGGCACGGCACCTCCGCCACGGCCACGGCTGCCCTGGGACGGGCCCTCACGGCCGCCGTCCTCCTGTCGGCGGGGCTTAAGGACAGGGGCAGGGTAACCGTCCGGGTGGCCGGCGACGGCCCCCTGTCCCCGGTGGTGGCCGAGGCGAGCGTCGAGGGCCACGTCCGCGGCTACTTGAGGAACCCGACCTTCGACCTGTCCCCCAACGCGCAGGGTAAGCTGGACGTCGCCGGCGGGGTGGGTCGCAGGGGGACTATACACGTCGTACGGGACCTCGGACTCAAGGAGCCTTACGTGGGGTCATCGCCCCTGGTCTCCGGCCTGATAGCCGAGGACCTCACCTACTTTCTCCACGAGTCCGACCAGACCAGGTCGGCCTGTGCCCTGGGGGTGCTGGTGGACGTGGACCTCGCGGTCCGCGCCGCAGGAGGGTTTCTGGTGGAGGCCCTGCCTCCTGCAGAGGAGGAGGCGGTGGGCCGCCTGGAGGGAAACCTCGTTAGGATGGCCTCCGTGAGCGCGTTGATCGACGAGGGGAAATCCCCCGAGGACATCCTCACCGCGGCCCTGGAGGGACTAGGCGTGAAGATCCTCGGGAGATCTCCCCTGGAGTTCAGGTGTCGATGCTCACGGGACAAGGCCAGGGCCCTGCTCGCAGCCCTGGGCGAGGAGGAGCTGCGGGATATGCTCGCCGAAGGCCGCAGTGAGATGACCTGTCGCTTCTGTAACGAGAGATACCTCTTCAGCGGGGACGAGCTCGCCGAGATCCTGGAGTCGCTGGAGACCTCATAACCACGTGGTCACCTCGTCCAGCGAGAGCCGCGGCCGACGTCTTGGCCGGGCCGTGGTTCGCCCCAGCACCACGATGGCCACCGGGTCGTGCTCCGCGGGGAGGTCGAGGGCATCGGCGACCTCCGTCAGGCGGAAACCCCCGACCCAGCAGGAGCCGAGGCCGAGCGCGGTGGCGGCCAGAAGCATGTTCTCCACGGCCGCCGCGCAGTCCTGCAAAGCGATGAAATCCCTGCCCATCCTATCGTACTTGTCCGCCGCCCGGCGCAGGTGCCGGCAGACCACTTTGAAAACCGGGGCCTCCATCATCCAGGACTGGGGCCCGGCGGAGAGATCACGGCTACTGTAGGTGGCCGCCGTTACCGCCGCCCTGCGGTCCTCGTCGGTGACAACGTAGAAGTGCCAGGGCTGCATGTTGCCCCCCGAGGGGGCCAGGGTCGCGGCTTCCAGAACCCGCTCTATCTCCTCCCGCGTCACGGTCCCGGGGGCGTAACTCCTCACGCTGTGCCTGTTCCTTATCGTGTCCCAGAACTCCATGCCTTCCCTCCTCTTGAGGTGATCAGCCTCCGGGCCAGCTCCCTTATGTCCTGCGCCGCGGGGCCAATGGGATGATCGAGGAGCAGGGGCCTCCCTGTGACCACCGAGCGATGCACTCCATCGTCCTCTCTCACGAGCCCGAGCACCTGGACCTCAAACCCCAGCAGCTCTGACGCCGTGCGCACCACCTGCCTGACTATCCTGCCCTCCACCTCGGGTTGCGCGGCCCGGTTGAGCACCAGCCACACCCGGGGACGGCGTTCCTGCGCGGCGATGAGCTTCACCAGGGCGTAGGAGTCGATCACCGACGGCGGCTCGATGGTGGTTACCATGATGACCTCGTCGCAGGCCAGGAGGAGGTTGGCGACGCTCTGGGATATGCCCGGTGAGGTGTCCACGACCACGAAGGAAGTCCTCTCCTCCACCGCGGCCAGCGCGGAGAGCAAGTGGGCGAACTTCCAGGGCGACAGGTTGAACAGGGATGGATCGCCCGTACCCCCCGGCACCAGGGACACGCCGCCGGGGACGCATAGGGCGATCTCATCCACCGAGGCCCGCCCCTCCAGCAAATCCGTCAGGTTCCTCTCCGGCTGCACCCCGAAGAGGCCCGCGACGTTGCCAGTCCCCAGGTCGCAGTCAACCAGGGTCACCCTCTCCCCCAGGCTTGCGAGGGCAAGCGCCAGGTTGACGGCGAGCACGGACTTACCCGTACCTCCCTTGCCGCTGGTTACGGCGATCGTCCGGACGGCCCGCTCGAGGGGAGCCAGGCGGACGAGGGGCTGATTGCCGTCCAGGCAGAGCACGAGCCCTGGGGTGGGCTTCAATATCTGCCTCACGACCTCACATCTGACGCCGTCTTCCAGGTTCTCGGTCCCGTCGGGCTCGTACCTGCGGGTGAACAGGAGCAGCGCCGTGCCGGGCCGGGGCCAGATGTGGCGTCGTTCGTTGCCCGGCGTGGTCACCGTGAGCTCCAGGCCGGAGACCGCGATAACCCTACTGGTGAAGCGCTCGCTCTTACCCTCCACCTGTACGTGAACCACCGTATTGACCAGGTAGTCGAACACTCCCGGCATTTCCTTTCCTCCCGTCCCCATTGTACACCATGAGCCGGGAGCTATGAAGCCGCTGAGTCGGCTCGGTTGACCAACCGCCCCGGAAGCCTCAACAAGTAGACCTGTTCGATGGGACCTTCCCCGGCCATTCCGGCCAGGCTGACGGGAGAGGGCTCCTCGTCCAGGTGAACGACCATGGTCGCCTCGCCTCCGGCCAACCGGCGGGCCACCTGCATGCTGGCTATGTTCACCCCTGCCTGTCCCAACCGGGTGCCCACCATTCCCACCACGCCCGGCACGTCGCGGTGGACGGTGACGAGGGTGAACCTGCCCGGGGCTATGTCCAACCGGTAGCCATTCAGGTAGACCAGCCGCGGGTACCCAGAGCCGGCGAGGCTCATGGCCACCCGGATATCCTCATCCCCCATGGCCACCACGTCGGGGTACGGTGATAGGGCCGGCGCGTCGGGAAGCTTGGTGGCCCGCACGGAGATCCCACGTTTGGCGGCCACCCGGGTCGCGTTGATATGGTTGGGCGGCGACGCAAGCACTGTGGCCAGGGCCCCCTTCAGAGCGTAGCCGGTTACCAGGTCGAAACACGGCCCGGCCGGGATGCCGGCGCACCAAATCTCGATTCGGCCGGGATTGACGCGCGGCAACTGGGCGTACAGGCGACCCACTGCCTCGGCCAGGGCGAAGAAGGGCTCCGCCTCCCGCCATTCGTCCGGTTCGACGGGAGGTTGGTTCACGGCGTTGGCGGCGGGCTCCCCTCTCAGTACCGCCAACACCTGCTCCGCCACCACCACGGCGTTCCGCCTCAGGGCCTCCTCCGTGCTGGCCCCCAGGTGCGGGGTGAGCACCGTGCGGGGCGCCCGCAGCAGGGGGTGGTCCGGCGGCGGCGGCTCTGTGGAGAAGACGTCCGCCGCCACACCCGCCAGGTGCCCCGCCCGCAACGACTCGGCTAGGGCGGCCTCATCGACGATGCCGCCGCGGGCCACGTTTATGAGGTAGGAGCCGCCCTTCATCAGGGCCAGCTCGCGGCGGCCGAGCAGGCCTCTCGTCTGAGCGTTGAGCGGACAGTGCACGGTCACGAAGTCCGCCTCCTTGAGGAGACGATCCAGCTCCACGAGCTCGGCGGTCGGGTGGGAGGAGACATAAGGGTCGTGGGCCAGGACCTTTATGCCGAAGCTCGCCGCCAATCGGGCCACCGTGCCGCCGATACGCCCGAGGCCGATGATGCCCAGGATCTTGCCCCGGAGCTCAACGCCGGTGAACGCCTTCCTGTCCCATCCCCCGCGACGGAGGTTGGCGTCAGCAGCGGGGATGTTGCGCGCCAGGGCCAACAGGAGGGCCAGGGTGTGCTCGGCGGCTGAAATGGTATTGGCATCCGGGACGTTCACCACCAGCACGCCCGCCTCCGTGGCGGCCTCCAGGTCGACGTTGTTCACACCCACGCCCGCCCTGCCGATGACCCTAAGACGCCGGGCTAAGACGAGGTCCTCGGCCGTCACCCGGGTGCCGCTCCTGATGATGAGGGCGTCGGCACCGGCCAGGGCCCGCCTGAACTCCTCCCCTTGGAGGCCCGGACGGTAATCCACCTCCGCCTCACGGCGGAGAAGGTCGAGGCCGACCTCGTGCAGTCGGTCGCTCACCAGCACCTTCATCTCCCCATCACCCCCTCCCAGGCCTCCTCAGCGGCCCGCAGGGCTCCCGCAGGGTCCAGCCCGGCCGCGTCGGCCAGGGCACACAGGGCCAGCTCTATCTCCCGGAAGGAGCAGTACCCCATGTGGCCCACCCGTACCAGCTTCCCCGCGAGCCCCTTCTGGCCCCCGGCGAAGGCCAGGCCGTGGTCCTCTAGAGCCCGTTTCCGCACCGCCTGTGGCGTGAGAGGCGGGATAACCTCGACTGCAGTCACCGTGTCCGACGGCCCCTCTACGGCGAAGAGGCGGTAGTGGGGCACGAGCTCAGCGATCCCGGCCCGGAAGGCCGCGCCCAGGCCGCGGTGCCGGAGATAGACTCGTTCCAAGCCCTCGGCGTGGATCATGTCCAGGGCCACCGCCAGGGCGAACCAGAGGTTCACCGCGGGGGTATAAGGGGTTCCGGCCCCCTCGCCGTGGCGGACGTACTGGAGAAAGTCCCAGTACAGGGGGCGGCGGGGGTTGAGCTTTGAGACGCGCAGGGCCCTGCCGCTCAGGGCGACCAGCGCGAGACCCGGTGGACACATCAGGGCCTTCTGTGAGCAGCTCACCACTGCGTCGAGCCCCAGCCGGTCCATGTCTACGGGTATTGCGCCCAGGGAGCTCACGGCGTCCACGCACACCAAAACCCCCTCCTCCCTCAACACCGCGGCTACCGCCTCGAGGTCCATAGTCACCCCTGTAGAGGTCTCGTTGTGGGTGAGGAGCACCCCCCGGTAACGCCCACGCGCCAACCGCTCTGATAGGGCAGCGGGGCTGATGGCACGCCCGAAAGGCACCTCTAGAAGGTCCACCTCGAGCCCGGCGCGGTGGGCGACCTCCGCGAACCTCTCCCCGAAAACCCCCATGACGCAGGCTAACACCCTGTCGCCAGGGACGAAGAGGTTCTCCACCACCGCCTCGAGCCCGCCGGTTCCGGCCGCCGGCAGGATCACCACCTCGCCGGTCGTCCCGAAGAGGGGCCCGAGGGCGGCCCTAACCCGGCGGTACACGGCCCGGAATTCGCCTCCCCTGTGGCCGATGGTAGGCCTTGACAGCGCCTTGAGGACCTGGGCGGGCACTTCCGTGGGGCCCGGCAGCATGAGTCGAGGCCGCCTCCCCTGTTCCAAAGTCTCATCCGCAGTGTCCATACAGCATCACCCTCCCATAAAAATCTAGGAGCTCCCTCCCTGATTGCTCAGGGACGAGAGCTCCTCATACGCTTCCCGCGGTACCACCCTGGTTGACCTCACGGGTCCTCTCTAGGCTGTAACGGAGCCACCGTACGGCTGCCAAGCGGCGCCGTCGCTCCGGGGCGGATTCAAGGCTTTCCCCCACCGGCTCGCAGCTGCCGCCGGCTCTCTGCAGGGGTACGACCCCTACTACTCCCCTTCATCGGGTTAAGGCCAGAAAGGTTTTGGGGTATTATACACCGATGTGGTGCTGAGGGCAAGGGGGAGCCGCGGTGACCTCACCGCACGCGGGAGCAGCGGGGTCACGCCCCCAGGGCGCGGGGAGCTGGGCGAGGGAGCCCCTGCAGGCAGTAGGCGATTGAGGCTAGGGCGATGAGGGCCCCGGCCCCGAAGGTCGCCCAGGGGCCCAGGGCCTCCCAGAGCACCCCTCCGGCCACGGGAACTATGATGCCTGTTATGTGGTTCACGGTGCTGCCCGTGGCGAGGGTCGGCGAGATGTCCTCCGGCGAGGCGATTTTGTCCAAGTAGGTCGTTGTGACCATCTCAAAGCGTAAGAGGTTGTCGAGGCAGAACAAGACGTACAAGACCGGTAGGTAGCTTATAGTCGCATAGCCCACCAGGATGGCGGCCACGGCCGCGTAGCAGCTCACCAGCACCGCCCGCTCGCCGAACCTGTCCACCATGGCGCCGAGGAGCGGCCTGCCGTAGATGGACAGGCCCGTGCCCACCGCGAGGAGCAGGGCGACGGTCCCCACGGGAACGTGGTGGACCTTGACCAGGTTGAACACCGCGAAGGTGAGGAACATGTGCCGCCTCGCGCCGGCGAGGAGCGTGAGGATGTAGTAGGGGGCGTAGGCGGCCTTGAGCACAAGCCTCCTCCGGATCGAGGCCCGCCGGCTGGCGGGCAGGGACAGCATGGCCAGGGCGCCGAGGCACGTTACCACCCCGGCGATGAGGAAGTACGACCGGTAGGTGATGAAGGAAGAGGTCGCCGAGACCAGGACCATCGCCGTGAGCATGGCGGCGGCCCCCACCCCCTCTATCCGGCCGAGCCCCCTCCCCTTCTCGCCCTCTCTGGACAGGCCCAGGACGATGGCCCCCTGCACCGGGTAGAGCAGGTGGAAGCCGGTGCTGAAGATGAGGGTGAAGAACACCAGGTCCCAGAGGGAACCGGCCACGGTGTACAGGGCGAGGCCCAGGGCCATGACGGCCATGGACAGGGCGGCCAGCCGGGACTCGAAGATGTGCACGGTCGCAGCGGCCAGGAACATCGTGAGGAGGCCCGGGACCTCCCTGATGCCCTCGATGAGACCCAGGCTCCCAGCGCCGATACCCAACTCCCCGGCGAGGAAGTTGTTGTACACGCTCCTGTACAGGCCGAAGCCGAACTGCCAGAAGAAGGCCGCGATGGCCACTCGCGTCAGGGGGTGAAGGCTCTTCAAGATATCATCTCTCCTGCGGGCAAAGTAGGCACGCAGGAGCAGTTCTACTTCTTCTTCTTAGATCCCTTCTCCGGCCCATGTGGGGGATACAGCTCGGCGTCGTCCGGGCTGTCCGTGCCCACGAGGCTGATGTCCTCGTCGAGGGCCTCCGGGGCGGGGTCATCGGGGCTGTCGACTTTCACCAGGTTGACGTCGGGCCTCTTGGGCCGCGGGCGCCTCCTGACCATCTCGATCACCTCCCCCTCTATTATCCCCGCCATGCGCGCGCCCAGTCGCACGGTGGGATCCCGCGTCGTCGTTATCAGCCGCCCCCGGCCCGCATAGGTTCATAAACAGTAGGAGGTGAGCGAGGTGAAGGTGTGGTTTAGGCTTGGACTGGGCATGAAGCTCGTCATCGTCAGCGCGCTGGCCCTAGCCCTCCTCCTCGCTGCGGGACGCCTGTCGCATCTCTCGGGGGCAGGACTCGAGGCTGGGGCAGATCTCCTCCGCAGGATGGTGGCGGCGGCCTCGCCGCGCCTTGAGGGCATCGGAGAGGACGAGATCCATATCCTCATCGACGTCAACCGTCGCACCCTCACCGTCTACCGGGGCGACGAGTTCGTGAAGCGCTATCCCGTCGCCGTGGGCAAGCCCGAGACCCCGACCCCGGTCGGGGAGTGGACCATCATCCAGAAGAGCCTGGGCTGGGGAGGGGGTTTCGGGACCCGATGGCTCGGGCTCAACGTCCCCTGGGGCATCTATGGCATCCACGGGACTAACAAGCCCTGGTCCATAAGCACCATGGCCAGCCACGGTTGCATCAGGATGTTCAACCGAGACGTGGAGGAGCTCTATCCCATGGTGAAGGTGGGAACGCGGGTGAGGATAGTCGGCCCGCTGCCGTCCTTCGAGCCCCGCCAGGCCTACCGGCCCAACATGACCGGGAAGGACGTTGTGTTGTTCCAGATGCTCCTTCGGGAGGCCGACTTTTCCCCCGGGTTCGCCGACGGCAGGTACGGTAAGGCGACCGCCGGCGCGGTGAGCGAACTCGAGACCTATTACGGCCTGCGCCCCGACGGCGTGGCCGATCGCGACGTGCAGGTCATCGTCGGATTTAGATAGGGGGTGACGATATGGCTAGGCTAGTGTACCTGTGCCTGCTGGCGGGAGCAGCCGCGCTCCTCTATTTCCTCCTCACCACCTCTCCCTGGGCCCGCCAGGGGGAGCTCCGGTTCGAGCCGGTGGACCTCGACCCCACGCGAACCTACGTCCTGGAGTACTGGGACTACGACTACCCCCTGGCCAGCGAGGCCTACCCGGATTATGACCGATTCGTGAGGGCCATGATCACGGCCTTTAACCAGCGTTACCCCAACGTCCAGGTTAAGTACCGGCTGCTGGATTTCAGCACCGGTTGGGAGGAGCTTCAGGCAGCCCTGGCGAGTGGCAGGCCCCCCGACGTCTACGCCACTTGGTGGGATCACCCGCCGGTCGTGCATCCTCTCGGGGTACCGGTAGACCCCTACCTGGACGAGGAGACCCAGGCCGACTATTTCCCCGTCGCCTGGTCCCTGGCCAGCCACCGCGGCAGCTACTGGGGATGGCCTCGCTGGGTAACGCCGATCTTCTTCTACGGCCATATCGAGGCCCTGCAGGGTCTGGGGGCGGAGGCTGAGGAGGTAATCCCGGAAGGACTTTCCTGGCAGGCCTTACTTGAGCTCGGCCAGGCCGCTGGGGAACCCGTCTTGGCCTGTGCAGCACCCGGGACCCTTTTCCGCCAGTTGATGCTCGCCCAGGGCATCCCGTCGCTCCTCGCCGACGACGGGCGGTCGCTCTGGGGAGGACAGGAGTTCGAGCGGGCGGCCGAGTGGATCGAGCGGCTCTCCCGGGACGGCCTGCTCAAGGGCACGAATCCTGACGGGCGCGACAAAGAGAGCGGCGCCCTGGAGGCCTTCTTGAGGGGAGAGGTAGCGGTGGTAGGGGGCCTCAACCCCGCGGCGGCGCATCTCGTGCTAGCCTGGCTGCAGGGCCCGGAGCAGAGGGAGCCAACGGCGGGCCTGATACCGGGACAGCCCGACCACGAGGGAAGGGGAATAAGCGTACGGCCCAGGCCGGCTCCTCCTAGCGAGCCGAGGGGCACAGACCCTGAGGATGGCCGCCGGGGGAACCCACGGGCCGAAGGTACGGTCTCCTTGATGCCTGTGCCGGCTCCGGCCGACGTCGGCGCCTTGCCCGTGCTCGGCGTGGGGGCGGTGGTCGTCTTCCGGCACGCCGACTATCGGGGCCTTGAGCAGACCCAGGCGGCCATGGAGTTCGCCAGGCACGTGAGCCAGTGGCGGACGGCGGCTCCGGCGACTAGCTTCCTGGGCGTACCCGCCCTGCGGGCCAGCGCCGAGGTCTGGTTCACTCAGGCCCCGCTGACCCCAAGCCAGGCTACCTACCTGTACGAGGTGCTCGTCGAGGCCGCCGACCTCGGCTACGTGAGGTATCCAAGCGCCCAAGTGACCATTGACGAGAGGCCCATTATCCGCGAGGAGGTGGTCCCGCTCCTGGACGACCTCTGGTACGGCGAGGTCACCGCCGGCGAGGCAGTGCGACGAATCCTGGAGCTTGAGGTGCGCTCAGAATAAGGGCAGCTGAGCAGCGTGAGGAGGAAGCTCCCCCTCGGCGGCGAAATGGCAAAACATGGGAATAGTCCCCGTGGGTCGCACTCCCTCCCACGTCCGAGGTGCGGATATGCTGCTTGTCGGTCACTTGTCGTCTACCTTAACGTGGACGTTGGCGCTCCCGCAGGGACAGACGCTCTCCTCAGGCGCCGCGCACGAAGGCGTATAGAGCTGGCCGCAGTCCCCGCATTCCCAGACGTAGTCGTGCCACATTCGCATCACCCTTTTAAGCATGCACATACACGGGCATGTATAAAACTGCAGCCCGGCCTAGGGTTTTGCTGGTTGCGCTTTTAGGAGGGATCTCGTCCGTGCCATCGAGGGGTGTGCCCCTTCTCGTCGTGGTGATGCTCCTGGTCGTGGCCTGCGCCCCGCCGGAGGCTGAGAAGCCCCCGCCTACGGTGACAGGGCCCGCGGGGGCCGACGCCGTGTCCTACTCCCTGTCCGTGCTCATCGTCCACCCCAGCGATGATTCGTTTCTCGAGCCCTACCAGCACTTCTCGCAGGCCCTGCACGTGGGCGTCCGCGTGGACCACCGGCCGGCCCAAGACCTCTCCCCGGAGGACCTCGAGGGGATCGACCTGCTGTACGTGACCGGAGGGACCCTTGGGGAGGAGCTCCTCTCGGCCTATCTCGAGGCCGGTGGAACTGTGTTTTTGGAGCAGGACGCCGCCTACTTGTTTTCAACTGACGTCCAACCGGAGGGGGACACCTTCACGGACATCACTTTCCCTCCCTTGGCGGGTCCCGAGTCCGTGCTGCAGGACCCCTACAGGAGGTTCGTGCGGGCGGCTAAGCGCTACGGCGTCTTCGAGGAGGGGGAGAGGGCCGCCCCGCTGCTGTCGGTGGGGATAAAGGGCATCGTCCCGCTCGCCACCCGCGACGGGCGGGCCTTCCTGGCTCTGCGGAGACAAGGGCCCGGTACGGTCATCTGGGGGGCTGACATCCTCTTCGGCGGCCCCTCTCACCATGGGAGGCTTGACCTCGGCGGCCCCGGTTACTTCAACTGGACGCGGGCCACGGCGGCACGCATGTTCCGGGAGTCCCTGCTCACCTACGTGGCCTGGGGGAAGTACGGGGTGGCGCTGCGCAAGGTCCTGGGCCCCTACGGCAGGCCCACGGTGTCCTGGCAGAACCACTACGAGGAGGCCCGCTCCTTCGGCGCCAACAGCATGATCAGGTTTACAGAGCTCCTGCGAGAGCACCGGCAGGTCCCCTCCTACACCCTCATCCGCATACCCTACATCTGGGGCAGGTGGCAGGGCTCGCTGCGGCTCCACCGAAACATCGGGACTGAGGGCCAACCCCTGTTCCGGGGCATGGGCGAGAACTCGGCTTTCGCCTCCGGTACGCCCTTCCGCTACGACCTGGACCTCGGCCGGCAGCCGGGATACCTGAGCTTCCTGGCCGATTTCACGTCCCCCATCAGGCCAGTCCCCAGAGCCGTCGACCTCGATAGCGACGGGGTCGAAGACCTCCTGGTGGGAACGGCCGACGGTCGGGTCCTCCTCCTGCCGGGGCCCTCCTTCGGGGGCGAGTCCTACCTCACCGTCGGGGGGAGCCCCCTGCGGGCAGGTGAACACGCCGCGCCCGAGGCCCTGGACATCGACCTCGACGGCAGGCTCGACCTGGTGGTGGGCACCGCGGACGGCTCGCTGCACCTCTTCCTCGGCACGGCGAGGATCGGCTCCTTCACCTACGCCGGGCCCCTGGCCGCGAAGGAAGGCCCCGTGAAGGTGGGAGGGATGGCCGTTCCAGCAGTCGCCGACCTCGACGGGGACGGGGTCGAAGACCTCGCCGTGGGGACCCGGCAGGGAAATCTGCTGCTCCTCAAGGGGGCTGTGGGCCCGGACGGGCTCAGCTTCTCGCGCTGGAAGGTGGTCGCCGTCGAGGGCGCCTCGCACGTCGCCCCGACCTTCGTAGACTTCAACTCCGACGGCCGCACCGACCTCATCTACGGGGATGCCAGCGGCAGGGTATACCTGGTATCGGACGTCGGCGGGCACTTGCGGGGCGACGGGCCCCTGAGGGGCCGGGCCATCGAGGGAGACAACCGCAACTTCTTCGGGGATATGGCGCTCGATGTGGGCAGGAACGCCGCGCCGGCCGTGCTGGATGATGACGGGGACGAACTGCTCGATCTCCTCGTGGGGGGGCTGGAGTACGGGGCGGGGTTTCCCCTGAACTCGCGCGCGTCACCGTACCTCGAACAGGTGCGGAGGAACATCCGCCACGTGCTCGAGAACCATCTGGAGATCGGCCCGCACGTCTACGTGCACTCCTACAAGACCGAGGCGGAGGAGAGGCATGAACTGGAGCTGCACCGCCGGGCCTTCGAGCTTCTCGGCCTGCCGTGGGAGGGTACGGGGGCGAACCAGCATACGTGGTACGTGAACCGGGAGGACCCCCTGCAGTCCTTCAAGCTGCAGATGGAATCAGGGCTGGTCTTTAACTTCGGATGGCGGGCTCCCGGAGCGCCCCGGGCCCCGCGGACGGGCAAGAACTACCTTTGGTCCTTCCCCTTCTTAATGATGGAAGGAGAAGCATTGCACGAGTTCCTGCTGTGGAATCCGGCTCCTCACCACGAGACCTACCGCAAGGCCTATGAGGACCTCCTGCACTGGGACCTCCCCATCACCTACTTCGAGCACGTGGAGTGGAGCCTCACGCCGGGGACGGAGGCCTTCGCAAACCTCATGGAGACCGTGGCCTTCCTGGGCTCCCTACGGGACCGGTATGACTACAACTTCACCACCGAAAGCCAGGCCGCGCGGTCCTTCTTCACCGCTCTGCTCAGCAGGGTGGAGGCCAGGGTCACCACGCGGGGAGGGGTCACGGCCATCTCTCTCGACCCCGACCCGTCTGCGGTGCCTGCCTGGGTCGGTGAGTACGCGAGGACGCTGGGCGTGGCCGTGGTGCTGCCGCCGGGCGACCAGCGGCACCTGTCAACCACCTCCTTCTTCCAGTACACCGGGGACGGGACGCTATACGTGGGGGTTCCGGGCCCCACCACGGTGCTGGTGGGCGGGGCCGATGAGGGGCCGCTCTGGCACATAATCCGGGCCAACGTGCCGGTGGAGGTGAGGGCCACAGACCGCGGCACGTGGATGTTGGAGATCGGGGGCCGGGGCATGCAGGAGGTCAAGCTCGCGGCGCCGGCGGGAACTGAATTGTACGTGCTTGACGGGGACAGGCAGGTCCCAGCGTCCTCTCCCGGGACCGGACTGTGGGTCCGGCGAGAGGGGGATTACATCACCGTAACCCATTTCGGGCAGGAATTCTCCCTCGAGCTCCGCCTTCCGGGCCAATGGGTTGACTCACCTCCCCCCGATAACATATGATTGTGCCTGTGTTAAGAGAGATGGGAGGGGAGCTGGCATGGGGAGGTTCCGTCGAGAGTTGGAGGGGCGTAGGCTTATCGTTAACCCGGAGCCGTCGGAGCTGCGGCGCTTGGCGTCGGTCGAGGAGCGCACCACTGTCCATGGTAGCCCTAGCTACGTAAGCCAGGTGCGTAACAGGAGCGCAGGGAATACCTACGTGGTCAGGGAGGGACGGCTGGCCCTGGGAGTCGGGCAACAGCCGATGGAGCCGGACAGGGCCCTGGAGATCATAGACCGGGTGCACGAGTATCTCCGGGCCCGGGAGGTAATCAGGCTCGATCGAACCATGGGGCAGAGCTCCGGCTTCCGCTTTCATTGCCGGCTGTACCTAACGGCTGAGTTCGCCCGCATCGCCTACATGTGGCACAACACCCTCTTTCCCCCCGACGACCCCGAGGGGGAGCCGGATTTCGTGAGCGTGTACGTCCCCGAGTGGCCCGAACGCATCATCTTCGTCCATCCCGACGAGGGCGTGACTTATATCCTCGGCACCGACTACTTCGGCGAGGCCAAGAAGAGCTTCCTGCGCATGGCGATGTACGAGGTGAAGAGGCGGGGAGGGCTCGGCCTCCACGCGGGAAGCAAGGTCCTCAGGGTCCGAAGGAACGGTGTCCTGTGCGAGAGGGGCTTTATCATGTTCGGCCTGAGCGGGACGGGCAAGACGACGCTGACCATCCACGACCACGGCCTCGAGGATCCCGAGGCGGTCATCATCAGGCAGGACGACGTTGTGTTCATGGACTCCACCGGCCGCTGCAACGGCTCGGAGAACGGCTTCTTTATAAAGACCGAGGGCCTGGACGAGTCCCAGGCCGTCCTCTACGAGGCCTCCCGCAGCCCCAACACCATCTTCGAGAACGTGTGGGTCGACGAGGACGGCCGCATAGATTTCTCCGATCACCGTCTGACCACCAACGGGAGGGCCGTGGTCCTGCGGTCCGAGGTCCGCAACACCGACCGCGAGATCGACCTCGACCGCGCCGACGTCGTCATTTTCATAACCCGCCGCCCGGACATCGTCCCCCCGGTGGCCAGGCTGTCACCGGAACAGGCGGCGGCCTTCTTCCTGCTTGGGGAGTCCATAGAGACCTCAGCCGGAGATCCCTCGCGGGCCGGGCAGTCGAAGCGAGAGGTCGGCACCAACCCCTTCATCATCGGGCCGGAGGCGGAGGAGGGCGTGCGGTTCCTGGAGATGCTCCGCCGGAACCCGTCCATGGAATGCTTCCTCCTCAACACCGGAAGCGTGGGCGTGAGTCCGGATGACCCGGCCTCCGGCGAGAAGATCACCATCCCCGTGTCGACGGGGATAATGCGGGAGATATCCAGGGGGACTATCACCTGGACGCGCGACCCCGATTGGGGCTACGAGGTGCCCCTCCGGGTGCCGGGCGTGGACCTCACGGGGCTCGACCCGCGTGAACACTTCTCAAGGGGCGAATACGCTGAGCTTACCGCCGCCCTGCGCGAGGAGAGGCGCAGGTGGTTGGAGAGGTTCCCGGGGGTGCCGCTGGAGATCAAGGAAGCCATAGGCTGCTGACCGGCCGCTACAGGGGCGGTTAGGGCCCGGGCGCGCGACGATATCCCTCCGGTCGGGCGAGGTGCCAGCGCCAGGCCGTCTCGATGATCGTCTCCAGATCGCTCATGACGGGGCGCCAACCCAGCTCCCTGCGGGCCAGCGCGGAGTCGGCCACGAGCACCGGGGGATCGCCCTCCCTGCGCGGCGATAGCCGCACGGGTATCTCGCGCCCCGTGACGCGCCGCGCCGCCTCCACGACCTCCCTGACGCTGTACCCCCTCTGGTTCCCGAGGTTCGCCACCAGGTTGCGCCCGGCCTTTATGTACTCGTAGGCCAGGAGGTGGGCGCGGGCTACGTCGCAGACGTGGATGTAGTCGCGCACGGCCGTGCCATCCGGGGTATCATAGTCCCCCCCGTATACCTCCACCGCCTCCCTCCGGCCCGCGGCGGCGGCCAGGACGATGGGGATGAGATGAGTCTCCGGATCGTGGTCCTCGCCTAGGTCCCCGTCCGGATGGGCGCCCGCCACGTTGAAGTACCTCAGGGAACAGTAGAAGAAGGCGTTCCGGCTGCAGGATGCCAGGAGCCTCTCTACCATGGCCTTCGACTCGCCGTAGGGGTTGATGGGCCGGATGGGGGCGTCCTCACTGATGGGGATCTCGTCCGGAAGGCCGTAGACAGCGGCGGTAGAGGAGAACACGATGTAGCGCACACGCCTTCGCACCACGGCCTCGATGACCGACAGTGAGCCCACCACGTTGTTGTGGAAGTAGGGGACGGGGTCCTGCATGGACTCCGCCACCAAGCTCGAGGCGGCCAGGTGAACCACTCCCTCCACCGAGTAGTCCTCCATGGCACGCACCAGGAGTTCCGTGTCCCGGACGTCGCCCACGACTAGGGGGAAGGCTCCCGTCGCCTCCCGGTGGCCCTTGCTGAGGTCGTCGAAGATGACCGGCAGGTAGCCGGCCCGGCTGAACTCCCGGGCCACGTGACTGCCGATATATCCCGCTCCGCCGGTAATGAGGACCCGCTTCATCCTTCACTCTCCTTGTAACCCCGCGCCGCGGACGGCAGCTGCCTCGCGGGCCGCGGCAGAGTACTCCACCGTCCTACGCAGCCCCTCTTCAAGGCCCACTGTCGGCTCCCAGCCCAGCTCCCGCGCGGCCCGGGCGTGGGACAGTACGCTGTGCCTTATGTCCCCAGGCCTGGGCGGTGCCGTGCGGGGGATGATATCGCTGTTCGCTATGGAGGACATGACCCTCCACAGCTCCCTTACGCTGGTGGCGCGGCCCGTGCTCACGTTGAGAAACCCCACCAGGTCGCTCCTGAGGGCCAGCAGGTTGGCCCGTGCCACGTCTCCCACGTAAATGAAGTCCCTGGTCTGCTCCCCGTCACCGTGTATAACGGGTGCGGCGCCGCGCGCCAAGTGGTCGGCGAAGACCGCCACCACCCCGCCCTCGCCCGCTGCGCTCTGCCTGGGCCCGTAGACGTTGGCGTAACAGAGGCCCAGCGTCGCCAGCCCGAAGAGGTCCCGGTAAAGGGCGGCGTAGGCATCGGCCGTGTACTTGCTCAGGCCGTAGGGGGACAAGGGCCTGCGGGGGTGGTCCTCGTCTATAGGCAGGTACTCCGGGTCACCGTATACCGCCGCCGAGGAGGCGTAGATGAACCGCCTGGCCCCCACCTCGAGGCACAGGTCCATGGCCCGCAGGGTGCCGAGCACGTTCAGTCGCGCGTCCTCGAGGGGGTCCTCCACCGACGCCGGCGCGCTCACCTGGGCGGCCTGGTGGATCACCGCGGCGGGCCTCTCGGCGAGGAAGACCTCCCGGCCCTTCTCGGACAGGATGGAGAGGTTGTAGAAGCGGGCGGCGGGGTTGACGTTCTCCCTCCTGCCCGTGGAGAGGTCGTCGAGCACCACCACCTCGTAGCCCTCTGCGAGGAGCAGGTCGACGATGTGCGAGCCTATGAACCCCGCTCCGCCGGTAACCAGGACCTTCAACCTATCACCGACCTTTCACTATCGCCGGGCGCCGCCGTTTAAGGTGGTCCAGCGCTCCTCAAGGCTGCTGATCCACCTGAGGCCGGGCGCCACCGACGGCCAGAGCACGGTCCTTACGGTCATGGCCAGGATCTTGAAATCGAGCACCGGTGAATACTCAGCTATGTACATCAGGTCGTACCGGATCTTGTCTCTCACGTCGGTGCTGTAGTCGGCCAGCACCTGGGCTAGGCCGGCTATCCCCGGACGCACGGAGTGCCGCAGGGAATAGTAGGGGATCTGCTTTTCGAATACCGTGACGAACTCGGGACGTTCGGGCCTCGGCCCGACGAGGCTCATGTCCCCGCGCAGGACGTTGTAGACCTGGGGGAGCTCGTCCAGCCGGGTGGCCCGCAGCAGCCGCCCGACCGGGGTGATGCGGGCGTCATTCTGGGTGGCCAGGACGGGCCCGGTATCCCTCTCGGCGTCCGGCCGCATGGTACGGAACTTGTACAAGGTGAAGACCCTGCCGCCGAGGCCCACCCGGGCCTGGCGGAAGATGACCGGGCCCGGCGAGGTAACCTTGATGGCCAGGGCTATCAGGAGCATGACCGGAGCCGCCAGGAAAAGCCCCAGGATCGACCCAACGATATCTAACAGCCTCTTCACGACCTGATAGTCCGCGGGCAGGGCGGGGCGCCGCATCTCGAAGACAGGGAAATCGCCGACTCTGGCCATGCCCGCCCGGCGCATCAGCACCTCGTAAAGGGACGGGATCACCTGAAACTGTTTGCCGTGGGTCACCGCCCACAGCTGGATCTCCTGCCTGATGTCCGGGGGCACGTCGGGGCACATCACCACGTCGTCCACCCGGAGGCCGGAGAGCTCGTCAACGCGCCCCTTGAGCTCGCCGGCCAGGGCGAGCTCGACGCTCCCGAAGCTCGCGCGCAGCAGCGAGGCCACCTTCTCAGCCAGGGCCCTAGAACCGCTCACGATGAGGGCCCTGCGCCTGGCCCTGTACCTCTTACTGAAGACGATAAAGGGCACGCGGCACGCGGTCACGGCCAGCAGCGCGAGCGGCGGCCCGATTAGGAAAACGCTACGCGGGATACGCAGGCCGGCCGCGAAGGGCAGCGACAGGCTGACGAAGGTGGACACCAGCACCGCGATAACGATCGAGGTTATCGTGTCTATGAAGGGCCGGTGAAGGGAATGGTTGGTCTCATAGACCGCCAGGGCCGCGGCGTGAACGAAGGCGATGGCCGCGCACAGGCCCAGGTATTCGACCGGCAGGCCCGATGCGGCCCCGGCAAACCTGAGGTGTAGGGCGAGGACATAGGCCGCGAAGACGACGACCGTGTCCAGCGCAGCTATGAACCATCCCATGAACCGCAAGGCTATCCCCTCTCTCCAGACGTAGGCGCTGCCTCCTCCGAGAGGGCGCCGATCTCCCGCTCGATGATCTTGAGCACGCCCGGCCTGAGGTCGGGTCGTGCCAGGGCGAAGGCCAGGGTGGCCTCTAGAAAGCCCAGGGTGTTACCGGCGTCGAAACGCCGTCCCTCAGTCACCGCCGCGTACACCGCCCGCCGACTCGCGAGGGCCGCCAGGCCGTCGGTGAGCTGGATCTCGCCGCCGGCCCCCGGCCTCGTCCCGGCGAGCAGTGGGAAGATATCGGGGGTTATGATGTACCGGCCGATAATGGCCCACCTGGACGGGGCGGCGTCGACCGGGGGCTTCTCCACCAGGCCCCGCACGCGGTAGAGGCCCGGCGAGATCTCCTCGCCGTCGACGATCCCGTAGCGCGAGACCTCCTCCGGCGGGACCTCCTGCACCCCCACCACCGGTCCCCCGAGCTCCCGGTAGGTCTCGATAAGGCCGCCAAGACACGGCCGCTCCGAGAGGAAGACCTCGTCTGGGAGCAGCACGGCGAAGGGCTCGTCTCCCACGAAGTTACGGGCCTGTAGGACCGCGTGGCCGAGCCCCAGGGGCTCGCCCTGGCGTACCGAGAAGAGGGTCACCCCGCCCGGCAGGGTGCGGGTCGACTTCAGCAGCGACGTCTTGCCCTTATCTTGAAGGCGCGCCTCCAGCTCGTAGGCGCGGTCGAAGTGGTCCTCCAGGAGCTCCTTTCCCTGCCGGGTCACCAGCAGAATATCGGTGATGCCCGCCGCGACGGCCTCCTCCACCACGTACTGCAGCAGGGGCCTGTCGACTATGGGAAGCATCTCCTTGGGGACGGCCTTGGTGGCTGGGAGGAACCTCGTGCCGAGCCCCGCCGCCGGGATCACAGCCTTCCTTACCACGGGTCCGACCTCCTCAGGATCCCTTGAGAGACAGGATCAGCTTTATCAACTCCTCCAGCTCCCTCCCGAGGGAGGGGTCCATGTCCAGGGCGCGGTTGAAGGCCTGCTGCGCGCCCGCTGTATCGCCCTTAAGGACGAGGGCCAAGCCCCGCCACATCACGGCCCCGGGGCCGCGCTCGCCCTTCTCCGAGACCTTCTGTAGGTACGTGAGGGCCTCGTCGGGCCTGAGCATCAGCACCTGCGCGCGCCCGAGCCCGTAGGCCAGCCGCTCCGTCATCTCCGGCAACCTCAGTCTATCGGGGATCTCGGCGGGCTCGGCCGCCCGCACCCGGTCCCGCGTCTCGAGGATCTTGGGGATCTGCTCGAGCGCCACCCTCCCCTCCTCGAGCCGGCCGTTCTGTAAGAGGAGCTTGGCCACCAGGAAGTAGGCCTCGACCAGGTCCTCGTATACCCGTATGTGATGCGGCTGGCGTTCCCGGGCCGCCCTGAACTCCGCCAGGGCGTTCTTGATGTCACCGTGTTTTAGGAGAAAGGCCGCGTACTCCGACCTCACCTTGGCCCGGGTGGGCTGTAGGTCCACCGCCCTCTCGAAGTGCTCCCGGGCCACTTGCAGGAGGGACTTGTCCCTGACAGAGAGGGCGTCGGCCACCTTGGCGGCATCGAGACGGTAGGCCACCTGCATGGGGTCCAGGTCGATGGCCCGCTCGAAGGATTCGAGCGCGGCCTCAAGGTCGTTCTCCCGCACCCGCTCCACCGCCTCTTGGGCCTCGTAGCTCGCCAATACGAAGCTCCCGCAGAGGATGAGCACGAACAGGGCCAGCGCCCAGGCCCCTACGCGACCCAGCCCGCCCCCGGCCGCTAACGGAAGCCTGAGCTCGGGAAGGGCTATCACCTCGGGGTTGAGCCGCATCGCCGCCCGGGCCAGGCCCGCCGTGGCGAAGAGCATGAAGCTCACGGCCGCCAGAGACAGGTTGAAGTCTATGCCGCTGTGCAGGGCCAGGCTCAGGAACCCCACGCCGATCCCGGCGAGCACCATCCTGTCGGCGGGAAGCGACCGCACCAGCAGGCGGTAGGTTCCGTACAGGGTGAGGGCGATGAACCCCGCGAAGGCCAGGAAGCCCAGCGTCCCCGCCTCCACCCACACCTGCAGGTAGTGATTGTGAACCTCGGTGGACCAGTAGGCGTAGCTCTGGTAGACCTGGTAGGCCACCTCCCAGCCGTCACCGCCGATGCCCAGGATGGGGTTGTCCTTGACGATCTTGAAGGCGTCGAGGGTCCAGAGGATCCGCGAGGACGCGCTGTAGGCGCTGAGGGAGATATCCTTTATCCGCGCCAGCACCGAGGCCGGGACCACGCCCGCGAGGACGTCGGGACGTAGGGCCACGATGTAAGCGCCGAGGGCCACGCCGAGGAGCGTGACGACGCCCACGGCCGCGGCCACGGCCCGCGAGACCGGGATCAGGCGGAGCCCCAGCCGGTATAGCACGAACTCCAGCAGGGCGGCAGCGCCCAGGCCGGAGAGGAAGTACGCCCAGAAGAGGGGCGACCCGTCGGCGAGGACGCGGTCAGCGGGCACCGCCGCCAACACCACGGGCAGGGCGACGATCCCCAGGTTGAGCACCCCGCGCAGGAAGCCCCTGCGGCCCACGAGGAGCAAGAACACCAGGCTCGTGAAGGGAAGTATGAGCCAGCCGCCGCGCGAATAGGTGAACAGGATGGTGAAGGCGAAGGTGTAGGCCAGCGCGGCGTAGACCGCGGTGGGCACCCGCGCCGGGGAGAGCTGCCCTTCCCCGCCCTGCAAGGCCCCGAGCCACAGCCCAAGGGATAGGAAGAGAGGTATCATCAGGTACCCGGCCAAGGAGTTCGGATACTGGAGCGTCGAGCTGACCCTGTTGTGTAGTAGGGCCGCCGGGTAGTCCACCGTCCCCGCGGCGGCGCCGACCCCCACCAGGGAGACCACGAAGGCCGTGGCCAGGAGGACGTGGGCCAGCACGAGCCACCGCCGTGAGCTGTCGACTAGCTGCCAGGTAAGCCAGTAGATGAGGAAATAGTTGACGTACAGGAAGGCCACCGACAGGGCACCCCTGAAGTACACCGCGGTGGCCAGGGACAGTAGGTATATCCCCGCCAGGGAGAGAACGACCAGGTCCAGGGGGTTCCTTATGAAGCTTAGGTCCCTCCGCGCGAGCTTATACTCCCAGCACAGCGCGAAGAGAAAGGCCGTGATTATGAAGGTGATCATCTGTTCTCGCTCGAAGAACAGGCCGCGGAAATACGGGGGATAGAAAAGCAAAACCAACAGAAGGATGAACAGCACAAGGCCCATCCTTCTCCCCCAGCCGGATGAGGTCACCTGGGCGCCTTTACGTCTACCCTTTCGCAAATTCTCCACCCCATTTACGAACTCTTGGTTCGACAAGGAGCTGACAAGTCCTGCAAAGTCTTCCCGTTTCTGTTAAAGTGGGCCCAACAAGTCTCCCCTGGCGGCCGCTGGAATCCCCATAGCAGAAGGTGCAGGACCGCTGCTCGGCGAGGCCTTCCACGGTTGACGCCCCAAGAGGGTTCGACTCCCGAAGGCCGATCGCCCTCCTGGACCCTGAGGGCGCCCTCGGTATCCCGGGCGTGGGCCCCCTCGCATCCAGCGACGGCAATTGATAAAGGGGGGCAAGGCCCCCCGCACCCATGACCTATGTACCTCTTGTTAGCCGGGTGACCATCTGACGACGAGGGCGAGCACGATCAGGTTTAGCCCCAGCGTCAGCGCTATCGCCAGGCCTCTCTGCAGAAGACGCCTCTCCCGACCATCCAGAAGGTCCTCGGGATAGCAGAGCGCCGGCTTAGCCAGAAAGGTGGTGATGGCACGCCTCAAGAAGGATTTGCGCCTGGACATTGGACCGCCCCCCTCCTCCCGGCCTGTGCGTACAGCTGGCATGTACATTTTCGCCACGGTTCGCTAATATTCCTCCCGAAAACGGCCGAATTTCCCTCATCAGGAGGATTCAAGAGGCGATGGCGAGAAGAATATGGAGCAGTCGGCCGCGAGGAGGAGATGTCTTTGGAAGAGGAAATCGATCTGAGAGAGTATCTTCAGGTCATCAGACGTCGTTTCTGGATCATCGCCCTCATAACTATCGCCGCAGTGCTGCTCAGCGCAGTGTTGAGCTACTTTTACGTAAATCCGGTGTACGAAGCATCGGTGACTTTGATGGTTATAAAGAAAGAGCGACCCATCGACGACTATTCAACCATCCTGCTCAACAGGCAGCTGGTGAAGTCTTACGGGGAGATCGCCAAGAGCAGGACGGTGCTCGAGGCGGTGGTGGGCGAGCTGAACCTAGATCTTTCCGCTGAGGAGCTGCGGGAACGGGTCAAGGTAAGCCCGGTGCCGGACACCGAGATCATTAAGGTGACCGTGGAAGACACCGACCCGACCCAGGCGATGGTGATCGCCAACGCCATAGCTCAGGAGTTCAAGGAGAGGGTCATCGGCATAGTGAAGGCCGATAACGTAGAGGTCATAGACCCAGCCGTTGAACCGACCACCCCGGTTAGGCCGCGACCGAGATTGAATATGGCCATAGCCGCGGTGCTAGGCCTCATGAGCGGGACCTTCCTGGTATTTCTGCTGGAATTCCTCGACAACACCATCAAGGGCCCGGACGACGTGGAGAGGTACCTCGGACTCCCCGTCCTCGGAATTATCCCTGAGATACGCGAATCTGCAGCCGTCCGACCGGTCCGGCCCGGCGAAGAACGGGGGTCATAACCTTGGCGACACGTAGCGATCCCGATTACGGTAAGAAGTTGATTACCCACCTGGGAACCCGCTCCCCGGTGACCGAGAGCTACCGGGTGCTGAGGACCAACCTCCAATTCCTGGTGCTGGACCGACCGTTGAAGTCCATGGTCGTGACCAGCGCTGCACCGGGGGAGGGCAAGACCCTCACCACGGCCAACCTCGCCATAGTCATCGCCCAGGGAGGAGACAGGGTCGTTGTAGTTGATGCTGACCTCAGGCGGCCCGCCCTGCACAGGGCCTTCGGCCTACCCAACCGCCCGGGCCTCACCAACGTGTTGGTAGGGGGCGCGGCCCTGGACTCAGCACTACAGGAGACCAACATCGGCGGGCTGCAGGTCCTGACCAGCGGGCCCATACCTCCTAACCCGGCTGAGCTCTTGGCCTCTCGGGCCATGCGCGACCTGCTAGCTGAGCTCGGGGAGAGGTTCGACATGGTCGTGGTGGATAGCCCCCCTGCGCTACCGGTCACCGATGCTCTAGTGCTGAGCCGTTCGGTCGACGGGGTGCTGATGGTGGTCACAGCCGCCTCTACCCCCTATCAAGTGGTCCAACGGGCCTGCGACGCGCTGAAGAAGGTTCAGGCCCGGCTGTTGGGCGTGGTGCTCACGCAGGTTAGATTCGGCGGCCCCCTCGACTATTACTATTACTACTACAGCAAGCAACCCAGCAGGAGGAAAGGCTCTTGATCGACTTACACGCTCACGTGTTGCCGGGCCTCGACGACGGGCCGGATACCTTGGAGGGCGCGCTGGAGCTGCTCAGACAGGCCTACGAAGACGGTGTACGGGTCATAGTGGCCTCGCCCCACGCGGGCGATGGGAGATACGAGACCCATCCGTCAGAAATACGGGGGGCCTTGGACGCCGTGAAGGCCCGGCTTGAGGAGGACTCGTTGGCGCTAACCGTGCTCCCCGGCATGGAGCTCTACCTGGAGGGCGACGTCCTCAAGAACAGGGAGGACGATGAGCTGCTAACGGTAGGGGGGCTTGGGCGCTACCTCTGCTTCGAGCTACCGACCACCAGCCTCCCTTTCTTCATCGAGGAGATACTGTTCAGGGTCAACCTCAGGGGTTATCTGCCCATGATCGTGCACCCGGAGAGAAACGTGGAGATTCAACGGGATCCCTCGGTCTTCAGGTCGCTGGCCAGGCATGATGCCGTGGCCGTCATCTCAGCAGGCGGCATCATGGGAGCCTACGGGAGGCGGGCCAAGAAGGCGGCAACCGAGCTCCTCCGCATGGGCCTGGTCCGTGGGATCTGCTCTGACGCCCACTCGGCGCGCCACCGTCCGGCCGTGCTGTCCGAGGCGCTGCGTGCCGTTGAGGCCGTAGTGGGATCCACCGAGGCCGCGCGACTGGCGTGGGATTACCCGGCGGAGATACTCAAGCCTCTGGAGTTGTCAAGAGGGCCATGAAGGGGCGGGCGATAGTAAAATACAAGGGGGAAAAACAAGAGCGGGGGATGGTTCCCCCGCTTCCTTTATCCAGCCACCCTTATGGGCCCGGCCCTCATGCTCCCCTGCTCCATGAACCTCCGGTGCATGGCGAAGGCCTCGGCGAGCAGCTGAGGAGTGTGGCCGCCCACCTCTCGCTCCGCCCGGTCCAGATAGGCGCGGAGCTCCGCACGGTAGTCCGGGTGGGCGCAGTTGTCGATGATTACTCGCGCGCGTTCCCGGGGGCTGAGTCCGCGCAGGTCGGCCAGGCCGCACTCGGTCACCACCACGTCGACGTCGTGTTCTGTGTGATCTACGTGCGATACCATGGGCACTATGCAGGAGATGTGGCCGTTCTTCGTTGTGGATGGTGTGACGAAGATGGAGATGTAGGCGTTCCGGGTGAAGTCTCCCGATCCGCCAATGCCGTTGACCATGCGGTGTCCGAGGATGTGCGTAGAGTTTACGTTGCCGAAGATGTCGATCTCTACTGCGGTGTTGATCGCGATGAGGCCCAGGCGGCGGATGATCTCGGGGTGGTTCGTGATCTCCTGCGGCCTGAGCACGACCTGCTTGCGGTACTCATCTATGTTATCGAAAAAGGCCTTTAACCTCTGAGGGGAAAGCGTTACTGAGCAGCCAGAGGCGCAGGCCACCACCCCCGCGTCCAGGAGGTCGAAGACCGCGTCCTGAAGCACCTCCGAGTAGACCTCGACCTGCCGAAAACCAGCCTCCTCAAGCCCGCCCAGGACCGCGTTGGCCACGTTGCCCACGCCGGACTGCAGCGGCAGGAGGTTCTCGGGCAGCCTGCCCTCCCGGACCTCCTGTTGCAGGAAGGCGCAGAGATGTTCGGCGATCCCCACGCTAACGGGGTCAGGCGGGCTGAAGGGCTTCACGCTATCTGGCGAATGCGTCAGGACGATGGCCGCGATCTTGTCCCGGTCGACGGGGATGTAAGGGGTGCCGATACGGTCCAACGGCCTTACCAGAGGTATGGGCCTGCGGCCCGGCCTGGTTTCGGGGATATAGATGTCGTGCAACCCCTCAAGCCCCAGGGGCTGCGCGGAGTTGATCTCCACTATCACCTTCTCGGCGGCCTGGACGAAGGTGGGCGAGTTACCCACCGAGGTGGAGGGCACGATGCCCCCGTCCTCCGTGATGGCTACGGCCTCAACGATGGCCACGTCCAACCGCCCGAGCTGCCCAGAACGCACCAGTTCGGCGGTATGGCTGAGGTGTTGGTCGATGTAGTAGACGTGGGCATCGTTAATAGCACGGCGGAGCGTAGCCTGCGACTGGTAAGGCAGACGCCGGCTCAGCACCTGTGCGTCCACCAGAGCGCCGTCGAGCTCGTCCCCCACGGACGCGCCCGTCCACAGGCTTATCTTCAGGTCGAGGCCCTCCCTCTTCACCCTCCGTGCGAGGGCAAGGGGCACGGCCTTGGGGTATCCCGCGGGGGTGAAGCCACTGGTCCCGACGGTCATCCCGTCTTCGATGAGCTCGGCGGCCTCGGCAGGGCTCATAAGGCGTGTGAGCAGCGCCTTATCCCGTATCCGATGGTCCATGCGGCCCGCCTCCTGCAGCCTTCAGGGCTAGGATTGTGCGACAATTCACAAGTGGGTGGATTTTTGAAGGGCTCATACGTCAAGCCCTGGTCATTGCGCCTTCATTATACTGCCAAGGGCTCTCACGGTCAACGGATTCGGGCGAAGACGAAATTAGAGGAGAAGTGCAAATGGCCACATATGTGAAAGTTGTCACAATATTTATCCCGGGTACCGCTTGCCACGACGTGTTTGGGGTCCGGAAGGATTCAGCCCAACTGGTGTCGAATGTTGACAAGCGTGCTAGACATTAGGGGGGCCTGGTGTTGAAACGATGGTCCAGCGTGCTGCAACATTATGCGATCTTCTTGGGCCTAGCAGGACTGGCAACGTATAGTGTAATAATATTTACGAACAACGCGCCTCTACCCCTCTGGCCGAGGGCCCTTCTGTTCGGCCTGATACTGGCGCTTTGTGACCTGGTCACTCTCAGGCTCCCATGGGGCGCGAGGTTCTCCCTTACCTCGGCCCTTATCCTGGGGACCCTTTGGCTCTTCGGCTCGGCCCTGGCCGTGAACCTCTCTGTAATAACCTCTCTGGTCATAAGTCAGGGAGCCGCGCTGTTTCGAAGGAGGACCGACGTCTACTCCATGAGCTTTAAGGCCGGACGCCGCATGGTTACCGCTGGTGTCGCTGGCCTGGCTTATGAATATCTGGACCTCGCTCCCTGGATGACGACAACGGAGCTCTCCTGGCACAGGATTTCCTTGAGCCTGTTGGTCATGGGACTCTACTTCATCCTCTACTACGCCTCGGCCGCCAAGCTCGCTTCTGGCGTCGAGGGCGTCTCCTTCTTCAGGGCCCTCCTGCGGCAGTTCAGGGAGTCCTGGCACAGCGCTTTGGGTACCGCTTTGTTGAGTGGCCTCGTGGCAGGCTCCTACGTTCTAGCCGGGGTTGCAGGCCTGGTGGCGACGGTGTACACTATCCACATGGTCGTCGCCCTCATGTCCCGGCTCTTCGGACGGTCCGCTCCCAACCTTGAGGTTGTAAAGGCCATGGTATCGCTCGTCGAGGCCCGTGACCCGCACACCCAGGGGCATTCGATGCGGGTTTCGGAGTACGCGGCCGCCCTGGGCGAGAAGCTGGGCCTGTTCCCCGATGAGATAGAGACCCTGCGCTTGGCCGGTCAGCTTCACGACTTGGGAAAGATGGGGGTGCCGGAACAGATCCTCCAGAAGGGTAGCTCCCTTTCGGTGGAGGAGTGGGAGGTCGTAAGACAACATCCCGTTATCGGAGCGGACTTGGTGGGGCGCATACCGACGCTGGAGCACATAGCGGAGGTTATAAGGTATCACCACGAGCGTTACGACGGGAAGGGATATCCCGACGGCCTGAAGGCCGAGGAGATCCCCTACGGAGCGCGCATACTGGCCGTGGTGGACGCCTTTGACGCCATGAGCTCCGACCGACCCTACCGCACGGGCTATGAGCTCAGGAGGTGTCTCGAGGAGCTCCGCGAGGGAAAGGGGAAACAGTTTGACCCCGACATAACTGAGGCCTTCATTGAATACATCCAGCAAGACGCCTTTATCCCGGGGATTACCATTATCGAAGGCAGAGGCAAGATGCACCATCCTAGTAGCTGGTCTGCCCTGGATTAGCAGCTAATGAAGGTTGAAGGCGAGGTATGAAGTTGAAATCGGAGCAAACCCGGGATAGGGCTATCGAGCTCACCGACACGCAGGACGTCCGGCGCAAGGTCCTCGTCCTCGCCTGGCCGGTCATGGCCGAGATAGCCCTCCAAACCCTGGTACAAATAGTGGATATGGCGATGGTAGGGAGACTGGGGCCGGCGGCCGTAGCTGCCGTCGGCATGAGCATGCAGCCTCTCTTCGTCCTCTTCTCCTTGGTAAACGGGCTCAGCGTGGGAGCCACCGCCCTTGTGGCCCGGTTCACCGGGGCGGAGAAAAGGGACATGGCCGACCTGGCCACAGGACAGGCGGCCTGGGTGAGCGTCCTCATGGGAGGGGTCATATGGGCGCTCATGGCGTTCTTTGCGGAGGATATAGTGGGGCTTATGGGGCCGACAGCCAAGGTTAGAGAGCTCGGCGCCCGGTATCTGGTCTACGTGGCCCCGGGCATAGCGGCCATGATCGTATCCTTCGTCCTCAGCGCGACGCTCAGGGGCGCTGGGGACACCGTGACGCCGATGCGGATCAACGTGGCCATTAACATCGTAAACGTGTTCGGCAACTACGTCCTAATCTTCGGCAAGTTCGGCCTGCCGGCCCTCGGACTGGTCGGGGCGGCCATCTCCACCAGCCTCGCCCGCACCCTGGGGGCTGCAGTGCTGCTTTACGTCCTGCTGGCCGGGCGTTCAGCCCTTCATCTGAGGCCAGCCGCCCTTCTGTCAATCAGGACGGACCTCCTCCTGCGCATGTTCCGGGTGGGGGCGCCGGCCGCCATGGAAAGGCTGGCCATGAGCGTGGGCCAATTCTTCTACGTGAGGGCCGTCAGTGGGCTTGGGACCGTGGCCTTCGCCGCGCACACCCTGGCCATTAACGCCGAGGCTCTCTCCTATATGCCCGGCCTCGGCTTCGCTACGGCGGCCACGACCCTGGTAGGTCAGGGACTCGGGGCCGGGAGGCCAGATCTGGCCAGGCGAAGCGCCGTGGAATCGTGCAAGCTGGGCGCTTACGTGATGGGTTTCATGGGCGTAGTCTTTCTAGTCGCCCCCGAGCTGCTGATGAGGATATATACCAGCGATGAGGCGGTGGTACGCTACGGCAGCGCCGCCCTGCGCGTGTCGGCGGCCGCACAGATACCGATGGCGCTCTCCTTCATCCTGTCCGGCGCTCTAAGAGGGGCTGGCGACACGTCCTTCGTCTTCTGGGCTACGGTGGCAGGCATGTTCGCCGTGCGCCTGCCCTTAGCTTTCGTGATGGTGTCCTTGCTGAACCTGGGCCTCGTCGGCGCCTGGGTGGCCATGGCGGCTGATTGGTTCGCCAGGGTTTTGCTGATAAGCCTGCGCTTCCGGGCCGGCCGCTGGCAGCACATGAAAGTATAACCAGGGGCTCGTCGGTCTTGCCCCTGGTTCGGGAACGCCGTGCTAAGGCCTATTTCCGTCCGCCTTCTCGTAAAGACGCCTCCTATGGTAATCTCTCTTTCGTATTAGGCCAAGTCGTCCGTTCCGCCGGTGAGATGTATCTACCGGCCTATCCCGACGCTTCCTGAAGCGATGATCACTATGGTGTCGGCGCTGAACATGTTGGCCCTTTTCTCCCCAAAGGCCGCTATGGTGTCACCGTGGGCCAGCGCCGAGAAGGGAACCGTCTCGCCGCCCTTGACGATAAGAGTCTCATCAGTCACCTCGACCTCCATCAGCACATCGTTGGCCCCCAGGGTCCCGGCCAAGACCGCTACGAGAAGCACCTTGGCCTTGGTATCGATATACCGTACCTGTCCGCGCACCTCGGCGGAGGTCTCCTGCACCTCGGCGTCAATCGCAGTCACCATGTCGTACTCGATAGTCATGGTGACGGCGTATCCGTAATTCAGCTCCCGGAAGGCTGCCCCTTCGCCGTTGATCCTAACCACCACGTCCTCCCCTACGGGATAGGTCTCGAGGTTCCCCTGGCCGAAATCAATCGTAATGGTGGGAAGCTCCGCTATGGTGATGGCGGTAATGGTGCCCTCCACCACGTGCTTTACGCTGGTGGCCTCGACCTCGGTCACCACGCCGTCGACAAGGGTGATCAGCACCTCGTCGGTCTCCCGGATCGAGGTCAGACCGGCGGGCTTACCGTTCTTGGTCACCTTGACCTCTGGCCCGAGCACCAGGATGTCCTGTCCGTCCTCGACATCCACGGTGATGGTTATCTCCTCGCCGAACTCCAGGGCGCTCACTGTGCCGCTGACGTGCTTCACCCTGCTCTCCGCGTATATCTCCTTGACTTCACCGTCTACCAAGCGAATAGCCACCCTGTCCCCGACCTCGAGCCCCTTGAGGTCAACCGCCTCGCCGTCTCGATATACCTTGCAATCTGGAGCGACGTTATAGTTCTTGTCGCCGGCATCGCTCTTTACACTGATCATGGAGAGCACGAGCCCATCCAGCACTCCAGTCAACCGGCCCCGGATGAAGCCCGGCCTGTCATTGATGGAGACGGTTACCACCTGGTCACCGCTGACCTGAGCCGTGACCGACTGTCCCATGAGGACATCCTCCACTGTGTCGGAGGAATCAACGCCCAGCCGCTCCACGGTCCCATCCTCTCGAAGCAGCACCAGCACGGGGGTGTGGTCCTTCTCTACGTAAAGGACAACGCCGCTATGCAGGGTGACAGTCTGGGAGCCGCCATCAGCACTTCCGTCGTCGGGCAGTTCGTCTTTGGGTTCGGTGCTGGCGCCGTTAGAAATCACCTCTATGTACACCGCACGCCCCTCTTCGTCAGTCAGGACCATTAGCTCCTCGCCTATGACAAGCTCGCCGAGTCTTATCGTCGTGTCGCCTCGGTAAATAGAGGCATAGCTGGGCACCGGCAGCTCCCTGGTCGAGGACCCGGTCCTTAAAATGATGCTGGCGGGGGCAAGAACTTTTAGGACGCTTAGTGTCCCGCGTATTTCCGCCTCATCGAGAGAGTTCTGCTGCTGCTTGTCCATCCGTGCTAGAAGAGTCGCCATCTGGGCGCGCGTAACAGCACCGAAGGGCCTGAAGCTCCCATCGGGGAAGCCGGTCATGATGCCCTTTTCGTCAATGACGGCCACATAGCCTCGCGCCTTGAGGGGGATGGACCAGGTGTCGGTGAAGGCGAGAGCCTCTCCCCACCTGGTCTCAGCTTCATCTTCGAGGCCCATAGCACGTACCACCCATTGAGCTATGTCCAGCCTCCATGCCTCAGCCATACCCCGAAAGTTCACCAGATCTGACTCGCTAAGGATGCCCTGTTCCACGGCCACGGCCACGTGGCCGGCGGCCCAACCTGGAATCAGCTCGGCATCGACCAAGGAGGAGGGTATGGGCTTGCCGCGCACTTCGTCGTCCTTATACCCCAGTGCCCGGACTATCATGACAATGGCCTGCTCACGCGTCACGTGGTCGTCCGGGCGGAAGGACTCATCGGGGAAACCAGTGATCACTCCCTTGAGGTCCATTACCTGTATGTACCGGTTCGCCCAATGCCCGTCGGTGTCCCAGAAGCCGGCCGCTAGCACGCCGGCAGACGAGCTGAGAAGAAGTATGCAAAGGACTGCTGGCAGTATTCTTGTTGTCTTTAGCAAGAAAACCACTCCCCTTGGTTTCGAGTCCAAGGTATTATTCTCCAGCTTTAAAGGGCGTTCCTTCTGCCGCCTTGTTCATTTGACCTAATGTTACCGCCTAGCTAGAAAACGACTATTGTTTAATGGCCTCGCGCGGCATGCTGTGCGCATCACCGTCTCCTAGGCAACAACCTCCATCGACTTCCCTATCCAGCTCGGCAGCCTCTGACTGGAGTGCTACACCTTGTAATCCTATCTGCCCTCTCTTTAGTCCTTCGGCGCTAACCCTCGAGCCCCAGCTTTAGCCCCTACTTCCTTTTGATTCCGCATCGCCGCCCAGACGCCGCACATGGGCCTTGCGATAATACTGACCCCAACCACGGATGACCGGGTTGAGTTCTGCAATAAGCTCCGGCAAGGTCAATGGGACCCGCCGGCGGGTCAGTTTGCGAATGCGGTCCTTGAAGCGCTCCACGGATTTGGCAGTGCGGATGGCGTAGATGTTCTGGGGATTCCCACGCGTCTTACGCCGGGCCGCGGGTAGATAAAATCCACGCCCGCGTTTCAGCTTGTAACCCAGGAATTCGAATCCCCAGGAGATTGCACAATACGGGTCTTGGCTGGATGCAGGGCCAAGCCCAATTCGGTCAGTACCTCCTGAGCCTCCTGTAGCGCACGCTCGGCTTCGTCCCGCGTTCGGCACAGGATGACCCAATCATCAGCATAGCGCGTAAGCCGATATCCGCGCTGTGTCATGGCATCATCGAACGGTGTCAGGTATAGGTTGGCCAGCAACGGACTAATGACCCCGCCCTGCGGCGTACCCCTGTTTGTCGGAAACCATTGCCCTTTTTCCAGGTATCCCGCCGTCAGAAACTGACGAACCAGCCTCAGTACCCGACCATCGCTGATGTGTTCCGCCACCATATCAATGAGCGCCTCATGCGACACACTTCCGAAGTAGTCCCGCAGGTCAGCGTCCACAACCCACCCGTATCCGGCCTGCAGTTCCAGCCAGATCTTGCGCAGGGCGTCATGGGTCGAGCGACCCGGGCGATAACCATAGCTGCAGTCGTTAAACACGGGCTCCAGGATCGGCTCCAACCGATTCTTGAGCGCCTGCTGGCAGATACGATCACGAATGGCCGGTATGCCGAAAGGCCTCCTCTCACCAGGCTTGCCCCGCTTTGGAATGTAGACTCGCCGCACCGGCAGCGGGCGATAAGTGCCGTCCCGCAGCTCTTCGTGCAGGCTCGCCAGTTCGTCTTCGGCTACCGCCGCAAAGTCATCAATACTCACCCGGTCAACCCCGCCCTTGCCGCGATTGGCCCGGAGACGCCGCCAGCGGAGCATCAGGTTCGTCCGACTGTAAACCTTATCGATGAGCGAGTGGATCTTCTTTGGTTTCGTCTTGCCGGGATTCTCCATCCGCTCAGTCTCCTCCGCCGTAAGTTCCGGGTCTTTCACACAGGGAACTATCCTTTCCTTAAGGCCTACTCACTGGCCATTTGAAGCTTCGGCTACCGTTGAGTGAGCCGCCTTCCCCCCGTCCGGACATCTTTTGAATGTCCACGGGCCGCCCCAGGTTGGACTGTCCCGGCGTTTCTGTTCTTCGCCGGTTCAGGTACTATTCGGCTCTCCGACTCCTCGCACCGCTTAAGCACCCATTTCGGGGTTGCCTTATAGGATGCCTTACCGGGCTGTACGCTTGTCTTACCGGAGTGCGCGAGCGCACAGGGCCCCACACTCCCGTTATGTTTACCCACCGACGCATCACGGTGCTACTCCACAGACGATACGAGGCCTCCGTGGGTCACATGACGGTCTTCCACACCATGCCGCCCGCACACACCCTCGTGCGACGGGTGGACTGGAACGCCTTCGCCTCCATAGTGCAGGCTCGACCTTGCCCCGTCTTTGGCCGACCGGTTCATCCACGGGGTCGCCCCCATTGATTACGGCCTGGTGTTTCTTCGCAAGCCCTTCAGACCCCGCCTCACAGCGGGCGCCCTGCCCTCCGGGTCTCCCCGGCCCCCGAGGCATTACCCCCGGGTTTGGATATGGGTCTCCCAGTCCGAGACCCAGTGGGACTTGAACCCACCGGACCATCATGCTGCCACGCACACACTATGCCCTCTGCTGACTCCTGCCGGTTCAACCGGGCCTCTCGACCCGGCTTACCAGTACCCC
>ENA-OSAE01000182-OSAE01000182.1-marine-sediment-metagenome-genome-assembly--contig:-NODE-182-length-42388-cov-48.612147_pt1 | contig 42388 bp, 41 predicted proteins | sample MGYA00237870_ERZ529317 | MGnify/ENA primary metagenome ERZ529317 (study PRJEB26369, sample SAMN03142812) | marine sediment metagenome | biome: marine; feature: borehole; material: sediment... | reverse complement strand
TTTGGTTTACGGCAGGTTAACACCTGCCGGGGGCGCGCGCTTTCATAACATCACTCCCGTTTGGAAGCCGGGCCACCCCCCGAGGGGCTGGCGTTCGTAGCCATCCGGCACTCCACCCTGCGCCACGACGACCTCCTTCTTCCCCAACCGGTACCGCCCAGGGCCGAGTCCCGCAGCCGCCATGGCGTCGGTCACCACGCACACCTTGTCGAGACTTTTCGCCCATAGCGCCAATTTGATCAAGCTTGGGGGCAGGTGATGTCCATCGGCAATGAGCTCCACCGTAAGGCAGTCCAGGATGCGCCGCCTCCACCACTCCGGCGATCCGATAGCCCGAGATCCGGCGCACCGTGGAGCACCCCGAGTAGAGGTGCGTGACGTGGCGGAAACCGGACTCCACCCCGGCGAGCACTTGGGAGTACGTAGCGTCGCTGTGGGCTATGGAGACCAGTACGCCCCGGCGGCTGGCCAGCCGCGCGCATTCCAAAGCCCTTGGGAGTTCTGGAGCCAGGGAGATATGACGGAGGGAGGGATATGTCTCGAGGAGCGTCCGTATTCGCCGGGGATCCGGATCCTGGAGGTACTCCGGGTCCTGGGCGCCGGCCTGTGCTGGGTTCAGGTACGGGCCCTCCAGGTGGACGCCGAGGATCTCCGCTCTGGGGAGCCCCCTCCATGGCCTCCTCCACAGCCCGCAGGGCCCTCTCGATCTCCTCCCAAGGGGCGGTAAGTGTCGTTGCCAGGAACGAAGTGGTGCTGCCCTTGGCGTGGACCAGCGAGATGGCCGCTAGGGCGTCCAAGGAAACATCCATCACCTCGTGTCCCCCGCCCCCATGGAGGTGGAGGTCCACGAAACCCAGGGCCACGTACGACCCATGCACCTCGATGGCCTCACCCTGCGGAATGACCTCCCCTCCCACCAGGACGATCTCGCCGCCGCGGATGATCACCGTGCCTCCGGGATCTCCCGGAACGGGGTCAGCACGGTCCCCCCTTACCAACGACAACGCCCGCGTCATGCCCGGTAACGTTCCAGGGTGTCCGGGGAGAGGAGGCCGGCGGAACCGCGGTCCAGGAAGAGGTGCACGTCGGGATGGGTGCGCAGGATGGAGGCCGGGCAGGCGGGCGAGATTTCCCCCTCCAGGGCGCACCGCACCGCCGCGGCCTTCCTCGCCTCTGGGACCACCGAGAGTATACGTTTGGAACGCAGGATCTGGCGTACAGACATGGTGATCGCCCGTTGCGGCACCTCGTGCAGGGAAGGGAACCATCCCTCGCTCACCTGTTGACGGCGGCAGCTCTCGGCGAGCTCCACGATGATGTAAGGCGCGTCGGTCTCGAAGTCCGCCGGGGGATCGTTGAAAGCGATGTGACCGTTCTCCCCAATCCCCACGAAAGCGATATCGACCTCCTCACATTGGATGAGCCCGTTCAGGCGCTGCACCTCGGCCGCCGGATCGGGGGCATCGCCTTCGATGAAGTGGACGGTCCCCGGGCGCACACGGTCCACCAGGCGTTCCCGCAGGTACCGGCGGAAGCTCGCGGGGTGATCGGCCGGGAGGCCTATGTACTCGTCGAGATGAAACATCACCGTGCGTTCCCAGGGCACCTCCTCCCGCACCAGGGCCTCCAAAAAGGCGAATTGGGACGCACCAGTGGCGGCCACGAACACGGCCTTACCCTTCCGCCTCACCGTTTCCCGCAATGTACGGGCCGCCAAGGCGGCCGCGGCACGTCCTAAGGCTTCAGTTTTATCGAATAAGTAAATCCTCAGCATGATGCCCTTTCTTCCACAGCGGATTCGAGCACGGCGCGGGTCCTTTCCAGTCCCTCCAGATCCGGAAGCTCCAACACCCAGCCCCGTGCTCCCAACGGCCGCAGGGCTCCATATGCCTCCGCGAGTTCGCCCCAGGATCTCGGGGGAATGTGGACGCCGGTATTCAAATCCTCGTAGGCATAAAGATGAACATGCACGATCCGGGGGGCGAGCGTTTTCACCAGCTCCGCGAGGGAAACTCGACCCTCTCGCACCGGAGGACTCGAGCGGGCGTGCCCGGCGTCGAAGGTTACCATGACCCCACTCCGCTCCACGAGCTCTAAAAAGCTCTCGGGATCCGAGGCCCACCCCCATTTCAGGTTCTCCAAACACAACACCCCCCCGGCCGTGTTCACCATCTCGGCGAGTTCCGCCAGGTTCGCCACAGTTCGCTCCCAGTGGAGCTCCTCCATGGGGATGGAATTCGCTCCCACGTGAATGGTCAGGGGCGGTCGGTACCTCCGGGACGAGAGCCAGGGAGAGAGGAGTTTCACATACATTTTTAGATATCCCAGGGAGGCTTGGGCGACGAGGGGGTCCTGGTGTCCCACCTCCACGTCGGTGGTAGGCAGGTGGAAGGAGGTATACAACCCCGCCTCGTCCAGGGCCATGAAGAACGCGTCGAGCTTTACCGGGTTGAGGGGAAGCCGAAAGTCGTTGAGATACCATTCGATGCCCCCGTACCCGTTTTTCAAGGCGTAAGCTATGGCCTCGCGATATGAGGCACGGAAGATCCGCGAGGAGAACATGAGCTCCATCCTCACCCGATGCGAAAACTCGCCGCCATGGACTTTCCCGTATAGCGGTTGATGGCGTAGGTAACCGCGAATACGGTGAAAAAGAGCACCACAGCCAACGCGCTGGCCAATCCGTAATCACCGTCGTTGACACTGTCGTAGATGGCAATCGACAACGTCCTTGTTTTTGCGGAATAGAGAAGAATGGAGGTGCTTAGCTCGGTGAGGAGGGTGGCGAAGGTGAGGATGGTGCCCGAGGCCAGGGTGGGGAAGATGAGGGGTAAGGTCACCTTGCGGAAGGTTTGGAACCAAGTGGCTCCGCTCAGGATCGATGCTTCTTCCAGGGCGGGGTCCAGTTGGGTCAACCCGGCGGAGACCGAACGGAAGACGTACGGCGTCCGGCGGATCACGAATGATATGATCATGATCCAATAGGTCCCCCGCAAAATAAGATAGCCCGAGGAAAAGGAGGAGAGCAACGCTACTGCCACCACTATCCCCGGGAGAATAAAAGGCAACATCACGGCGTAATCCAGCACCGCGCTCCCCGGAGGTCGCCGCCGCTGGACCACGTAGGCGATCAGTGTCCCGATCATCGCTGCCCCCAGGGAGGAAGACGTTGCCAGGATCAGGGTGTTCTTGATCGGCCCGGAGAGGAATTTGGGGATGGCGAGGTAATGGCTCAGGGTGAATCCCCGTGGCCAGAGGCCGTTCCAGGTTTTGAAGAACGACATGACGATCAGTGTGAACTGGGGGAAGAGGGAGACTAACACCACCCCCCAACAGAACACGATGGCCAGGGCCTTGGCCACGGGATGGCGGTGTATATGCAGCTTGGAGCGAGAGGCAGAGATCGTTTCGTACTCACGGCGGCTCACGATATAACGCTGGAGCCATAGGGCCCCCCCGGTGATGAGCACACTTACGAGGCTTATCGCAGCCGCGGCGTGGAGGTTCCAGAACCCATTTACCTGGAAATAGATCAGCGTGGGGAGGACGTAGGTGCTGCCCCCCACGATGGCGGGGACGCCGAAGTTGCTGATGGCCCTGATGAATATCAGGATGCCACCGGCGGCGATGCTGGGGATGATGAGGGGCAGGCTGATGGTACGCAGGATCCGGGGTAGCCTGGCCCCCATGACCGCGGCGGATTCCTCCAGAGTGGGGTTGGCTGTCTCGAACGCCCCCTCGCTGAGGAGGAACACAAACGGGTAGTACATCAAGGTCATGGCGAGGATGACACCGAAGGGGCCGTAGATGGGGGGGAGATCGATCCCCACCCGTTCGAATACGTATCTCAACGCACCGTTGCGCCCGAGGAGGATGATCCACGCGAACGCCCCCAGAAACGCGGGCATGATCAGGGGCACTACGCTCAGGGAAAGGAGTACGTGCTTCCCCGGGATCTCTACCCTAGCCACCAGGTATCCCATGGGGACGCCGATGAGCATGGTGAGCCCCACCACAGCGAAGCTGATATAGAAGGAGTTGATGAGGGAACGGCGGTACAGGTTGCTGGTTAGGAACTTCTCGAAGTTCACCAGGCTCATATTGGAAAAGGAGAGTTCCCTGCCGTTGGGAACAAAGGCTATGAGAACCGTGCGGAGCAAGGGGTAGGCGAGGAACACAACCACGAACAGGACCCCGAGGCCGAGTACGAGGTACACAGTGTAATCCTTGTGCAGTAACCGTCTCGCGCTTGGTGTGATCCCACCCATCACGCTACCCTCTCCCCCGCGTAGAAGACGAGCATATCCCGGGGGTCGAAATCCAGGACCGCCTCATCCCCCTCCTGGAGGCCGGGCACCGCAGCGGGCATGTCCACCTCCACTAACCCTGCATCCCCGGATATCGCCACCTGGTAGCGTACGAACTTCCCTAGGAATTGAACCACCCGAACCTTACCTTTGAACACCCCTTCCCCGGACGTGGAAGGGAAGATGCGGAGATGCTCCGGGCGCAGGGCCACCGTGACCTCGTCACCGAAGGCTTTGATCCCGGCCCGAAGTGCCTTGCGCTTCTGGGCGGCCCCAACCGCTACCACCAGCTTATCCCCCTCCCAAGAAATGATCCTGGCGGGGAAGAAGTTCATCTCCCCTATGAAGCCCGCTACGAATTCGTTGGCGGGGTCGTCGTAGATCTCGCTCGGCGTCCCGATCTGGCGCACCACTCCACCCTCCATCACTCCCAACCTATCCGCGATGGCCATGGCCTCCTGCTGATCGTGGGTCACGTAGAGAGTGGTCACCTTGGCCTGCTTCTGGATCCGGCGGATCTCCGTGCGCATATACACCTTGAGCTTCGCGTCCAGATTGGCCAGAGGCTCGTCCAGAAGCAAAAGTCTGGGACGGTACACCAGGGCCCGGGCTAGGGCCACCCGCTGCTGCTGGCCCCCGGAAAGTTCACTGGGGTTGCGACGCAGGACGCCCGGAAGACCCACCAGCTCCATGATCTCCCGCACCCGGCGGTCGATCTCCCCGCGGGGAAGCTTCCGGATCCGCAGGGGGTAGGCGACGTTGTCGTACACAGTCATGTGCGGATACAGAGCGTAATTTTGAAACACCATACCGATGCCCCGGCGGAAGGGAGGGATGGCGGTGAAGTCTGTATCCCCGTAATAAATCCGCCCCCCGTCAAGCCGTTCGAGCCCGGCGGTGCACCGCAAGAGTGTGGTCTTCCCGCAGCCGGAAGGACCAAGGAGGCAAAACAATTCCCCCTCGAAGATGACGAAGGACACATCGTTGAGGGCCACCACCTCGACGTTGCGTGTGTGGAAGACTTTCCGGACCCTCTCGTAGCGAAGATCTGGCATGTCCTCCTCCGGCATCATTACCGGGGCCCGGTAGCCCCGGGCCCCGGCACGTACTGCGTCCTCAGCCGATGAGGTCCACGAACTCCGTGGTCAGCTCGTCCCGAATCTCGGCAGCCTTGACAGCATCGTAGGGAATGAGAGGAATATCGTTGAGTGGCGGCAACCCTTCCGGTGCCATGACGTCCGGGCGCACGGTGCGGCGGAACCGGACCTTGACCACGATCTCATAAGCTTCCTTGGTGGTCACCCAGTCCATGAAAAGTTTGGCATTCTCCGGATTAGGGCCGTTTTTTATAATGCCAGTAGCGTCGAAGCGCGCTCCGGTACCCTCACAAGGATAGATCACGGTAACCGGCGCACCCTCGGCCATCTTTCGGGCCACGTTGTAATCCCCGGTGACGCCCACTACATACTCACCCCGAGCCACGGCCTCGGGGACGATCTTGGAGGAAGCAACGAAGGTCACATTGGGGGCGAGGAGCTTGAGGAACTCGAAGCCGTAGAGCTCGTGCATCTGGAAGATTTGGGAGTAGGCGGAACCGGAGGTGGCGGGATTGGCCATGATTATTTTCCCTTTGTACATGGGTAGGACGAGGTCCTTCCAGCAGCGCGGATACTCCCACGGCTTGAGGAGCTCGGTGTTCACAATAAAAGCCTGGATAGGCATGGACATCCCGTAATACTTGGGCGGCGTACGTGGATCCTTGAAGGGGATCTTGTCATCCTCGGCAACCTTGTAACCGAGGAAGTAGTCGTAATATCCCTCGAACGCTTCCTGGGCGATGCCAAGAAGGATGTCTCCCGAGGGGTTCGGCCACTCGGCGCGGAGCCGCGCCAGGAGCTCTCCCGAGCCGGCGGTGATTACCTCTACCTCGATGTCGGGATATTTGGCGCTGAAGGCATCTACCAAGGCTCGAGTAAGGGTGGCAGAAGTGGCGCTCCAGATAACGAGTTTTCCAGTGGGAGCTGCTGAAATTCCTAACGCCAATGACGCCAAAATCGCGAAACTCATCAGGCACTTTCCATACTTCATGAGTATGCACCTCCTAGATAATCCCTTCTGTCCGAATGTTGAAACCCTCAATAAACCTTCAATTCATCGTGCCGTGAGCACCACCTCCCTTCACAAAGTGTAAACGTTTAACCCGTTTTATTATACAGGCCACACTCGCTGATCAACCAGCATGGTCTGGCCAGCCGGCGAGGAAACCACCGTTCACATAGATGATCTGGCCCGTGATGTAATCGGAGGCCGCCCGGTGCGAGGAAGATCACAGCCCCCGCGAGATCCTCAGGGACCCCCGCTCGTCCGGACGGTATCCGCGCGAGCAACTCCTTCACCCATTCCCGGTCCCTGAAGAGGGGCTCGGTCATCTCGGTGCGGAAATGCCCGGGACCGATGGCGTTGACATGGATGTTGTAGTTGCCCCGGTTTCGTGGATGGTTTATCATTTGGTGGGCGAGAACGTATGTAAGCTTCGCTGATCGGACATCATACCCCCGCTTCCGCCAACCCGACTGTGGCCCCTCCGGCTGTGTGCTTTTGGGGAATCCCCGCTTCCTCTTCCCTGTACTTTTTTCGAACTCCACCGGGGACATATACCCCAGCCCCGAATGATGCCGACGCCGGTTGTACCAGCCTTCGATGAACCGGAACACCTCCCGCCGAGCTTCTGCATGATCCATGAACTTCCCCCGCCACAAAAACTCGCACTCCAGCGTGGCTAAGAAGCTCTCGCACAACGCGTTGTCGTAACAGTCACCCACCGTGCCCATCGAGGTCTTCACCCCCGCCTCCCAACACCTCTTCCCGAAAGCAAGGGAGGTGTATTGGGTTTCATGGTCGGAGTGATGGACCACCTCTCGGGGACGCCGTCCCCGGATCGCCATTTCTAGCGCCCCAAGTACTAGCCCCGTCACGATACGGTCCTCCCATCGCCCACCCCACCACCCGCCGGCTGAACGCATCCACCACCACTGCCAGGTAGAGGTATCCCTCCCCGGTGGGGATGTAGGTGATGTCCGCAACCCAAAGCTCATCCGGCCTCGAAGCGCTGAAGTCCCGTCCCACTAGATCCGACGCCGGCTCCGCCCCGGGATCACCCATGGTGGTCCGCTTCTTCCTCCGCCGGCTCACCCCAGCCAACCCATCCCGGCGCATTAACCACGCCACCCGCTTGCGGCCCACCCGGACCCCTTGGACCCGCAGCTCCGCATGGACCCTGGGCGCCCCGTAGGTCCCCCGGCTTTCCGCGTGCACCCTGCGGATCATCTCCAAAAGCTCCCGGTCCCTTTGTGCACGCCGGCACGATCCCCTCTTTCTCCACGCATAGTACCCGCTGGGGGAGACGCCCAGCACCCGGCACATGGCAGCCACTGGATAGTGATCCCGGTGGGCGCTCACGAACTCGTAGACCCCGGTAGCGAGCCGGCCTCCCGAGCGAACCAGGCCGCGGCTTCTGCCAGGATCTCCCACTCAAGCTTGAGCTGGCGGTTCTCCCGGCGTAACTTGCGTAGCTCTTCCTTTTCCTGGGTGGTGAACCCAGAAAGGGTGAGGCCGTCGTCGCGGTCAGTCTGCCTCACCCAGTTGCGGATGGTCTCATAGCAGGGCTCGAACTCTTTGACTAACTCCTTTATGCTGCATCCAGCCCTCACCAACTCCGCCATCTGCCGTTTGAATTCCGCTGGATATGGTGGTCGTGTTCTTGGCATCAACCACACTTCCCTTTCCAAAGCCTACAGGTGTCCACCTAACCGGGGCAACTCCATCCCCACATAAGGGGTCCTTTTGGCTTGGGGTCTTGGGATCTCGGTGGGCCGCGGTGAGCGGGCCCGCATGATCCCCCAGACGATCAGGGCCGCTTTCCTGGCCCACTCTTGGCGGTCGAAAGGGAGCCGGGTAAACGCCATCAGGGTTTTGAAGTTCGTTGGTTTCATTCTGATTACCCCCTGTAGCGTGTTGGCTGCAGGGGGTGTCTTACCTCACGTCACAAGCTCAGCTTTGGATATCTTCTTGATCTCTTTTGATCTTGATGATATATAGGAATCTTTACCTGTCGCGTTTGTTCCTCACTTGCGCTGTGAGCCAAAGGATCCAGACCTGCTTTTAGGCAAAGTAACAATGTTTTTGAGGATTACAAACAACTAACAGCTATTCATAAACAAGGCTATTCTAAAGTACTTCGCTTCAAAAAAAGCCGCGGCCCTGGTGGGTGGTGCAGGACTTGAACCTGCGACCTCACGCACGTCAAGCGTGCGCTCTCCCAACTGAGCTAACCACCCTAGAGGCGGCGCCCGGATTCGAACCGGGGAATAAGGGATTTGCAGTCCCTCGCCTTAACCGCTTGGCTACGCCGCCACCATCGCTATTTTATACCCCCCGCACCTGTGGGGTCAATCGACCGGCTTCCGTTGTAGATCGGCCACGCGCGCGATCTCCCCGTAGAATGGGAAGTTGTGGATGTCGTGGTCTACGGGTACTTCGGCAAGGGGAACCTGGGGGACGAGGCATTGGCCGAGGTCTGGCGGGGCGCCCTTGCCGAGTCTGGAAGGGTGAAGCTCTCCGCGCCACTCCAAATTCCCCGGGGCGACGTGGTGATCTTCACCGGAGAGCCTCTCCAAGACCGGACGTCGCGCCGCTCCCTCCTCTTCTATTCCCTCGCCATCCAGGCCGCCGCCCGCAGGGGGCGGGTCGTATTGGGAGCGGTGGGAGTGGATGTCCGTTCCTTTGTGGGACGTCAGCTGCTTCCCCGTATTTTGCGTCGCGTGGATTACATTTCCGTGCGGGATCCCCACTCCCGAAAGCTCCTTGGCTCCTTGGGCATCGGGGCCCGGGAGTTCCGGGATGCGGCTCTGCTCTTGCCCCCGTGTGAGACCCATCGCCGGAGGGGAGTCCTCTTAAACTTGGTCCCGGGGCTTCCTCCCGGCACAAGAGCCGAGGCGCTCCGGTTTGCCCGTGGCATAGCCCGTCGCCTCGGCGTAGAACCCAAAGGGTTCGTTATGGCCCGAGGGGAAGACGAACAAGCGTTAGTAGGCCTCGAGCTTATCGCCCCCCGCACGGTGGACGAGGCACGGGAGGTCATTGGGGGAGCAACGTTGGTGGTGGGAGCGCGGCTCCACTTCTTGGAATTCGCCCTCCTCTGCGGCACGCCCTTCGTGGCCGTCCCGTATGCTCCGAAGGTCAGCGCCTTCCTGGCGCTGGTGGAGCGGGACCTGCCCCATGAGATCCCCCGAATCCCTGGGGCTAGCGTGCGGGATACATTGGAGAAAATCCTTTCGCCCCATTATGGTGCAGCGCTGAAAGTGGCCCGGGAAAAGCTCCAAGCCGAGGCCAGGGAAGGGGTAGAGGATGTCGTCCGGTTCCTCCGCGCGATGGCATGAGCCGGTGATGGTGCAAGAGGTCCTCCGGTTCTTGGCCCCGGGGCCGGGGAAGGTGGTGGTGGACGCGACCGTGGGAACCGGGGGGCACGCCGAGGCGATCCTCGAGAGGGGGGCGGAGCTCATCGGGATCGACCGTGATCCCTTGGCGCTCGAGATAGCACGGGAAAGGCTTTCCCGCTTCGGCAAAAGATTCCACTTGATCCAAGGAAACTTCCGCCATCTCGTCCAAATCCTCCGCGACCACGGAGTTCAAGAGGTGGACGGAGTGCTCTTCGATCTGGGGATGTCCTCGTTTCAACTGGGGGATCCGGAGCGAGGCTTCAGCTTCCTAACCGAGGGCCCCCTAGATATGCGAATGGACCCCTCCCAGCACCTCACCGCATACGAGATCGTGAACCGCTGGCCGGAGCGGGAAATCGCCAGGGTCCTGCGGGAATACGGGGAGGAACGCTTCGCCAGAAGGATCGCGCGGGCCATCGTCAAATCCCGGCCCATAGAGACCACGACCCAGCTCGCCCGGATCGTCGCCCGCTGTTACCCCCCCGGCTACCACCGCATCCATCCGGCCACCCGGACCTTCCAGGCCTTACGGATCGCGGTAAACGACGAGCTCAACGCCCTGCGGGAGGGGCTGTTGGCAGCGATCAGACTGCTCAGGCCCGGCGGGGTGGTGGTGGCGATATCTTTCCACTCCTTGGAGGATCGGATCGTGAAGCGCGCCTTTCGCCAGCGCTGGATCGCCGGGGAAGTGGAGATCCTCACGAAGAAGCCCCTTACTCCCACCGCCGAGGAGGTGGTGAGGAACCCTCGGTCGCGATCCGCCAAGCTCCGCGCCGCGCGCAAGCTCCCCCCTGAGGATTCCCGGAACGCCCACGCCGGCGAAAAAGGTTCGTGCGCCGGGTAGCCGATGTCTTCGTATCGAGAGACAAGCCCCCTTATGCTCTCTTCGATGTACGAGGACTTCCGCGAAGATGGCAATTGGAAACGGTACTTCAGTGGCCTCGTGGCCCTTTCGATCATCGCGGGGCTGGTATTTTTGTACCTTTGGCTGAACACGAAGGCCATTTTGGTTCAGCGGCGGGTTTCGGAAGTGGCCCTCGAACTGAAACGGCTGGAGACGGAGCTTTGGGGGCTCGAGTACCGGGTGGAGGCGGCCCTTTCCCCCGAGGCGCTGATGCAGCGTTTGAAGGAATTGAACGAACAGACGAAGCATACCGGGGAACCGCCCCTGGAACCATTGGGAAAGGACCAGATCATCCTCCTTCCCGGGGATGTGGAGAGAGGCGGCGATTAGGCGGGCTACCTTCGTCTTCGTTCTCCTCGGCATCGGAGCCCTGGCGGTGGTGGCCAGGCTCTTCCAGCTCCAGGTGGCGGAGCACGGATACTGGACCAAGCTCGCACGGGAGATCCAAGAGGAAGTGATAGAGCTCCCGGCCCGCAGGGGAACCATATACGATCGCAACGGCCTCCCTTTGGCCCGCGATGTTCCGGCCTACGACATCGCCCTGGACAACTACCACATGACCAAGCCAGAAGTACTGGTGGAACTCCTTTCGCGCATCCTCAATTTCCGCGAAAAAGAGGCTGTGAAGGTGGTCTACCAGGAAGGCTACTTCACCTGGGTGAAGCGCCGGGTTCCCCGCGAGGTAGCGGAGGAGCTGCGGCGGGCCGCGGATGAGGCCGGGGTGAGGGGGTTGATGTTCTTCGAGACCTGGACCCGGGGATACCCCCAGGGGATTTGTGGCCTGGATATCTTGGGCGTGGTGGGAGTCGATGGGGTGGGGCTCGAGGGGTTGGAATACCGCTTTGACTCCCTTTTGCGGGGAAAAGACCCGGTCAGGTTGCGCCTCGTGCGAGGACGGGACGGGACAGTGTTCGAGTACTGGGAGGAAAGCCCCGGGACGCCGGGCCAGGACCTCCACCTCACCCTCGACGCCCGGATCCAAGCCATCTGCGCGGAGAAGCTGGACGAGGGAGTGGAAAGGTTCAGGGCGAAGAGGGGGTTCGCGGTGGTGATGGACCCTTGGACCGGGGAGATCCTGGCGTTGGCGCAGTCGCCGCGGTTCGACCCCAAAAACCCAGATCCGGCCCTTTTGCATCCCTGGGCCATTACGGACCCCTTCGAGCCTGGCTCCACCTTCAAGGCCCTGGTGGGGGTCGCAGCCCTGGACCTGGGCCTGGTGGAACCCGATGAGGTCTTCAACGGCAACTCCCCCATCATCGTGGACGGGGTTCCCATTAGAAATGCGATGAACCACCAATTCGGCCCCTCCACGTTCACCCGTGGAATCACCCAGTCCATAAACACCGTGTTGGTGCAGGTAGCGTTGCGGCTGGGGGTGGAGCGGCTGTGGGAGTACCTGCGGCGGTTCGGGATCGGGGAGCCCACGGGGGTGGAGCTCCCCGGCGAATCCTCGGGTACCCTGAGGCCGCCGGAGGAGTGGACCCGCGTGGATCTGGCCACCGCTTCCTTCGGCCAGGGGGTTTCGGTGAACGGGCTCCAGCTTGCCCGGGCGTTCTGCGCCATCGCCGCCGACGGCCTCCTACCCCGGCCCCACATCCTGAAGGGCGGGGGGAGGGAAAAGCGCCGTGTGGCCTCGGCCGAGGCGTGCATGACGATGCGAGGGATGTTGCGCCAGGCGGTGGAGTTGCCGGGGGCCACCGGGCGCTATGCCGAGGTACCCGGGTTCGAGGTGGCAGGGAAATCGGGAACGGCCCAGAAGGCCCTTCCCGAGGGAGGGTATTCCCAGACCAAGGTAATGGGAGCCATGGCGGCCTTCTTCCCCTGGAAGCACCCAGAGTACCTGGTCCTGGTGGTGTACGATGAGCCTTCGGTATGGCCCAACTGGGGCGGCTCCACCGCGGGTCCCACGGTACGGTGGATCATCGAGGAGATGTACCACCAGGGCCTAATCTCTCCCTATGTTCCGGCCGCGGACTGAGGCCCACCGTGGTCCTTCGGTGGAAGGGATCAACGGGGCCTTCGTTGTCTGGATCCGTATGAACCGGTAGAATTGAATGGCTCCGGAGGGATGACCGAATTGGTAAGGAGCCGGTCTCGAAAACCGGTAGGGCCCTTGTGGCCTTCGGGGTTCGAGTCCCCGTCCCTCCGCCAGCGCCCGTAGCTCAGCCCGGATAGAGCGCTGCCCTGCGGAGGCAGAGGTCGCAGGTTCAAATCCTGCCGGGCGTACCAATTTTTGCCCTGAAAGGGTGTATTTATTTTTGCCCCAACTTCGAAAACTTCCCCCACGAAGTGGTGTCTCGAGCCCTATGGGAAGAGGCCGTAATATGGGGCGCTATGAAGCTGACCTTTGTAGGTGCGGCCAAGACGGTTACCGGTTCCTGTCACCTGGTGGAGGTTGAAGGCCTGAAGATCCTCCTCGACTGCGGGATGTACCAGGGCCACGACGCCGAAAGGAACCAGAACCCGTTTCCCTTCGATCCGGCGAATATCGACTACGTGATCCTCACCCACGCCCACCTCGATCACTGCGGCCTCATCCCGGTGCTCGTGCGGGAAGGGTTCCGGGGCCACGTCATCTCCACCCGGCCCACGGCGGAGATCGCGAGGCTGATCCTCCTGGACGCCGCCCACCTCCAGGAGGAGGAGGCCGAGAGGGAAGCCCGCCGGGCCGCCCGCCGCGGGGAGCCCCCACCCCAGCCCCTCTTCGACGTAGGGGACGCCCTTTCCGCCATGGACCATTTCTCGATCCGGATAGAGTACGGGCGGGAGCTGGCCTTGGACCGTGGGGTCTCGGTGGTCTTCCACGACGCCGGCCACATCCTGGGCTCCGGGATCGTGGAGCTGCGGGCCGGGGGAAAAACCGTCGCCTTCTCCGGGGATCTCGGCTCCTGGAATCGTCCCATCGTGCGGGATCCCTCCCCCGCCCCGCCGTGTGACCTCCTTATGTGCGAGGGCACCTACGGCGACAGACCCCATCGTTCCTTTTCCGAGTCGGTAGCCGAGTTCCGCGACGCGATAAACACTGTGCTTTCCCGTGGGGGCACGGTCCTCATCCCCTCCTTCGCCCTGGAGCGCACCCAGGAGGTCTTATATGTGCTGTACGAGCTCTGGAAGCGAGGCGAGATCCCAAGAAGTGTCAGGATCGTCCTCGACTCGCCGTTGGGGAGCGCCGTCACCAGGGTTTTCTCCAAGTACTCGGATTGGTTCGACAAAGAAGGCCGGGAGCTCTTCGCGCACCCGGAGAACCCCTTCCGGTTTCCCGCCCTTTCCATAACCCGCTCGGTCGAGGACTCCAAGCGCTTAAACCACGTGGGCGGAGGCTACATCATCGTCGCCGGAAGCGGCATGTGCACCGGAGGCCGGATCGTCCACCACCTGAGGCACCGCCTCTGGAGGGAGGAGGACGGGGTGGTGTTCGTGGGGTATCAAGCCCGGGGCACCCTGGGCCGGGCCATTGTGGACGGGGCCAAGACGGTCCGAGTCATGGGGGAGGAGGTGGCGGTCAAGGCTGGGATTTGGACCATCAACGGCTTCTCCGCCCACGCCGACCGGGAGGAGCTCCTGCGTTGGATCACTGGGGCCCAGGCGGGACAGGTGGTTCTCGTCCACGGGGAAGAAAACGCCTTAGAATCTTTGGCTCAGGGGCTTTCCGCATCGGGGATCGACGCGGTTATCCCCTCTCCCGGCGACTCCATCGCGCTTTAACCGGCGAGGATGAGGCTCAAAGCCCCCACCCGGGAGGAGATCCTCGAGGGGCCGGTCCTCCGCACCATGGCCCGGATCGGGGGACCCGCGGTCCTCTCCTCCCTGATCTTCACCTTCTATAACCTGGCGGACGCCTTCTGGATCGGGAGGCTTCCGGCGGAGGAGGCCGGGGCGGCGGTGGCGGGAATTCAGGTCTCCTGGCCCATCGTTTGGTTCTTGATCTCGTTTGTGGCCGGGTTCGGCGGGGCGGCGGTGAGCGCGTTCGTGTCTCAATACATCGGCGCCGGGCGCTTTCACGAGGCGAACCGCGCCTTCAACCAGCTCTTCTCCGTGGCAGTGTTTTCGGGGATAGCCCTGGGGATACTGGGCTTCGCCATCTCGCCGTGGCTCCTTGGCCTTTTGGTGCCGGAAGGGGGGGTGGCCCGGGCCGCTAACCTCTATATCTCTGTGATCTTCCTGGGGCTTCCGTTCATGCTCGTCCCTGGCCTCTTTCACTTCGGCCTCGCCGCCACCGGGGATACGATCACGCCGCTCCTCGTCAACGGCGGGGGGACGCTGTTGAACATCCTCCTCGATCCCTTTTTCGTCCTAGGGTGGGCGGGGCTCCCCCGGATGGGAATTGTAGGGGCGGCCTATGCCACGTTGATCTCCCAGGCCGCGGCCACCGCGGCGGGGACGGTGATCCTGGCCCGGGGTAGGGGCCATCTGCGGTTGATCTTTAGGGAAATGCCCCCGGACTGGGGGTTCGTGCTCCGGGCCCTACGGGTGGGGATGCCGGCGGCGGTGGGACAATCGAGCGTCGCGTTCGGGTTCGTGGTCCTCACCGGGGTGATCGGGAGGCTCCCCAACGCCGAGGCAGCCCTGGCGGGCTACGGGATCGGAGACCGGATCCTGGGGCTCCTCTTCATCCTCACCGATGGGCTCTCGGTGGGGCTCACCACCATGGTGGGACAAGCCCTGGGGGCGGAAAAGTACGCCCGGGCGCGGGAGCTCGTGTGGAAGGGCCTATCCCTCCTTTTCGGACTCCTGGCGATGGAAGCCCTGGCCCTTTGGATGCTGAGAAAACCGCTGGTGGAGCTTTTCATCCCGGGCCGGAGCGACGTGATCGCGGTGGGGGCGAAGTTCATCGAGATCTTCGCCGCGGGGATGCCGTTTTTGGGAGCATTCTTCTGTGCTCAGGCCATCTTCCGTGGGGCCGGGCACAACGTACCCACGATGGTGCTCGGGATCCTGAGGCTCTGGGCGCTACGGATCCCGTTGAGCTATGTTTTCGCGTTTCCCCTGGGTTGGGGGGATACAGGGATCTGGTGGGGCATGTCGTTATCCAACGTGATCTCGGGCCTCGCGGCTCTGGCACTCCTTTGGTCCGGCACCTGGCAGCGCCGCGTGGTGGAATAGAGAAGGCACCTAACACCGAACGGATCAAATCTCGGCCCAGTTGGGGCCGATCTTGATGTCCACCTTGAGGGGGGCCGCGAGCTCGTAAACCCCCTCCATCGCCTCCTTGATGGTCTTCCCCGCTTCCTCGGCGATGTCCTCGTCCACCTCGAAGATGAGCTCGTCGTGTACTTGGAGGATCATCTCCGCCGGAAGCTCCCTGTCCTTCCACAGCCGGTGACACTCCAACATCGCCAGCTTCATGATATCGGCCGCGGACCCCTGCACCGGGGCGTTGATGGCGTTGCGGCGTGCCGCCCCCACCAACTTCCCTCCAGGGGCTTGGATCCACCGCTTGCGCCCCAGGATCGTCACCGCATACCCCCGCTCCTCCACCTCCCTCACGGTGCGGTCGATGTACTCCTTCACCTTGGGGTAAGCCGCGAAAAACCTCTCGATGAACTTCTTCGCTTCCTCTTGGGGGATCCCCTGGTCGCGGGCGAGGCCGTACGGGGTGATCCCGTACACGATCCCGAAGTTCACCCGCTTGGCCACCGACCTCATCCGGGAATCCACCTTTTCCGGGGGCACCCCGAAGATCTCCGCTGCCGTGCGGCGGTGTAGGTCCTCCCCCCGCTTGAAGGTCTCGATCAAATTCTCATCACCCGATAGGTGGGCCAGTACCCGGAGCTCAATCTGGGAGTAGTCGGCCCCGATCAGGACCTTCCCCTCGGCAGCCACGAACGCCCGGCGGATATCGATGAGGCCCTCCCGCAACGGGATATTCTGTAGGTTCGGCTCCGACGAGGAAAGCCTGCCGGTAGCGGTTCCCGTCTGGTTGAAGGAGGTGTGGATCCGCCCGGTCTTCGGGTTCACGTATTGGGGCAGCTTCTCCACGTAGGTATTCCGCAGCTTCTCCAGCTCCCGGTAAGCCAAGAGCTTGGCGGGGAACTCGTGCATCCGGGAAAGCTCCCGCAACACGTACGCGTCGGTGGATGGTCCGGTCTTGGTCATGGCGATCACCGGGAGCTTCAGGCGCTCATAGAGCACCTCCCGCACCTGAGGGGTGGAGTTGGGGTTGAACCGGGTCCCGGCGAGCTCATAAAGCTCCTCCCGCAGCTTTTCCAACATGACCTCGAGCTCTTTGGCCTGTTCCCTGAGCACCTCAACGTCCAAAAGCACCCCGCGGCGCTCCATCCACGCGAGGACCTCGATCAGGGGGAGCTCCACCTCTTCGTAGAGCTTCACCAGTTCGTTTTCTTCGAGGCGTTTCCGCAGCGGCCCCACCAACCGCGTGATCACCTCGGCGTCGGCAGCGGCATAGGCCGTGGCCCGCTCCACCGGGACCTCCTCCATCCCCCGCTCTCCCCCGGCGGCCAAAAGCTCCTTGTACTTCTGGACCCGCTCCCCCAATACCTCCTGGGCGATCACCTCCAGCGCGTGCGATGGAGCATCGGGGTTCAGGAGCCAGTGGGCGATCATGGCGTCGAAGGAGATGCCCCGGAGGGTGATCCCGTAGTTGGCCAAAACCTCCATGTCGTATTTCAGGTTTTGGCCGATCACCCGGTGACGTTCGTCCTCGAGAAACGGCCGGAGCCTCCCGAGCACGTAGTCCAACGAGAGCTGTGACGGGGCCCCGAGGTAGTTGTGGGCCACGGGGATGTAGAACCCCTCATAGGGAGAAACAGAAAGGGCGATGCCCACGATCTCGGCGGAGAAGGGGTCCTTGCCGGTGGTCTCGAGGTCCAAGGCGAACTCCTCGGCCTCCTCCAGCCGGGAAAGGAGCTCCTCGAATGCAGTTCGATCCAAAATGGCCTTGTATTCAGGCTTCCTTTGCCCCACTGCCTCCTCTTCCCGCCACTTCTCGTAACGCTTCTCGAGGTCCAGCTCCCGGATGATGGAGAAGAACTCGAGTTCCCCCAGGAACCTCACCAGCCGCTCCAGATCCAATGCCTGCGGGGCACACTCCTCGAGCGATATCTCCAGGGGAGCATCCTTCAGGCGCACGAGATCCCGGGAGAGTAGGGCCTCTTCCCGGTGAGCCCTCAGGGCCTCGGCTACGCGCTTGTTGGGGATCCGCTCGGCCGCCGAAAGTACCCCCTCAAGCGAGCCGTACTGCTGAAGAAGTTTCCTCGCGGTTTTCTCGCCGATCCCCTTCACCCCGGGGACGTTGTCGATGGAGTCTCCCACCAGGGCCAGGAGGTCCACGATCTTTTCGGGGGGCACCCCATACCGTTCTTCGATCCCCCGCCGATCCAAAAGCTCCAGCCGATCGGTGGGGCGACGCCCGGGCTTTAGGATAAAGACCTTGTCCGAGACGAGCTGGGCCATGTCCTTGTCGCCCGTCAAGTTCAGGGCGGGAACACCTCTTTTCTCAGCGAGCTTGGAGAGGGTGGCCATGATGTCGTCGGCCTCATATCCCTCGAGCTCCAGGCGCTTCAAGCCGAACACGTCCACCAGTTCCTTCACCACCGGGAGCTGTACTTTGAGGGGATCGGGCATTTCCTTGCGGGTGGCCTTGTACTCGGCATAGGCCTCGTGGCGCAGGGTGGGCCCTTTGGCGTCGAACGCCACCACCACGTACTTAGACGGATACTCCCGCAAGACCATAAGCAGGGTGCGGGCGAAGCCGTAGATGGCGTTCACCGGCATGCCCTTGGAGGTGGTGAGCTCGGGGAGGGCATAGAAGGAGCGGAAGAGGGCCGAGTGCCCGTCGATCAAAAGGAGCCTCTCCGGCACTTCCTCTATTCCCAAAAGCTCATAGATCGTCATCGCCTGGAAAGGAGTGCACATACCGCCAACGCCAAAGCATCGGCGGCGTGGTCCGACCCCAGCCCATCGATCCCCAGGAGATGTTCCACCATTCCCAGGACTTGGGCTTTAGGGGCATCCCCGTAGCCACAGATGAACTTCTTCACCTGCCGCGGGGAGAAGCTGTAGAACTCCCGTCCGTCAGCTAAAAGCGCCACGATCCCCGCGACCTGGGCGGTGAGCATCCCCGCGGAGACGTTCTTGGCTAAGAACACCTCCTCCACCGCCACTACCTGGGGTTCATGTTCCCGCACGATCCTATCCAACACGGCAAAGATATGCCTGAGCCGCGCGGGAAGCGGTTCCCGGGAATTCGTGCGGATCGTCCCCTTGGCGAGGAGCCGAAACTCGACCCCTTTCCCCTCCACCACCCCGTAACCGGTGGCGGAAAGCCCGGGGTCTACGCCCAAAGCCCTCACTGGGACGTAAGCAATTCCTTTAGCTTCGCCCAGCGGGGGTCCACCTCCTTCTCCAAGGCCTGACAGCCCGGTTTGTGTCCCTCGACGTTCAGGTTCGCACCGCAATGGGGACAGATCCCCTTGCAGTCGGGCTTGCACAGGGGCTTCCGCTCGATGGCCAGCCGCACCCCGTTCTCGATGTAGGGTTTGAGCTCCAGGTACTGCATCCCCGGTGGGACCTCGTCAATGGGCACCTCCAGGAACTCGTCCTTGTCGAAGTGCTCGAGGATATCCGTGAGGCACCGGGAGCAGTTCCGGTGGATCGCCCCGCGCACGTGGAGGAAGAGGTAGATGTGGTCGTCCTGATAGAACGCGGAGCCGCTCGTTTCTACGGGACCCTCCAAGTATAGGGTCTCGTCGTACCACCGGATGGTGCCCAGATCCTCCTCGCCCGAGAAGAGGACAGGTCTCCCCGGGTTGGCCCACACCTGTTTGAGCTCGAGCCTCATGGCAGCCTCCTTCTCCCGCGGAAAATCCACGGGATCGCCGCCTAAACTTTGCGCCATCCCCCCCGCACGTCAAGGCCTCCCGTCTCCCCGAGGGGTGCGGTGAAGGCTCGTGTTCCAACGGGTACAATGCGGCAAGAAAAAGGAGGCCAAATGGGTCTTTGGATCGGCATCGGAGTCGCCGCGGCGGTGGTATTGTGGTTGATCGTGACCTACAACCGCCTCATCCGATACTCGGTCCGGGCGGACGAGGCGTGGCGCAACATCGACACACTCCTCCGCCAGCGGGCCGATCTCATCCCCAACCTGGTGGAGACGGTGAAGGGGTATGCCTCCCACGAGCGGGAGATCTTCGAGCGCGTGGCCGAGGCCCGCTCCGCCTCCCTCAAGGCCCGCTCTCCCCGGGAACAAGGGGAAGCGGACAACTTCCTCGCCGAAACCCTCAAATCCTTGTTCGCGGTGGTAGAGAATTACCCTGAGCTCAAAGCCAACGAGAACTTCATGGCCCTCCAGCGGAGCCTAGAGGAGCTGGAGGAGAAGATCGCCCGCTCCCGCCGCTACTACAATGCCGTGGTGCGCGACCTCAATACCGCCATCCGTTCCTTTCCCACCAACGTGGTAGCCGGGCTCTTCGGAATCCGGGAGCGGGAGTTCTACGAGCTCCCCTCCGAAGCCCTGCGGGAACCGCCCAAGGTGAGCTTCACGGGATGAGACGCCCGACATTCTTCCTGGTTCTCATTTTCCTCGGCATAACCTCGACCCTTTTGGGCGAGGAGATCCGGGACTACCGGGTGACCCTCGGACTCGAGTCCGATGCGTCCCTGTTAGTGACGGAGAGGAGCACCGTTTTCTTTGATTTTCCCCGCCACGGGATCATCCGGGAGATCCCCTACTCTTACCGCCTCTCCACCGGCGAGCGGTTCAAACTCCGAATCGCAATGGAGGAGGTGCGGGCGGACGGCGATCCCGTACCGGTATCGATCCGCCGGACCGGGGGAAAGTTGGTGCTCAAAATCGGCGACCCGAACCGGTACGTAGAGGGGACGGTGACGTACCTTATCCGCTATCGCGTCCAGCGGGCCCTGCGTGTCTACGGGGACGAGGTGGAACTCTACTGGAACGCCATCGGCACTGACTGGACCATGCCCATCGCCCACGCCGAGGTACGGATACAGTTCCCGGAGTCCATACCCCGGGATGCGATCCGGTTCGTGGGGTATCAAGGGGGTTATGGCTTCCGGGAGCCGTTTGAGCTTTCCCTCGCGGACAGGGAACTCGTGGGGGAGGCGGAGGCGCTCGGCCCGGGTGAGGGTCTCACCGTGGCGGTGCGCTTCCCCAAAGGCTATGTCGCCCTTCCAGGGTTCGGGCAGTCCCTCCTGTGGTTCCTCGCCGACAACGCTTACGCGGGGATCCCTTTGGCCACCCTGATCGCCATGTTCGGGATCTGGTGGGTCAAGGGCCGGGATCCCCGGAAGGGAACCATCCCCGTGGAGTACGGGCCGCCCAAAGGAGTAGGGGCGGCGGCGGCCGGGGTCCTGGTGGACGACCGGTTCGACCCGAGAGACCTGGCGGCGGGGATCCTCTCGTTGGCGGTCAAGGGATACCTGGAGATCGTGGAAATCGGAAAAGGGGATGAACCGGAGGATTACGAGCTCCGCCGCCTCGAAGGCTCGAGAGAGCTCACCCCTTTTGAGGAGGCCCTCTTGGAAGCGCTCTTCCGGGGAAAGGGAGATACGGTCAGACTTTCCGCTCTAAAATACGAGTTCTACCAAGAGGCCGCGGGGCTTGCGGCCAAGCTCTATATGGAACTTACCGAACGGGGCCTTTATCCGGCCAATCCCGATCGGGTGCGGGGCTTTTACCGGACACTGGGGATCGGGATCGCCGTTTTGGGGGCGATGTTGGGGGTATGGCAAGGGTCGCTTTATTTGGGCCTTGCGGTGGGACTTTCGGGCGTGATCGTGCTCCTTTTCGCCCCGTACATGCCGCGGAAGACCCGCAAGGGCATGGAGGCCTTGCGGGCGGTCCTGGGCCTCGAGGAGTACATCCGGCGGGCGGAAAAGCCCTATCTGGAGCTAGCCGCAGCGGAAAAACACTTCGAGGAGTTACTTCCCTACGCCATGGCCTTCGGGTTGGTGGAGCGCTGGACCGGAAAGTTCGAGGGGCTCCTTAAGGCCCCGCCGACTTGGTACGAGGGCCGATTTCCCACTTACAGCCCTTACCTGTTCGGAGCAAGGTTGTTTGTCTTCCAGCAGGCAGCCCATACCGTGGCCACTGCAGCCCCCCGCTCCGCCGGTGGCGGCTGGCGTGGCAGCTCGGGCTTCGGCGGCGGGGGATTCTCCGGCGGGGGGATGGGCGGCGGTGGGGGAAGTTCCTGGTGAGGCAATATGGAAGCAATACTGGTAATTGCCGCTTTGATCGCGTTCTTTTTGGCCTGGGAATATCGGCGGGCCAGCCGGAAATTGAGCTCCGGGGCGAGGCAACTAGAGGAAGCGTGGAGCGAGGCAGTGAGCGCGTTTCAAGAGAGAATCGCGATCCTCCGCGATTTCTCCCGTATCCTAGCGAAGGAGGGGCTCGTTCCCGAAGGACGGAAGGCCCTCGAAGAGCTCGTGGCTGACGCCACCAAAAGGGAGCTGAATGTGGAGGCGATCCACGTTCTCGACGAGAAGATCCGCACGGTGCTTTGGCGGGTGTTCGCCGCCCTTCCCCGGGAACGCCCGGGCGAGCTGCGCCGGGCCCAAAACAGGCTCGCCGAGGCCGCGGAGGAATACGACATAAAGCGGCGCCGGTATAACGAGCTGGTAAAGGCGTGGAACGAGCTCCTCGGCCGCTTTCCCTACCGCTTCATCGCCGCTCGCCGCAAATACAAGGCGCGCGAATTTTTACCCACCCGCTCCGAATGGGAACTTTCTTGAAGACGGAAAAGCTCAGGCCGTCACTAGGCGGCGGTAGTACTCCAAGGCCTCGGAAGTCCAGGCCTTGAGGCGTTTGAGGGCCTGCTTCTCCAGCTGGCGCACCCGCTCTCGTGAAACCCCCAGCTTCGCCGCCACCTCTGCCAGGGACTGGGGCTTGGCCCCCTCGAGTCCGTAGCGGAGCCTGATGACCAGGGCCTCCTTGGGCGGAAGCTGGGAGATCAACTCCAGGAGCTCCTCCCGCATGAGCTCCTGCAGCGCGAGCTTCTCCGTGGTGGGCATCTTTTCGTCGGCGACGAGCTCCTCCAGGGTCTCGTCGCCTTCGGCGCCCACGGGCATATCCAGGGAAACAACTTCTCCGATGGTGCGCTCAAGCTCCCGGAGCCGTTCCACCGTGAGCCCGGGGTAAGAAATGGTGTCCACCGTTTCAGAAATCCCATCGTCCCCGAAGCTCGCCTTGAGCTTGGCCCAGCGGACTAGGGCCCGGAAGAGGTAAGCCGGGATGCGGATGAGCTGGGATTGGCGTTCGATGGCGGCGCCGATCGCCTGGCGGATCCACCAGCGGGCGTAGGTGGAGAAGCGGAATCCTTTCTCGGGGTCGAACCGCGCCGCCGCCTCCAGAAGCCCGATGTTCCCCTCCTGGATAAGGTCAAGGAGGTCGAGGCCGGTGTCGCCGTATTCCCGGGCGATGGAGACGACAAGCCTCAAGTGCGCGAGCACCAAGCGGTTCCGCGCCTCGACATCCCCCTCCCGCATGCGGCGGGCGAGTTCCCGTTCCTCTTCGGGCGAGAGGGGCGGAATCCTGGCCACCTCGGCGAGGTACAGGCCGAGAATGTCCACGTCGTGATCCTCTGCTCCCTCTTCCCAGAAGGCCTTCTGCTTCTCCACCATCGTTTTTTCAGTGTACTCCCTGGCTCCTTCCCCTCAAGGTCTCCGCGGTGTTTTTCCGCGCCGGATGACGTTAAACTTCGGCACGCGGGCATGGAATTGTTCGAGCGTGTGCCGGAAGATCCGATCCTCGTGCCCCGGCCGGAGGTATCGTGGGAGAGGAAGGCAGTGTTCAACCCCGGGGTCGCCGTCCACCGGGGTCGCGTATATATGCTTTACCGCGCCGTGGGGGAGTACGAGCGTTACGTATCTCGGCTGGGCCTCGCGGTGAGCGAAGACGGGATCCACTTCGAGCGCTTTCGGGAGCCGGTGTTCGAGCCGCGAGAGGCGTATGAGCGTTTTGGATGCGAGGATCCCCGCATCACCCCCTTGGAGGGCCGGTTCTACATTACTTATACGGCCCTCTCGGCCCGGGCGTTCTCGGAGCGGGGGAACTACGTGGGGCTCGCTTCCACTGAGGATTTCCGCACGTTCGAGCGGCACGGGGTCGTGCTCCCAGAGTTCGAGGACAAGGACGCGGTGATTTTCCCAGAGCGGGTGAAGGGAAAGTACGTGATGTTCCACCGCATCGTCCCGGACATCTGGATTGCTTATTCAGAAGACCTCGTCCACTGGTACGGACACAAGAAGGTAATGTATCCCCGCCCGGGGTGCTGGGATTCGGTGAAGATCGGGGCCGGTCCCCCGCCGGTGAAGACCGATGAGGGGTGGCTGCTCTTCTACCACGGGGTGGACAAGGCGCGTACCTATCGGATGGGGGTGGCCCTCTTCGACCTCAATGACCCAGAGAAATTGATATCGCGGCCCCTGGAGTACGTGTTGGAACCCCGGGAGGAGTGGGAACGGGAGGGAGATATTCCCCACGTGGTATTCGCCTGTGGGGTGGTGGAGCGGGACGGGGATTTTCTCCTTTATTACGGGGGCGGGGACAAAGTGGTGGGGGTGGCCCGGGCTCCCGTGAAAGAGGTGGTGGAGTTCGCGCGCCGGGGCTGATTTTGGCATCGTTTGCAAAACGCCCGTGCATCGTATTTGGTCCCTGCAGAAAAGGGTTGCCGTTGACGGAATCCCCAGTGAGCGATAAAATATTTGATGCTCTTTAATGTTAGGGGGGTGATAGCGACGCAAAACCCGTGGACGAAAAATCTTTATAAAAAGGGGGGAGTGTTATGCGTAAATGGCTTTTGGGAATCCTTATCTTCGGGCTCGCGGCAGGCCTCGTGGCGGCGCAGGATGTGAAAGTCATCACCATCAAGGCCTGGACGGTAGGCCCCGATGATCCCTCCATCACCCGGAAGCTCAACCTGGAAACCGCGGTGGAGCGCTTGAACCAGATGCTCGAGTTCTCCGGTGCCCGCTTCCGTGTGGAGCTCGAGGCCACCTTCGTCACCACCAGCTGGTCCGATTACAAGCGTGCCAACCTTCTCGCCCTCCAGTCGGGCGATCCGGCGAAGATCGCCGACATCATCATCACCGGGCACGAGGACATCGGACCCTATGCGGAGGCGGGTTATATCGTCCCCTTGGACAACTACATCGCCGATTTCCCCGAGGTCTATAACGACTTCTTCCCCGCCCTTTGGGAGGCTTGCCGGTACAAGGGCAAGATTTGGGGGATTCCCCAGGACACCGAAGCCCGCATGTTCTATTACCGGAAGGATTTGCTGAAGGCGGCCGGTTACTCGGAGGAATTCATCGAGTCCATCCCCGCTAAGGTCGCGGCCGGCGAGTTCGTCCTGGACGACATCATCGCCCTGGGCCAGAAGCTCCTCGAGGCCGGCGTGGTGGATCCAGAGATGGCCATCTGGCACCGCCCCACTCCCGGCACCGACTGGTTCCAGTTCATCTACGCCTTCGGCGGGGAGCTCTACGACCCGGAGACCGGCAAGCTCGTGGTGGACAAGTCCGCAACCCTCGCCCTGTTTGAGTTCGTGAAGAAGTTAGTGGACCTCCAGCTCACCCCGAGCGCCATGTCCCAGATCTCCTGGCCCGAGATCCACACCAACTTCTCCGGCGGCAAGGTGGGGATCAACCTCACCGGCGGCTCCTGGAACTTCGCCGAGTGGCAACACGCGCCGTATAACAAGAGCTTCGAGTACCTGTGGGAGAACATCGGCTTCGCCCCCATTCCCGCCGCGGAGAAGGGCGGCAAGCCCGTCTCCGTATCCCACCCGCTGGTGCATCTGATCACCGCCGCCTCCCAGCACAAGGACCTCGCGTTCCTGATCGTCACCATGGCCTCCGCCGTGGATCTGAACACCCGCCACGCCATCAGCTCCGGGCACCTGGCCATCCGCAAGAGCCAGCTCTCTTATCCGCCCTACTACGCCGACGTGTTCGCGCGGAAGGTGTCCGAGCTGTGCGCTCCCTTCGCCCGGTTCAGCCCCAACCACCCCAAGGCCCCGTTCTACTGGGAGACCCTCTTCCGCGACGGGATCGTCGCCGTGGAGGTGGGAGCCCTCAGCCCCGCTGAGGCCCTCGAGAACTTCATCAAGCGTATGCAGACCGAGCTAGGCGATCAGGTGATCATCCGCGAGTGAACCCGGGTGAAAAAGGCCCCGCCCCTTTTCCTCAGGGCGGGGCCTTTTTATAATCTGCTCGTTGTGGGAAATATGTCGTCAGGGGATCCCAAAAGGACCGGCCGCGCCAAAGGGTATCTCCAGGCTTTTTTGTTTTTGCTCCCTGGCCTTATCCTGATACTGCTCTTCTTCCTGGCGCCGGTGATCATCACCGCCGTGATGGGTTTCACCAACATGGATTACCGCTTCCAATGGAACTTCATCGGGCTCGGCAATTTCTTCCGCATGGCCGATGATTTCCTCATCCCCAAGATCCTCATCAACACCCTCGTGTATACCTTCGGCACGTTGGCCATCTTCAACGTCACCTTCGGGTTGATCTTGGCCCTCCTCACCACGAGCATTAGTGAGCGGGTGGGGCTATTCTTCCGGGCCCTGTGGCTCCTTCCCCGATTCACCCCGCCGGTGGTGTACGCCGCCATCTGGCTTTGGATCCTCTCTCCCACCCGCAACGGACTCCTCAACGGCCTCCGGGTCGCCATGGGCCTCCGCCCCATCGCCTGGATCTCCCAGTTTCCCTGGGGCGTCATCATCATCACCAACGGCATCATCGGTGCCTCCATGGGAATGCTCATCTTCACTTCCGCCATCAAGGCCATCCCCCGGGATTACCTGTGGGCGGCGCGGGTGGACGGGGCCTCCTGGTTCCAGGAAGTGCGGCATATCGTCCTTCCCCTCATACGCTGGCCCCTGATGTTCATCACCGCCTATCAGACCCTCTCCCTCCTCACGTCCTATGAATACATCCTCCTCATCACCCAGGGAGGGCCCTTCCACGCGTCGGAGGTATGGTCGCTCTACGCCTACAACAAGGCCTTCAGTGCATATGCGGGGACCTACGAATTCGGATACGCGGCGGCCCTGGCCACCGTTTTGGTCCTCATCGGCACAGTGGCGTCCATCGCTTACTGGAAGATCTTCCGCTTCCGGGAGATGATGGCCCAGCCCCGGATCGAGGTGTCCTGATGGCGACACACAGGTTTACGCCGGGATCGTTGGAGCGAGAGCGGAGAAAGCAAAAGCTCCTCCGGTTCTCGATGTATGTGTTCCTCATCCTGGCTTCTCTCCCCATCGTGGTCGGGTACCTTTGGCTTTTCGTGGGGGCCTTCACGGGTAACCTGGTCTACGGGTTCGTTCCCCAGGAGCTTACCGTGGCCAATTGGAGCTTCTTGTGGGAGTCGCCCTCCCCCGCTTGGCCCAATATCTGGCGTACCTTCGCCAACACCTTTTTCCTCGCCGCGGGGGTTACGGTGATCATGGTGGTGGTCTCCACTTCTGCCGCCTACGTGGTCTCCCGGATGTACTTCCCCGGGCGCTCCATGATCCTCGCCTCCACTTTGATCTTGCACGCGTTTCCCGCCATCACCCTCCTCATCGCCCTTTACTACATCCTCCGTACCTTGGGACTCCTGGATTCCCTGTGGGGCGTGATCCTCGTCCGGGCCGGGTTAATGGTGCCCTTCGGCATTTGGGTGATGAAGGGGTTCTTCGACGATATCCCGTGGGACATCGAGATGTCGGCCCTGATAGATGGGGCCACCCGATTCCAGACCTTCTGGAAGGTAATGCTCCCGTTAGTGAAGCCGGGGATCGCGGCCATCGCGGTGTTCGCGTTTATGGCCGGGTGGGCGGAGTACATCTTCCTCGTTACCTTTGTGCGGGATCCGAACAGCTGGACATTGAGTTCCTACATCAACGCGATCATCGGAAATTATCGGTTCACGAACTACGGGCTCCTGGCGGCGGTGTCCCTCTTCTATATGTTCCCGGTCCTCCTCTTCTTTCTCTTGACCCAGAAGCTCCTCATGAAGGTGACGGTAGGCGGGATCAAAGGTGGGCGGTAAAATTACGGAGTCGCGGCGATCATGGCATCGATCAGGCTCGAGCGGCTGACGAAGAAGTTCGGAAAGGTTGTCGCCGTAAACAACCTGAACCTGGAAGTGCGGGACGGGGAGTTCATCGCCCTTCTCGGCCCCTCCGGGTGCGGAAAGACCACCACCCTCCTCATGATCGCCGGGATCTATCGCCCCACCGAGGGAAATATTTATTTCGACGATGTCCTCGTGAACGACGTGGCACCCAAAGACCGCTACGTGGGGTTGGTGTTCCAGTCCTACGCCCTCTACCCCCATATGCGGGTCTACGACAACATCGCCTTCCCCCTGAAGCTCGCCAAGGTCCCCCGAAAGGAGATCGACCGCAAAGTCCACGAGGTGGCGAAGCTCACCAAGATCGAGGAGCTCCTGGATCGCATGCCAGGACAGCTTTCGGGAGGGCAACAACAGCGGGTGGCCCTGTGCCGTGCCCTGGTCAAGGAGCCCGAGATCCTCCTCCTGGACGAGCCCCTCTCCAACTTGGATGCACGGTTGCGCATCGAGACCCGGGCGGAGATAAAGCGCTTGCAGCGGGAGCTTGGGATCACCTCCATCCTCGTCACCCACGACCAGGTGGAGGCCCTCACCATGTCGGAGCGGGTGGCGGTAATGCACCAGGGGGTGCTGCAACAGTACGGCCCCCCCGATGAGCTCTACGACCGGCCCAGGAACCTGTTCGTGGCCTCCTTCATCGGGGATCCACCCATGAACTTGATCCCCGTGGAGTTCAAGAAAACCGATGGGAAACCCGCTTTGGTGACCGACAGCTTCGTCCTCCCGTTGGCGGAAGCGTGGGGTGAGGTGCTGGGACAGATGGACCAAGGGGAGTTCACCTTAGGGATTCGTCCCGAAGATGTGCGCCTCTCTACTGAGAAAGAGGGAAACGCCTTGCTCGGCGAGGTCTTCCTCACCGAGCCCCTGGGGGGTGGAACGTTGGTCCACTTCAGGTTCGGCGAGATCTCCTTCAGGGTGCTGGCTCCCCGGGAGATCAAGGTGGACGTGGGCGATAAACTCTGGATCATTCCCGACCAAGAGAAACTCCATCTTTTCACAAAAGACGGCCTTTCCGTACGGGAGGTGGGGCGTCAGGATGCTCACTAAGAACGATCGCGAAAGGGTTATAAGGCACGCACCGATCCTCCGCTTCGACGAGCGGGAACCGTTCCTTCCGGTCAAAGTAGGGGTGGAAGTGTTCCGCAAGCCCGAACGATCCCCTTCGTTCCCCAGGATCGTGGACGTCCCCGAAAACGCCTCCTACACCGTGGAGTACGCCATCTGGTGGGACTGGGACATCCAACACCTCTACGAGCTCGAACACGTATGGGTCTCGGTGGACGAGGAAGACAAGGTGGTCAATGTGGAGGCTAGCTGGCATGGAACCTACCGTCGCTTCCCCTTCTGGAAGGAAGAGGAAGGACATCCCGTACTCTATTCCCAGCCCGGGAAACATGCCTTGGCCTTCGACCCCCGGGAGTTCCCGGTGATGGACACCATCGAAGCCTGCACTTCCCAGGCCGGCTCCATGGGCCTTCTGGTGAAAGACTTCTTCGTGAAGGAATTCCCCGCTAAAACCAAGGACTTGGACCGCGCCGTGGAGAGTTACCTGAAAACCAAGGCCTTCCAGCCCTCCTTCAAGTTCGAAAAGGTCTACCGCTTTCCCGATGATGCGTTCATGAACTGGCACGAACTCAAGGAGTACATTCCAAAACGCGTCAAGGAGATCGTCACCCAACTTTCCCTCCAGAAGCAAAAATAGGGCCCGCCCGAAAAAACAGGGGGGCCCCGTCGCTTCCGGAGGAAAAGCCCTTACCTCCGCACCTCGACGTAGAGGTGGCGTTTTATCTCCTGCTTGGTGGATTTCACAAATGGCTGGTCCACCAAATCGATGTCTTCTTTGCTCTTTATCCGCTTGAAGACGGCCAAGTTCCTTTGGGCCTCCCTTATCTTCTCCCACAGGAGATCCTTGGCCTCTTCTTTTTCCGTTATCCCCTGCTCCCGTAAGGCTTCCCAGTTTGGGTAAATGAGCGCTGCCACCACCACCTTGTCCTGGCGCCGGGCTTCGTAGACCATCACCTCCTCGATCTCGGGAATCCGAGAAAGCTCCCATTCTACCTCCTCCGGATACACGTTCTTCCCCGACTCCAATACGATCACGTTCTTCTTGCGGCCGGCAAGATATAGCCTTCCCCGCCAGTCCAATTTCCCCAGATCTCCCGTGCGGAACCAACCATCCTGGGTGAGCACCTCTTTGGTGCGCTGGGGGTTGCGGTAGTAGCCCATCATCACGTTGGGGCCCCGGGCGAGGACCTCGCCGTAGCCGTCGGGCCCGGGGTCCTCAATCCTAAGCTCCACCCCGGGAAGGGGTTTGCCCACCGTGCCCGCTTGCCGCGCGAAGGGGGTGCTGAAGGTGAGGACCGGGGCCGTCTCCGTGAGCCCATATCCCTGGATGATCCCAAGCCCCATGCGTCGCAGGCCCTTGGCAACACGGGGATCCAAAGGAGCACCCCCGGAGACGAAGAAACGGAACTCCGGCGAAAGCAGCTTCCGCTTCAGGGCCTTACCGATGAGCTTCGGTGCCACATAGTAAAGAATCCGGCGGACCGGCGTGGCCTTCACGTTCTCCTCGATCCTCCGCCACATGGCGTGGAAGAGTTTGGGGACCCCGATGAGGATGGTAAAGTGGGAGCGGCGGGCGATCTCGATCAGGTTGCGATAATCGTCGGTGTAAAGGACCGTCGCCCCAACGCTCAACGGCGCAAGCAGCGTGGCCGTGAGGCCGTAGATGTGATACCACGGAACGATCGAAACCACCCGATCCTCGGGGCCCACCCGGATGCTTTCGGTGATGGCGATGATGTTGGAGGTAATGTTGCGGTGGGAGAGCATGACTCCTTTTGCGTCCCCGGTGGTGCCCGAGGTGTACATGAGCAGCGCCAGCTCTTCCGGATCCGGCTTGGCGTCCGCTGGCTCGATCACCTCATCGGGGATGAGCTCCCAGAGGTGAGGGTACTCGTCCTCCTTTTCCAGGGAGTAGACCTCTTTCAAGCTGGAGACCTCTTCCGCGAGCCCAGAGAGGTCATCCCAGCGATGGGAAGCGACGAACAGAAGCTTCACTTCCGCTTCCTCGAGGATCCTCTTTACCTCCCCCCGTTGCAGCTCGGCATCCAGGGGCACCACCACCGCCCCGGCCCGCAAGGCCGCGAAGAAGCTCACCGCCCATCCCAGGGATGGCTTGGAGATGATAGCGACCCTATCCCCAGGATCGATTTCCCGGGCGATCCACAGGCCGAACCTCCCCGCGAGGTCCCACAGCTTCCCGTAGGAGAGCTCTTTGTATTCGATCTTGTGCCCCCGGATCTTGGGGATCCTGATCGCTATCTTTTTCGGGTGCTCGTGTACCGCCTGGGCGACGATCCCCTGGATCGTGGGATATGTCCTTTTCCGCTGCACGCTCTCACCTCCCCCTTACCTTCTCGGAGATGTACTCGTGGGCCTTGAGGGCCGCGATGGCCCCCTCCGCCGCGGCGATCACTGCCTGGGCATACCGTCCCACTGGCACCCGCACGTCCCCCGCCGCGAACACCCCGGGTCGGCTCGTCCGCATCCACTCATCCGTCACCACATACCCCCCTTCATCCAGCTCCACCACCCCCCGCAGCCATTCGGTGGCCGGGCGATACCCGATCTTCACGAAAACGCCCTCCACGGGAAGGTTCTTTAGCTCGCCGCTTCCCAGGTCCTTGAGTACCACCTCCTTCACAGCGCCGTCCCCGCGGACCTCCTCCACCACCACGTTCCAGAGGAACTCGATCTTGGGGTGGGATAGGGCCCGTTCTTTGAGGACCGCCGCGGCCCGGATAGCGTGGGGGTCATCCGCGGGATGACGCACCGCGACATACACCTTCTCACAGATGTCGGTGAGGAAAAGGGCCTCCTCCAGGGCGGCGTCCCCGGCCCCCACCATTAGGACCTTCTTTCCGCGGAAGAAGAACCCATCACAGGTGGCACAGTAGGAAACCCCGCGCCCCTTGAATTCCCGGGCGCCCTTGGCGGGAAGCTCCTTGGGCACACCCCCGGTAGCGATGATAACCGCCCGGCCTTTAAGCTCTGTAGCATCGGCCTCCACCACCCAAAAATCTCCTTCTCGCTTGAGCCCCCGGGCTTCCCCCCGTTGAAACCTTACCCCCAGCTTCTCCGCCTGCTTGCGCATCCTCTCCCCAAGCTCCGCTCCGGGAAGGGGCTCGGGGAACCCGGGGAAGTTCTCCACGGTTACCGCTTCGGCGAGCTGTCCCCCGGCGATGGCCTTCTCCAGCACCACCGTATTCAGTCCTGCCCGCTTGGCATAGATTCCCGCGGTAAGGCCCGCAGGTCCTCCGCCCACGATGATCACATCCCAGATGTCGTCCATCATGTTCATCTCCGTCTCATCTAGAAAGGTCGATTTTTGGCCTTATTATAATTCCGAGTTAACCCAAAACACCCAAGGGCAGGTGTCTTGTCCCGGTGAGCTCCCGAGGTTAGGTTAAGGCGATGGCGCAGCGAGTGGTGTATCAAAAGGATGGGCTCCTCCACATCCGGTTCGATTACGACCCGGACCTGGTGAACCTGGTGAGGGGGCTACCCGAGCGGCGCTGGGACAGGGCGAACCGCTGCTGGACCGTCCCCACCCAACACGTGGTGGCGGTGGTGGAACTTCTTAGGGAGGCGGGGTTCTCCTTCGACGAGGCGACATTGCAGCTATACGAAGAACGGCGCGCTGACACCGGGGGCCTCACGATATCCCAGCTTAACCTCCAGGTGCGGAACGCCATCTACGCCGCCTTTCCCGGACCCCTGTGGGTGGTAGGGGAGATCCTCGGGTTCCAGAAGAGCGCCCACAAGGACGTGGTGGACTTCCGCTTGGCGGAACGCCGGGAGGACGGCTCCATCGTGGCGGAGGTCTCGGCGGTGCTTTTCCCCGAGGCCCGGGCCTACATCGAGCGAAAGCTTTCCCAGGCCGGGAACCCCTTCCGCCTGGAAGACGAGGTGAAGGTCCGGGTGCTCGTTCAAGTAGACCTGAAGGTGGACTGGGGCGAATACCGGGTCATTGTACAGGACCTGGACATCAACTACACGTTGGGAGAGGTGGCCCGCCGACGGGAGGAGATCATCCGCAAGCTCGCTAAAGAGGGGGTCATCGACCTCAACAAATCCTTGCCTTTCCCTCTGCTTCCCCTTAGGGTCGGCCTGATCACGAGCCTGGGCTCCGATGCGGAAAAGGATGTGTTGAAGACCCTGCGGGAATCGGGGTTCTCTTTCCGGGTCACGGTCCACGGGGCACGGGTCCAGGGGCCCTACACCGAGGCCTCGGTCCTCAATGCCCTGGACTGGTTCCGGGAGAGGGCCCAGGAGTTCGACGTGGTCCTCATTTGCCGGGGCGGCGGGTCCCGGACGGACCTCGCTTGGTTCGATTCGGAGGCGCTGGGCCGGGCGGTGGCCACCTTCCCTATCCCGGTGGTGATCGGGATCGGACACGAGCAAGACTTCTCCGTGTTGGATTACGTGGGCTGGCGGGCCAAGACCCCCACCGCCGCGGCGCAGCTTTTGGTCCAGCGGGTGCGGGAGACGCTCCAAGGCCTTGAGGACGCCCTGGAACAGATCCTATCCCAGGCCCACAGGGCTTTGTCCGAAGCCAAAAAGGCCCACCAGGAAAGGGTCCGACACTTTAACCTCGCCGTCGCCCAAAAGCTCCGGGAAGCCCGCCGTGATTTGGGGCGTCTCTACCGCGCCCTCCCCCGGGCGGCCGGGATGGCGTTGGGGAGGGAGCGGGATTACCTCGAGCAGGTGGGGGAGCGGCTCCGCCGGGGATGTTCCCGGGAATTTTCCGAAGCCCACCAGAGGATCCAGGAGCTGCACACCCGGGTCCTTTCCCAGGCCCGCGCACTTTTGACCCGTGAAGCACACCGCCTCTCTGACCGGGAAAAAAGGTTACAAGCCCTGGATCCCCGTCGGGTCGTGGAGAGAGGGTACGCCATCATCCGCCGTGTGGGAGACGGGATCGTGACCGATCCCGCCCAGGCCCCCCGGGGGACCCAGCTCCGCGCCGAGCTCCGGGGCGGGATGTTGCGGCTCCTTTCTCAAGGAGGTGAACGGGAGGATGGAGGATAGAACTCAGGCCGAGCTTTCCTATTCCCAAGCGGTCTCTCGCTTGGAGGAAATCCTCGAGCGGATCGAAAAGGGAGAAGCGGACATCGACGAGCTCTCTTCCTTGGTGGAGGAAGCAGCGGGCCTGGTTTCGCTGTGCAAAAAGAAGCTGACCCAGGCCGAAATGCAGGTAAAAAGGATCACCGAACGCCTGGAACGGGAAGAGGACGAGGGCCCTCGAGAAGCCCCCTCAATCGAAGGGGGTGCGCCCGCGGAAAGCGGAGACGAGGAGGTTCCTTTTTAGGCGGTAAGCACCCGCACCAGGTTCGTGGTCCCCGCCTTCCAAAAGGGGAGGCCAGCGGTGAACACCACTCGGTCGCCTTTTTGGACAATGCCCCTTTCCTTTGCCGCCTGTATGGAGGCCTCCGCCAACGCGTCCGTGCCTTCTGTGGGCGTGATGGTCAGGGGGATTACCCCCCAGACAAGGGCCAGGGCCCGGGCCACCCCCTCCTCCGGGGTCGCGGCTACCACCGGCATATCGGGGCGCAGGGAAGCTACCAGCCGGGCGGTCCAGCCGGAGACAGTGGCACAAATGATGGCCCTGGCCCCGATATCCCGGGCGATCCCCACCGCGGCCTTGGCACAGGCCCCGGGGACCTGACCCACGAGCTCGGGCACAAGCCCCGGGACGCGAATGGGGAAACCACTTTCCTCCGCCGCCTGCGCCGCTTCGGCCATGGCCCGCACCGCCTCCACCGGATACCTCCCCACCGCCGTTTCCTCGGAAAGCATCACCCCATCCGCCCCGTCCCAGACCGCAGTGGCCACGTCGTTCACCTCGGCCCGGGTGGGCACCGGCGACTCCACCATGGACCGCAACATCTGGGTGGCCACGATCACTGGCTTGGCCCGAGCATTGCATAGGTCCACCAGGCGTTTCTGCACCACCGGCACGTGATATGGCCCGATCTCCACGCCGAGATCTCCCCGGGCCACCATGACCCCATCGGCGGCGGAGACGATGTCTTCCATCCGCTCCGTGGCCACCTTGAGCTCTACCTTGGCGATGACCCGGGTCCGGTCCCCTACGTATTCCCGGGCCTCGTCCACGTCGGCGGGGGACTTGACGAAGGACAACGCCACGTATTCGACCCCCAGTTCGGCCGCCATGCGGAGGGAGTCGCGATCAGAGGGGGTGAGGGAGGGGTAGGGAAGTTCCACCCCGGGGACGTTTACCCCCTTTCCCGAGGAGACAACGCCCCCGCGCAAGACCCGGCACCTGAGGGCCCGATGGGACTGCTCCACCACCAGAAGCTCCACCGCCCCTTCCCCGAGCAACACTCGCCTTCCGGCCGGCACAAACCGGGGAAGATCCCCGTGGCGCAACGGGATCCCACCCTCTCCCAGGATGACCTCGTTCCCGGGGGCCAGGCTGATCTCCCCCGGGAGCTCCCCGAGCCGGACCTTCGGCCCCTGGGTGTCGAGCACGATCCCTAGAGGGCGTCCTGCGGCCCGTCCGGCTTCTCGGGCAAGCTTTATATAGCGCTCGTGATCCGCTGGGCTCCCGTGGGCGGTGTTGATCCGCACGAGATCCATCCCCGCGTGGGCCATGGAGGCCAAGATATCCTCGGAGGCACAAGCGGGGCCCAAGGTGGCCACTATCTTGGTGCGCTTCCCCATCGTCCTTTTTAGGGTAACGGGAAAGATATCCCCGCGCACGGGGGTTGCGGTGGATTTAGCTATGGGATAAGGTTTTGTGTGGCAGCGGATCAGCGCCTTCGCCCCGTTCACCGCCTTCGCCGCAAAAAGGAGATCGACCGGGTATTTCGAGAAGGAAAACGTCTAGAGGGTCAGTATTTTCGGTTTATCCTTCTGTCCAAAGAGGAGAAAATTCCTCGGATCCTCATCGTGGTGGGGCGGAAAGTGGGCAAGGCCGTGGTTCGGAACCGGGTGAAACGGGCGGTGCGAGAGGGGTTCCGTAAGAACAAAGGGCTCTTTGGGGGGTTAGACGTAGTGGTGATCGCGAAGCCGCCCGTGGGAAATATTAGGAAGCCCAAGGAGATCGAGACCATATTTCTGCGGGAATTCAAGGAGGTGAGGGATGCCTCAGGAGATACTTCTGACCAAAGAGGGCTACGAGCGGAAGAAGAAACAGCTGGAAGAGCTGGAACACAAGCTCTATCAGGAAATTCCGGCCCGCCTCAAGGAGGCCAAGGAGCGCGGGGGTGATCTCCTGGAAAACCGCGAATACGTCTACCTCAAGAACGAGCAGGAGGTCATCGAGCGCGAGGTGCGCAGGCTCCGGGAGCTCCTCGAGAACGCCCGCATAATCTCCGAGGACGAGATCAAAGGGGACACGGTGGGCATCGGCACCCGGGTGATCCTGGAGGACACCGAAACGGGGGAATTCGACACCTATACCCTGGTCTCCCCGCCGGAAGCGGACATCTTGGGGAAGCGGATCGGGATCGACTCCCCAGTGGGGGCGGCCCTCATGGGCCACACCCGGGGGGACATCATCGTGGTCCAAACGCCTTCTGGCAGGCGGCGTTACCGCATCCTCGGGGTGGAGAAGGGGTGAGGGTGTCCGAGGACCTGGTCGCGGTAAGGCTTACCAAGCTCGAGCGTCTCCGGGCCCGGGGTATCGAGCCCTATCCCTATAAGTTCGAGCGCTCCCACACCACCACAGCGGTGCGGGAGCGGTTCGCGGACCTTCCCCCCAACACCCGCACCGGGGAAGAGGTACGGTTGGCGGGGCGGATCTTCTCCCTCCGCCGCATGGGAAAACTAACCTTCGCCGACCTCCGGGACGGGAGCGGACGGATTCAGCTCTTTGTTTCCAAAAATGTCCTGGGAGAGGAATATGACCTTTTCCTGGAGCTCGACCTCGGGGATATCGTGGGCATCTGGGGCGAGGTGATCACCACAAAAACCGGGGAGCTCTCTGTGGAGGTCCAGGGATTTGAGCTCCTGGCAAAGGCCTTGCGTCCCCTTCCCGAAAAGTGGCACGGCCTCCGCGATCCGGAGAAACGCTACCGCTTCCGGGAGCTGGACCTTCTGACCAACGAGAAGTCCCACAAGGTCCTCCTGGACCGGGCACTGATCGTGAGCACCATGCGCCGGCACCTCGAGCGGAAGGGGTTCATCGAGGTGGAAACTCCGATCCTCCAGCCGATTCCCGGGGGAGCGGCGGCGCGCCCGTTCATCACCCACCACAACGCGTTGGACCGCGACCTCTACCTCCGGATCGCCCCCGAGCTTTACCTCAAGCGGCTTCTTGTGGCCGGCTACGAGAAGGTATTCGAGATCGGGAAAAATTTCCGCAACGAGGGAATCTCCACCCAGCATAACCCGGAGTTCACCGCCATGGAGGCCTACCAGGCGTACGGGGACTATTACGATGCCATGGAGCTTGCGGAGGATCTGATCTGCGAATGTGTGGAGGCGGTCCATGGGGCCCTAGAGCTCCAGTATCAAGGCCGCAGGGTGGATTTCTCCCGCCCCTGGCGGCGCGTCACCCTGTATGAACTCCTCTCCGGGGAGTTCGGCATCGATCCGGAAGCCCCGCTGGAGGCGCTCCTCTCGGAGCTCGAGCGTAAGGGGGTAGAGTGCCCCGAGCACCTAAGGGCGGGGCCCAAGGGAAAGCTCCTGGAGCACCTCCTGGAGCTCGTGGAGGGGAGGCTGGTGGATCCCACCTTCGTGATGGATTATCCCCTGGACATCTCTCCTTTGGCGAAACGGAAGCGGGGAAACCCGGAGCTTGTGGAGCGATTCGAGCTCTTTATCGCGGGGTTCGAGGTGGCCAACGCGTTTTCGGAACTTAACGACCCGGAGGAGCAAAGGGAGCGTTTCCTCATGCAAGAGCGGCTCCGGGCCGCGGGAGACGAAGAGGCCCACCGGGTGGACGAGGCCTTCTTGCGGGCCCTGGAGCACGGGATGCCCCCGGCGGCGGGGATCGGGATCGGGGTGGACCGGTTGGTCATGATCCTCACCGACTCTCCCTCCATCCGCGAGGTGATCGCCTTCCCCCTCGTGGGTGAGCGGCGATGAAGGCCAGTCTTGCTTCCCGGGTCTGGGGGGTTTCGGAGGCCTTATCCGAGAAGATCCTTCTCCTGGACCAGACCGTCCTGGACCGGGTGAGCGGGTCGCGTCTTTTGCGCCGCCTGGACACCCTCTTCCTCCTCGCCACGTACCTGGGAGACGGCTATATCTGGGGACTTTTTGGGTTTTGGCTCATCTTTTGGGGCGGACCGCGGGACCACCGCCATGTCCTTGCCGGCCTGGCCGTCTCTGTGGTACAGTTAACATTGGTGAAGCTCCTTAAGTTATTCTTTCGACGAGAGCGCCCACCGGCCTTTGTGCCGGTGAGGCGCTTTTTTATTCTCGATTCGCACGCGTTCCCTTCCGGCCACGCCACCTTGGCCTTCGGGATGGCGACCTTGACCCTCCGCTTTTACGGCGACTGGATCGGGCTGGTCCTCCTCACATACCTTTTGGCCGCGGTAATCAGTCTTTCCCGCATCTACTTGCGGGAGCACTATCCCTTGGACGTTTTTGGGGGGGTGATATTGGGGAGCGTAACCTCATGGATATTGGCGCCGTTACTCGAAAATGCGATTCCTTGGGGGTGACGAAGGATTATGGAAAAGTTTTTCTCCCAGAGGGCCCGAAACATCCGGCGCTCCGTTATCCGGGAGCTCCTCAAATACACCCAGCAGCCCGATGTGATCTCCTTCGCTGGGGGGACGCCGGATCCGGAGACCTTCCCGCGGGAGGAACTGGCGAGGATAGCCTTCCAAGAAATCCAGAAAAATTACGCCTATAGCCTCCAATACTCCACCACCGAGGGCAATGTAGAGCTTCGTCGCGCCTTCTTGGAAATCCTCCGGGAGGATGGGATCGAGGCTGAGCTAGAAGAGATCATGATCACCACGGCCTCCCAGCAAGGGTTGGACCTGGTGGCGAAGACGTTCCTCGACCCCGGAGACGTGGTGTACCTGGAGCTCCCCAGCTACCTCGGGGCGATCCAAGCCTTCCGTGCATTCGAGGCGGAACTGGTGGGCATCACCCTTGAAGAAGACGGAATGGACCTCGAGCGCCTGCGGGAGCAGGTCAAGAAAGACCGCGCCCGGGGAAAGAACCCGAAACTCATTTACGTGATCCCGGACTTCCAGAACCCTGCCGGGGTCTGTTGGTCCAGGGAGAAGCGGGAGGGGCTTCTCGCGATCGCGGCGGAGGAAGACCTTTTGGTGGTGGAGGACGCCCCCTATCGGGCGCTCCGGTTCGCCGGAGAAAAGCTTCCCTCCCTAAAAGGCATAGACCGGGAAGGCCGGGTGGTTTTCCTCTTCACCCTTTCCAAAATTCTGGCCCCGGGCCTGCGCCTGGCCGCGTTGGTGGGGACCGAAGAGATCGTGAACAAGGTGGTGGCGGTGAAGCAGGCCACCGATCTCTGCACCCCTGCCCTCACCCAAGCCTTGGCCCTCCGGTTCTTGAAGGAGCACGACATCGAAGACCATATCGGAAAGCTCAGGCGCTGTTACCGGGAAAAACGGAACGCCATGATCGCGGCGTTGGAGAAGTATATGCCCGAAGGGGTACGGTGGACCCGCCCCGAAGGGGGCCTTTTTTTGTGGGTCACCCTGCCCCCCGGCTTGGACACGGAGAAGATGTTGCCCAAGGCCCTGGAGCGAAAGGTGGCCTACGTCAGCGGAAGCCCGTTTTTCGTGGACGGAAAGGGGCAAAACACTATGCGCCTCTCCTTCGCCATCGCCACCCTGGAACAGATAGAGGAAGGGATAAGGCGCCTGGCGGAGGTGATCAAAGAGGAGTTGGCGGCCCTTCCCGCCTCTGTCGGGGTTTGATCCTCATTTTAGCGCCCCCGGACCGCTTCGGGGGCGTTTTTTTCGCGCTTGCGTTTTCCCCGGAACTTTTTTAGGCTCCAAGCGATGCTCGAGAAGATCCTCAGGGTTTTGGAGGAAAAGGAACGAGAACTGAAAAGGCTGGAGGACCGCTTGGGGGACCCGGAGATCGCAGGATCCCCACGGTTTGCCGAGCTTTCGCGACGATACGCCAAGCTCTCCGAGCTCCTGCGGAAGGGGGAGGAGCTCCGCAAGCTCATGCGGGACTTGGAGGAAGAGCGCGAGTTCCTCGAGAGCGCGGAGGACGAGGGACTCAAGGCCGAGCTCCGGGAGGAGATCCGCAAGGGCGAGGAACGCCTGGAGGAGCTCCTTTCCGAGATAAAACGGGACCTTCTTCCCGAGCGGCCCGAGGATCAAAGGAACGCCATTGTGGAGATCCGCGCCGGTGCAGGGGGGGAGGAGTCGGCCCTGTTCGCCGCCGATCTCTTCCGGATGTATAGCCGCTACGCGGAGCGCAAGGGCTGGAAGGTGAAGGTGCTGGACTCCCACCCTACGGACCTTGGGGGTTATAAGCAGATAACCTTCGTAGTGGAAGGGAAGGGGGCATATGGGCGGCTCCGGTACGAGTCCGGGGTCCACCGGGTGCAGCGGGTACCGGTAACGGAGTCCTCGGGCAGGATCCACACCTCCACCGCCACCGTGGCGGTGCTCCCGGAGATGGAGGAAGTGGACGTCGAGATCCGGCCCGAGGACCTCAAGATCGAGACCTTTCGGGCCGGGGGGCCTGGGGGGCAACACATGCAAAAGAACGAGACCGCAGTGCGCATCACCCATATTCCCACCGGGATCACCGTGGCCTGCCAGGACGAACGTTCGCAGTACCAAAACAAGGTCCAGGCGCTCCGGATCCTCCGGGCGCGGTTGTGGGAGTTGGAAGAGAGGAAGCGGCAAAAGGAGCTCCAGGAGACCCGACGCCGCCAAATTGGTACTGGAGATCGCTCGGAGAAGATCCGCACTTATAACTTCCCCCAGAACCGCGTCACCGATCACCGCATCAACTTCACCACCTACAAACTCCAAGAGATCCTGGACGGGGATTTGGACATCCTCACGGATCCCCTTTTCGAGGCGGAGCTGGAGCAGGAACTCTCCCGGGTCGGCTGAAAGGCGATAGTATACCGAACGCCTTTGTTGTGAGGTTTTGTGCGTGGGAGTAAAATTGCTTGCCCCATGAGGGCTTTTTTTATCCCACAAATCCGGACAAAGGAGGGAGGATGGCTGATAAGCTCAACCCGTTTGCCATCGCACAGAGGCAACTCGATGAGGCAGCGAAGATCTTGAAGTTAGATCCTGGTACTCATGAGCTTTTGCGGTGGCCCATGCGGGAGTTCCACGTCCGCATCCCCGTGAGGATGGACGACGGCACCGTGAAGGTCTTCGAGGGGTTCCGGGTGCAATACAACAACGCCCGTGGCCCCACCAAGGGTGGAATCCGTTTCCATCCCGAGGAGACCTTCGACACGGTGCGAGCGCTGGCGGCGTGGATGACCTGGAAGACGGCGGTGATGGACCTCCCCTTGGGCGGGGGGAAGGGCGGTGTGGTGTGTAACCCCAAGGAAATGTCCGAGGGGGAACTGGAGCGCCTCTCCCGGGGGTACATCCGCGCCATCGGCCACTACATCGGTCCGGATATCGACGTCCCCGCCCCCGACGTCTACACCAATCCCCAGGTGATGGCGTGGATGATGGACGAGTATGAGAAGATCGTGGGGCACTCCGCCCCCGGGGTCATCACCGGGAAACCCCTGCCCTTGGGCGGCTCCGCCGGCCGAGGCGACGCCACCGCCCGGGGCGGCGTCTACGCCGTGCGCGAGGCCGCGAAAGTCTTGGGAATCGAGCTCAAAGGAGCCACCGCTGCGATCCAGGGCTACGGAAACGCCGGTCAGTTCGCCCACAAACTCGCCGTCGAGATCCTGGGGATGAAGGTGGTGGCCGTCTCCGACTCCAAGGGAGGGATCTACAACCCCGAGGGGCTTCCGTTCGCCGAGGTAGTGAAGTTCAAGCGGGAAAACGGGACTATTGTGGGCTTCCCCGGGGCGGAGAAGATCACCAACGAAGAGCTTCTCGAACTCGACGTGACCGTGTTGTTCCCGGCCGCCTTGGAGAATCAGATCACCGAGGAAAACGCCGACCGCATCAAGGCCAAGATCGTGGCCGAGCTCGCCAACGGCCCCACCACCCCCGAGGCCGACGTGATCTTGCACCAACGTGGGGTGTATGTGATCCCCGACTTCCTCTGCAACGCCGGTGGAGTGACCGTTTCCTACTTCGAACAGGTCCAGAACGCCTACAACTTCTACTGGTCTGAGGAGGAGGTGCACGAGCTCCTGGACCGCAAGATGACCGCCGCGTTCCACGCGGTGCACGAGGCCGCCCAGAAACACAAGGTCCACAATCGGCTCGGGGCTTACTTGGTGGCGGTTTCCCGGGTGGTGGAGGCCATGAAGCTCCGCGGCTGGGTTTAAGTGGCCACTTCTTGTAAAAGGAAAAGGGGGCGCCGACAAGCGCCCCCTTTTCTTCTCTTCCAATTGGCCCTAGAGTGTCCGGTTTCGGAATGGTGTTAACACCTCATCCCTCCTTTGATCGTCCGGCCA